>Ga0302325_10006678_pt1 | contig 25828 bp, 28 predicted proteins | sample Palsa_T0_2_FD_201948 | JGI IMG/M metagenome (GOLD analysis project Ga0302325, IMG submission 201948) | Peat permafrost microbial communities from Stordalen Mire near Abisko, Sweden - Palsa_T0_2 | ecosystem: Environmental > Terrestrial > Soil > Palsa > Peat permafrost | place: Sweden: Abisko... | reverse complement strand
TGCTCAGCGGTAGCATCTAAAAGCCGGTGATACCACGTCAGAGGAACAATAATAAAGCGCCGGTCGCCGATGTGACGGTGATCCGGCTGCGGGGTTAAAAGCATACATACGAGAATGGACCCATGACAACGAACCTTAGCCCAACTCCAGCAGTGCCCAACCGCCCGACATTCAAAGGATGGATGGTTTGCGCAGCCGCCCTGGTTTCCTTCGCCTCTGGATCGCTCTTGACCGCCCGTCTGATGCATTTGCAGCAAGTGAGGGCCGATAGCAATCGCGTTTTCCAGCTTATGGTCTATCACACGCTGCCGGGCAAAGTGCCCGCCCTCGAGTCGATCTTTCGCGATGTTTCAACGCTGCAAGCCAAGCACAATCTCAATGTCGTCGGCTACTGGGTACCCGACGACGATCCCGCCTGGGCCAACACCTTCGTCTACCTCGTGGCTCATCCGAGCCGGGAAGAAGCAAAAAGGAATTGGGACGCGCTGCATGCCGACCCGGCCTTTCCGGAGTATAGGAAACAGGCCGCACTGCTGCTGGAAAAGGCGGGCGAAGTTTACAAAGTTGACCAAGTGTTCATGCGTCAGAAAGATTTCTCGGCGATGAAGTAGCAGCTGCGTCGTAGCTTTATCGGAAGCGACTCTCTGATACATTTTCCTCAGAGGCGAACATGAAGATTGATCGCAGACTCTTTCTGACGATTCTTTCCGCACCTTTGTATCCGGCGATTCCGCTGGTTATGCTCACAGCCGGGGAGGCAAGGGTGGTGGAAGCGCTGTGCGCCCAAATCATTCCTGCCGACGACTGGCCCGGGGCCAAAGAAGCAGGCGTGCTGTATTACATTGAGACGCAGTTGGCGGGACCACTCGAACGCTTTGTTGACAACTATAAGAACGGTATCCCCCGGTTGATGAGCGCCTGCCGCGAACAAACTGGAAAGCTCTTTACAGATCTGGACCCAGCGCAGCAGAAGCAGTTCCTACAGACCGTCGAAGCCGGCCCCGATACAGAACTGAACCGGTTCTGGCAAGTGGTGATTGATCACACCATGCAAGGTTTTTATGGCAGCCCCAAGCACGGCGGCAATAAGGACGAAACCAGTTGGAGGATGCTGGCGATCGCCGATGTGATGGAAGGACACAATCATTGACGCTCCCAACGGTGGATGTTGTGGTGGTCGGAGCCGGTGCGGCGGGAGGTATTGTCGCCGAGCAACTTTCGCTGGCGGGTTTGCATACGGTACTGCTGGAAAGAGGAGACAAGTTCGGATTTTCCCAGACGGGCCACGATGAACTGCGCAGCCAGAGGATTACCGTTCTGGGGAACGCCTTTGGTCCGGACGACAAGCATTACGTGCGGCTGGCCCAAACCTCAGACGGCCATTTTGTGCGCGTTCGACCCAGCGAAGGAGCCTACGGTAATAACGCAGCCTGTGTCGGAGGTGGCACCATGAGCTACGGAGCTATGGCCTGGCGATACACCGAAAAGGACTTCCGCATGCGGTCGACCTATGGCGCGCCGGAGGCCAGCACGCTGGAGGATTGGCCGATCTCCTATGACGATCTTGAGCCGTTCTATAGCAAGGCTGAGTGGGAGATTGGTGTGTCAGGCACCATGGGGGCTAATCCTTTCGAGGCCAGACGACAGAAGCCTTATCCGATGCCGGCTTTGCCGCTCAATACCGAGGCATCCGCTTTGTTCAAGGCCGCGCAGGGTTTGGGTTGGCATCCGTTCCCCATTCCCATGGCCATCAACTCAGTGACTTATCAAAAGCGCTCGGGCTGCATTCAGTGCCCGCATTGCGTTGGATTTGCTTGCGAGGTAAACGCCAAGAATTCTACTGCCGTCACAGCAATTCCCAGAGCTTTGGCCACCGCCCATTGCGAGCTCCGAACAAACTGCATTACCAGCCGCATCGTCACCAATGATGCCGGAAAAGCGACCGGCGTGGAATACTTCCAAGGCGATCACGCTTTAACGCAGCCGTGCCGCGCGGTTGTGGTGTCGTGTTCCGCGACGGAGAGTGCGCGCCTGCTGCTGAATTCCGCCACGAAATTGTTTCCGCATGGCTTGGGCAATAACAATGACTGGGTGGGGCGCAATCTGCAGGGCCACGCTTATGCCGGTGCTTACGGAATTGTTGAGAAGGATTTATTCGACGGTCTTGGTCCGGCCGCACGAGTGGCTTGCTGTGACTTCAGCCACGGTTTGCCCGGCGGCTTAAAGGGCGGCGCCATGCTTTCCAACGAATTCATCCGCTTGCCCTATCTGTTCTCGCGAAATGCGATTCCTCCCGGAACTCCGAAGTGGGGATTGGAACACAAGCAGCACATGCGCCATTCTTATAAGCGAACGGTTTCCGTAATGGGTCCGGTGCAAGAGATGCCAGTGTTTGAGAGCCGTGTGGAGATCGCTCCGGAGGTGAAGGATGCCTGGGGCATTCCGACTCTGCGCATCAGCGGCCACAGGCATGCCGCCGATCTGGAAGTGGCTCGCTTCATCTCAGCGCGAGCGGAAGAATGGTTAAAGGCGTGCGGAGCGATCAAGACCTGGCCTGTGCTTCCCGGCCGCGGAGTGAGTGGCGGCCAGCATCAGGCTGGCACCTGCCGTATGGGCACCGATCCGCAGACTTCGGTTGTCGATCGTTATTGCCGTATCCATGACATGGACAATCTCTATGTTGTGGACGGTAGCGTTCATGTGACGAATGGCGGCTTTAATCCATCGCTGACAATTCAGGCGATTGCGTATTGGGCGTCGGCCAAGATAACGGGGGATTTGCGTGGGAGATCCGCGCCCGTGTTACCCTTGCCAGCATGAAATTTCGTTCGCTTACGATGGGCGCGCTTGCCGTCGCCGGGGCGACCCTGATGGCGGCAGCGAAGAAGCCTCCTGAGTTGAAAGACCACTATGCCGTGGTGAATGGCGTGAAGCTGCATTACGTGAGTGCCGGGAAAGGGCGCCTCATCGTTTTCCTGCATGGCTTTCCCGAGTTCTGGTATGAGTGGAAAAATCAGTTGCTTGAATTCGGCAAGAACCACCTGGCGGTAGCGCCGGACATGCGCGGATACAATCTCTCGGATAAGGCGGCCGGCGTGGATAGTTATCAAATGAAGTATCTGGTGGAAGACGTGCGCGGGTTGGCGTTGCACTTGGGGTATAAGAAGTTCACGCTGGTCGCGCATGACTGGGGTGGTGCAGTGGCATGGGCGCTGGCGATTGCACATCCCGAATGCCTCGACAAACTGGTGATCGTGAACGCGCCGCATCCAGCTGTCTTCGCGCGGCTGCTGCGCGACGATCCAGGGCAGCAGAAGGCGAGCCAGTATATGCTGATGTTCCGCAGTCCGCAGTCCGAGACGATTCTTTCGAGAGACAACTACGCAGCATTGGTGGATGCCGTGCTCGGGTCCGGACTGAAGAACGGCGTGTTCAATGAAGATGACAAAAAGGCGTATATCGCAGCGTGGTCGCAAGCGGGCGCGCTGACCGGCGGACTCAACTACTATCGAGCGGCGCGAGTTGGACCGCCGCAGCCAGGGGCGGAGTCGACCGGAAATTTCGCCGTGGATCCAACGAAACTGATGGTTCGTGTTCCAACCCTGGTGATCTGGGGCGAGAAAGATACGGCGCTGCTAACGGCAAATTTGGACGGGCTTGAGCAGTTTGTGCCGGAACTTACCATCAAGCGAATTCCCGAGGGCACCCACTGGGTCATCCATGAAAAGCCCGACGAGGTGAATGGCTACATCCACGAGTTTCTTGGAAAGCCGTAGCCCAAAAGCGATTGTTTCGACTCACTTGAGGTTTTACCTCGGTCCTCCTGACCGAATCTTCCCTCTTGACAACTCCCATCCGTTCGTGCACACTTACCGTAAGTGGACACTTACCTACAAGCCGGTCTTGACGCCTTGGGCGACGCCAGCCGTATGGCGATCTTCCAAAAGCTCTCGGCCGGGCCGATCGCTGTGAACGAGCTTGCCGGCACTCTGCCCATAAGCCGTCCAGCGGTTTCCCAGCACCTGCGCGTACTGAAGGACGCATGGCTTGTTCTCGACAGCAAGGAAGGAACCCGCCGCTTGTATCAGTTAAACCCTGAAGGCGTCGCTCGCCTCCGCGCCCACTTCGACCGGCTGTGGACCAACGCGCTGAACGCCTTCCAAGCCGCCGCCGAAAAAGAACCCAAAGGAGAAATAAAGAAGAATGTCAAACCCCATCGCCGAAGCGGTCGTACATAAGACAGTTCTCGTTAAGGTCCCGGTCGAGCGCGCCTTCGGCGTGTTCGTCGAACAAATGGAAACCTGGTGGCCCGCCACTCACCACATCGGCAAAACGCCCTTTAAGGCCATTTTCGTCGAACCGCGCGTCGGCGGCCGCTGGTACGAAATGAATGCCGAAGGTAACCAGTGCGAATGGGGCAACGTTCTCGCCTGGGACCCTCCTCATCTCGTCACCTTCTCCTGGCACCTCGGCCCCGGCCATGACCAAGCCGATTGGAAGTTCGATCCCGACCTCGCGAAAGCCAGCGAAGTCGAAATCCGCTTCACCGCCGAATCGCCCTCCACCACCCTGGTCGAACTCACCCACAGCAAGTTAGAGCGCCACGGCGAAGGCTTTGAACAACTACGCGCCATCTTTGACGGACCCGGCGCCTGGAGCGGCATTCTCGCACTTTACGCCAAAACGGCCAACGGAGACCAATCGCGATGACACCTACACTCTTTCTCCGCATCGCCTCAGTGATCACGTTTATTCACGCTGTTCTGCATACCATTGGCGGAGTTTTCGGAAAGGCTGCGCCCGGCCCAGCCACGATTGCGGTCCAAGCCATGAAACTCAACCAGTTTCCCTTGCTGGGACACACGCGCAGCTACTGGGATTTCTATCTGGGCTTGGGATTGGCTGCTTCCATAGACCTCACCGCCGAGGCCGTGATCTTCTGGCAGATAGCCTCGCTCGCAAAAACCGACGCGGCCCGCCTGCGTCCCATCATGGCCACACTATTCCTTGCCTATGCATTGCTGGGCGTAAACTCCAGCTTGTATTTCTTCATAGGGCCCGTAATCACCGAGATCCTCATCGCGGCTTGCCTCGCTATGGCCTTTATTACCGCCAAGCCTCACCCAAGCCAGACTGTAAACTCGCGTTCCAGCTTCGTAGCCACAAACCAGACCTAGGCTCTCCGGGCGTTTGACGTAGCGATTGTCGAAATTGCCGTTGCATTGTGTGCCAATTGCTCACCAAAAATGCCCGTACTCTATTGCCTGACTCGACTCACCTCACCAACAACCCTGGGGCCTCCCGGAAAACACCTCTCACCGCTCACGGAGCAGAAAGTCCCCGGATAATACGTTCCCGCCCGTGTGACCGCAAATTGGCCACTCTTTTATGATCAATAAGGTGAATCTATGCCCTGTGATGTGGAAACCCTGAAAAACGTTCCTTTGTTTGCACTGCTGGATGACGATGAGCGCGCCGTTTTGGCCAGCCAGGTGGAAGTCAAAACGTTTGCGACGAGGCAACGCATTTATAAGATTGGCGACCCGTCTGGACAGGCGTTTATCCTCGTCTCGGGGAGCGTGAGAGTCAGTACAGTCGACGAAGACCAACAGGAGGTGGTGGTTGACGAGCCCGCGGAAGGCGAGTTCTTCGGGTTTGCGTCGATGCTGGATGGCACGCCGCATCAGACGGAGGCGACGGCGCTGTCTGAAGCGGTTTGCATTGAAGTGGATAGACATGACATTGCCGTTTTGCTGGAACGCAAGCCGCACGCGGGGATGGACATGCTGGCTGTGCTGGGACGGCAGTTTCATGCAGCTCAACAACTGGTGCGCCTGCGTTCGACGCGCAATCCGAATGAAGTGATTGAAGAAGAGTTGACGTTCGGCGACCGGCTTGCGGATTCGGTAGCGCGCTTTGGCGGTTCATGGTCGTTCATCATTCTGTTCGGCGTCGTTCTGGTTGTTTACAGCGCGACGAATGTTTCTTTGGGTAGATTGGCATGGGACCCTTATCCGTTTATTCTCTTGAATTTGTTTCTTTCGATGCTGGCGGCTATTCAAGCGCCGGTCATTATGATGAGCCAGAACCGGCAAGATACCAAGGACCGGCTGCGGGGCGAATTGGATTATGACGTAAACCGGCGCGCCGAATCGGAGATTCAAGGGTTGGCGCGCAAGCTGAATCTGATTGCGGAGAAAGTGGGAGATATCGAGGATTTTCTACACGCGGACAACACGAAGCCGCCGACGCATGCGGTGGGAAAGGATGGGGTGACGTTGCCGTAGGGACGCTTTGACACCGCACAGGTATGCGCAATTTCCCGCAACGTGACCCGGCTGGGTATGGAGAGAATCGATTTCGAGAGAGATGGGCGCGGCTTTATTGAGGAAGCGCGCAAAACGGGCGCGATGTCAGCCGCGCCGCGCCGCGCCGAGAGCCAAGGTTCCCGATGTTTTAACGCGACCGCATTTGACTGGCCATTTGTGGGGCGGGATGGTATCCTGCGCGCCGATTGGGAATCGACCCACTCCTACTTTCGTGAGGACGCCGCAGCAGGGTTAATAGCGTTATCAATCTGGAGAAAAGGATTTCAATCCGGCGGCTTAGGAACGGACTCGCTCCACCACTGTGCGCCGCCGCGAAGCCAGGAGTCCCTCAATTCAGCATGGGTACGCCCCGCGTCATCGTAGCCAAATTCCGTTCTGCAGGACGGGCAGATCGTGAAATCCGCAGGTGGATGCTCAAGAAAGTAGCCGCAGACCGGGCAGACGTTTTTCGTCATTTCGAACACTCCATACTGAAATACGTCAAGTTATCCTGGTAACCATGACAATTCCGCTTCGGCGCACTAAGCGGAAGTTGCCAACAGGGGATTGGCTTAGTACGTCCGAACAAATCCGGCGTCTGAGATCACCGCAAATTCATCGGAAAGAATATCATAGCGCACAATGTCACGGTTCTTTCGGATGCATTCTTTCAGCCGGGCGTCCAGTTTCCTCGCTACAAATTGATCGGCTAAGGCTTCGTATTCCTTGTCGGATTTGACGCTAAAGTCTGCCCTATCTCTTGATAATGGGCGGCAAGAAGCCCCGGATGAATGGCATATTCACCGCTGCGCCATCATCCCTAAATAACAGCATATGCGCATTGCTGCTTCTGCGCGATGCGTTCACAACCGTTCCCAAAATTCATCGCTCGATCTTTCAGTTCCTTACGAAGTTTTCTCGAACCTCGCCGCTCGCCGCCATTCTAACCTGGACTCGGAAAGGAGTTCTTGCGTTCTTACAAGACGGCTACCGTTTCTAGCAACGACCACCAGTTTCAAATCGCCATCGCAGCCCCTCGGTTTCAAGAGCGACAAGCTCAAACCTCTCACCGGTAAGTCACTCGGAGAAGTAGCCCGCATGCTCCACACATCTCCAGAAGACACCGCTATGGACTTAGTCGTCGAAGACGATTCCCGCGTTGAGACGGTTTACTTTCTCATGGGTGAGGAAACATTCGCAAGAGGATCGCCCTGCCTTGGGTCAGTTTCGCCGCTGATTCCGACCCGAAGGAGTGGATGGCGTCTTTCTCAAGTCCAGCACCCACCCATACCTTCGGCAACTTCGCCCGTCTCTACGCGCGCTACGTTCGCGACGAAAAACTTCTCAGCACGCCGGAAGCCATCCGCAAAATGACTTCCTTGCGCGCCTCCAATCTCGCCATCGACCGCTGCGGCCTTCTCAAGCCCGGGGCAACTTCGCCGAACTAAACCGCCACCGCTATTTTGAACTGAGCGCCGACACGCTGATGGTGGCGCCAACACCATTACGGCGAGCGGCTTCGTCCTTAATCCGCTGCGACTGTGCCTCCGCTCTTTTGGCCTCGCGCTTCTGCCCCAGTTTCCGCAAAACAACTGCATAGTGGCCGAGCGCGCTCCCGCACACCGGGTGGCTTTCGCCCAACGATTTGCCGCAAATGCCAATGGCTCGTTGATAGGCACTGCTCGCATCCTCAAGACGGCCCAATTTCACGTAGTCCGCCGCCAAATTGCCGGATGGAACAACCAGAGATGGATGCTCTCCACCCAAAGCCGCCCCCAGCACGCGAAGCGATTCGCGATACAACTCGGCCGATTCACCGTAGCGCCCCTGGTCGAAACGCAGCACCGCCAGATCGTTTAAGGTTCCTCCAAGCAGTTTGGGGTCCCATCGCTTCTGCGTAACCAGACCGCCCAGTGCGTCCACCAGCAACGGCTCCTCTTCCTGGTATCGCCCCTCCTTCCTGAAGATCAAAGCCAGGCAATTGCGGAGAACGGCCAAATCCCTGGCGGAGGCGGTTTTTTGGTTCACGGCAATTGCCTCGCGTAGCAACTGAATCGCTTCCTCCCGGCCGCCAGCCTCGGTGGGGAGCAAGGCCATACTGCCGAGCAGCAAGGCATAGGCGAGCGACTCGCGGCCATCCGCCTTTTCCACGAGCGCCAGCCCGCGTCGGTATTCGCGCCCCGCTTCCGCGAACAGTCCCGCTTCCGCGTAGGCCGCGGCAAGAGAATCGTGGATTTCGACCAACTGCCGTTCACCCATTCCCGAGCCTTCGGCCCCAGCCAAAGCTTGCCGAAAAGCCCCGACGGCAGCGGGATAATCTCCGGCGTTTCGCAGCGCCTTACCCTCCGACAGCCAGTCGCTCCAACCTTTGAGCCGATCGCTGGCCGTCGCCCCTTTGATCGCCAATAACAGCATAAGAAGCGCCACTTTTGCCATGTATGTCTCCAGGTTCCGAAAAACCTGGAGCTACTGTGCCACGAATTGTGGCGCCGTAGAGATGAGGAATGGCTGAGTTCTTCCTCATTTCGACATAAGGAAGCAGGGGAGCGGTCATGGTCCTTCGGCTCATGATAATGAAAATCCTCCTGTTACAACCCACACCCCTAGCCGAGCCGCGACTGCCAAGGAGCGGTAACGACAGGTCCTATTTCGGTCGGTCTTTGAAGGGAGTGCCCATGGACCTCCGGCCCACCAATGATAATGAAAACTTGACAGGGTGCCGACTCGGAGCCGGAAGCGTCAGCGACCTAGTTTGGTCTTTCTTCTCCTCCGCTCGGTAGCCATGTTTTTCAACGGAGTGGGCATGGGCTTGGGGCCGATCGACGCTGATGAAAACACCCTGGTACGCCGTCAAGCCCGAGCCGCGAGTGTCAACGAGCGGCACTTCATGCCGACATGCAATGATTTTCAACGGAACGGCCGCCCTCATTCACAATGCCTTTGAGTTGCCCCTGCTGGGAAACGCACCTATGGCCTCCAATGGGGAGGCCGCGGTTTTCTGCAGGATCAACGCTTCAGCGCGCCGTATGCTAGCGCGCGAAACCGCGATCTGGGATACGTCGCCCTCGACCCCAAATGTTCAGTGGAAGTTCTCCACCAGGAAGATATCCTCGTCATCGGCAAAGTCGACATAGAGGAGAGAACGGTTATTGGGCGATACCGCAAATCCCATGCCTGGCCTTCCCTTCAGGCTGACTAGCTGGGTGGTGTGATTCGTCGCAAAATTCAGATACCGTATGGAAGCCTGTCTCCCGGGCTCAGTCGGCGAGATATAGTAGATTCCTTGCCCGGTCACCGCAAAATCCCAGAACCTTACGGCGGGCGCGATCTGTTCCTCCGTACCCCCAGCTAGTTGCATGCGCCACAGCCCTTGGTCGCTGAAATCTTTCTTACAGTAAAGAGCCTTCCCATCCATCGACTCCCAACCTGCGAAGCCGCCGTTCTTTGTAACCTGCGCGGACGCGCCGCCTTGCGCCGGAATCCTCCAAATCTCGGATCTACCGGTCGCGTTAGAGGAAAAGTAGATCCACTTGCCGTCGCGAGACCAGGAAGGGAGGTGATGGTTCGCCGAATCAGAGGTCAGGCGTTTCGCGGTTCCACCGCTCGAAGCGACCACAAACACGTGCCACTGCCCTCGCGTAAGCGAGTTAAAGGCTAGGAACTTGCCGTCAGGCGACCAGCGCGCCCCGCTGGCATTCGTATCGGGGTTTATAGCCAAGGGAAGCGCATTCGATCCGTCTGCCATGGAGATCCAGATTCGTTGGTCTCCGGAACGCTGACTGGTGAAAGCAACCCGCGCGCCGTCTGGCGAATACTGCGGATCCCAATCGCCCCCGGTGGACGGAACGAGTGGAATTGGCTCACCGCCAATCCCGCCCGCAACTGTCAGCGGCAAGCGGCGGAGCCCCGTGTTGCCGTTCCAGATCACGAACGCAAGATTGCCCTTCGCGCGCGATACCACGGGACTGTACCCCTCGAACGGAAGCGTCTGTGGCGCCCGGCCGTCGGCAACCGGAACTCGCCAAATACGGCCATCGGAAAAGAGTAACTCGCGGCCATCCCATGTCCATGTCGGATCGAGCGAAAGTAGCCAGTCCCCAAAACTCTTGTAGGTCAATCGGCGCGGTGGCGCACGTGGTTCGAGGTTGTCGTTCAAGTCCAGCAGCCAAAGGTCGGCGAAGGTGGGGCCCGACTTCCGCACGAAAGCGACGGTACGCCCATTCGGAGAAACGGCAGGCGCCTCGTCTGGGATATCTTTATTCGGAGGCCGCGTGAGGGTCCGTCCTTCTCCGGATTCAGTGTCGAGCAACTCCAGCCCGCCGGTCACAATATGACGCCCATCTGGAAACCAAGAGAAGAGGTTGCTTCCCTCGTCGGGGCGAACGGTAATGCGGCTTGGCAGGGCGGCCACAACGCGCTCCTGGCCGCCCAAAGCAGGAATGACAACGAAATACGCGCTGCCCTGGCTAACCCGGATGAAGCCTATCGAACGGCCGTCTGGAGAGAACGCGGGACTTATGTCGTTCGTCAGGCTTTTCGTGAGGCGCGGAGGCGTCACCGATCCAATCTGCTTCACATATATGCTAAAGTTTTCCCGCTTCTCTCCATTCCAGGCGAATGCGATCTCGTTACCGCTGGGCGAAAAGCTGGGGTGCTGTTCGAATCCCGGATAGCTAGTAAACCGAACCGGCTGCCCGGGTTCGAGCTTGCCCTTCGGGTGCCATCCGATGAAAAAGACGGCGGCGCCAACAACGCCGAAGCCAATTGCCCAAAAGGGCCATCGGCGTATCTTGCTGGACCTAGGTGGAGATTCAGAGGGACCGGTGTCGTCAACTATTTTCTCGCCTGAAACCAAGTTGACGACCGCGATAAATCGATAGCCCACCCTCGGCAGCGTCTCCACAAAACGAGGTGCCGACGACGTATCGCCCAAAACCGAGCGGATCTGGCGAATGCAGAAGTGGCTGGGTAGCAGAATCCGTGGGTAGGATTGCTATGAAAAGCTGGTTTGTGGAAGGTCCAAGAGCGGGCTGATGCCAAGGGCCCGCTTCGCCCTCTTGAGCGTGAATAGGGTGAGTCTTGGCCGCTGTCAAGGCAACCCTGGGGGCTCGCTACGCTCGGCCTTGACAGCGGCCAAGACTCACCCAAAGAGTCCAATATGAGGGCGAAGCTAACAACTAAGCGGGCCAACAAGAGGGAGCGTTACCCAAAAGAACAACGGATCTCCGGCAGTTGGATTAGTCTGAGTTGAAGAGACAAAAACTGATCCAGCGAGGAGGAGATCCGCTATTCAACTCCAGGTTAAGACCATCTTGAATCAAGTGCAACGGTTTGTGGGCTTCGTCTATCAAGAGGTGCGCCTACAGTGCCATCAAGGACAGCCGCAAACCATCGAAATCAGCATACGAGCGCATGGCGGGATCCGTGGGCGCTGCTCGCGCTGTCAGCGCCCGGCGCCGGGCTATGACCGCTTGCCCGAGCGACGCTGGCTGTTTGTGCCGCTGTGGGGGATCGCCACCTATTTTTACTACGCGCCTCGGCGTGTCAACTGTGCCGAACACGGGGTCGTCGTCGAGCACATTCCCTGGAGCGACGGCAAGCGCCCGGTGACCTACGCCATGATGGGGTTCTTAGCGCGTTGGGCGCGAAAACTGAGCTGGCGCGAAACGGCGCGCACCTTCCAGACCAGTTGGGAAGCGGTCTATCGGTCGGTGGAATGGTTTGTGGAGTGGGGTCTGGCGCATCGCCAGTTGCACGGCGTCGCCGCCATTGGCGTAGACGAAATCCATTGGGGACGCGGCCTGCGGGCGGACAACTTTTTGACCGTGATCTACCAAATCGACGCCCACTGCCGGCGCCTGCTGTGGGTGGGACGCCGCCGCTCGCAAGTCACCCTGCGGCGCGGCCTGAAGACACTGGGGCCGGAGGTCGTAAAGGGACTGCGCTTTGTGTGCAGCGATATGTGGAAGCCCTACTTGCAAGTCATCGCCGCCCAGGCTGGTCAGGCTTTGCACGTGCTGGATCGTTTCCATATCACTACTCATTTGAATCAAGCGGTGGATCAGGTGCGCCGCCAAGAGAACATGCGTTTGCGAAGCAAAAACAAGAAAGCGGCGCTGCGGCTCAAACACATGCGTTGGCCCTTACTACGCCGCGGAAGCCGGGTACGCGGGCGCGCTCGGCAAAAGCTCAATGCTTTGCTCGCCAGCAAAGTTGCCACGGCTCGCGCCTGGGAGTTAAAGGAGACCTTCGCCCACTTTTGGAAGTACCGATCGGTGTCGTGGGCCGGTGCCTTTCTCGACTATTGGTGCCACCGTGCCATGCGCAGCCGCCTCGAACCTATGAAAAAGGTGGCCAAGATGCTGCGCGTCCATGAGCCGCTGATCCTCAATTGGTTTCGAGCCAAAGGCGAGATCTCCAATGGCGCCGTCGAAGGCCTCAACAACAAAATCCGAGTGGTTACCAGACGATCTTACGGCTTTCGCACTTACAAAGCTATGGAAATGGCCCTCTATCATAACTTGGGACGACTCCCGGAGCCAGAATCTACCCATCCATGGGCACTCCTACCTGCAGCGTGCCGCCGATCACCTTTGCAAGCAGGGCCACGATCCTGCACCCGGTGATCTGGCACATCTATCACCACTGGGCTGGGAACACATCAACCTAACCGGCGATTACCACTGGGAAACATCGCCCGATCTCGGTCCAGATCAATTTCGACCGGTCCGCGCCGGGACAAGTGACCTTGCCGTAGCCGCTTAGCGTGCTTTAAATTCCGTTTCGTGTCCTCTCCTCTACTGGGGCCGCTTCCGTCGCAGATCCCACAGCCCGCGCGCCGAGAGGATCAAGGTGAAGCCCCCCAGCCCGCCGAGCGCCCAGAGTGTCCAGACGAAGAAAAAGCCGCCAGGGGATTTGGCGATCTCGCCGTAATGTGCCCCCCTCATGTGGAGGACGGGCATGGCTGCTGCGAACAATCCGATGAGCAGCATGATGACGTGCCCCGATCGCCGTTCGGGGAGCACGAGTGTCCCGTAGAGGAAGACCGCGAGGACGAGCAGCGCAATGTTTGAGCTCTCTGCCTTCGATATCCCACGAACGATGTCGTCCGTAATGTGAAGCGTCAGGAAGAGGAGCGAGAGCAGAGATGCGACGGTCAACATGGTGTTGTGTTTCATTGGAGGTCTCTTTATTGGATTTTATGTGTGCAATCATTGCCCTTCGGTTATGCCAGCGGCTCGGACAAGTAGGTCAGCCAACCCATCCCCACTGCCGACAAGACGCACCGGATGCGAGGAAGAAAGGTGGATCTGGAGACCAGATTGCGTTGAAAGACGGTAAATACCTTCTCGTTGTTCAATATATTTGGCGCGGCCCGTTCCGGCCTTCGATGTGCGGCGCACGAAAATGGCAGCAGTCCCAGCAGAGAGCGACGGGGAACAAAGGCGGCATCGCCGCGAGATAGGTAACGGTCAGTCGCGCAGCGTTTATTGACTCCGCGCGGCGCCCGGTGTGGTCCAACCCTGCTTCCTCTCGGAACCTGTCGTTAAAATCCTCGACGATCTCCCCGATTCAGGGCCACGGCTAATCGAGACCGGAGGGCGCTTAACTGATTTGGGGGTTCAACCGAAATTCGGGCGTTTTCCGAGGGCTTATCGTTGCCGCTCCTTGGCAGTCGCGGCTCGGCTAACGGTCGTGCGTTGTAATGGAGGGTTTTCATTATCATTGGTGGGCCGCACAGACGGCACGCTTGCTGGCGCGCACGGCTCTGAAGGGCAATCGAGTTGTCACGCCCCCGCCCGTGTATACTCAAACTGGCTTATGTAATTCCTCTGAGCCGTCCGTTCGTCGTTATTTGAGGCCGACGAAAGAATTCTCCTTCCTGCTTAACGCGTTGCAATAAGGAATTTATATGTCTTTTCTGAATGGTGATCGGGCTCGCGCCCATAAAGTAGACCGCAAGCGGCGCTTTCGCCGCAGTGAACTCCGGCTGTTACGCCGGGTGTCCGCACCAGCGCTCGATTTGCGCGCTCAGACTCCGGCTGCCGCTGAAGTCATTGATGCCGCGCCGAAGCTGCCGGCATGAGCCCGTCCAGGGCCCTCTAATTACCGCTGAACGACTTCAGCTCGGTGCCGTTGGACGAACTTAGCTTAGTGATCCACATATAATAAGCGCCGCTCTTAGCCCGATAGCCGCTGACCGTAACCACGTTACCCGGTTCCAGCGAAGTCGCGGTCCATCCCCTCAAATGCGCCGGACTGGTCATTTCGCCCTGCCATTTTTGGGTTTTGCCCTTTTCGTCCTTCACGTCGAACTCCACCACGCAATGCGGGTTGACAAAGTGGAATTCAGTCACCGTGCCCTTCACATTAATCGTAGTGGTCGTATCGAACGCCGCTAAACCGTGATGCCCGAGAGCCACTGCCGCGAACGCCAACGCCAGCACCACGTTTCTCACTTTTCTCATCTGGTAGCACTCCCATCTTCAATCCATCTGTCGAGATCTCTTACGTACTTGCGTCCGTTAAATGTATACGTGGGGACGGTCACCACCACGTACCCCTTGCCGACCAGCGGCGCGCCGTTCTTGTTTCGCTCATTCTTAGCGGTCGCGATCACCCAGATGTCATAATTCGTGTTCGGGCTGTCCGCGGCAGGCGTGAAAAAACCAGTGGGACTCACTGTTCCTACCAAATCGCGCTTGCTCCCATCGACCTCGTAAAAGACTTCGATAGACCAAGTGGCGTCCAACGGGCCTAATTCCAGATCGTCGGCCGTGTGGGATCTGCCGTCCGCACCCCGTTGAAATCCAATGGCCTCGAATTGCTGAAAGCCCCTCGGATACCCTTCGCCGCCGAATGCGGCCATTGACGATTCAGGCGTCACTTTCAGATAATCCAGGCGATCGTAAATCGCCAGCGCACCCGGCAATACGGACGATCGAACGGCTACGTCACGCTTGCCGAGGCTGGCGTCGATTGCGACGTCCACCTCCGCGACAATCTCACTCGCTGTCGATGAGACGATGCGGCGAACGGCGACTCCCGATCCGAAAGACAGATCCCGCAGTTTCAGATTGATGGGAAAACGATCTCCCAGCAGGCGAATCCGCGTGTCTTTGGACCCGATCTTCAGCGCTGCCACATCCACCAAGAGCAGCGTAGGGTCTGGTGTAGCTTTTCGCATTTGAACGTCGAAGCCGAACTCCTGATATTGTCCCCAGAACCAGCGTCCTTCGGCATGCTGGCCGTCGGGCGAGATCCACATCGTTTCGCGGGCTTCGCTAGCGAGATCGTCGGGCGCTTGACTCGAAGGAGCGCCGCCCTTCGACCTGCCGCGCCACTCATACCCGGCGTAAACAACGTTGTGTCCCGTGCGAACAATGGTCGAACCATCTCTCACCGATGCGAGACTAACGCGCGTGAGGAACTCGCCGTCGTTGTCGCCCGGCTGCACGTCCATGTCTCCATAGAAAAAGCCGCGACCTGGCACATGCGCCGTTACCAGCCAGCGGCCTGTCAGTTCCGGCGGGTGAGCGCGTGCGCTCCAGGCGGACCACTCGGGCGAATGGAGGGGAGCTGTCTTGCCGAGAAAATCAATGTTCTCTCCATCGAGTTTCAGTTGGTAGCGCGCTAGATGGGCCTCCGCAAACTCCAGCCAGTCGGCGGTCGAGCGCCGCCAGGAAAGAACGCGGCCTAAGGCGTGACATTTCGCGCATGAATCGAGCAGTTTTTCGTTAGCCATATTCGTTTCATCTTGAATACGGCGCTCGACGTAATACATCACCCGCTTCGATTCCTCGGGCGCCAAGCCATGGCTCGCGCTCAGATATTTGACGATGGCGCGCGCCTCGGGAGGAGTCAGAGTGACGCGGTTCGCGCGGATCATGCGCTTCAATGCTTCTTCCCATCCTTCCGGCGTGGCTCGCTCCCAGGAAATCCGCTGCATGTTTCCATGCTCGTCCACCGGATGGCAGGCGGCGCACTTGGCCAGCACGAGTTGGTCGGTAACGGGGATGCCTTCTTCACTCTGCGCCAGCATGAGCAAAGGGAGTGCCAAGAGGGAGAGGATTAGGGTCCGGACAACTTGCATTGACTACTTAGTCTGAACGATGGAAGGGGCGAATGCAAGTGCGCTTGGGAGGCTTGATAACGCTCCGCTGAAAAACCGAACTAGGTCGCCTACGCTTCCGGCTCCGATTCGGCGATTTTCATTATTATTATTGATGAGCCGCAGGTTGACCGGACCGAGCTTCTACTTCACGACCCCAACCCGCACTACCACCGCGAGCGGTTTGTCCACGCCTACCTTCGCCACCACGACCGCTTCATTGGGCGCAACATCGATATCGGCCGTCACATCAGCATCGGTCTTTGCGGTCTTCGGGGCGCTTGGATCGGCGGGAATGTTGATCCAAACTTTCAATCCGTTGACACTCACGATGTCTCCCTTCGGACCAGGATTAAGAGCGGTGGAATCAACCCGCATGCGTGTCAGGGTAACGCCCGTTGCCCCTTCCGGGGGAGCGCTCGTCGTTTCGCCCGACTGTCCCACGCGGACGCGGAACATTTGCATATCCGCCAGTTTTGCCGGTAGCTCTTTCGCCAGCGCGCTTAGTTCTGCCGGCAGCGCTTTTCCCGTGGGAGCCTGTACCACTCCCGCCAACAGATAAACGGTGATTTCGGTGTCGCCAGGCACCGGTGGGGGTATATCAAGCCGCTTGATGGTGTCCTCTACTTCCTTTAAGAACGCTGGTGAGCCATGCGCGGTCAACACCTTGAGTTCTCTGTTTGCTTCCATGACATACGACTGCGACGAGAATACCTTACGCACCTCTTCCGGGTCGACATATTTCACGTCGAAGGTTTTGGTGGTCCAGGCCGCGTCGCCTGACGGATTAGCTGGTTTCGGATCTTGTCCGTAAATCGGCGGGAGCGACACCAGGCCAAACACCAGCATCAGCCGAGCTATAGTCGACATGTTCGAAGCCTCCAAGACTCATTTCGACCGATCTCTCTGAGAAGTGCAGCCAGATCCGTTAAGATACACTGTGCGGGAACTCTATGCTAAGCCGTCGTCAGTTTCAATCCAACCTTTTCCAGCTCTCCCTCGCCGCCCGTGCCGCTTCACTTTTCGGACAAGATGCCAAGTTCACGCCCATTTGGCCTTCGCTCGAAACGCATAAGGTCCCAGGCTGGTTCCAGGACGCTAAGCTCGGCATCTTTATTCACTGGGGCCTCTATTCTGTTCCCGCTTGGGCTACACCTTCCGGCGAATTGGGAAAGGTCGCGAAAGATCAATGGTTTGCCAATAACCCTTACGCCGAGTGGTATCTCAACACCCTACGCATCACAGATTCGCCCACCTACAAACATCACGTTGAAACCTACGGCAAAGATTTCGACTATTACCGCTTTGCCGAGACCTTCAACGAGGAAAACAAGAAATGGGAGCCTGACCGATGGGCCGGCCTCTTTCAAAAAACCGGTGCGCGTTATGTTGTCCTCACCACCAAACATCACGATGGTTTTCGCCTATGGCCGTCGCAGGTAGCCAACCCCAAAATGGCGAGTGGCAAGCTCACCGCGCAGCGCGATTTGGTCGGCGAGCTCACCACCGCCGTTCGCAGTCACGGCATGAAAATGGGAGTCTATTATTCCGGCGGGCTCGATTGGACCTTTACCAGCGAACCCATCCGCACCATGCCAGACTTGATGGCGCGCGTGCCACAATCGCTCGAATACGCCCGCTATGCCGATGCCCATTGGCGCGAACTGATCGAACGCTATCAACCTTGCGTTATGTGGAACGACATCAGTTATCCGAAAGCCGGCCAGATTCCCGAGCTCTTTGCCGAGTACTACAACACCGTGCCGGACGGCGTAATTAACAATCGTTTTGGCGTGAAGTTCGCGGATTTCACTACTCCCGAATACGCTAAGTACGACAAAATCGTGCAGCAGAAATGGGAGGCTTGCCGCGGCCTTGGTTTTAGCTTCGGCTACAACCAGGTGGAGGGTCCAGAGCAGGTGATTGCGCCGGATAAGCTCGTGGCTCTCTTTGTCGATATCGTGAGCAATAACGGGAATCTCCTGCTGAACATTGGCCCGAAACCCGACGGCAGCATTTCAGCCATTCAGCTGGATCGTTTGAATCAACTGGGAGACTGGCTCGCGGTGAATGGCGAAGGGATCTTCGGTTCGCGGCCTTGGGCTAGGGCTAAGGCGGCAAATGGAGAAACCGATGTTCGATTCACCCAAAATAACGGTGCGCTCTACGTCTTTTACTTGAAAGGGGGAGAAGGGAAGACACTGGTGGTACCGGGTGTTTCGGGCGATGCAAGGACGAAAGCGGAGATTCTGGGCAGTCCTGTAGAACTCACTGTCTCTTCCGGCCAGGACGGGCTGATCTTAACGCCTGAGGATGGGCATGTCACACCTCGGAGTCTCGCGCTCACCGTAAAGATTACGCCCGCTCCCAGTGCCTAAGTACAACCACTCCCTGGCGGTCGTGGCTCCGTCTGAGCCGCTCGCGCCAGCAAGCGCAAGTCCCTTGCAGAAAAGGGCTTCAGCAAGCTACCATGGTAGAGACAATCGCAATTCTTCGCGGCTCTCAATCACTCACTAATGGCTTCGATCACAAAACCCCGGCCGTCCATTCTGCGTTCACGCGCCTTCCATCTGGCATTGGCCGCCATCATTGCCGCCCTTCTGTTGTACTATTCGCTGCGCGGTATCGATTGGTCGCAAGTCTGGGTTACCCTTTCGCACGCCGAATCGAAATACATTTGGGCGTGGCTGGTGATTGTTACTTTCTCGCTCTTTCTGCGCGCCCTGCGCTGGCGCGTATTGCTGAGCGCGGAAGGTCCTGTCTCTGTCTCGACGGCATTCTGGGCCACCTCGGCGGGTTATTTTGGCAATAATTTTCTGCCGTTTCGCGCCGGCGAAGTGGTGCGTACGCTCATGATCAGCGTCCGCACGAGCATGAGCAAATCGTTTGTCCTCACCACCGCACTCTCCGAAAGAATTTTCGATGCCGTTACGCTGGTCGGCGTTGCCTCCATCTTGCTGCTCATCCCGCCAACCAAGCCTGGCTGGCTCAAGGACGCGGCCACTCCCTTTGGCGTCTTCGGGCTGGTAGGCGTCCTCGCGATTGTTCTGCTCCCCAAGCTTGAACCGCTGTGGGAGAGGACCCTGCGGAGATTACCCCTTCCCTCATCCCTGACTGACAAGTTGATCGGCATTATGTTGCAAGTGCTGATGGGCATTCGCGCGTTTCACGATGCGCGCCGGCTGGCAATATTCCTGGCTTTAACCGGCGTCATTTGGACCTGTGATTCCTTCACCGCGGTCATCGGCATGCGGGCGCTGGGTATGAACATGAGCCTGGAAGTTGCGTTCCTGCTGATAACAGGCCTGGCGTTGGGTTCAGCGGTGCCATCCACGCCCGGCTATGTGGGTATCTACCAATTTGTGGCTGTGAAGATGCTGCCGCCCTTTGGTTTCACAAACGCGCAGGCGATAGCGTACATCGTGCTTTTTCAGGGATTGCAATTCGCCACCACGGCATTTTGGGGGCTGCTGTCGCTGACCCGCAACAAGGGCGTCAGCTTAACCGGCGTGGCGCCCGTTACCCGGCCGACCTAGAAAAAAATTTAGTCACTGCATTCGATACGCTGCCGAGTTGGTCGCGCGTCAATTCCGGATAGACCGGCAGACTCAAACAGTCTTGCGAGAGTTGTTCGGCCACCGGCAGGCTGGGCGGATCTTCCGTGAGAAAGCACTCCTGGCGATGCAACGGGACCGGGTAATACACGGCGGAGCCGATGCCTTGTTCTGCGAGAAAGCGGCGCAACGAATCGCGCTGATTGTTGTGTACTCGCACTGTGTATTGGTTCCAGATGTGTTCGTTCCCTTCGAACTCAGAGGGCAGTCCGAGCGCTTTGCCGTTCAGCCTTCGAAGACTGCGAGTGTAAAAGGCGGCGTTTTCGCGCCGGCGCGCCATATAGTTCGCCAGCTGCGCTAACTTCACATTAAGGAACGCGGCCTGCAGGCCATCCATCCGGAAGTTGCCGCCTATCAACTTGTGAAAGTATTGCTGTTCGGCGCCGTGATTGCGTAAGAGGCGGGCGCGCGCAGCCAATTCATCATCGCCGGTAACAAGCAATCCGGCATCTCCCAGAGCGCCCAAGTTCTTTGTCGGGAAAAAGCTAAACGTGCCGAAGTCGCCCATTGACCCTGCCGGTTGGCCGCGGAACATTGCGCCCAGCGCTTGGGCCGCGTCTTCAATCACGAACAAGCCATGCGCGTCGGCAAGTTGACGAATCGCGTCCATATCGGCCGTCTGCCCGTAAAGATGCACGGGAATAATCGCCTTCGTCTTTGACGTAATTCGCCTCGCCGCGTCTGCGACATCGATATTGAATGAGGTAGCGCACGAGTCGACGAAAACCGGCTTCGCGCCCACGCGTGCTACGCAGCCCGCAGTGGCAAAGAATGTAAACGCGGGGCACAGCACTTCATCGCCGGGCCCGATACCGAGAGCCATGAACGCCAGCAGAATCGCGTCGGTGCCGGAGGAAACGCCGATGGCGTGCCGCGTCCCAGTGAGTGCGGCTGCCGCTTCTTCAAACTGTTCTACTTCGCGCCCCAGGATAAATTGTCCCGAGTGCAAAACGCGTTCAAACGCGGCGGCCAGTTCGGCTGCTAAAGGCTCATGTTGTTTCTTGAGGTCGAGAAAAGGAACCAAAGTCGTGACATTCCCCATCATCTCACTCGGTTCACCAGGGGTTAGCGAAACGGCGATCATGCAAGACGGCTTCGTCGGTCAGCGATTTTAGAAACTCAATCAGATCGCTTCGGTCTTGCGGAGATAGCGCAAATCCAGCGATCAAGGGATCTTTGTTGGGGTTGTTGTGGCCGCCGCCTGCATAGTGAGAGAGTACGCCATCGAGAGTAGCGATCGAGCCATCGTGCATGTAAGGTGCCGTTACAGCGATGTTGCGAAGCGTGGGCGCTTTGAATTTCCCGGCATCTTTGGGATCTTTGGTGAATTCGAAAAGGCCAGGGGCACCAGAAACGCCGTTATTGTGGAATTCAAGTTCGCCGGCTGCATGCCTTTCGGAAGCCGTATTGCCGCTAAAATTGAATCCGCCATGGCAGCGGAAACAGGAAAGCTGCCGGCTAAAGAAAAGGATCTCGCCGCGTTTCGCTGAATCGGATACCGCATTGTCTTCGCCGCCGTAGTGATAACGGTCGTAGGGAGAACGTGCGGAGACGATGCTGCGCTCAAAGCTGGCGATGGCCTTCGTCACGTTGCCGATGGTAAACGGATCGCGATCTGCTGGGAAAGCACGCTCGAAGAGTTCGCGGTATTTGGCATCGGACCCAAGCATCGAGAGAAAACCGTCGCCGGCCCGCAAGCCAAGCTCCACCGGATGCTCGCCGAACATGGGAACGAGCGCTTGTTGTTCAAGCGTCGTGATGCCGGGATTGCTCCAGGTGAGAACCGCGCTATAGGCAACGTTCACCAGACTCATGGCGCCGCGTGGATTCGTTTCGCCCGTAGCGCCCACCGCCACGGCCAGACCGTCGGTAAACGCGAGTTCCTGTTTGTGGCAAGTTGCGCACGACGACTTGCCGTTAACGGACATGCGCGTGTCGTAAAAAAGATAGCGACCCAGTTCCACTTTCTCAGTGGTCATGGGGTTATCCGCTGGAACGCGCGGTTTGGGAAAGCCTTTGGGCAGATCCTGAGCCGTCAGCCAAATGCCGGCGAACGCGGCTGAGGCAAACAGAATCAGCCGATACATGGCGCTATTTTTGTAAGCGAACGAATTCTATAGTCTCAAGCATGCGAACCGAGCGTGCTCCGGCTTTGTCGTTGGGACACACGAGGCGCAACGGCCCCTGGTATCCAAACAGCGGTTTGCCATCGCGTTTGTCGGCCACCAGGATCGATTCGTTGCCGAAATCCGTTCCTAACTCTCCGAGCGAAAATACAACTTGATAGCCGTCGTGAGCCTTGGCAACGATGTAACTGGCTAGAGACTTGCCGCGCAAATCCTTGCCGATAGGCACCCCGGCGCGCTTGAGAATCTCGCGCAACGGAACGCCTTCATAATTGATTTGCGTCCCATCCTGATCGGTCACCGCGGCCGTTTCGCGCGGCAGTTGAGTGAGATCGGCGGTTTTCAAGACCAGTGTCTCCGGAACGTCGCCGCGGATCGTAAGCTCTGCCGCAGCGGTGGTTGGGGCGGTGGTTTGTGCCGAAGCCAACCACAGGGAAAGGCCCGCCAGCAGAAGAATTCCGGTGAAAGGCCGAGTGTAGGTCATAAACGTCATTGTCGCGTTTCCACAACACGAAACAAACAGTTTACAACCTATAGGCGCGGCGGTTAGTTAACGGATATCGATTTTCAGCAGCGCGTCTGAATGTTCGTGACGCCAGCCCCAATACGCTTGTTGATCCTCCTCACGTTGCCTGGAAAAATCATGGTATTTCCGATGGTTCTGTTTCAAGTAGATGCGGTACGCCCTATTTTCGTGGTCGTTCCACTGGTGATCGTCGTTGTGTTCCCGGTCGTGATAGGTGCGCGGGTGATCCTGGGCTTGCAATGCGGCGGGCGCCATTGCTACCGGGACGATAAGTGCGGCGCTCAGTAAAGCGGTATTCCAGAAACGGGTCATGAATGTTCTCATAGGCACAAATAGAGCAATTGCGACGCCACTAGGCGTTTGGGCGCACAAATGCTCTAGTGCCAGCGGCAAAGGGGACGACCAAAATGTTGTTACTGATTATCATTCTGCTGCTGGTATTTGGCGGAGGCGGCGGATACTACGGTTATAGCCGCTGGGGCACACGCGGTGGAGGCGGCATAGGCCTTGGAACGATTTTGCTGATTCTACTGATTGCTTACGCTTTGGGTGCGTTCCGCTAGCCCGCGAGCAGTGCCAACGACCCCCCTCGGTCACCTGTCCAAATACGGTCATGGCCAAGTTCTGATCGCTTCGTGGTGACGTAGGACGCTGCGGGTGTGATTGGCATAATAAGAGTTTGTTCAAGCGTATACCCCGGCGTTGCTATGCCTAATGCCGATACTGCTCAAGACTTGCTCACTTCCAGCAAGCGATTACTGCCGTGGCTGGTGGCCGTAGCGTTCTTCATGGAATCGTTGGACACAACGATTCTCAACACGGCCGTTCCCGCCATTGCGGAAGCTCTCAAGGTAGCGCCCTTAAGCATGAAGTCGGTGCTGGCGAGTTACACGTTGAGTCTGGCCGTCTTTATTCCCATCAGCGGTTGGATGGCGGATCGGTTCGGGACGCGCCGAGTGTTTGCTTCCGCCATCGGCATCTTCACATTGGGTTCGCTCCTGTGCGGCATTTCGAGCAGCATCCACATTCTGGTCGCTTGCCGCGTCTTGCAGGGCTGCGGCGGCGCCATGATGGTGCCGGTCGGCAGACTAACTCTGGTCCGTACCTTTGCTAAATCGGAACTTGTCCGCGCCATGAGTTTCGTGGCCATCCCCGGACTCATTGGTCCCATGCTTGGCCCGATCGCGGGCGGATTGATCGTCGGCTATTTTCACTGGCGGGTCATCTTTTTCGTCAACATCCCAATTGGCTTGATTGGCTTGTACATGGTTGACCGGCACTTGCCGGACTACCGTGAGGAACATCCGACGCCGCTCGATTGGGCTGGGCTTTTGCTATTTGGATCCGGTATCGGGCTGCTCTCCTACGTGCTGGAAGTGTTTGGCGAACATACTTTGAACGTGCGTGAAATTTTTGGGATGCTGGGCGCTTCGGCCGCGCTGTTGGCCAGCTACGGGTTTCGAGCGACAAGGACAAAGTTTCCACTGCTTCGCCTAAACCTCTTCAAGATCCGCACGTTCCGAGCTTCCGTGAGCGGCAGTTTCTTTACCAGGCTGGGCATCGGAGGCATGCCATTCCTCTTCCCGCTGCTTTATCAGGTGGGGCTTGGATTTACTCCCATCCAATCGGGCCTGCTGCTCATGCCACAAGCGATTGCCGCGATCAGCCTCAAACTGACCATGCCAAAAATCCTGGCGCTGGTGGGCTACCGCGGCGTGCTGATTTCGAACACGATCATACTTGGCCTGCTCATTGTTCTCTTCGCGACCATTGATGTTGGGACGCCGGCATGGCTGATCGTGATGCAAGCCTTCTGCTTCGGATTCTTCACATCGCTCCAATATACGAGCATGAATACTCTGGTTTACGCCGACGTCACTGCGGAGCAAACCAGCAGCGCGAGCACCATCGCCAGCACCATGCAGCAGATGTCAATCAGCTTTGGCGTGGCGACGGCGTCATTAGCGGTTGCGCTCTTTATTCCGAACCGGTTCAATTCAAGCGCGCCGGAAATGATTCACGGCATTCACCGGGCGTTCTTGGTGCTAGGCGCACTGACGGTTTTTTCGACGCTCATTTTTAAGGATTTGAAGAGCGGCGACGGCGACAGCGTGAGCCAGCACAAGATACTGCCTCACGCGGAATAACTTCCAAAAAAATGGGTGAAAACAGCGCCGGGATTTCGGCTACAATTCTCTGAGGGCGTAAGCATTCGCTCTAAACAGGGAGACGAACGATGACGGCAGCTGAAACATCGACGACGGTTCTAACGCCAGGGGTGCTTCTCGATCACTGGCAGGGGCATCGCCGGTTGACAAGACGCGTGCTCGAGGCCTTTCCAGAGGAGAAGCTGTTTAGCTTTTCACTCGGAGGGATGCGGCCTTTTTCCGAAATGGCGATGGAGTTCCTGACAATGGCAGAACCGGTTGCGCAGGGTGTCGCCACCGGGCAGTGGGTGGAAAATAAAGTTCGAGGCGTGAAAACGAAAGCGGAGTTACTGGCGCGCTGGGATGCCGCCACTGCCGCCATCAACGCGATCTGGCCCACCATTCCCGCGCAACGCTTCGCGGAGGTCGATAAAGCTTTCGGGCAGTGGGAAATGCAGGGAATCGCCATGATTCTCTACGCCATCGACAACGAAATACATCATCGCGGTCAGGCGTATGTCTATCTTAGAGTGCTCGGCATCGAGCCGCCCGCGTTTTTCGACCGGAGCTAAAGTCTGGCGTAATAAGAAGAAATTAACAGGTAATTGAAGCAGTGAGTCTTCATGATCCGGGGCGCATCCAACAGCCTATGACCACTACTATAAGTGCAAAAGCGGCCGGATCGATTTCCATCGGCCGAGACTTGACCGTAAACCGGCTTGGTTACGGTGCCATGCGAATCACTGGAGACGGCATCTGGGGTGAGCCCAAGGATGCCAGCGAAGCCAAGACCGTATTAAAGCGCGTAGTCGATCTAGGCATTAATTTTATCGACACTGCCGATTCCTACGGGCCTGAAGTGAGTGAGCGTTTGATTGGAGAAGCGCTGTCGCCTTATGCCGAGGGAGTGGTAATCGCCACGAAGGCCGGACTTACCAGGCAAGGGCCTAACCAATGGTTACCCGTCGGCCGGCCAGAATATTTGACGCAACAAGT
>Ga0302325_10006677_pt1 | contig 25829 bp, 25 predicted proteins | sample Palsa_T0_2_FD_201948 | JGI IMG/M metagenome (GOLD analysis project Ga0302325, IMG submission 201948) | Peat permafrost microbial communities from Stordalen Mire near Abisko, Sweden - Palsa_T0_2 | ecosystem: Environmental > Terrestrial > Soil > Palsa > Peat permafrost | place: Sweden: Abisko... | reverse complement strand
GCGACCGGGGCGAAACACGGGCGCAGGGGTCGGCACGACGCATATAGTTCGTCACGTCGGCGCAAAAGGAGGCCCAGTGCTCGAAGTCGAACCGGAAATCGCGGCGCTGGTTTCCACCATCCCCATCGGCACTCTCGACGCTGAAGTCCTCGAGGCGATGCGCGAGGGCATCGGCGTCCTCCCCATCGAGCTCTCCGACAAGGTCGAGCGGAACGATTACGTGGTCCCGGGAGATCCTGACGTCGTCATACGGGTCCACCGGCCCGTGGGCGTACGTGGGGCCCTGCCCTGCTTCTATTCGATCCATGGCGGCGGCTACGTGATCGGCAGCTACGCCATGGACGACGCCAAGTTCGATGCGTGGTGTCCTCGGTTCGGTTGCGTCGGGGTCTCGGTCGAGTACCGACTCGCTCCCGAGACCCCTTATCCGGGACCACTGGACGACTGTTACCTGGGACTCAAATGGGTCTACGAACATCACGACGAGATCGGCGTCGACCCCGGTCACATAGGCATCGGCGGGGTCAGCGCCGGGGGTGGCCTGGCGGCCGGCCTGGCCTTGCTGGCCCGGGACCGGGGGGAGGTCCCGTTGCGCTTTCAGCTTCTCGACTGCCCGATGCTCGACGACCGCCAGTCCACGCCATCAAGCCAACTCGATGGCCTTCACGTCTGGAACCGCCACTCCAACAACTTTGGCTGGCGTTCCTACCTCGGCGACCTCTACGGCACTCCGGACGTGCCGGCGTACGCCGCCGCGGCGCGGGCCACGGACCTCACTGGACTTCCGCCGGCCTACGTCTGTGTGGGCGGCGTCGACGGGTTTCGTGACGAGGACATCATCTACGCCACCCGCCTCAACCAGGCCGGGGTGCCGGCCGACCTTCACGTCTATTCCGGCGCCCCGCATGGGGTGATGATGTTCACCGACGCGCCCGTCGCGAAGCGGTATGCGGAGGGGACAGACGCCTGGGTGGGCCAACAGCTTCGGCGGAGCTGAAGAACGACCCGGAACAGCGCTCCGCCCGCCTCGCCCCGCCCTACCTCTACTGCGCCACCATGCGCGTTGACGATGCTGGCCACGATGGCGAGCCCGAGCCCGGCGCCTCCCGTATGGCGCGAGCGTGAGGGGTCGGATCGGAAGAACCGCTCGAAGACGAGCGCGGCGTCGTCATCGTCGAGACCCGGACCGTCGTCTTCGACTTCGATGACCGCTCTGTCGTCGACCTGGCGCACACGGACGATGGTGGCCGTCCCCGCAGGTGTGTGAGCCCGCACGTTCTTCAAGAGGTTGTCGACCACCTGGCGCAGGGCGACGGAGTCTCCCATGACCTCCACGACGTCGCCCGCTTCGAACGCGATGGGCCATTCGGGACCCATCATGCGGGCCGTCTGGACGGACTCCATCACCAGCCCCACCAACTCGACGAGCTCGGATTCCAGCGGCGGCTGCTCGTCGAATCGCGCCAGGACGAGCAGGTCCTCCACCAGGCGGGCCATGCGACCGGTCTCGTGCTCTATTCCAGACATGACGCGGCCCAGGTCGTCGCCCCCATGGGCGGCGCCGTGCGAGAAGAGCTGCGCGTAGGCCGAGACTGCCGCGATCGGCGTACGAAGCTCGTGCGACGCGTCCGAGACGAATCGCCGCAAGCGGGTCTTCGAGGCTTGCAGTTCGTCAAAGCCCGATTGGATGCGCTCCAGCATCACGTTGAGCGCCTCGGCCACACGACCCATTTCGGTACGGGCGTCCGCGTTGGGAACCCGATGGACGAGATCACCGCCCGTGATCGCCTCCGCTGTACGCACCACATCTCGCAACGGGCGCAGACCAATTCGGACGAGCCACAGCCCGACGACGACTGCGACGGCGAGCGCCGCTGCGGTGACCGAAAGCTCGAGGAGCAGCAAGCGATCCAGCGTGCTCGTGATGCCTGACGTCGGGTCTGCAACCACGAGGAGATCCCCTCCGGGCAGTTGCACCGCGTGAACCCGAAAGGATGGACCGCCGTTGGTCGAGGCCACCGTGAAGGAACGGGTCGCCTCCTGGCTTCCCGTTTTCGGCGGAAGTGACGCCACCACCGACGCCACTGTGGGTGAATACGCCTTGTGGCCAGGTGCGAAGGCGGGACACTCGTCCCCATTCACCACGCGGCCCGCTGGGGTGAGCACCTCGATGAACATCCCCGGTGCACTCTCTCGTCCTATGGCACAGAAGTTCGTCCCGCCGGGCGGCTGATCGCCGCCTGGCGGTGTCGCCGTACCGGGTGGATCGATCGGCGACGGCCGGGTGGCGGCAGCCTCGACGCTCCGTTGCGCAACCTGGAGCGTCGAATCCACCTGGCGGTAGAGATATGACCTCAGCGAGGCGTACACCACGACATCGGCCAGCGCGAGCGCCAGGAGCGCGACGACGCCCACGGCCAGGATGAGGCGCACCCGCAGCGACACGCGGCTCATGGCTCCGCTCGTGCCTCAGCTGGTCGACTCGTCGGGCTCGCGCAGTACGTAGCCGACGAGACGGACGGTGTGGATGAGGGGAGGCCCGTGCTTCTCCAGCTTCCGCCGGAGATAACTGACGTAGGTCTCGACCACGTTGGCCTCTCCGCCGAAGTCGTAGTGCCAGACGTAGTCGAGGATCTGTGATTTCGAAAGCACATGCCGAGGATTGAGCATGAAGTACCGCAACAAGCTGAACTCAGTGGCCGTGAATTTCACATCGACGCCGCCCCGGCGCACTTCGTGCGCGCTCTCGTCAAGTTCGAGGTCGGCGAAGCGGAGCACACCATCGTCGTGCGGATTGACGCCGACGCGACGGAGGATGGTCTGTACCCGGGCGATCACCTCGGTCAAGGCGAACGGCTTCGTGACATAGTCGTCCCCACCGATCGTCAAACCGGCCAACTTGTCCGCCAACGTATCGCGGGCGGTGACGAACAGGATCGGAACGTTGACGCCATCCGCCCGCAATCGGCGAGTGACCTCGAGTCCGTCCAGTCCGGGCAACATCACGTCGAGGATGACGAGATCCGGTGGATCGTCCTGGGCCAGGGTGAGGGCCTCCCGGCCGGTAGCAGCTTCGTCTACTTCGAATCCCTCATAGCGAAGACACGTGGCCAACGCATCGACGATGGACGGTTCGTCGTCGACCACGAGTACCCTTGGAACGGCATTGCTGATCATCTGCCCACCTCCTTGCCTCCCACCATCACATCTCCCACTCCCCTCTCGTTGTGAGCCGGCTGGTGGCCGTCTGTGAAAGCGTGATCCGACGACAGGTCACAGCCGGCCCCAAGCCTGGTACCGGGTGGCGGGTAGGCCGCACTGCTTTGATCAGACCGTCCAACGCAACGGGAGGACCTGATGAAAGAGAGCGTCGAACAGAATTCGCCTCCGTCCCTTCAGCGGGCCCGGTTGCGTCTGCGACGGATGACACAGACCGCGGTGGTGGCGGCCACGGCATCGACGGCGGTCATCGGCGTTCTGGTGGCGAGGGAACACCCCGGAACGAGCAGCGCGGAGACGGTGACCTCGCGCACGGGCTCTTCGCCCTCCACCACCACAGGCGCAGGCACCACGAACACGACGACCACGACGACGACGCCGACCACGACCAAGACGACGACCCCGACGACGGCCAAGACGACGACCCCGACCACGACCACGAAGTCGGCCACCGTCACCTCGGGAGGTACCTGACATGGCGCACGCGTTCGACGACCACTCCTCGTCCGATCCCTTGACCGTGCGCAGCTTCCAGGCCATCGGGACGACGGCGAGCGTCGTGGTGCAGGAGCCGAGCAGGGCCGAGGCGGCGGAGAGAATACTCCGTGCCGAAATCGAATCGATCGACCTGGCCTGCAGTCGGTTCCGCCCCGATTCGGAGCTCGAGATGGTGCACGCCCATGCCGGAGCGGCCGTGCGGGTGAGCTCGTTGCTCTTCGACGCACTCGCCGCCTCCTATGACGTGGCGGAGCGCACCCATGGTGCGGTGGATCCGACGATCGGCAACGCCATCGCTGCTCTTGGCTATGACAAGGATCTCAGGGAGGTGCAGGCGCGTCCTGCGAACCCGCAGGTGACCTTGCGCCCGAGCGCCGGGTTCACCCATTTGCACCTCAATTCGGCTCGCCGGACAGTCCGTATCCCCCGCGGCGTGCGCTTGGACCTGGGTTCTTCGGCCAAGGCATTCGCCGCTGACCGCGCCGCAGCGCGGATCTGTCATGAACTCGGGTCCGGGGTCTTGGTGAGCCTCGGTGGGGATATCGCGGTCGCCGGCACGCCGCCCGCGGGCGGCTGGGCGGTCGGCATCGCCGTCGACTCTTCAACCCCGGCCGACCGGGTGGATCAGGTCGTGGCCATCCATGGCGGCGGGCTGGCCAGCTCCAGTACAGCCGTGCGCACGTGGGACTCCGGCCCACGCCGCGTCCATCACATCATTGATCCCGCCAGTGGTGACTGCGTGGCGCCGTACTGGACCCTGGTGTCGGCGACCGGTGAGAGTTGTGTGGCGGCCAATGCCGTTTCCACTGCAGCCATCGTCTGGGGAGACCGCGCCCTGCGGCAACTGGCGCCGTTCGATCAGGCCGTGCGCATGGTCCGCCACGATGGTCGGATCTTCTGTCTCAACGGATGGCCCGCCGAAGCCGCAGCCGCCTGAGTCGTCGCTCTGCGATCCCCCGCCCACCGGACCGGCCTCTTTTGACACCGCCGTGAATAGGGCTAAGTATTCGGGGGCCCGAGACCCAGGAGCACGTTCAGAATGGCGAAACCGCCGGCAACCCTCGACGAAGTACTCAGCCCCGAGTGGCTCACGGCCGCGCTCTCCGAGCGCTTTCCCGGCGTAGCGGTCACCCATGTCACCCCGGGCCCGGTGGTCAGCCGCCTGTCCACCAACGCCCGATTCACCATCGAGTGCGCCGGCGGCCTCCCTGACGGCCTGGTGCCGACATTGTGCGCCAAGGGGTACTTCACGGACAAAGGGCGACCGGTCACCTTCCTCGGGGCCCGCGAGGTGGGTTTCTACCGGGATGTCGCCGAGGCGACCGGTGTCCGCACCTTGCGCAGCGTCTACGCCGAGGTGGATCCCGAGACGCGCCACAACGTCGTGATCACCGAGGACGTCATCGCGGCGGGCGGTGTCTTCCTCGATGCGCTGAGCCCCTATACGCCCGACCAGACCGCCGAGAGCCTCACGCAATACGCCAAGCTGCACGGCGCCACGTGGGGCAAGGAGCAATGGGCCAACGCCGCCTGGCTCGACTGGCCGAATGCGGCCAACCGTGGGTTCCGCGGCGTCGACGACATACGGGTGAACTTCGACGGCCCCATCGGCGCCGGCGTCCCGGCGGAGGTGAACGACCCGCAACGTCTCATCGACGCCTTCGAGGCCGTCATGGCAGGGGCCGACTCCGGGGTCTGGGCGGTCCTCCACGGCGACGCCCACGTCGGCAACATCTTCTTGGACTCGGAGTCCCGACCGGGTCTGGTCGACTTTCAATGTGTACGCCGGGCTCATTGGGCGATCGATATCGGCTACCACATCGCGTCCGCCCTGGAGACCTCCGACCGCGAGAAGAATGAACGGGATCTTCTCGGGCATTACCTCGAGCAGCTGCGGGCGAACGGCGTCGATGCCCCCGGGTGGGACGAAGCCTGGAACGACTATCGCAAGGGGATCGTGTTCGGCCTCTACATGTGGGCCGTCACCCTGTTGGTGGATCCGGAAATCACGACAACGCTGCTCCAGCGTCTCGGCGCCGCGGCCGCCATGCACGATTCTTACGCCGCGCTCGGCGTCTGAACTCTCCCACCGGCGCCCTTCCGTAGGTCGGTTGACCGGGGCCACACGATCCGACAGGCTTCCTGCGATGGAAGTGGTCGTCCTTTCCGACAGCCACCTCACCAAAGGGATCGACGGCGTGGGCGTCCAGGTGCTCGACGCCGTCGCCCGGGCCGACGTCGTCCTGCACGCCGGTGACATCACGTCCCGACAGGCGCTGACCGAGTTGGAGGCGTTGGCCCAGACCTACGCCGTGCTCGGCAACAACGACCGTGACCTCCGGGGACTGCTCCCCGAGAGCCGGCTGCTCGAGCTCGACGGGGTGCAGATCGCCCTGGTGCACGACAGCGGGACCCGGGCCGGCCGCTCTCGTCGACTGCATCGTCGCTTTCCCGAGGCCGACCTGGTCGTCTTCGGGCACAGTCATACTCCCGTGGACGAAGTGGGAGAGAACCAGCAACTCCTTTTCAATCCGGGATCACCGACGCAGCGCCGTGCCCAACCGCATCGAACGTTCGGGCGCCTTGAACTGGGCCGGGGCCGGGTCCTCTCTCGCCAGATCGAGATCCTGCTCTGACTTCAGCGGTTGAGCGACTTCAGCGGTTGAGCTTGCCCAAGTCGACCCGCACCTGGCTTCCGGTCATGGTGTGGGACTCGTCTGAAGCCAGGAAGGCCACGATGTTCGACACGTCCTCGGGCTCCATGAACCCCGCCGGAAGGTTGATGCTGTTCATGAATACAGGACCGAGGGTCTCCGCTCTCGACGCAATGATGGGCTGGAGGTCCGGTTCGGTGACCATCTCGGTCCTCACCCCGGTCGGATGGATGGTGTTGACCCGGATGTTGTGCTCGGCCAGCTCGTTGGCCATGCAGGTGGCGACGCCGACGACGCCGTGCTTGGCGGCGGTATAGCTCACCGTGAAGGGCTGGCCATACAGTCCGGCCGTCGAGCTGATCATGATGATCGACCCCCCTTGTCCTTGTGCGATGAGGGTGGGAATGGCCGCTTTGGCCGTGTGCCACACCCCGGTCAAGTTGACGTCGATCACCTCGCGCCACTGCTCGTCGCTCATCTCCCAGGACCACCCGACATTGAGAACGCCCGCGTTGGCGACCACGATGTCGACCCGGCCCAGCTCCGCCACCCCTTCGTCGAACGCCGCCTGCAGCCCGGCCATGTCGCGGACGTCGGCCTGGCGGGCGACGACCCGGCGCCCCTCCTTGCCGACCAGTCTGGCCGTCTCGTCCAGGTCCTCGGGGGTGGCCGGCCGATACTTGATCGTCTCGAACCCGGCGCAGAGGTCGACGGCGATGATGTCCGCCCCCTCCGCCGCCAGGCGGATGGCGTGCGAACGCCCCTGGCCACGCGCCGCACCCGTTATGAACGCCACCTTGCCGTCGAGACGACCCATCGCACGTACCCCCTCTGGTCTGGCGCCATCCTAGGTCGAAGCGGAGTGGCGTACCACGAAACTACAGCAGGAGGTAGTCCTCGGGATCGACTTCCCTGGTCCGCTGCCAGTAGTCGAACAGGTTGAAGGGCCAGTTCTGGGCCACCCGGCCATGGTCGTTCTTGTACCAACTCGAGACGTCCGACGCCCCCCACGCCCGGGCGCGCGTCGCCGTGTCGATCATGACGTTGTAGGCGTCGTGCACCTCGGGGCGACAGTCCATCGCCGCCGCGTCCTTCTGGAGGAGCAGGCGAAGACTCTCGGCGATGTAGTGAGCCTGGCATTCCGAGAAATAGATGATGCTCCCATTGACGACGATGTTCGTATTCGGTCCGTACATCAAGAACAGATTGGGGAAACCCGGCACGGTCAGGCCGAGGTGCGCGCGAGCGTCACCGTCCCAGCGCTCGTGCAGGTCGACGCCCCCTCGGCCGACGATACGCATCGGCGCCAAGAAGCGGGAGGCTTGAAACCCGGTGGCGTAGACGATGACGTCGTGGTCCACCGTGCGCCCGTGGCGCAGGACGACTCCGGACGGGCCGATCTCCGCCATGGCCTCCGTCTCCAGCGTCACGTTGGGGGCCTGGAGCGCACTGGAGTAGACGCCACTGTCGACCACCATCCGTTTGGCCCCGAAGGGGTAAGTCGGCAGCACCTTTGACCGCAGCACAGGGTCCGGAAAGGCGAATGTGTAGTAGCTCGTCAGCCCCTGCCGAATCTCGTCGTTTGCCGCACTCACCGAGCCTGACGCGATATCCCAGTCCGGGTCGACCACGGTCCGCGGCAAGAGGCCCTCTTGGAGCCTCGAGAAGAGGGCGAGCCGATCCCAGCGGGCGTACTCGGGCACGTGGCGGAGAACCCACCGCAGATTGGAAGGGAGGTCATCGTGATAGTTGGCTATGGGGACGAGCCACGGCGGGGTGCGCTGATAGACCGTGAGATGCGCAGCCCGCTCGGCCAGCCACGGTATGAACTGGATGGCGCTGGCGCCCGAGCCGATCACGCCGACCCGCTTGCCCTCGAACGCCACGGCGTCGTCCCAACGGGCCGAGTGAAAGGACTGGCCTTCGAACGAACCGAGGCCCGGGATGTCCGGGAATGACGGCCGATTGAGCTGTCCGACCGCGCTGACGATGGCATTCACCTCGGACACGGCCACCGCGCCGGCGGCGTCGCGGATGCGGAGGGACCAGACGGACCGCTCGTCGTCCCAGACGGCTTCTTCGACCTCGTGCCGGTACGAGATGGCGTCTTCGAGATCGAACTCGGCGACACAGGATCGGAAGTAGTCGAGGAGGACGGGTTGCGTCGAGTTGAACTGGGGCCAGTGAGGGCTCTGGGCGAACGAGTAGCTGTAGAGGTGATTGGGCACATCGACCCGGCACCCGGGGTAGCCGTTCTCCAACCACGTCCCGCCCACATCCGCATTCTTCTCGTACACATGCACGCTGAGACCGGCCTGGCGAAGTCGCCGGGCCGTCGCAATTCCCGACATACCGGCGCCGATCACCGCCACCGTGAAAGAGCGGCCGGGTGCCACCTCCGCGGCGCGCCATGAAGGCGCCCGGTGATCGATACCCCCCAAGGCGAGTTCCTCCTCGAAAAGCCGCAGATGGTCGTCGTCGAGTGGTCCGGAGACGAATTCGATGAGCCGGCGCAAGTGTGCGGGGGTCGGCGGCGGCCCGGGCTTGCAGCCGTGGTTCCTGAAGCGGATCAGCGCATCCGCCACCAGGTCGCGCCCGCGCTCGAGTTGCTCGGGTGTGTAGCCGTCATCGACCATCATGACGATCCTGGCCGGATCGGGACGCAGGTCGTCGTCCAACAAGGCGTACTCGCCCGTCACGTGGGCGACCGCGGCCACCAGGGGCCCCAGGGGTACGCCGTCGAGGCGCGTCCGCAGGGTCACGTCATCGTCCTCGATCGGTTGAGCGTCAAAATCCAGTTGCATGGCGCGATGGTCCCTGCCTCTCGCCGACGCGCCTAGAGCCCGGCGAGGAGGTCAGCGAGATCGGCGGGCCGGGAGTAGAACGGGGAGTGGCTGCCGTCCATCTCTAGGAGGTCTGCCCCGATCTCCTTGGCCCGGCGGCGGGACCATTCCTGCCCCACCGCGCGGTCCTCCTTCAAAAGGATGTAGGTCGAGGGCACATCGGGCCAGACCTCGAGGGGCGTGCGCTCGGTTATCACCGTGAAGGACTGGTGCCGGAACCGCTCCCAGGCGTGGCGGGCCACCTCGTCGTCGACGTCGTGGTAAAAGCCGGCCTTGGCCCGCTCCCAACCGAGCACCTGGTCTTCCTCATCGGGAATCTCCCCCTCGGCCAGGTTCTCCGCTCCGGCGAAGATCACGGCCCCCGGCTCGGTGGCGAGATATTCCAGATTGCTCATTCCGGGAGCAGGGACCTGCGCGGCGAGATAGACCAGGCGGCGGACCGGGCGCAGTTCGGCCACCAGCGGAATAGTCAGACCTCCGAGCGAGTGACCCACGACGACCACGTCGTCTTCGCTCGCCGGGATGGCGTCGACGACAACCCTGGCGTTCTCCAAGGCGCCGGCGGCATCGCTTTCGATCGGGAGATCCGGGGCCACCGCGGTGTGGCCGCGCTTCTCCAATTCCGGCACGAGGAGCTCCCAACACCATCCACCGTGTGCGCCTCCGTGCACCAATGCGAACAGGCTCATGACGACCGGCTCCTTCCCCTGGAAGTTGAGAAGGTACCACCGCCACCCGAGCCGATCGGCGCCGGATCGGCGGTCAGGTATCAGCCAGCCGGGGTGGGAATCCTCCCGTACTGATCGGTCCCCACTCCTCGGGAACCAGCCGGATCAAGACCTTGCCCTGGTCGACCATGGCCCGTCGGTACTCGGCCCAATCGGGATGCTCGCCGCGTATCGATCGGAAATAGGTGACCAATCCCTCCACCGCTTCGGGCAGGTCGACCACGGCGACCGGTCCCGACACCTGTACCCATGGACCGCCGAACTCGTCCGACAAGACACAGACGCTGGCCTGGCGGTGCCGCCGGAGGTTGTGGACCTTGGCTCGCTCGGGATAGCTGCTCACCAGGATCACCCCGTCCGGGCCGAGGCCCATCGTGACCGGGGACATCTGCGGTGTTCCGTCCCGCCGCTGCGTGCTGAGCACGCCATGGTGGCGAGGGCGGATGAATTCCTCCAACTCGGCGCGGTCGACGCGGGTCTCGGTGGCAATGGCGCGGGCCATCACACCGGCGGCTGCTCGTCGGCCATGTCGCGCAGCCGATTCTTCAGGATTTTGTCCAGCGTGCCCAAGGGGAACTCCTCGACGACGTAGACCGCCCTCGGCACCTTGAAGCTGGCCAGCCGGGTGGCGCACACCTCTATCAACGCCTTTTCGAGCTCGGCGTCGTCGACCTGCTGGTCGGCCTTGACGACGAAGGCCACCGGCACCTCGTTGAGGAAGTCGTGGTGCTTGCCGACGACCGCCACTTTGAGGACCGCCGCCTGCGCCACGATGACATCTTCCACTTCGCGGGCCGAGACATTCTCGCCGCCGACCTTGAGCACGTCCTTGTCACGCTCGACGTAGACCACCACGCCACCCTCGGCCGTCCGGACGACGTCGCCGGTCTTGAACCACCCGTCGTGAAAGCTGTCTGCGGTCGCCTCCGGGTTGCCGAAGTACTCGAGAAAGATCTGGATACCCCGCGTGCCCCTGATCCACAACTCACCCGGCCGACCGTCGAGACAGAGCTGGCCGGTCTCCTTGTCGACGACGGCGATCTCATAGCCTGGGGCGGCGCGCCCGATCGAACCGGGGACGAGGTCTTCGGTGGGCTTCCCGGTCACGGCGTGCGTGACCGTTTCCGTCATGCCGTAGGCGCTGTACACGTCGAGACCGAACATCTGGGGCCCGGTGGGAATGATGGCGCCGAACACCCCGACTCGCAGCGAGCTCGAGGGCCGTGCCGGGTCCATGAGGGGCGCCATGCTGAATGGCATCAGCGACATGTGGGTTACCTGGTGACGCTGGACGACGGTCCAGAATTGGGAGATCGACCACTTCGGCGTCAGGACCACCGTGGCGCCCACGCCCAGGGCGGGGAAGAACGACCAACTCTGCGCATTGACGTGGAAGAACGGAAGGTAGATGAGATAGCGGTCGTTTCCGGTCAGGTCGATGTTGCGTGGACCGGTGCGGCTGGCCCAGATCGCATTGGCATGGGTGTGCACCACGGCTTTGGGACTGCTCGTGGTGCCCGAGGTGAACATGATGCAGAAGGGGAGCATCGGGTCCACCGGGCGACCGGTCCAACGGGCGGCCTCTCCGTAGAGCGACGCGTAGGCCTCGAGCCCATGGTCGGCCTCGCCGGCTGCCGGCGCCTCACCCGAGTTGTCCTCGGTCACCACGACCCACCGCAGCGAGTCGGAGGCCCCTGAGACAGCGGCGGCGTAGCGGGGCTGCGTGATCGCGCCCACGCAATCGGTGCGCGCGATGAACGATGCGATCTCATGCGAGACCGACTTGGTGTTCGTCGTGACCGCCACGGCCCCGACGACGGCACAGGCCAGCCAGGCCAGCACCATTTCCGGGCAGTTGTCGGCATGGATCAGCACGTGATCGCCGAGGCGGACGCCCCGGTCCGCCAGCCCGGCGGCGACGCGACGCACGTCGTGGTCGAGCTCCGTGTAGGTCCACTGGCGGCCCTCTCCGTCCCGGGGGGCCCAGATCAGTGCCGGGTGGTCCCCTCGCTTCGTCGCCCGATCGGCCAGAAGCCAGGCGATGTCCTGCCCGTGCATGTGGAACTGCTCGAGCTCCGACGGGCTCAACGACGCGCTCTGGCTCTGCCGCGGTACTTCGGCGTTGCGCTCCACGCTCTCACTCTGAGGGGACAATGTGATCTCCTTCTCTTCTCTCTCGGACGGCTTCACAGCACCAGCCCGGCGAGCTGGTCCATCGATCGAAGCCAACTGTCGAGATCCCGCTGCCACGGTGCGGCGACGACATGCTGGATCCCTGCTTCGTCAAAGGCGGCGTGCTCCTCGCCGATGCGGCCGGGATCCATCCCCTGCGGATCCCATCCGGTCCGGAGCGAAATCGGAAAGTCGGCCGCCGGGTGATCCCGCCGAAGGCGCGCCACGACCGGGCCCGCCGCCTCCGGCGAGAGACCTATGGCCTGGAAGCCGTCACCCCGCGCCCCGGCGCGCCGGTAGGCAGGCTCGCTGCCCCCGCCGATCCAGATCGGGATCGGACGGCTGGGCTTGGGCAGGAGACGCACGTCGTCGAACGAGGTGAAGCGCCCGTGGAAGCTGAAGGGGTCCTCCACCCACGCTCGCCGGAACAGATCGATCGCCTCGTCGAGGCGCTCGCCGCGAGTGTGAAAGTCGTACCCGAGTGCCCCATATTCGAGCTCGGACCAGCCCACGCCGACGGCGACCGTCAGGCGGCCGCCCGAGAGGAGGTCGAGACTGGCGAGTGAATTCGCCAGCTCGAGCGGATTGTGCATCGGCACCACGAGGACGCTCGTCCCCAGCCCGATGCGCTCGGTCACCGCGGCGGCCCACGTGAGGGCGACCAGGGGATCGAAGAGATAGGGGGACGGGTAGTCCTGGCCGGCCGGATGGACCACATGGTCACTCACCCAAAGGTCGAGAAAGCCCAGTTCCTCGGCGTACCGTGCCGCTCGCGAGATCGCCTCAGGCCCGGCGACCCGCCCGTATTGCGGTAAGTGAACTCCGACCCGCATCCGCTCCCCGGCTTCTCGACTCGAGCTCCGTCGTGCGAAAGCCCTCCCGGCCGCCACCCTAATCGCTCAGGGAAAGGGGGTCACAGCTCGAGACCGCTGTCCCACCCGGCCTGCAGCGGGTCCCGTCTGCACCTACGTTGTGCTTCGAGGGTGGGTGGTGCTGCCGGCACCCCCGTGAACGGGCCGGCGGCCCAGAGGAAAAGGGGTGAGCGTGACAGAGAAAGGTGAACCGCGGCGCGTGTTCTACGCCGCCAGCGTCCACGACGAATCGGAGATCGAGGCCGTCGTCGACGTGCTCAGGGATCCCCGTGGGCTGTGGGTCGGGCGCCGGGTGGGCGCCATGGAGCGGGCGATCGCGCCACTGTTCGGGAAGGGGTCCGGAGTGATGGTCAACTCCGGCAGCTCGGCCCTCTATCTGGCCATCGAGCTGCTGGGCGCGCAACCCGGGGACGAGATCATCGGGTCTGCCGTGACATTCTCCACCGACATTTCCCCCATTGTGCGGGCCGGACTGGTGCCGGTGTTCGTCGACGTGGAGCCGGATACCTACGTCGTCGACGTCGACGCCATAGAAGCGATGATCACCGATCGAACCCGGGCCCTCCTCATCCCCAACCTCATCGGCAACGTGCCGGACTGGGATGCCATCCGCCAGCTGGCCGACCGTCACGGGATCCTCGTGATTGAGGACTCCTGCGATGCGTTGGGGGCCACGCTGCGCGGCACGCCGACCGGCTCGCGGTCCGACTTCAGCGTGACCAGCTTCGCCTCCTCCCACATCATCACGTGCGCCGGCGGGGGCGGGATGCTGCTGCTGGACCACGAGGCGCAGCGGGACCGGGCGCTCCTCCTCCGCCGCTGGGGTCGGCGCTCCGAGCTGCACTTCTTCGGGTCGAAGCGGCGCGACCACGACTTCTGGGAGGATCTCGACGGGATCCACTACGACAACCAGTTCATCTTCGACGAGCTGGCGTGGAATTTCGAGCCGTCGGAGCTCGGCGCGGCCTTCGGGCTCGAACAGCTGAAGAAGCTGCCGGACAACCACGCCCGCCGGCAGCGGAACTTCGAGCTCTACACGGAGTTCTTCCGCCGCCATGAGGACGTCTTCGTGCTGCCCCGGCAGCTCCCCGACGTCGACACGGCGTGGCTCTGCTACCCCCTGACCGTCCGGCCTGATGCCGGGTTCGAACGCGCCCAACTACAGCACTACCTCGATGAGCACGGGGTGGACACCCGAACGATCTGGACCGGCAACGCAACCCGACAGCCGATGCTGCGCGGCGTCACTGTCCGCGCCCCGGCGGGCGGGCTGCCGGTCGCGGATCAGATCATGGAGTTCGGGTTCGTCCTGCCCTCCAACCACGGGATGACCGATGACGACATCGCCTTCGTCACCGGCCACCTCGACGACTTCCTCCGGGAACGACCGTGATGAGGCCGCTCACCGCGGCCGCTGCGCGAACGCCGCAACCGCCTCCATGATCTCCCCTCCGGTTCCCGCCAGAATCTGGGTGCGGTTCTCCATGTGCAGGGCAACCTCGAGGCTCGGCGCGTCGAGATTGGCCCACATCACCTGCTTCGTCATCTCCACGCCGAACGGGGTGTACCCGCAGAGCAACTCGGCCAATTCGAGGGCGCGCTCGACGACCAGGCCGTCGGCCACCACGTCGCTGACCAGACCGATCCGCAACGCCTCGTCGGAGTCGACCTCACGGGCGGTCAACATGAGATCGAAGGCACGGGCGGCCCCGAGAAGCCTCGGGAGCGTGTAGCTGATGCCGATGTCGCAGCCGCCGACCCCGACCTTGATGAACTGTGCGCAAAAGCGCGCCGAGGCCGAGGCCACCCGCAGGTCGCAAGCCAGAGCCAGGGCAAAGCCACCGCCGTAGGCGGGGCCGTTGACCGCGGCGATCACGGGCTGGCGCAGACGACGCAACCGGGCCGGTAGATCAGCGATCCGTTCTTGGGATCGCATGCCTGAACGCGGTCCCTTGGTGCCTGCAGCAGCGGGAGAGGGGCCGATGGCCGTGAGGTCGAGCCCCGAACAGAAGCCACGCCCGGCGCCGGTGAGGACGACGACGCGTGCGCTGTTGTCCGCGCTGATCTCGTCCAGCGCGGCGTGGAACTCCTCGACCAGGTCGAACGAGAGCGCATTGAGTTTTTCAGGCCGGTTGAGGGTGAGCACGGTGATGCGAGAGCTCGGCCGCTGGACCTCGATGTCGCTCATAGCTCCCACCCTAACGAACATCGGATTTCGGTCACGGTTCGGCGCTGGCGAGCATCTCGTCGAAGTCGGCCTGCACGCTCGGGAGGTGCACGGCGCCGTTGGGCAGGACCCAGAACTGGTCGTCCTTCACGGCCTTGACGATCATCTGCGCCGCCACCTCGGCCGGCATGCCGGTTTGGAGCCCACTCTCCAGCGCGTCGAACAAGAACCTGGCCTCCTCCCCTTGGTCCGCTCCCGTGCGCTCGATGTGGGCGCGCATGCCCTCCAGAATGGGCGTGCGCACCATGCCCGGGCAGACGACGGAGACACCGACCTCGGTTCCGGCCAGTTCGGACCGCAATCCCTTTGACAGGCCGACGACGGCATGCTTGGCCGCCGCGTACGGGCCGAGGAAGGGGCTCGTGAGCAGGCCGCCCATCGATGCGGTGTTGACCACGTGCGCCGGCCCACCCTGCGCCAGCATGCGGGGAACGAAACTGCGCACGCCGTTGACCACACCCCGCAGGCAGACCCCGATGACCCAGTCCCAGTCGTCCATCCCGATCTCCCACTGCTTCCCCAGGGTCGAGACCCCCGCGTTGTTACACACCACGCCAACGCGGCCGAACTGCGCCACGGCCAGGTCGGCCAGGCGTTCCACCGCGCCGGCATCGCTGACATCGGCCACGAGGGCGATGCACTCGGCCCCTTTGGACGTGAGCTCGTCGGCCGCCTCCTCCAGACGCGGCTCGTCGACATCGCTCAGGACGACCTTCATCCCCTCGGCCGCGAAGGCTCCGGCCAAGGCCCGACCGATTCCCGATGCCGCGCCGGTGACCACACAGGCGTCCGTCCCGAGCGTCGTCATGGCACTCAATCCTCCGTCATGCCGGCGGCGATCCCCTGGGTCGTCTCGATCCATTCCTCGATGATCTCGAAGAAGACGTCCTTCGCTGGACGGACCGAGTGCACGCGCCCGATGATCTGGCCGGCGGGCGAGCCCGAGAGCGGGCGTGACCGCACCCGCATGAAGCGATGGGCCGCCGGGGCGTAGAGGATGCCCTGGAGCGGCATCGGCAGCGGCGCGGGCGCGTCGTCGGCCTCCCAGGCCTCGGTCCACGCGGTCCTGATCTGGCGGGCCGGCTTCCCGGTCATGGAGCGGGAGCGGACGGTGTCGGAGAACCCGGCTTCGAGAAGGTTCTCGATCACCCATGGCGCCGTGTCCGACTCGGCCACGGTCAGCCAGATCGACCCGGTCCAGGCGCCCTGAGCCCCCAGGGCCAGGACGGCCGCCAACTGACGTCCTCGACCGATCCCGCCCGCCGCCAGAACCGGGACGTCGGGCCCGACGGTATCGACCACCTCGGGGACCAGCACCATCGTCGAGATCTCGCCGCAGTGACCCCCCGCTTCGGTGCCCTGGGCGATCATCACGTCGACGCCCCTTTCGAGGTTTCGCTGGGCGTGCCGGGGCGATCCGCAGAGGGCGCCCACGAGGACCCCCTTGGCGTGCGCCGCCTCGACGGCGTAGGCGGGAGGAGGCCCGAGCGCATTGACCAGCATGGAGACGGGATGGCGCAGGGCAAGTTCCACCTGGGCCGGGCCCTCGGCTTCCACTCCCAGCCCGGCCGCCTTCATGACGCCCTCGACGCCCTCGGGCAAGGGGGGAACACCGTGCTCGGCCAGGACCCTCTGCACGAACGCCTGCTGCTCGGCCGGGATCAGGGCGCGCAGGGCGTCGAGGTCGAAGGACTCGCCCTTGCCGACGAACTTCTCCGGCATGGCGAAGTCCACGCCGTAGGGCCGGCCGCCGCAGTGCTCATCGATCCAGCTCAGTTCGATCTCCAGCTGGTCAGGGCTGAAGGCGAGGGCGCCGAGCACCCCGTACCCACCAGCCCGGCTGACCTCGGCCACGACGTCGCGGCAATGCGAGAAGGCGAAAAGGGGGAATTCGATGCCGAGTCGGTCACAGATCGGAGTGGGCACGGTTGCCGACCGTACCAAACTCGTGTTCAGTCAGCCGGGGCCGCCTCCGCTGCGCTCAGCCCCCGCTCATCGGGCGCCGCTGAGGGCATCCGGGCGGTACACGACGACGTCGGCCGGGTCGATCTTGCGCTCCGCGATGCCCGCGAAGCCGTCGCTCTCCGTGTAGGCGTCCTCACCGAGGAACAGCCCGTCCTCGTCGATCGGCCACACGATCGCCATCCGCGTCTCGTAGAGGTAGTCGGCGGCAGAGTCGTCGACCGCGATTCCCATGGCCGCCAGCGTGCGTCCCGGATAGGCCATGCGCATGACCCCCTCGGTGAGGATGCAGTCGCGATCGACGACGAGCCGATCGATATCGAGATGGAGCTTTCCCGCCCCCGAGGCGGCGAAGTTCTCGTAGAACTGCTGGACGGCGGCCTTTCCCTGCGGGCTCGGTGAGCCCGGGTCTCCGGTGTACGAGTGGTAGTGCGCCCGCTCCGACACCGTGGCCATGAGCTCCTCCATATTGAGGGCGGCCTCGGCCTTCATGTGTTGGAGCAGCACGTCGAGATTCCGCCGCAGTACGGGGTCCGTCTCGATGGCGAGACGCTCCTCCACCTTTTTCCAAGTGAGATTCTGGTCGATGAGCGCCATGGTCCAACACCTCCGTCACGTTCTGCTGCGGCTGGCCCACGCTACCGCCGAGAGGTCGACGCCGCTCGGAGGGGCCCGGCACCAGACCGGCTTCAGCGAGCACCGGGTTCTCCCGCCTGCACACGCGTGGCCAAGAACGAACCCAGTAGGGAGAATGCCGCCGCCGACTCGGGGATCTCCGGGCCGAAGACGATCCACATGTGGATCACGCCCGGATGCTCAATGTAGGTCACGTCCACGCCGGCCTGGCGGGCCCGATCGGCGAGACGTCGGGCATCATCGAGCAGGGACTCGCGGCTCCCCACCTGGATCTGCAGGGGCGGCAGACCGGTGAGGTCCGCATAGAGCGGTGAGGCCAGCGCGGACCTCGGATCGCTCCCGCCGAGATACGCCTCCGCCATCATGCGCAGGGCATCCCCCGACACGACGGGGTCGTCCGCCCCGTCCGCACTCGGGCCGCTGACCGCCAGGTCCGTCCAGGGCGAGAAGCAGACGGCGGCGGCGGGCAACTCGACGCCCCGGTCCCGCAGCGCGACCAACGCCGCCAGCACCAATCCCCCGCCGGCGGAGTCGCCGACGAACGCAATGGTCTGCGGGCAGTCCCCCTGTGCCAAGAGCCACCGGTACGCGGTGACGGCGTCCTCGACGGCCGCCGGGAAGGGGTGCTCGGGGGCGCGCCGGTAATCGACCCCGAGACAGCGCGCCCCGGTGACCCGGGATATGGCCACCAGCACCGGGAGATGCGTGCGCGGGGTCATCCAGAGGTACCCGCCGCCGTGGAAGTAGACGACCGTGCGCACCGGCGGACGGTCCTCGGCGATCACCGACAGGAGTGGCACCCCGTCGGCCTCGACCGTGGAGAGGTCGATCCCGTCGAAGGGTGCCGACGCCGAGGACTCCTCCGCCTCCCGCATGACCCTGAAGGTCTCAACCGAGGGGAGCACCTCGGGCGTGCGCAGACCACCTTCGATGACCCGCGTCACCATCTGTTCGTGCTCGGGACTGGTCACGCGGCAACGGCCCGTCAGGACGCCAGGGTGAATTGCTGGCCGACCAACTCCTCGCTCAGCGTCCAGAGCCGGGCCGCCGCGTCAGGATCGACCGCCCACGCGGCATGGTGGTCGCTGACCTGGCAATCGGCCAGATACGAGCCACCGACGGCCTCGAGCCCCGGGGCGGTGGCCGCCCAGACCGAGGTCGCCGCTCCCTGCTCGATGGACTTGCGGGTGGGCATTCCTCCGCCCTGCTTCGCCTTCTCCATCAACTGGGCCACGACCTCGGGCGTCATGTAGCGACCCAGCGCGGTACCGACCAATCCGGGGTGCACGGCGTAGGCGTGCACCCCGCGTGCCGACAGCCGCTGCTCCAGCTCGACCGTGAAAAGGATGTTCGCCGTCTTCGACTGGCCGTACGCGATAAACGGATCGTACGCACCCCGTTCGAAGTTCGGGTCGTCCCAGATGACGTCGGAGGCCAGGTGGCCGCCCGAGCTCAGGTTGACGATCCTCGACGGTGGGTCCCGGAGGATCGCCGGGGCGAGCAGGCAGGTGAGAAGGAAGTGTCCGAGGTGGTTGGTGCCGAACTGGAGCTCGAATCCATCGGCGGTGCGTTCGAGGGGCGTCGCCATCACACCGGCGTTGTTGATGAGCAAGTGGAGCCGATCGTTCACCGCCAGGAAGTCCTCGGCGAACTGGCGCACCTGGGCCAACGACGTGAGGTCCAGATGGCCCACCTCGACCGTCGCCCGGGGCGCGTTCTCGGTGATCCGGGCCGCCGCGGCGGCCAGCTTGTCGTCGTTGCGCCCCGCCAGGATCACGCGGGAGCCGATGGCCGCCAGGGCCCGCGCCGTCTCGCGGCCCAGGCCCGAGGAGGCGCCGGTGACGAGGGCCACCGTTCCCGTCAGGTCCTGACCGGCAGTGACCTCATCGGTCGTACTGGCGAACCCCAATGCCATGACTCCGTTCCCCCCTCGCCCGCCGCAGCCGATCGGTCCTATTCGATCACACCCGCTCCCACCGTCGAATCGCCGCCGATCGCCGCCCGTCCGACGCCGGGGATCACGGTCGCCTTCCTCAGGCGTGCGGCCAGCGGAGGGATGGCCTCGGCGGGCACGGGACGGGGGAAGTTGGCCAACGCCAGAAGGCCCAGCACCGAGCCGTCCGGGCCGAACACGGGCGCCGTCATGGCCACCACGTCGTAGCTCGAGCCCGGCGACACGTCAGCCAGGAAGTACTCCTCGTGGGCCAACTCGGACAGCAGGGCACCGAGCTCTTGCCCCGACCAGTTGTCGGTCCCGTCGATGAGCTCGCCGACCCGGTGTCGAGTGGACGGGTTCAACGAGACCGCATAGCCCCGTCGCCGGACGCTGTCGAGGGCGTGGCGGCAGCGATCCCGGTCGTTGCGACTGAGCGGAGGGTCCGAGCGGGCCAGATAGGCGTCGATGGACCCGTGATCGGACCAGGCCACATAGGCGGTCCCGAACGGCGGCATGAGCGGGTAGCGCTCGCCGACCCGAACTCTCCGTCCGAAGGGCTCGACCGGCCCGGTGCGCGCGATGACCACCATTTCGCCGCCCTGGGCCACCGTGGCATGACAGGTGAGACCGAGTTCTTGCGACATGTGCTCCATCTCGGGCACCAGGTCGTCGGCCAGCCTGTAGCCCGATCGGGCGGCTGCACCGAGGGCGAGCACGGCGGGCCCGAGGGAGTAGGCGAGCGTGTCGGGGTTGCGCCTGACGTACGAACCCTTGACGAGGGACGCCAGGAGCGCGTGCAGTGTGCCGCTGCTCATGCCCAGGTCCCGACGGAGCTGGGAGAAGGTGAACGACTGGTCGGAATGCCCGGCCAGGTGGTTGAGGATCCGGATCGTACGGTCGGCCGACGGCGACATCTTCGATGTGGCCAGGCCACCGGGCACCTGCAGGCGTGCCGCGGCCGGTGTCGCTGTCTCGATGCTCACCGAGCTGCCTCCCCTTTCCGGCGGACCCCCCGTCGTGGCACTCTGTTTCGCCATTTAGAGCAATCCATCGTTATCTCGAACCTCAAGCTACACTCGCCCCGGAGGGGCGGGCAACCACGGGCACGGCCCGGAGGAGGCCCGCCGTGGTCCGGCTTCCGCACACACCGGCAACCGCATCGGGGAGGACATGGTGCGCATCGGATCGATCGAGGTCACGCAGGTGATCGACGCCATGGGGGTCGTCGACCCGGTGGCGCTTTGGGCGACCGCCGCCGGAGCCGGGGGCGCGACCAAGGGGGCACGCCAGGTCGATTGGGCGCACCACGCGTCGTTGCTGCGCGACGACGGGCGGCTGGACATGCCGGTCGGGAGTTTTCTCGTTCGCAGCGGGGACCGGCTCATCCTCATCGATCTGGGGTACGGCCCCGAGCCGCCGTCCGGGCTCTCGGGTGGCGCTCTCTTGGCCAACCTCGGCGCCGTCGGGGTCCAACCGGACGACATCACCGACGTGGTGTTCTCCCACCTCCACCCGGATCACGTGGGGTGGGCCTCGCGCTCGGGCGCGGTCACCTTCCCTGAGGCCACCCACCACTGCCATGCCGCAGACTGGCGCCACTTCGTGACCGATTCGGCCGTGGCGGGCGTCGCCGCCCTCCTCTCCCCCCTGGCCGACCGGATGGAGATGTGGACGGGAGCCCACCACGCCGCACCGGGGGTGGACCTCGTGGCCGCCCCGGGGCACACCCCCGGCAATGCCTATGTGATCCTGAGCTCGGGCTCCGCGCGGGCCTTCCTCCTCGGCGATATCGTGCACTGCCCCGCCGAGCTGGTCGATGACGAGTGGGCCGGGCTGGGCGATGTCGACCCGGTGCTGGCCCGGACGGTGCGGATGAAACTGGCTCGCGAGCTCGAAGGGGCCGACGCCCAGGTCGCGGGGGCACACTTCACCGGCATGCACTTCGGCCGCCTGCTGGCCGGAGAGGGATCACGGAGTTGGCGCTGGTCGTGAGGGTCACACCCGCACGCCCCCTGCCGGCACGTCAGAATGTCAACGAGCAAGGGGACGCGACGACATGTTCGATCTGGTAATCCGCGGGGGCACCGTTGTCGACGGATCAGGGCGGCCCCGCTACCGCGCCGACGTCGGCGTGCAGGACGGCCGCATCACTTCCATCGGCAGGATCGGTGAAGCAGGCACCGAGGAGGTCGATGCCGAGGGCAAATTCGTGGCGCCCGGCTTCATTGAGGTCCACACCCACATGGACGCCCAGGTGTTCTGGGACCCGCTCGGCACCTGCTCGTCGTGGCACGGGATCACCACGGCTGTCCTGGGTAACTGCGGTTTTACGTTGGCCCCGTGCGCCGAGCCCGACAAGAACCTGGTCATGCGTAGTCTCGAGCGGGCCGAGGACATCTCACGGGAAGCCATGCTGGAGGGCATCAGCTGGCAGTGGGAGACCTTCCCCGACTATCTCGACGCCGTCGAGCGGACCCCCAAGGGCATCAACTACGCCGGGTACATGGGTCACTCGGCGCTGCGAACCTACGTGATGGGCGATCGCGCCTTCGAGGAGCCGGGAACCGACGACGACGTGGCCACCATGTGCCGCCACCTAGAAGACGCCGTCAGAGCCGGTGCGCTCGGGCTGTCGACCTCCCGCACGCCCAACCACCAGACATCGGACGACAAGCCCGTGCCCAGCCGACAGGCGGACTGGAGCGAGGTGCGTGCCCTCGTCAACCGCATGGGCAGCCTGGGAGCCGGCCTGTTCGAGATCGCCAACGAACAGAACGGCGAACCTGCCCTGCGCCGCGCGTACTACGAGCGCTTGCGCGACCTGGCCGTGGAGTCGGGTCGGCCCCTCTCGTTCATCCTCGGCTGGTCCCCCTCCTCGCCGGGGACGACGCAGGACTACATCGACCTCTTCGGGGAGGCCGCTGATCGAGGCGGCCGGATCTTCGGTCAAGGCCATAGCCGGGAGTTCATGTCGATCATCGGGTTCCCGGTCCACCTTCCGTTCGACTCGCTGCCGTCATGGAAGGCGTTCCGGGAACACCCCCTGCGGGCCCAAGCGGCGCTGCTACGGGACCCGGCGCAGCGGGCCCGACTGGTGCAGGAGGCGACCACCGGTCCCTACCGCACGCCCGTCGGGGCCGAGGCCCGTCCGCCGGACTACGACGCCCTGCGGGTACTCGAGCAGGGGAACGGTCCGGTGCGCACCGTGTCCGACGTGGCTGCGGCCCGGCGGGTCGAACCGATCGACGCGTTCATCGACTTGTCGCTCGAGGCCGACTTCGACTGCTTCTTCGGCCAACCGTTCGCCAACCAGGACATGGACCAGGTGCTCCGTATCTTGAAGGACCCGCACGTCGTGGTGGGCGGCTCGGATTCGGGGGCCCATGTCTCCCAGATCATCGATTCGTCCATCCCGACGTTCCTACTCTCGCATTGGGTCCGCGCCCGCCAGGCCTTCACCTGGGAGGAGGGGATCCGCAAACTGACGTTCGATCCGGCCATGGCGTTCGGGTTCACCGACCGCGGGCTGATCGCAGAGGGCCGGGCCGCCGACCTCGTCGTCTTTGATCCCGACAGGGTGGCTCCCGATCTTCCCCACGCCGGCACCGACCTTCCCGCCGGCGCCACGCGACTCACCCAGACGGCCGTGGGCATTGACGCCACCGTCGTCAATGGACAGGTCCTCTTGCGCCACGGCGCGCACACCGGCCGGCTACCCGGCGCGCTGTTGCGGGGACCACTGGCCCAGCAGCGCTAACGCCGGTTCGGCATTGCTACACCGTGACGGACATCATCCTCCGTCGCGCCACGCCTCGGTGACCCGCCCACACCGAGAGCACCACGCCGCGGGCGTGCGATCGTCGGAAGGGTGGACCAGTGACCCACATCCGCTGCATCGCCAGATCACGGGGGACTGCCTCTCAGTTTTCGACACCAACATCCCTTTCATCCGTAGGCCGGACATTCTTCCACTCGCGGTTTGCCACTTCGTGCATTTCAGCGGCGAGCGGGATTCGACCCGGGCTCACGGGGACGGGTGTCCCGTCACTCCCTCTCAGGCATACTGCCAGCGCTGCGCCGGACCCTTGCCGGCCGGCCATTCCATGGACTGTATGTCGAACCAGATCGGCAGGAGATACTTCACGTAGAACGCGTGGACGGTGATGGTAGGACCAGTGAGGTCCTCGTACTCCTTGATGCGCAAACGATCATCCTTCTCCTGAAACCGCTGGCACTCTGCGAGCATGGCGTCAACTTCGTCCCGGGTCTCCATGAGCAGGCCCAGGTGGTCATAGCCCGGTGATGCCATCGGCTTCCCACTCTCCGCCAGCAGAATGAACTGCCCGTCGTCCGGGCGGAGCAGATGGCAGGACTGGCCGACCACCTCGGTGTCGAGGGCATCCCACCCGAGCACGTCGCAGTAGAACGCGTCGACCTCATCGCGGAACTCCTTGCTCAAGGTTCCCCTCGGGAATGAAAGCTCCATGTGATTGAAGCGCATGCTGGCCATGGTTCGCTCCTCCTCGCCCTACGGCGTCGCAGTCCCTGAGAGTCTGGCAGTGATCGGGTCAGACTACGCTGCCTGACTGACCAAACCCCCGGCAGGTAAGGAACTGTAGTAGTTCTATCTTGGGTACGACGGCCAACGGGAAGGGAGCTCTGACCACCGTGCAGTTTTCCGTGATCTTCGAAGCCCAGCTCGCCAATCCGACCAGGCAGCGAGAGCAGCAAGTCATACGGGACTGTCTCGAACAGGCGATTTTCGCCGAGGAGATGGGCTTCGACCGCGTCTGGGCGGTCGAGCACCACTCCCTGTACTGGTACGCACACATGAGCGCACCGGAGATCTTCCTGACCGCCGTGGCGGCCCGGACCTCGAGGATCCGCATCGGCCACGGGGTGGTGTGCATGCCTTTCAATTACAACTACCCGACCCGGGTCGCCGAGCGAGCCGCCATGCTCGACATCATCTCCGATGGGCGCCTCGACCTCGGCGCCGGCCGCGGCGGGACGGCACAGGAGATGTCGCTGTGCAACGTCGATCCCGAGCGAACGGTGGCCGAGGTGCGCGAGGCGTTGCAGATAATCGGGCAGATCTGGCTCGGCGACGAATTCGTCTGGCATGGTGATCTCCTCGACATTGAGGCTCCCGCCGGCGCTCCCCGGCACATTGTGGTGCCGCGGCCCGTGCAGACGCCGCACCCCCCGCTCTTCTTGGCCTGCACCCACGCCGACACCGTGCGCACGGCGGCGCAGTACGGGGTGGGCGCGCTGGCCTTCGCCTTCGCCGGCCTGGACCACGTGCGCAAGCTCCGGAAGACCTACGACGAGGCGATCGCCGCGCGCACGGACGACACGTTGGTGGCCAGCGTGGTGAATGATCACCTGGCGGCCTTGTGCCCGACCATCGTGCTGGAGGATCGGGAACAGGCGCGACAGATCGGCGCCCGGGGGCAACGGTTCTTCGGGGAGTCGATCAGCCACTGGGCCCGCCCGGGGGTGCCGGCGCCCAACGAGAACTCCGAAGCCGAGGACAACGTGGCGTACATGCGGGGCATGAGGACGACCATGGAGGAGCGCGCCCTGCGAGGCGAGCTGCCGCAGTACATGAACGACCCTTCACTCGCCTCGGCGACGTTCAATATCGAGCACGCCTATGGCACCGCGCACGATGCCATCGCGTACGTCGAGGAGTTGCAGGACGCCGGCGTCGATGAGGTGATGTGCATGATTCAAATGGGGACCGTCCCGCAGGAGGTCTGCATGGAGACCATGCGGGCCTGGGGACGCGAGGTCATTCCCCACTTCCGCAGGTCCGCCAGGGCCTGAGGCGCTACCTCAGCGCAAGGTGACGGGCACCGACGTGGGCATCCTGAAGAAGGTTCCCGTGACGTAGGGAAGGTCGACCGACCGGTCGAGGGCGATGTCGGGGAACCGGTCCAGAATCAGTTCCAGTGAGGTCCGCATCTCCATGCGGGCTAGTTGGTTACCCATGCAGAAGTGGGGGCCGCGTCCGAAGCCCAGGTGGGAGATGGAGTCCCGGAAGGGGTCGTAACGGTGAGGGTCGTTCCAGCGTCGGGGG
>Ga0302325_10006676_pt1 | contig 25829 bp, 20 predicted proteins | sample Palsa_T0_2_FD_201948 | JGI IMG/M metagenome (GOLD analysis project Ga0302325, IMG submission 201948) | Peat permafrost microbial communities from Stordalen Mire near Abisko, Sweden - Palsa_T0_2 | ecosystem: Environmental > Terrestrial > Soil > Palsa > Peat permafrost | place: Sweden: Abisko... | reverse complement strand
GGTAGCTCTTCATAGCTCTCAGCGTCGCGCCGCAAGCACCAAAAGTCTTCGCCGCTAGCGCCTATTGGCCATACCGGCTAGCGGCAGTCAGCGGTTACCGGCTAGCTGCAATGAGCCCCCGCACTACAGGGGAACTCGCATCGCAAAGGACCGCGTAAGTTGTTGGAAGGCAGGTAGTTTTGAGGTGGCCGACGATCGGCGGGTCTACTTCAGATGGCTTTCACTGAGGCGACCAATGGCTGCGGTGATCGCACCAGCCGACAGGGCGGACTTGGCGAGGAAACCTATCGCGGGGCTTGTCTCGATCATGTCGGCCAGGTCCGGCTCCGCGTGTGTCGATATCAGTATCACCGGGACCGGTGCCCCGTCGTCGCTTTCCTGAAGTGCCTCAGCAAGATCGAAGCCGCTCTCTTCGCCGAGATTCACATCGACAAGCGTGACGTCGGGTCGTAATTCTTGGACATACCGCAGACCATCAGCATTCGTTGACGCCACACCGGCGACGCGGACCCCCTGGTGTTCAAGCAGCCGTCTGGCTGAGTCGAGAAACTCCGGGTTGTCATCGACGATGACAACCCGGATCGGCTTAACCTGTGACTCCACGACGCCATTGTGACCGGGCGAGCCCTCCCTCCGACAGGATCGCCGGGTGAATACCGCGAGAAATCTCCCGTAGTTCGTCCGAGAAATTGCCCAGGCCAGTAACGACGTCGGAATTTTGTTCCCGAAGCGCCATCTGATCAGGCGGGACAGAACTCTTCTGCCAGCTGCAACCTGAGTCCCAGCGAGACAAGCCGCTGTTGCGCGCCGTCATGCAGATCCCGTTCGATACGCCGCCGGGTGTCATCGGCGGCCGCGACGATCCGTGCCCGCCGCGGCGGCGACGAGCCCAAGCCATAACGGTGGAGGGGTCGGCCGCACCAGCAGCGACATGACCCGGCCGCCCGGACGTTCCGGTCGGCCGTTCTTGACCTGAGCGACCACATGCTCTGTCACATGATCGGCCTAGCACACACGATGGTCCGCCGCAGTATCGCGACCGTAGCGTCGGTTCAGTTACCCGCTAGCCGGTAGCCAAAGATTCCGGTTGCCTGCAATCCCACATTGCTGTCAGCCACAAAGACAGAGGCTCCTCCGGGAGAAACCATCGAGGATCTCAAAGATAAAAGAAAAGGCGATGAAGTCACTATTGATCGGTACTGCCATTACAGAAGGTCCGATGAACACGTGATGAACATAGACCAAACGAACCCGCCGCAGTCAAGTACACCGTTCGAATTAACGCTCACCTTAAGGAGTCAGTGATGCCCTTCGGGCAAGTGCCGCCAGAGATCAATTCCGGACGGCTGTTCTGCGGTTGCGGCTCGGCATCAATGGTGCGGGCGGCGACGGCTTGGGATGAGCTGGCAGCAACCCTGCGTCAGGCCGCGGCATATTGCTGTGCGGTTGCCGCCACTTTGGCTGAAGGTTGGCACAGCGCTGTCGTGATCGCCGTCGCCCGGGCTCTGGCGCCGTACATCGCCTGGCTCAACGCCGCCGCTACCCAAGCCGCGCACGCAGCAATGCAGGCGGCCGCTGCGGTGAGCGCCCATGAGTTGGCTATGGCAGCGATGGTGCACCCGGCGGTGGTCGTCGCCAATCGAGTACGGCTGCTATCGCTGTGCACGGCAAATTGCCTGGCTCAGGTCAGCCCGATGATCGCGCAAACCGAAGCTGAGTATGAGCAGATGTGGTCCGATGATGCCGAGGCCATGTATGCCTATGCTCGGGCGTCGGCCAAGGCCTCCGTGCTGACGCCGTTCGGCTCGTCGAGTCTCACAATCGACCCGTCTGGGTCGACACACCCCGACGTAAGTGTTCGGCGGTTGTCGCGCACACTGGCATCGGCCCCAGATGTCATCGCGGCTGGCCAGCAGGTTATTGCCGCCATTCCCGAAGCACTGCAGGCGCTTTCGTCATCGCCACAAACGACGTTAGATGTTCATCTGCTTCCGGTGACGGTCGCGCTGTCCAAGCTCGGTTCATTGTCTCCGGCAGCGGAAGTCGCGATCAAGAATCTGAACGCGATGAACAGGGGGATGATGCTACTCAAAGCGGCAGTGTTGTCGGCGCCGAACCCGAGCGGGATCGCTGCGGGTTTCGGCCGTGCGGCGGCGATCGGAGCACTGTCGGTTCCGCAGCGCTGGTTAGACGACACAGAGGGTGATTCGGTAGCCGACGACCGGTACGACTGGTTCCGACTCCCGCTCCGTTTGGTCGATGTCACCGGGGCGCGGGGTGGTCGTCGGACGCAGCGCACGCGGGTGTCAGGACCTCGCGGTGGCGACTGAGCAAGGACACGCGCGTTGATCGACTATGGAATGTTTTCCACCGGGGCGCCTGTACGCGGGCCCGGGTGCTCGCCGATGTTGAGTGCAGCGAACGCCTGGGATCAGCTGGAACTTGATCCCGCCGGAAACTGACCGGACGCCGTGTAATGATGCGTCGAAAAGCGTTCTTGCTAACGCGTTAGCCAACGACCTCAGGCCACGTCACGCGGTAGCCGGCGCCGCGCGGACCAGGTGCGCGTCTTCCAGCCGCCACAGCGGCTTGTGCAGAACCTCCAACTGATCCTTGTCGACCTCATCGAGCTTCATTTGCAGGGCAAGCAGGCCCATTGGAATGTCGTCGGTACCAACTTCCGTGACTTACATCTGCAGCTCGACGAATTGGTCGACTTCGCCCGCGAGGCCAGCGACACCATCGCCGAGCGGATGCGCGCGCTTGACGCGGTGCCGGACGGCCGGTCGGACACCGTGGTCGCCACAACCAGCCTGCCTCGCTTTCCAGCCAACGAGCAAAGCACCACGGACGTCGTGGGCCGCATCACGACCCGCATCTATGCGACGGTCAACACCATTCGCACGGTGCATGACGCGGTTGATTCCGACGAACCCACCACGGCGGACATCCTGCATACGCAGATCGAAGCGCTGGAAAAGCTTGCGTGGCTGATCAAATCGGAAATCCGCAAAGCCTGAGCGGGCGTCAAAGCTTCTGCGACAACATGTTTGCGAACGTGTGGGTATCACCCGGCCAGCGGGCTGACACATAGGAACCATCGTCGACGACGAATGCCGGCCGTGAATCGGTCGCGGTATCGCGGGCCATCCCCGAGGTCTTCGTCCGCCAGTGCGGCGATCTCCGCTCGACGTCGCAGAAGTCCGCGGGGTTTTTCAGGGCACGGGTGACTTCGGATTGCACCGACATGTATCCCGACGGCTGGCCGGGCTGCTCGCGGTAGGTGCGGTAGTAGTCGCGGTCCCAGAACCGGGTGAGCCGGGTCAGCCGCCAAGCGGTGCGCTCCAGCGCCCAGGTCAGCGCTGTGGTGCGGCGCCCGTACAGCACCGAATGACCGGTCTTGGGGTCAACGCTGCGGGCAGCCAGCAGCACACCGTGACAGATCGCGGCCACGATCACGCCGCGGCCAAACGCGTCGACGACCAGCCGGTGCAAGGTCTCGCTGTCGATGTAGGAACGCATGCCGCGGGCGCGATGACCACCGGGCAGCAGCAACCCATCGATGCCGTCGAGCGTGGCTTCCGCCCAGCTGGACGGGTTCTGGTACTCGGGAGAGCTCAGCATCTCGCGGTAGGCCCCGCGGGCGTCCTTGTTGGCCCGCAGCGCTCGCCCCACGACGGTGATCGCACCCAATACCGGTAGCGCAGACCAGATGTCCAAACCGCGACCGGTGACCATGATGTCGTCGGCGATTCCGGGTGCACCGCTTTCGGTCGCGAAAACGACCTGGTGGCCGTTGGCGCGCAGCACCTGCCAACTGGCCGCGACCTCGGTCGGGTCGAAGTCGCGGTCTGGAATCGCAATCAGCACGGTACCCATCGGTAGTGCCTGAGCTTACGGCCTCCGACTAGCCGCCGATCCCGTTATCGAGACCGAGATGAGTACCGAAATACCAAGGGACGCCGACCAGCTGGAGGACCACGACGAGAACCATCAGGATCAGGGCGACGAGCAATCCGACGGCACCTTTGCGTGTACCGATCGGGGAAAAGGCAAGGACCAGAAACAGAGGAACGAAACCGAACTCCGTCCACATGAGAATCCGTTTAGGAGCGTCGACCGCTTTGTCATAGTCAGTGAGATGCCCGTCGGGAAAACCGGTCAGGTACAGGTCCCCGGCCGCTAGGTAGCCTAATAACAACGCGCCGATGGCGGCTACCACGCAGGCGACTATCCCAAGGGCCCTCATCGGCGCCGTCTTCCCCGCACCTTCAAGATCACAACGAATGGGTTGACCCATGAGCATGGCATACCTGGCGCAACCGGAGCAGCCACGCCAGTCGTGACAGAGCAACGCCGCGCCCGGGGGGTTTCGAAATCGCGCCCGCCCGTACGGCGGAGGGAGCGGACAAGTTCGGACGGGTCATTCTTGGTCCTGCGCGCTGACGGCATGATTGAATGCCGTTAGGGCAGAACAGAAGTCGAGAGGTCAGGCGACCTTGCGGCTAGCGACCCAGGGGGTCTGTTGACGGACCGGGGCGTGCGCCGGGCCAACACAGGTCCAACCGTCGGACCAAGTGCGCCAACGCCGGTCACATCGACTCGGCATACCGGGATCGACGTGGGCCATTGGCGCCGATCGCCACGCGCTGGCCGTGGCGTCGGTGGGATGGCTTTGAGTATCGCCGCGGGCCACCATGAGCACGGACAGCAACGCCGCGATCTCCTCTGACGTCGGGTTGCCCTTCGTGATCTTTATCATGGCCAGCTCTCAGAGGGGTATGTTGCCGTGTTTGCGGTGTGGGGAGGGCGCTCGTTTCGAGCGCAGCATGTCGAGTGAACGGATGAGGATCATCCTTGTTTCAGCGGGGTCGATCACGTCGTCGACCATCCCGCGTTCGGCGGCGATGTAGGGCGTCATCAGCCGCTCGGTGTACTCGGCCACCAGTTCTTTTCGGCGCTGCACCCGATCCTGTGCCGCGGCGAGTTCCTTGCGGAAGATGATGCTGGCCGCGCCCTCGGCGCCCATCACGGCTATCTCGTTGGAGGGCCAGGCGAACGACAAGTCGGCCCCCAGAGACTTCGAGTCCATCACGATGTAGGCGCCGCCGTACGCCTTGCGCAGGACCACCTGCACCCGGGGAACCGTGGATTCGCAATAGGCGTAGAGCAGCTTCGCGCCACGGCGGATGATTCCTGCGTGCTCCTGGTCGACCCCAGGGAGAAAGCCGGGGACGTCCACGAGTGTCACCAACGGAATGTTGAAGGAGTCGCACGTCCGCACGAACCTGGCGGCCTTCTCGGCCGCGTCGATGTTCAGTGCGCCGGCCAGCACGGAGGGCTGGTTCGCCACTATTCCCACCACGTGACCATCGAGGCGCGCGAAGGCGCAGACGATATTCGTCGCCCACAGTGGTTGCACCTCGAGATAGTCTCCGTCATCGACGATTACCTCGATCACTTCACGAATTTCGTAGGCGCGGTTGGGCTCCACCGGCACGATGTCGAGAAGCTCGTCGCAGCGACGAGAGGGGTGATCGGAGGGAGTGAAGTACGGCGGATCCTGGTGGTTGTTGGACGGCAGGAACGACAACAAGTAGCGGACCTCATCGAAGCAGGTGGACTCGTCGTCGGTGAGGAAGCTGGCCACCCCGGTGCGAGTGGCGTGCGTCACGGCTCCGCCGAGCTCCTCGTGTGTGGTCTTCTCACCGGTCACGGCTTCGACCACGTCGGGGCCGGTGACATACAGATTGGTCATGTTTTTGACGCTGAACACGAAGTCGGTGAGCGCGGGGGAGTAGGCGGCGCCGCCTGCGCAGGGTCCGACGATCACCGAGATTTGCGGGACGACGCCCGACAGGCTGACGTTGCGCGCAAAGATGCCGCCGAAACCCGCCAGCGCAGTGATGCCCTCCTGGATCCGGGCGCCGCCCCCGTCGCTGAGTCCAATGATCGGCGCGCCGGTCGCAGCCGCAAGGTCCATCAGCGTATGGATCTTGCTGGCGAACACCTCACCCAGCGATCCACCGAAGATGCGAAAGTCGTGGGCGTAGACGAAGACTCTGCGGCCGTCCACGGTTCCCCAACCCGTCACCACGCCATCGGTGTCCGGGCGGCTGCGTTCGAGACCAAACCCTGTGGCGCGGTGACGGGCGAGCGCGCCGATCTCCACGAACGAGTCATCGTCGAGCAACGCCTCCAGACGCTCCCGCACGGTCATCTTCCCCAGCGCACGCTGGCGATGTGTCGCCTGCTCTGCTCCCGACTTGGCCTGTTCCTTGCGTGCCTTCAGCTCGGCGCAGGCGTCATAGAGCGATGCCCGCTGGCGCGGGACGGGCTCGGCCGCGGCGGCCTCGGTTTTCGCGGCGTCGGCGTCGTTCGGTGCGGCGAGGTGTAGTCGCGGTAACGAAATGTCGGCGGGCCTTCGGTCGACCGCTGCTTGAGGTCGGTTCATTATCGTCTCCTCTTGCTTTGATGACTAGTCGGCTAGGGCGTAAGCCGGGAAGGGCCATGGTTACCGGCCTCGCTGATTCCCAGGCGGTTGTGCAGTCGGGCAAGCGGTTTGGGTGCCCACCAGTTCACTCGGCCGAGGACACGCATGAACGCCGGGACCAGCAGCATGCGCACCAGCGTGGCGTCTGCCAGGACCGCAAGCGTCAGGCCCACGCCGAACATTCGCATGAACGACACCTGCGCGGCGATCAGCGCGGCGAACGATATCGACATCACCAGTGCGGCCGCGGTGACGACGCGTCCGGTGCGAGCCAGGCCGAGCGCGACGCTTTCGTCGTTGTCGGCGTTGGTCTTCCGCGATGTCACCCAGTACTCGTGGATGCGCGACATCAAGAACATCTCATAGTCCATAGACAGGCCGAACGCGATGCAGAACAACAGCACCGGCATGTTGCACACCAGCGTGCCGGTGGCGGTGGTGCCGAAGGCGCCGAGGTGCCCGTCCTGGAAGATCCACACCAGCGCCCCGAACGCAGCCGTCAGCGACAAGACGTTGAGCGCCAGCGCCTTCAATGGCAGCACCACGCTGCCGGTCAGCGAGAACAACAGCACGAATGTGATCGCGCCGATGATCGCGAGCACCGTCGGCAGCCGAGAGCTGATCGCTTGGGAACTCTCACGGCTCCATTGGGCCGCACTGGTCATCTGTACGTTGTGCCCGCCGGGACCGGGAACGGCGTGCAGTCGGTCCAGCTGCGTTTCCGACGCCGGCGAGAACTGTCGCGCGGTACTGCCCACGGTGAGAAACGCGCTTCCGTCTTTGATCGCTGTTCCTGCCGAGGGCGCTCCGGCCAAAGCGCCACTGACGAACGTGCCGCCCGGCGACGACACCGACGACACGTTCGGAACCCGCGACAACGCCGCGGCGTAGCCGTCGAACTCGGCGCCGGTCACCCCACTTGCATCCGGGATCACGACGGTCACGTTGGTCGTTGGGTTGACCGCGAAGTCGCTGCGCAGGTCGTCACCGACCTGGCGTGCCGATAGAGACGGCGGCAGCACGCGATCATCAGAAAAGCCCCATTTGATGCCCAGGAACGGCGCTCCCAGCACTAGCAGCAGGGTGATGATCGCCAGCCCGACCGGAACCGCCCGACGCATCGCGAACTTCGTTGAGCGGTACCAGAACATCCGCTCGACCGGACGAGGCGTCGGCTCTGGGCGACCCAGCAACCGCCGGCCCAGCCGCCGTACGTCCCACGAATCCAGACGATCCCCCAGAAGCACGATCACCGCCGGGGTCACCACCATCGCGGCAACCATGGCGAACACCACCGTCGCGATCCCGGCGTAGGCGAACGACTTCAGAAAGTACATCGGGAAAAGCGCCATCGCCACCATCGACAACGCGACTGTCACGGCCGAAAACAGCACCGTGCGACCAGCCGTGGCCATCGTGTGGATCAACGCTTCCTCTGCTCCGGCGCCGCTGGCCAACTCGTCGCGGAACCGGCTGACGATCAGCAACGTGTAGTCGATGGCCAGCGCCAGCCCCATCGCGACAGTCAGGTTCAGCGCGAAGATTGAGACGTCGGTGAAAAGAGTGACCGCGCGCAGCACGGCCATCGACCCCAAGATCGCCAAGCCGCCGACTGCGACCGGCAACGCCGCCGCCAGCAGGCCGCCGAACACCCACACCAGCACTACGAAGCTGAGCGGCATCGCAATGGATTCCATTAGCACCAGGTCTTTTTCGGTCTGGCGGGTGACTTGTACGTAGATCATCGCCTCGCCCCCGGCGCGCACGGTGACCCCGTTGCGGTCTTGTACCAGCTGTTGGGCAAGCGCATCGGCGTGGTGCTGTGCGCCATTCTCGCCGCCGCTGATACCGATCACGATCAGACCGGTCTTCCCGTCTTTGCTGATGAGCGCCGCCGCCGCCGGCGGTGGCGCAGTCCACGCCGAAATGACCTGCGTCACATACGGAGACGCTTGCAATCGCGCCACCATGTCGGTGGCGCGCGCATGCGCGGCGGCGCTCTGCGCCCCTGCATCTGAGGTGACGGTGAAGAACATCTGCATGTCGCCCTGAGCGAATTTGTCGGAGAGCAGCCGACCAGCCTGCGACGACTCCGACTTCGGATCCAGGAACCCGCCAGCCGACAGGCTTTTCGTGACCGGGATGCCGAACACCGCTGTGGCGACCATGACCAGCAGTGCGACTGCGATGACGCGGCGCGGCGCGGCGATTGCGAGCCTAGTGATTGCCTGCAACAGGCTCGTCAGTCCGGCCCCGCCTCCCAAATGTCGCGTCGGAACGTGCTCATCTTGGGCTGACTCGGTGGTGAACATGGATGGTTATGCCTTCTTTCTGCTGAGGCTTGGGGTTGGCGATGGGCCTACGCGGCGAGTTCGCCCGATGCCACGCCTGCTATGTCGGCTAGGCCCCTGAGCACGGTCTCGGCGAGCCGCTCGATCGACGGACCGATTGCGAGGTCCATCGCGGAAAGCCTTAACCCGAACGCCTTTTCGACTCCGGCCACGATCTCTAGTCCCATAATCGAATCCATCCCGACCTCATGCCGCGGCTGTGCGAGTGCCAAACTGGACTCCTCCATCTGCATCACGCCCGTCACGATCTTGACCAGCAGGACCTGAACGGCTGCCGGGGATGTCGACGACACAGTCGCGGCCGGCAACGAGCGCGTTCCACAGCCCGCCGGGATCGGTGATACCGCCAGGCAACCGGCATCCGATGCCATCGATCGCAATCGGCTCTCGCTGTTGGGGTTGAGTGGGCAGTGCTTGGAGCGAAACCACGTTCTCCCCTTGCCTTTTAGTGGCATGGACCTTGGAAACAGGCAGTGACGATTTCACGGAGCTATCCTTCTGCTGGTTGTCTCGATATGACGAAATTAGAGGTCTGTAACCCGCATCGACCACCGGGTGTGCACCACATTTGGCGGTGGTGCGGGCATCCCTGAAGTGGGGAACGCGTTTCCTACCGGCAGATGGGCGTCAGCGGGCACCACCGATGCTGTACACGCTGAAGAACCGCGCAGCGTCGCGAGCATAATCGGCGTGCACTGTCGACGCGGCCGCCTTTCGTAGGCGGGCAACTTCGGATGTAAGCCAACCAATTCAGCGATTTTGTGTGGCGATCGTTTGGCGCGCGGCGCCGAACCGGCATGCGCACTCGGCGAGCTTGACTTCAGCCGCTTGGTCGCGCTGCTCAGACTCGCATACTGCGCGGCGCAGTTCGTCGATTTGCGCGCCGGGAGTGAGCGGCATCATGACCTAATCACCTCCTAACTGTGTCGCGACGAGCGCAGTAGCCGGATGATTGGAAAGACTGCGCCAGAATCGAATTCACCCAGCGATCAGGAGCTCTCGCCCCTCGTCGTTCGCCAGGGCGTCTCGAAGCTCGCCGAGGAGCCGGCAACGCATACGACCGATGCTGCCGATCGGTATGGCGAGGTCTGCGCTGATCTGCGCATACGAAGGTGAGGGATCGGCGAAGAGCATCCCGATCAGCTGACGTTGCTGTTCCGAGAGTTTCATCATGGCCCGATGCACGATTTGCCGGCGGTCGGCGTCTAGCAGGCAACGGTCGAAGTCGATGACGGCGACCGGCTCATTGGCACCGGCGAAGTCTGCGACCGGCCGCTCGCGATTGTGGGCGTCGGCGCGGGTCAGGCACTCCCTGCGGAGCGTTGTCATAAGCCAGGCTGACACCGAGTTGCCATCGCGCAGCGAACCGATATTCTCAACCAATTTCAACCAGACCGTGGCGACTGCGTCGGCTGCCTCGGCTTCGCCCAATCGGTAGCCTGAGCTGACCTGGCGCAGCGACGGCCCCAACGCGTCGATAAGCTGCCGCCACGCCAGTTCATCACCGGCGGCGGCACGCCGCACGAGTTCTGCAGTGTCTTGATCAGTCATCACCGGTTCCTCCTGATGACGGGATTGGCGCCGATGGCAATGTCCCGCTCGTGGTCTCGTGTTCCGCATTGACGGCCGATGATCAGCCGACGCAACGATCATCGGAGAACTCCAGAAGCTCCAACAGCCTGAGGACACCACCGTTGATCCTGGTGCGTACATCCCTGTGGTGGCCAAGCACGCCGAAATGCGACGGTGGCGTTATCACGCCGCTGTGCCGACGGCGCTTTGAAATCCACACGCCGAGTTCAGGATCCGTGCCAACACGATCCGGAATCAACACCACTACAGAGTTACCAAGTGATATCGTGAGATCGATTCTGGGGCGCGTACCGTTAGCGAATTGCCGAGAGACACCCTGGTGGGCAACGTCGGTCGCCCACCGACGTCAGTTGATTGCCCGCTCCCGCCCCTTCCAGAACTCCTCTCGCAGCTGGCGGTGCAGGATCTTTCCGGTGGCGTTACGTGGGACGGAGTCGATGAAGTCGAAACGGCGGGGAAGCTTGAACGGGGCGATTCTCTCGCGCAGGAATTGGGCGAGTTCCCTGCCGGTGACCGTATGTCCTGGTTGCACAACGACGAAGGCGTGCACCACCTCGCCCCACCTATCGTCCGGGATGCCGATCACCGCGGCTTCCCGCACGGACGGATGCCCGACGATCGCGTTCTCGACCTCGGCCGGGAAGACGTTTTCGGCGCCAACAATTATCATGTCCTTGACTCGGTCGCAGAGAAAGAGATAACCGTCCTCGTCGACCCAGCCCGCGTCGCCGGTATGTAGCCACCCGTCCACAACAGTCTGCGCGGTTGCCTCAGGGTTGTTCCAGTAACAGACCATAGTCGCGGGGCTGTGTAGCACGATCTCACCGATCTGGCCCGGTGGCAACGAATTTCCCTCGGTATCGACCACGGATAACTCGAAGGTCGGGCACGGGCGACCCGCCGAACGCAACCGCGGGTTGCCGATGGTGTGATCCGACGGCGGCAGGAAGGTGATCGACGAGCCCGTCTCGGTCATTCCGTAGAACTGGACAAATTGGCAACCGAATCGGTCGATGCACTGAGCCAAAAGGGTTTCGGGTATCGGTGACCCGCCGTAGGCGACAAGCCTGAGCCTCGAGAACGCTTCAGGGGTCGCGGCGGGCTCGGCGAGGATCAGTGCAAACATCACGGGTACACCGACGACGATCGTGACATCTTTCGTTCCGATGATCTTCATCGCATCACCAGGGGTGAATTCGGGCATGATGATATTGGTAACGCCCGCAAAGAGGCCTTGGATGACCCACCCCAATGCCGCGACGTGGAAACTCGGTATGGCGACGAACAGGCGATCATCCTCGCGCACGTCGAACCAGTCCACCTCGGTCGAACGCAAAGCCTCCCAAGCCGCGAAGATGCTGCGCTGGGCGATGACGACTCCCTTCGAAAGGCCCGTCGTTCCACTGGTATACAGCTGGAGGAACGGGTCATCGCGCCCGATCGCGACGTACGGAACGGTATCCGCGTGGTCGTGCAGCCAGTCATAAAAGTCGGCCATGTGCACTAGGTCCACCGATTTTCCGTTTTCCGCCTGTGCCTGCGCCACCACAGTCTCGGCATGCGAATCGACGAACAGCAGGCTACAACCGGAATCGCGCAGGATGTGCGCGATCTCGGTCGCGGCCAGCCGCCAATTGATCGGTATCAGTACGGCTCCGCTCTTGGCGGCGCCGACCAGTAGCTCGTAAAACGATGCGGAGTCGCGACCAATGTAGGCGATGCGACCACCCGGCAGTACGCCCCCGGCAAGCAGCGCGTTGGCGATCTGACTGGAGATCTGATGCAGCGTAGCGTAATCCGTTGCATTCTCTTCGCACATGATCGCGATGTCGTGGGGCCGCCGACTCGCCTGATCGCGGATGACGCTTGCAAAATCCGCCGGGATTTCGATCGATTGCACAGTGCTTGGCAGGCTCATGACAGTCTCAGCTCTTGCGGGTGACCGGATGTTACTCGATGGAACCAGTGCGGCTCGTTGCGACTTCGGGATCGGTGGTGTGCCGAGGCTTCGCGGTTATGTCGGATTGCTTCCGTTGCCAGATGCCGCGCAATTGCCTCGATCGTCGGATGATCCCACGCGATGACAGCCGGTACCGGAAACCTTAACCAATTGGTCAGATGCGTCGCCATCTCGACTGCTTGCACCGAGCCAAGGCCCAACTTCGCAAATGATGCCTGCGCGTCGATTTCCCCTGGGGGTATGTCGAATTGCTCGGCAAGTAGACCCAGGAGCCATGTCTGGATCTCTTCGTGCGCCCGGTTCACGTCTGGCGGGTGTGCGTCGTGGCGGAGTCGGTTTTCCTGCTCGCCGTCGGACGTTGCGGCGTCCCATACGTGCAGGACTTCGAACTCGCCCGCGAGCAGCATCCGGCGGGTTTCGTGTCGTCGAATCTTTCCGCTTGAAGTCTTCGGGATCCGACCGGCTCTGATCAGCACCACGCCGTCGACCAAAACCGCATGGTCGGTGGCGATCTGCCGATGCACGGCGGCGGCGCTGTCGCCGAGGGCGCCATGCCAGTCAGTGCGCACTTCCTGCACAATCACGATTTGGTCGCCTTCGTTCTGGCCACCGGTGCTGATGTCGACCGCAGCCACGCATCCCGGCCGTAACGCCGGGTGGCTGCCCTCGGCGGTGCGTTCCAGATCCTGCGGGTAGATGTTTTGGCCGCGAACAATGATGACGTCTTTGATGCGGCCGGTGACGTGAAGCTGTCCGTCGTGGATGAAGCCGAGATCTCCGGTGCGCAGAAAGGGGCCGGTGCCGTCCGCAAGCCGAGCACCGAACGTTTCGTCGGTCTGCTGCGGCAGGTCCCAATAGCCCTGGCCGACGCTGCGCCCCGCAACCCAGATCTCGCCCACCTGCCCCGGATTGCATTCCAATTTCGACGCGGCGTCGACGACGAGCACCTTTTGCCCGTCTACGGGCCGGCCGGCGCTGACGACCGACAGTCCGGGGCCATGTCTGTCAGCGGTGCGGCCGACGTCGTGCGCGAGGGCGTTCGCATCGAACGTTGTCACCTGCGGTGGCTCGTCCGTCGGTCCCGCCGACACGATCAGACCTTCGGCGAGGCCGTATATGTTCATCGGTGCCGACGCCCGGAAGCCCGCACCGGCGAACGCCGCATGGAAGCGGTCAAGCGTCGCGGCCCGCACCGGCTCCGCGGCGTTGATTGCCACCTGCCAGCAACTTAGGTCGAGCTGGGCTGCCTCTTGCCGGGTGGTCTTACGAGCACAGAGGTCGTATGCGAAATTGGGGGCCGCGGTCGCCTGCACCCGATAGCGCGAGATCGCCTGGACCCACCGGGCCGGTCGTTGGAGAAAGTCCATGGGCGACATCAGGATGGTCGGATTGCGTCCGTATACCGGCTGCAGCAGGCCGAAGAATAGGCCGAGGTCGTGGTATTGCGGCAGCCAGCTGAGCAGCCGGGCATGCGGCTCGAGGAACCGTTCGGCAAAAACCTCGCCGCAGTGCATGAGGTTGCCGTGGGTGAGCATCACCCCCTTGGGCGCCGAGGTCGAGCCGGACGTGTATTGAAGAAAGGCGACACTGTCATCGGTGATCGAGGGTGGTTGCCAGTCGTCGGCACGTTCATCTGGAACCTCATTGCTGACAAGCCAACTCAGCCGTGCAAGCGCTGGCTCGATGCCGGTCATCGCGTCGAGGTTCACGAGGGTATCGGCGTTTGTCAGGCCAACTGCTATCGACGCGTTCGAAATGATATTGCGCAGCTGTGAAACCGAGCGATTGAGCATCGGTGGATACGCCGGTACAGCGATCACCCCGGCGTACAGGCAGGCGAAGAACGCTACGACATAGTCCAGGCCAGTCGGATAGATCAGCAACACGCACCGGCCGGCAAGCCCCCGCGCTTGCAGTTCGGCGGCGATAGCGCGGGCTCGAACATCCAACTGCGCCCATGTGAGCTGAATTTCCCGCTCTTCGCCGTCCTGCAGAAAGGTGTAGAGAACCTCGTCGCGGTATTTTTGGGACCCCTCGCGGGCGAGATCGATATACGTAGTCATGTCAAGCCGCCCGGTCCATCGTTGCCGCCACATCGCTCATAAGACGTTGTGCCGCCTCGCGCCCGGACCTGAAGCACGCTTCCAGCGGAGCTCCCCGAAGGTAATCTCCGGCGAGTTCGATGCCTGGTGCCGAAGCGACCTCGGCTCGTACTTTCGAAAGAAACTCACCGTAGAAAGGCAGATAGGCACAGTAGGCCGCGGGCCAGATCCGCGTCAGCTGGTTGACCCGGTTCAACTCGGGGACGGCGAGCAACTCCTTGATCGTCTTCTCCGCGTCGTCGATCCACGACTGCAACGCATCGTCGGATGGCATGGGGCGCGCCGCACGTCCACTGAACGTGTACCGCACAATATTCAGATCGTCGACGCCATACACGCCGGCGTTGCTGCAGCGACCGCCGTCGAGGGCGATTGCACGAACGACCTCGTCGAAGACTGGGCGGTCGTATTCGATTACCGCGACCGCGGCGGGAAAATACCGCACCGCCCTTAACAGCTCGCTCAACGCGGGGAGTGTGGGCTTGGTGATTTCGGCGGCAGCGTACGCGGGCGTTGCGACCACCACGCCGTCATAGGCGACATGGTGCGGCGCCTCGCTGTTGTGGGAGATCTCGAGGCCCCGCACCCGCCCATCGCGAATGACCAGCCGTTGCACGTGTGAATTCAGCTTCACCGAGACGCGGTCCGACAATCGCGCAAGAGCGGGTTCTACGCCACCGGTCAGCTGGTCGAATGTGCCCGCGAGGCCGAGGTTCACGCCGAAGTTGCCGAGGTACATTTCGTCGGGCTCGGCTCCGTTCAATCGCACCGTCAGCGGCCGAAACATGTTGTTGACCAGCTCTGGTCCGAAGTACGCGGTCAGCGGCTTGTGATCGCGCTCGGCGCCGAGCTTCGAGAAGGTCTCCGATCCGAGGAATCGGTTGCTCTCGTCGCGCCGAATCTTGGTCATCAACCACACCAGTTTCGCCAGATCGACGGGGGACCCCATCTTTGCGAACTTCCTGATGAGGTCGAGCTTTTTATTCGTGCTGTCGAAGGTGACCAATTCGCCGTTTATGATTCGTGATGTGTTGACGCCGAAGAATTCGAAGTCGTCGACCTGCATCGCGGCCAAAAACGCGCGGAGTTCAGTGTAGCTTCGACCAATGTTCTTGCCGCCCATCATGACTGGACGGTCGCCGAGCCGGTCGACTCCGAAACGTCCGCCGAGCACATCATCACGCTCGATCAAATCCACGTGATAGCCGGCGGTGTGGAGGTGGTAGGCCGCGGCGATGCCTGCGACGCCGCCGCCGACTACCGCGACCTTGCCTCTGTGGTTGTTGCTCGAAATGTTCATGGTGGTAACTCCTTGTTCTGCTAGTGGTTTTCGGTGATGCCGGGGAGCGGCGAGAGTTCGATGGTGCATTGGGCGATCCGGGAGTCGAACTGGTAGATACCGAGATCGACTTTGGCGCCTCCGGAGTCGGGGTCGCTGCGCGCCTCAGCCGAGTACCCGATCACCGGTCCAAGTTCGGCGAAACCCGTGAAGGTCAACGCGCAGGCGGTCACCGCGACCGTCGGCGACGTGAGCGCGCCCGCGTCGATCGCGGCGATAATCGCCGCCTGGCGACAACCTTCGACCAGAAGCGGCCCAGGCACATGGTCGTAGGAGTGGTCGAAATACGACGGATGCCGCTGATCGACCACCAAGGGAATCAATGGTCCGGTATCGGTGCTGAACTCGACTCGCTTTGCGCCGACGACGACGTTTCGGATATCCCTGCGCCCCACACGGGCGGGGTCGATGGGCTGTACGAAGCTGTGGTCGGATTGCTCCTCAATGGATCGTTTTGCTTGCTGGTGCGCGCGGATCTGCTGGTAGGCCTCCGCCGGGAAATGGATGCCGCCGCCTTCAAGTGTCAACGCGAGGGATGCGTCGATTGTCAAGGTGGCTTCAAACGACGAGTCCGCCAGGTGGCCGTAGCTGCCGGCGACCCGCCATGCGCGTAGCCGGGCAATGCCTTCCAGCGGTACGTTCGCGCTGTCGCGATATGCACTCAAGTCTTCCACGGTGAAGCTGAGCCTCTGCAAGCTGGCCGGTGTTCCGGACGGAACATTCAGATAGCGGTGTCCGACAACGATCATCGCCTGCCGGATAGCCTCCACCGTCGACAACGGATCGTGATAGTCCGCGGTGCGATCGAACCACAGCGAGTGGGCACGTGGAATCTGTATCGCGGCGACGAACTCGTCGATCCCCGCGGGGGCAGTGTCGGCGACGAAGACCTCGCCGAGTGCGCGCCGGTGGGCGAGCGAACACGGCACCGTGCGCTCGTAGCTCAACGTGAGATTATCGGTCATCGATAGCCTTCCTGTTATTTGGCATCTGTGGCGGTGCCGCTGATCAGGCCTGCAACTGCGCCGGCCGTCGGGTTTTCAAGGAATTGCTCAAGCGAAAGATCCTGACCAGCAATGTGATTGAGCCGGCCCCGAAGCTCCACCATCGACAGCGATGTCAGCCCCACCTCGACCAGTGTTGTGTCGGCGTGGACTTCGTTATCGATGTCAAGGATCTCCCCTATCTGGGATCGCACGACATCCAGGACGTACTCCAGCCTGGCTGATTCCGGCAATTCCGCCAGCTGCTGTCGAAATGCTTGCGCCGGGTCGAACTCGGGAACAGCATCGACCTGCTGCTCGACGGTCGTGACGACGCTTTCGGCCCCGCTCCAATAGTGGCGGCGTTGAAACGCATAGGTGGGCAAGTCGACCACCTGCGCGTCATGTCCGGCGTACACCGCACGCCAGTCCACCGCTGCGCCGCGCACCCATACCGCGGCGATGGCCCTCAACAACCCACGTCGTTCCGATTCGCCACGTCGAAGTGTGGCAATTGACGTACCGCCGGCCTCGGCGAGGCATTCCTTCGTCATTCCGGCGAGCACGTCGCCAGGTCCGACCTCAAGGAAGGTATTAACGCCTGCCTCGGCAAGGGACACAACGCAATTGCGGAACAGAACGGCTTGCCGCGCCTGACTCACCCAATAGTCGGGCGAGCACAGTTGTTGTTGCGTCGCCAGCTTCCCAGTCACGTTGGAGATCAGCGGTATTGACGATGCGCGTAGATCGACCTTCGACAGGACTCGGCGATATTCATCAAGGATGCCGTCGAGGTGGGGTGAGTGGAATGCGCGTTCCACCTGCAGCCTTTTGGTGTGGCGGCCACGTTCGCGCCAGTATTTTGCGATCGCGGTCACCGCCTCGTCGTCGCCGGCGATTACCGTCGCGTTCGGCCCGTTGCTCGCCGCGACCGAGACCGCGTCATCTTGTCCGGCCAGCGAGTCCGCGACTTCCTCGAGCGACGCGCGCACGGACACCATGGCGCCGGGACGCAACTGCTGCATCAGTGCTCCACGCGTGGCAACTACGATGGCAGCGTCATCGAGCGAGAAGACGCCCCCGAAGTGGGCTGCGGCCAGCTCACCGATCGAGTGTCCGACGACGAAATCCGGCTTAATTCCCCATGATTCGACAAGCCGCAACAATGCGATCTCGATCGTGAACAGGGCAGGCTGAGTGTACTGGGTGCGGTTCAGCGTTTCGATATCCGAACCGTTTTCCCCGAACATCACCGAACGCAGCGAACGATCCAGATGTGTGTCGAAGGCCGCGCACAGCTCGTCGAAGGCCCGGGCGAATGTCGGAAATGCCTCGTAGAGCTCTCGTCCCATCCCGAGCGCCTGGCTGCCTTGTCCCGGCAGTAGCAGCGCTGTCTTGCCCGAGGCCGAAGCGCGAGCTGTCAGGACAGCGGGCGAGAACGCGCCTTGGCTCAGTGCCTCTAGACCCTCGTTAAGTTCCGCACGAGAGTCGGCGACGACCACGGCACGATGATCGAAGATGGCCCGAGTCGTTGCCAGGGAGTATCCCAGATCGGCGACGGTGGTTCCGGCGGCCTCGCGGCCACCGCGCAGCAGAGCCGCCTGTCCACGCAGTGCGGACTCGGTCTTGGCGGACAAGACACAGGGCAGCGTCGGAGAGAGTTCACGCTCTTTGCGATTCGGAATGGCCGCATCAGGATTGGCCTCTGCCGGATCGTATTCGACAATCGCGTGCGCATTGGTTCCGCTGATGCCGAACGACGATATTCCGGCCCGCCGGGGACGATCGTGGTGCGGCCACGGCTGGTTCATTTGGGTCGCCAGCTCTATCTGACCCTTCGACCAGTCGACGTGAGATGAGGGCGCATCGACGTGCAGAGTCGGCGGCACCACTGCGTGCTGCATCGCCAAGACCATCTTGATCAACCCGGCGACTCCCGCCGCTGACTGGGTGTGCCCGATGTTGGATTTGATCGACCCGAGCAACAACGGCTGTTCGGACGGTCGCTGACCGTATGTGCTTAACAATGCCTGCGCCTCGATCGGGTCGCCGAGGACTGTGCCGGTCCCATGACCTTCCACCACGTCCACGTCGGCGCCCGACAGTCCCGCATTCGCCAGTGCGCGGCGAATCACCCGTTGCTGGGACAGCCCGTTAGGGGCCGTCAGTCCGTTCGACGTGCCGTCCTGGTTCACTGCCGACCCCCGCACAATCGCAGCTACCCGGTGACCATTGCGCCGCGCATCCGAAAGCCGCTCGAGCACAACCAGACCCACGCCCTCCGACCAGGCTGTGCCGTCCGCGGAGGATGCATAAGACTTGCAACGGCCGTTGAAAGCCAATCCGCGCTGTTGCGCGAACAACACGTATCCCAGCGGCGACATCATGATTGTTACGCCGCCGGCCAACGCGAGCGTCGATTCACCGGACCGCAACGACTGCGCTGCCTGGTGCACCGCCACAAGCGACGAGGAACATGCCGTGTCGAGCGATACTGCGGGACCCTCGAGCCCAAGGAAATAGGCGATCCGACCCGAGGCGACGCTTGGCATGTTGCCGGTCAGCAGATAACTCTCGGTACCCTGCAGTTCGGTACCCGCGGCCAGCGCTGACCGGTATCCCATGTCAGAAAGCCCGATGAACACGCCGGTTTCGGTTCCGCGTAACGAGTGAGGATCGATACCGGCTCGCTCGATGGCCTCCCACGCGGTTTCCAGCAATACCCGCTGTTGGGGATCCATCGTCAGCGCTTCGCGGGCAGAAATCCCGAAAAATCCCGCGTCGAAATCTCCTGCGCCGTCGAGGAATCCACCCTCTCGCACATACGTCTTGCCCGCCCTGCCCGGCTCGGGATCATAGATGTCGTCCAGCCAACCGCGGTCGGTTGGAAAATTGGATATCACATCGCGCCCCTCGGCCGCGATCCGCCACAAGTCTTCCGGCGACCTCACCCCGCCTGGAAACCGGCACGCCATGCCTACGATCACCACCGGGTCGTCGGACACCGCCTTGGGGCCGCTCCTGTCTGACCCCGTCTCTTTCGTCTCAGCCTCTCCTTCAACAGGTTCCAAGAGTTGGCGGAGGTGATCGGCCAGCCGGTCAACCGTGGGATAGTCGAAGATCACCGCAGCGGGCAGCGCGAGCCCGGTCTGTTCCACGAGCCGGTCGCGCAGCTCGATCGCGGTCCGCGAGTCGAACCCAATATCCTGGAAGCCGACGTTTGGGTTTACGGTCTCCGGACCGTTGTCGCCGAGGACCGCGTCCACCTGCCGGAGGATCAGGTCGGTCAGAAGCCGATGCTGCTCATCGGCGCGCAGGTCCTTCATGCCGTGCGCCGTGGAATCAATTCCGCACTGTAGCTCTTCATCCCGTCGGGCGAACGCATTGTGCCACTGACTATTTGGCTGGTCGACCCCGAGCACGTGGGGCGTCGCCGGTGAGTACCCACGGCCGGAGGTCGCGGACAGGATTGGCGCTGCGAGCGGTTCCATCATTCCCCTTCGGGTTCGGCGGTGACAGGGTCCCTGCGAAGAGCCAATGACGCTCTCTCAGTTCTCTGACCGATGCGACAAATTTAGGTGTTCGGAACCGCGGTGGGCCACCTCGCGCACACCACAGTTGATGGTGGTGCAGGCACGACCGGCTCCGGACGAATGCCGTTATGCTGCGGCGTATCCCACCAGCCGCCGACGGGCTCGCCATCAGTTCTGCGGTGCTCCATGACCTTCAATCCGTGAGCTTTGCAGGCGTGATGCCGAATCGGCGCGCGCTGCGGGCAGCGGCTGCCCGCATCAACCCAAGGGTGAAGGTGACCTTGCGTTGCGAGTATGGATACCAGAGAAGTTCCTTCGACGCCGTGCGTATCCGGGGCGATGTGATCGCCTGCCGCCGACAGTATTTGCGGATTCCATCGGCGCCGCCGGCCCGCGCACCAATCCCCGATCGCTTCCAGCCGCCCATCGGGATAGCGTGGATGAACGCGTTCACCACGACATCGTTGATGTTGACCGCCCCAACCTCCAGTTGGCGGGCCACGCGTTCACCGCGTTGCTTGTTGGCGGTCCATACCGTGGCGGAAAGCCCGTAAGCCGAATCGTTGGCGAGTCGGATCGCCTCTGCCTCGTTGACCACCTTCATCACCGGCAGCGTCGGGCCGAAGGTCTCCTCGGTCATGCATGGCATCGACTGGTCGACGTCGATGAGCACTGTCGGTTCGAAGAACGTTCCCTTACCGGTCGGTTTGCCGCCGGTGACCACCGTGGCGCCCGCGGCCACCGCATCGTCGACGTGGCGTTGCACGATGTCGCGCTGGGCGGGGGTGGCCATCGCCCCGACGTCGCGGTTGCAAATTCGGCCGTCTTGGCCTTGCCGCAATTCTGCGACCTTTTGCGTCAGCTTGGCGACAAACTCGTCGTACACGGGCTCCTCGACGTATACCCGCTCCACCGATACGCAGACCTGCCCCGCATTGAACAGGCCACCCCAGGCGATGCCGTTTGCGGCGCGCTCGAGATCGGCGTCGGCGAGCACAATCGCCGGGTCCTTGCCACCGAGCTCGAGGCTGCACGGGATCAGCCGTTGCGCACACTGCACGGCGACCTTTTGGCCGGTCGCCGTCGACCCGGTGAATTGCACATAGTCGACGTTGCCGATTACAGCGGCACCGGTCTCACCTTCACCGGTCGCCAGCGCGAGCACCGGCGGCGCACCGACTTCCCGCCAGCCGCGGACGAACTCGACGGCGCTGAGGGGGGTCACCTCAGACGGCTTGAGCATCACCGCGGCGCCGGCCGCAAGGGCGGGAATCACGTCCAACCCGGGCATCGTAAAGGGGAAATTCCACGGCGTGATCACGCCTACCAGCGGATAGGGCCGATACACGGTGGTGAGTTTCTTGCTGACCGCCGCCGGACCGAACTGCAACGGGTGGGCGTCGGCCAGAAACTTCTCGGCATGGCGCGCCCAGTAGTTCAGAAAATCCGCCACTGCGGTCGGTTCCCCTAGCGCCTCGGCGCGCGTCTTTCCGCTCTCCGATTGCAGGATGTCGGCGATGTGCTCAGTGTTGTCGAGCACCCAACTCTGGAACTTCAGCAGCCATTTCTTGCGCCCCTTCGCGCCGATGGCCTCCCACTCCGGCTGAAACGACCGCAATTCGGCCGCCCTGGCCGCGACCACCTCGGCCGGCTCGTTTGGCACTCCACCGACGACTTTCCCGTTGGCCGGATTTCGTACCTCAAGAGCCGGCGTGCATTCAACAAGAGCCGGCGTGCATTCAACGCACCTATTAGCGATGGCGGTCATTTCCTCACCTCATCGATGATCGACGATACGACCGACGGCCGTTGTGCCGTCGCTAGCCGACTTGCCGTCCAGCCGCAATGCCCTGCACGCCAACAAGACCCGAATTGAGTGTGTGATCTCGTGTGGTCGCGTTGACGGCCAAACAATCGGCCGACGCAACGATCTTCGGACAACTCGCGGTGCGCTTACAGCCTGAGGGCACCACGGTTGGTGGTGGTGCGTACTTCCCCTTGGGTGATCAAAACGGGTAGTCAGCTCGGGCACCGCACCGGCGTTCACGTCCTCGTTTTCCGGCATGCCGGCAGGTACGAATCACGTTCGACACTGGTGCGCACACCCGGGGGTGGCCATCACCGCCAAATGTGGTGTGTGCTCTCTGGTCCACCACCGTGCTATCCGATGACACTCGATGCCTATCCGGGGCATGTCCACCAAGCGGGGCACGCCAACACGGCAAGGAGGCGAAATGTCAGAAATCCCAGGCATATCCGCGATGACACCCGGTGTCATCCAAGATGCCCATCCAACCTTGGCGAGGGAAAGGACGTCTCACGCGCCCGTTTTCATCACCCAGCAGGAAGTGGTGTTCAGCACCGCGGCGGCCACGTCGTCGCGACCCGCATCGCTCTCCGGCCGGTTGATCGACGCGATCCGGGTTGTCACCGCCCCAGTGCAGCTGCGTCCCGCACGACGACACTACCCGCAGCCCAGCAGATACCTCGAGCAGTCGCGCATGGCCCGCGAAATGGAACGGCTATGAGTGCCCTTCAGACCGTCGTCACAGCGGTGTCCCTGGCGTTCTTTGGGGTCGGCATGCACGACCTGCAGGCGTGGCTTGAGCGCCGGGACCACGAGCGGCATTTCAACGACTAATCGTTGGCTACAACTGTGAATCCAACAGCAGCACAACGGTTTTCCGTCAAAACAGCTGACGGCCTCGCCCTGGTGACGAGACAAATTGGTCCCGAAGTCGCTGATACAACGGTGATTCTCCTGCACGGACTCCTGGGCAACAGGGACAGTTGGCGTTGCCAGACAAGTCATCTGACATCGCATCACCCTGACATCCGCGTAATCGCCTACGACCAACGCGGACACGGCCGCTCCGGTCGCGGCTGCGCCCTCAGCAACACCCTCGTGCAACTCGCCCATGACCTCGACGCCGTCATCGACACGACGACGCCCACCGGCCACATTGTGCTCGTCGGCCATTCCATGGGGGCCATGACCATCCTGCAGTACCTGCAGCATCACCAATCCCGTAACACGGACAGAATCACGGGAGTCGGGCTCATTGCGACTGCGGCTGCGGACATCACCCGGCATGGGCTCGGCAGATTGCTGGCTACTGCGCTCGCCGGCGGTATGTGTGCTCTCGCCGCCCAGATCCCTGCCTCCGCCGAAGCGATCCGTACCACCGCCGTCCGCGCCACGGAACCGATATGGCGACCCGTCACAAAGAAGGCACCCACCTTGGCTGCCCTCATCAACGCGCCGCAACTGCCAATCCTCGCGGGTTTCCTCGACTCGATCTCACACTTCGACGGCACAGCAGCCTACCGAGCCCTCAGCCGCACACCGACACTCATCATGTGCGGCACCGTGGATAGGGTCACGCCTCCTCACCATTCGGCGGCCATTGCCGCTGCGGTCTCCGCAGCGGAGTTCGTCGAAGTCCCCGGTGCTGGACACATGTTGATGCTCGATCGCCCTGACGTCGTCAACGACAGACTCGACGCTCTGCTAGAACGAGCCCGGAGGGAATGCGCACCGCGACCACCCACCCCGGCAGCATTAGCCAGCCCCGCGGCCGCCCCGGGGCAACTAGCAGCATGACGGTTAGAGCTTGGGGCAGCCATCGCGCGGGGCAGATGACGGTACCGCGCGGCACGCACTCAGCGCGGCAGGCCGAGAAGCCGTTCGCCGGCCAGCGTCAGCAGGATCTGCTCGGTGCCGCCGGCGATCGTCAGGCAACGGGTGTTGAGGAAGTCGTGCACGATCTTGTCCTGCTCGACAATGCCCGCCCCGTCGGTCAGATCCATCCGGAATTCGGCCAGCGCTTGCCGGTAGCGCACCCCGATGAGTTTGCGCACACTGGATTGCGCGCCGGGGTCCTGACCGCCCACCGCGAGCTGGGCGATGCGCTGGTCGAGCAGCGAGCCCACCTGCGTGGTGATGATCAACCGTGCCAGCTCATCTTGTTGCGCGACATCGAGATTCAATTTGGCCACGGATGCGAGCAGCTCTTCCATCGGGTTGCCCAGCGCGGTACCTCCGGCCATCGCGATCCGCTCATTGGCCAGCGTGGTGCGGGCCAGCCGCCAGCCGTCGTTCACCGTGCCGACGACCATCTCGTCGGGAACGAACACGCCGTCCAGGAACACCTCGTTGAATAATGCGTCACCGGTGATTTCGCGTAGCGGCCGGATCAGGATGCCGGGTGAACTCATATCGATCAGGAAGTACGTGATGCCTTTGTGTTTCGGGGCGTCCGGGTCGGCGCGGGCCAGGCATACACCCCACTGCGCTTTGTGCGCCGACGACGTCCACACCTTCTGGCCGGTCAACTCCCAGCCACCATCGACACGAACCGCCTTGGTCCGCAGCGACGCCAGGTCCGAACCGGCCTCTGGCTCGGAAAACAGTTGGCACCAGAAGATCTCGCCGCTCAACGTGCCCGGCACGAAACGCTCTACTTGCTCAGGGGTGCCGTGTTCGAGGATGGTTGGTGCCGCCCACCAGCCGATTACCAGGTCAGGCCGGATCACCCCCGCCGACGACATCTCCTGATCGATCAGCAGCTGCTCGGCCGGTCCGGCGCCGCGCCCGTACGGCGCGGGCCAGTGCGGCGCCAACAGCCCCGCCTCGGCCAGCTTCGCCTGCCGCTTGTCGTCGGGCAGCGCGGCGACTTCGGCGACGGCTTCGGCGATCTCGGGGCGCAGGTCGGCCACATCGCTCAGGTCGATGCTGAGGTCACGGCGGACGCCGGCCGAGGTCAGCTCGGCAGTTCGGCGCAGCCAGCGTGCGGGCCCGCCGAGGAACTGCCCGATCCCGTAGGCCCGGCGCAGATAGAGATGCGCGTCGTGCTCCCAGGTGATTCCGATGCCGCCGAGCACCTGGATGCAGTCCTTCGCGTTGGCCTTGGCAGCGTCGATTCCGATGCCCGCGGCGATGGCCGCGGCGATGGACAGCTGGCGATGATCACCGTCGTTCGCGGCGCGGGCCGCATCGGCGGCAGCCACCGCCACCTGCTCTGTGCGGCACAGCATCTCGGCGCATAGGTGTTTGATCGCCTGGAAGCTGCCGATCGGTTTGCCGAACTGCTCGCGCACCTTGGCGTAGGCGACGGCGGTATCCAGCGTCCACCGGGTGATCCCCGCGGCTTCGGCGGACAGCACGGTGGCTGTCAGGTCAGTCACCCAGTCGGCGGGGACATCCAGCACGCTGGCCGGCGCAGAGGTGAGCACGGCACGAGCCAGCGGCCGGGAGAAGTCGGTGGCCTGCAGCGGCTCGACGGCCACCGTGCCGGCTGCGTCGGCGGCGGCTGCGTCGACGAGTAGCCACCTGTCGCCGGCCGGCACCAACAGCAGACCATCGGCGGCGCCGCCGAGCACGAACGGCACGGTGCCCGAGGCTCGCGAAGCCGCCGCGTCGAATTCCACATCACTGCGTAATGCGACTCCGGCGGTGCGCTCCCCCGCGGCGAG
>Ga0302325_10006675_pt1 | contig 25830 bp, 16 predicted proteins | sample Palsa_T0_2_FD_201948 | JGI IMG/M metagenome (GOLD analysis project Ga0302325, IMG submission 201948) | Peat permafrost microbial communities from Stordalen Mire near Abisko, Sweden - Palsa_T0_2 | ecosystem: Environmental > Terrestrial > Soil > Palsa > Peat permafrost | place: Sweden: Abisko... | reverse complement strand
GGCGGGAGGGGAGAAAGCTTTGCCGACTTCTTGAACCAGTACCTGGCCAACCGCAAGCGCTGGCTAAAGCGGGCGCCTTCGATTGCGGAAGCGACCGCAACCAGCACCATCGATTGGCTCAAACAAAATCACGATCAGGGCCCCTTCTATTTGCAGGTAGAGATCTTTGATCCGCACGAGCCATGGGATCCGCCTGCCCACTTCCTGGAAAAATATCTTAAGGATCCCGGCCCCCATAGCTGGCCGGAGCCACCTTACGGCAACGTCAAGGTCCCGGAAGAGGGCGTAAAGCGGCTGCGCGCCAACTACGCGGGAGAAGCGTCGAATGTGGATCATTGGTATGGGGAAGTGCTAAAGACGATCAAAGGTCTTGGCCTGTACGACAACTCGGTGGTGGTATTTCTGGCCGATCATGGAGTGCTCCTCAACGAGCAAGGCCAGTGGGCGAAAGGCCCCGAGCGGCTGCGCAAGCAGGTCACGCATGTGCCGCTCATCGTGCATCTCCCTCAACAGCAATACGCCGGCAAGCGGGTTTCCGGCTTTGTGCAAGCCCCGGATGTTTTGCCCACCGTGCTCGGCCGGCTGAATATCAAGCCCCCGGCGCGCGCCACCGGCGAAGATTTGTGGCCTTACATTACGAACGAGAAGACGAACCAGCGGAAAGCCGCGATCTCCTCTTACGGCTACATCGCCTCGGTGCGCACTCCTGAATGGAATTACTCAGTCGTGTGGAACAAAGACAAGTACCAGGGAAGCTACAAGCCTCAGCTCTACGACCTGAAGAATGATCCCGAAGAGCTACAGAGTGTCGCCGACCAACATCCACAGGTACAAAGCGAACTTCAAGCAATCCTTGATGAATACATTGCATCGGGCAAAGATCTGACGGACGGGAGTTTTTCTCAGGAACTGTCGTAGGCATAGAGCATTTGGTTCCACGCTTAAGCGCTGGGTCTGCCAGAACCCAGCTAAGCAGCCAGCCTTATCGTGCTTCCACTGCGGCTGAAATCCCTCGATACTCCGTGTGTCGGGAGACCGTCACGGTCTGGCGAGGACCTGTAGCTTTATTTATCGTCCGTGAGACAATTCAGGCAACCACGGTACTAGAACGTGTATCCAAATCCGTTGCAGGGCTTTCTCTCCGCGATGTTAAACTCTACTTGCTAAGGCTTTGTGAAGCTCTCTGACACATTTCGTCCTCGTCTTTGTAGACTCAGTTTTGTTTTCATTGGGTTGGCAATCTCTGTTTTCACCTGGGGACTGCAATATAAGCTCTCTCTGTACTATCCAAAGCATTCCACATATCACCAGCTCCCCGAAGCAAAACTACTCTCTAAGAATGAGCAGCCCGCGGCGACCGAGGGTCTCCTGATGACCAGCGCGAAGCCTTCGCAGGATATCGTGCACGATGCGCTCTTCACCCTGACGATTTTGGTGTGGATCCTGGGGCTCCCTTCCCTTGCGGTAGCCGCCCAAACGGCACCAGAGCGCACGCGGCCATGGCTGCAATCGTTAAGTGCGGGTCTCAACGCGTTTTTCTTCAGACCTCCTCCGACCTTCGTCTTGGTTTCAAACTCCTAGAAATCGGCAACTTAATCGCGGATGGGACTACGTTATCGGTCATCGACCGGTGCGCTCTCTCAGCTCAGCGAGCAGTCCCCGTCGTGCTGGGGGACCCCTGCAAACTCGACGAAACGGGTGTATTCCATCTATGCGAAAGCGAACGTTCTCCATTCTGGTAGCGACGGTGGCTCTCATCGCTTCGAACATGACGGTTGCCTGCAAGAGCAGCGACCCAGACGCGAAGGCCGCAGAAATCTCATCAGCCACTGTGGCTGCGGTCAAGCGAGGATCGATTACCCATGCGCTGTCTTTGGCCGGCCAGTTCCAGGCCTACCAGGTGATCGACGTCCACCCCAAGGTCTCTGGATTTATCAAGCACATCTACGTGGATATAGGGGACAAGGTCCGAGAAGGACAGACGATTGCCGTCCTCGAAGTCCCCGAGTTGCAGGCACAGTTGGAGGGGACTGTTGCCCAAGTGGGCCAGAGAAAGGATGAGATCGTTCGTGCGCAGCACGATGTGGCCAGGGCGGAGGCTGAATATGCTGCCCTCCACGCGAACAACACTCGTATGCAAGAGGCAGCGAAAGCCCAGCCCGGCTTGATCGCTCAACAGGAGCTGGATGATACCCAGTCGAAAGATCTTTCCGCAGCCGCCCAGGTGGATGCAGCAAAAGCAGCATTAGCGGCGGCGCGCGGGGCTACTCAAGTGGCTGTCGCGGATAGTGACCGGGTGAGGGCTATACAGGGATACACCAAGGTCGTCGCTCCTTTGGATGGAGTGATCACCTGGCGCTATGCAGATACAGGAGCGCTGATTCAATCAGGCCGGGATTCAAACGATCAGGCTCTGCCGATTGTGAAGCTCTCAGAGAGTGGCCTGCTGCGTTTGCGCATGCCGGTGCCGGAAGACGCAGTGAAGTACATCAAGGTTGGGGACGAATTGCAAATTCGCGTGGATGCGTTGGGTCGTTCTTTTAAGGGGAAGATTGTTCGCTTCACACGCAGCGTAAATTTCGAAACCAGAACCATGGAAACAGAGGTCGATGTTCCTAATAAGGATTTGTCGATCGATCCTGGGATGTACGCGAACACTCAACTGCAACTCGGGCAGGTTGAGAACGTGCTTACCATCCCGGTGGAGGCACTCGTCTTGCGCGGCGCCAAGGAAGTCGTTTACGCCGTCGACAGCGAGAACCATGTCCGTGAGCGAGCCGTCCAGGTGGGCCTCGAGGGATCGGAACTGGCTGAGATCAAGAGCGGCCTCGAGGAAGGAGAGCACGTCATCGTCGGGGGTCAAGGGAAGTACCAGGACGGGGAGCTGGTTCGTCCGGTCCTGACGCCCACACCTGCCAGCGACATTACTCGCGCGCCCAACAGCACGATCGACCTGCACGACGATCAGGGCGGAGAACAATAATGCCCAAGTTTGCCCTCAAATATCCCTATTTTGTCATCATGCTGTGCCTGATGGTCATGCTGGTTGGCGTCTTCAATATGTTCCGTATGCCGGTCGATCTTTTTCCCAAGATCGATATTCCTGTGGTGGTGGTTGCCACCTTCTACAACGGTATGCCTCCGCAGCAGATCGAAGCGGATATCACGAACACGTTTGAGCGCTTTTTTACTCTCGGCGCGAACATCGATCATACGGAGTCGCGCTCTCTGACCGGCGTCAGCTTGATCAAAATCTATTTCAAACCGGGCACGGACCCGAATGCCGCGCTCAGCAATATCGCCAACCTGGCCATGGCCGACTTGCGCCGCCTGCCGCCGGGCACATTGCCCCCCGTCGTGCTGGGAATGGATGCTTCGAGCCAGCCAGTCTGCCTGGTCACACTGAAGGGTGAAGGTCTCAATGAAACCCAACTCAAAGACCTTGCGCAGTTCCAGGTGCGCAACCAGATATCCAACGTGCAGGGCGCCTCAGTGCCGCAGCCTTACGGTGGCACCTACCGTCAGATTCAGATATACGTCGATCCCATTAAGCTCGAAGCACATAATCTGAGCCTCAACGACGTCGTCGAGTCGGTCAACAGCTCGAACCTTATCCTGCCCGCGGGCGACGTGCGCATAGGCAGCAAAGACTACAACATCTACGCCAATAGTCAGTTTCCGGATGCGAAGCAGATGAACTCCATGCCGCTCAAGTCCTACGGAAACTCATCCGTGCTGGTCGCCGATGTCGGGCACGCCGAAGACTCGGGCGCACTGCAGTACAACATCGTGCGCATCGATGGCCAGCGGTCGGTGTACGTTCCCATCTTCAAACAGGGAGGTGACAGCAACACCATCACCATCGTGAACGGCATGAAGACCGCGATCAGACACCTGGTGGATATTCCTGACAGCCTGAAGACCGCCGTGGTTTTCGATCAGTCGATCTTCGTTAAGCTTGCGATCAAGAACCTGGTGAAAGAAGCTTCGATCGGCCTGATTCTGACGGGGCTGATGATTCTCCTCTTCCTGGGCAGTCCACGGGCGACCTTCGCGGTGCTGCTATCGATCCCGCTCTCCGCCCTGGTATGTCTGCTCTTGACCGGTGCCATGCGTGGTTCGATCAACACCATGCTGTTGGGAGGCCTGGCGTTGGCCTTCTCGCGTTTGATCGACGATTCCGTGGTGGTGCTGGAAAATATCTTCCGCTTTATGGAGATGGGTGTGCCGCCTCGGGCCGCGGCGGAACAGGGGGGCATGGAAGTTTCGCTCGCCGTGCTGGCCGCGACTTCGACCACATCCATCGTCTTCTTCCCTGTAACCTTTCTCTCCGGCGTCAGCAAATATATCTTCACGCCGCTGGCACTGGGGGTCGTGCTTTCCATTTTTGCGTCGTACATCTTCGCCATGACCGTGGTGCCACTCTTCTGTGCGACGTTTATCCGCATTTCCCATGAAGAACCCGGCACGGGGCATGGAAAGGTGTCATTCTTCCGTAGGGTCGTTGACCGCTTCAATCAGCACTTTCAGCGCATGCTGGAGCGCTATGAGGCGTTGGCAAAGCGGGTTCTGATAAGGCCAGGGTTTACGGCCGTGGCCATCCTCGCCGGAGTAGCCCTGGTCATTCTAGTTCTCTTCCCCTTCCTTGGGCGTGCCTACTTTCCCCGCACCGATCCGGGACAGTTTGTCATCGATGTGCGAATGCCGAGCGGTAGCCGCCTTGAGGTCAGCAATCAGTACATCGCACGGGTAGAGAAGATTATCCGGGAGACAATAAAGCCGGACGATCTGGGCATGATCGTTTCCAATATCGGCGTCTATCCCGATCTCTCCGCCATCTACACCACGAACGCATCCATGGATACCGCGTTTGTTCAGACCAGCCTGAAAGAAGACCACAGCATCGGAAGCTATGAATACATGTCGCGGGTACGACGAAAGCTTTCGCGGGAGATGCCGGAGCTAACGGCTTACTTTCAAGCAGGGGGACTGGTCGACTCAGTCATTAATCAGGGCCTGCCGGCTCCGATCGACGTACAGGTGAGTTCCATGGACCTTCAGAGCGCCTACGATCTGGCACAGCAGTTGTCGCTCAAAGTCAAGGCGCTCCCGAATGTGAGTGGAGTCTACACTCCGCAGGATCTCAATTATCCCGGACTCTTGCTGAATATCGACCGCGAACGTGCCAGCCTGGTCGGTCTATCAGCCAAAAATGTTGTGGAGAACGTAATCACTGCTCTCACTTCGGACGGCATGGTCGCGCCAACCTATTGGATCGACCCCAAGACCGGCAACAACTACATGGTCACGGTCCAGTACGCCAACCGCGTGATCAACCACATGAGCATGGAGGATTTCAAGAACATACCATTGCGCGGAGTGCGCCCAGTGGGTTACTCCCCATCCGAGGAGGGTAGAGGTACAGGCGATAATGCGGGCAACTTCTTTGTTGGCGCACACACCACGGGTTACACACCCCTCGGATCAGTGGCAGACATCCAAGAGATCAATACCCCAACCGAAGTGGACCACTATCAGATCCGGCGCGTGATCGACATCTATGTCGCCACGCGCGGTGAGGCGCTGCAAACGGTAGGGAAGGACATCAATCAATTAGTAGCGGATACAAAAACCGACAAGAATACAACGCTCAAAGTACGCGGCGCAGCGGTGAGCATGAACGAGTCATTCAAGGAGTTTGGTTTAGGACTCCTCATCTCCATTGCGCTTGTCTACCTCATCCTGATGGCACAATTTACTTCGTTCATCGATCCCTTCATCATCCTCATGGCGATCCCTCCGGGGCTCGCCGGCGTGGTGATGATCCTGGTATTCACGGGAAGCACGTTGAACATCATGTCGCTGATGGGGGTCATCATGATGACGGGTATCGTCGTCTCCAACAGCATTCTCATCGTCGAATTCTCCGGCATCCTGCACGAGAAAGGGCTGCCGCTGCTGGAAGCCACGGTTCAAGCATGTAAGGTGCGGCTGCGTCCGATCCTGATGACCTCTCTGGCAACGCTGTTGGGAATGATTCCCATGGCTCTAGGCGTTGAGGCGGGTAGCGAACAGTACGCTCCGCTGGCGCGCGCGATCATCGGTGGACTTGGCGTCTCCGTCGTGGTTACGGTGTTTCTGGTTCCCGCGGTTTACCTCGTGATCCACACGCGCCGCGAACGCAATGCAGGACACCCGGAGGAGGCGCAGGCATGAGAAGGGTCGGCGCAATTCTCACTGTCGTCTTGCTCTCCGTGCCGGCGCTGGCCCAGTCGCCCGCGGTGGTGGCGGAACTGCCCAGCGCTCCGGTCGTGGCCAGGCTTAATCTGTCGGCGCAGAATGTACAAGCTGGAGGCGCACCAGCCGCAACTCCGAAGGACGAACTGACGCGGGCGCAAGCAGAACAGATGGCGCTCAAGAACAACCCGCGCATCAGCGTGAGCAAGTTGCTGGCCTTCGCGCAACATGAGGTAGTGCGTGAAGCTCGCTCGGCTGAGCTCCCAACGGCAAATGGCAACATCACTGCCGAGAAGGCACTGGACGCCAGCCGCATCTCCGCCGGATCGCTTACCGCCTCAAGGCTCTTAACTCACGCGGGGGCCGGAGCCAGCGTGACGCAACTGATCACGGACTTTGGACGAACGCGCAACTTGGTGCTGACGCAGAAGCTGCAGGAAAGAGCGGCCAATGCCGACGCACTGGCGACCCAGCAAGAGATTGTTCTGGCCACGGATCAGGCTTTCTACGACGCGCTCACCGCACAGGCTGTTCTTCAAGTTGCCAAGCAGACCGTAGCCACTCGCCAGGCGACAGAATCCCAAGTGAACCAGATGACGCAGAACAAACTGAGGTCTACGCTCGACCTTAGTTTTGCGGATGTAAACCTATCGCAATCGCAACTGCTTCAGCTTGACGCGCAAAACAACGCGGATGCCACCATGGCTACGCTTGACGCCGTCCTCGGTTTGGACCACGAAACCACGTATAAGCTGGTCGACGATTCCGCACAAACCAACGCGCCTCCGGCTGACTATAATCAGCTCGCTCAAGCTGCATTGGCCCAGCGTCCGGATCTGCAAGCGCGCATTTTTGGGCAGCAGTCGGCGCAAAAGTTCGCGCGAGCCCAGTGGGATCAACTTCTCCCTTCCGTCAGCGCGCTCAGCACCGTCGGATCGGTCCCCGTGCGCACGGATGAATATTACATCTCGAATTGGTGGGGCGCGGTGGGCGTCAACCTGAACATTCCTATCTTCAACGGCTTTCTCTATTCTTCGGAGGCTAAGGAGGCGGTCTATCGGTCGCGTGCGGACGCGGAGCGCACCAGGGATTTGCGAGATCAGATCGTTCGCGACGTACGCACCACTTGGCTGCAGGCGAACACCGCGTATCAACGAATCGGAGTCACGGCACAATTGCTCAAGGAGGCTAATTTGAGCCTGCAGTTGGCGCAGACCCGCTACCAGCTTGGACTCAGTTCGATTGTGGAACTCAGCCAGGCACAACTGCAGCAGACCAGCGCGGCGATTGACAACACCAACGCGCAGTATCAGTACAGGTTGAGCCTCGCGGCTCTGAATTATCAGATTGGAACCAACCCTTAATCTTGAGCCTTGCGTCTTTCGCCGGGAGGTGCTGGCGTTCTCTCTGCTGCCCAGAATTGAACCTCGACTCTACAATCTGCATAGTGATTATGTTGGAAGGTGGATATGGATCGGCGCAGATTTATGACGGTGGCAGCAGGGACAGCCGCGGCACTAGGTTTGCGGCAAGGCACAATCCAGGCAGCAGAAGGTGCGAAACGTCCACCCAATGTCTTGTTCATTATGCCGGACGAGTGGAGAGGTCAGACGCTGCGGTGCATGGGGAATCCGGATGTTCAGACTCCGCATCTCGATCAGCTTGCCTCGGAAGGGGTTCTGTTCCGGCAGACCTTCGCTAATACGCCAGTATGCTGCCCAGCCAGAGCGACCATCCTTACCGGCACTTATACCAGCCGCAGCGGAATGCTGGCCAACGATCTCCGATTGAAGGAGAGCGTAGTCACGATGGCCGACGTCTGCGGGCGCGCGGGATACCGTACCGGCTTTATTGGCAAATGGCATCTTGATGGAGGTCCGCGTGTGCCCGGCTTTGTTCCTCCTGGGCCAAGGCGGCATGGATTTCAGTACTGGGCTGCCAACGAATGTAACCATAACTATTTCTATAATTGGTACTTTCGCGACGAAAATGTTCCGATTGTGAGCGAGAAGTATGAGCCCGAGTTCTGGACAGATCTGGCCATCGAGTTCCTTCATGAAGCGCAGGGCAGACCCTTCTTCCTGATGCTGGCGCCGGGCGCTCCACATGATCCTTACGTCGCGCCTGAAAAATACATGAACCTGTATGACCCTAAGAAAGTAACGATGGAACCTAACTGGGTCGAGGGAACACGGGGGGCAGGCCGCAAAGAGATTGCGGGGTACTATGCAGCGATCACCGCAGTGGATGAGCAGGTGGGGAGGGTGCTAAACACGCTCCGCGAGTTGAAACTGGAGGAGAACACGATTGTGTTGTTCTCCTCCGACCATGGAGACATGCTCGGCTCCCAGGGCAAGATCCTCAAGCGTAAGCCATGGGAGGAGTCGATTCGAGTTCCGGGGATCATGCGCTATCCAGGGGTGGTTCCCCCGAGGCGCGAGACGGATGCCTTGTTTTCGCATGTGGATTTTGCGCCCACGCTGCTTTCGCTTTGCGGCTTGCCTGTTCCAAAAGAGATGCAAGGCGCTGACTTGTCCCCGGTGGCCAGGGGGAAGGCGGAAAAAGGGCCGGCCTCGGTGCTCTTCCAGATCTTTGGTCCCTATCAGGGTGACGGCACGGAGCGAGCATGGCGCGGCGTGAGAACAGAGCGCTTTATGTACGCACGATGGGAGTCGGGACCGTGGCTTCTGTACGATCTGCAGCAGGATCCCTACGAATTGCACAACCTGGTGAACGCTGCTGCTCACGCAGGAGATCTGCAAGAACTGGACAAGCAGCTGCTGGACTGGATGGCCCGCGTAGGTGATTCCTGGACCCTGGACTGGACAGCCCCGGTCGAGGATGAGGAGAGGCTCGACAAGTACAGAGCGTTTTATACAGTTCAGGATTATCTTGCGTGGGCGAAGAACCACCCTTCACTTACCCCGGGAATTCCTTAATCACTCAGCGCGCAAGGCTGCGACGGGGTCGAGGTTTGAGGCCTCAATCGCCGGCAGCAGGCTGGCGAGGATGCCGATGACTGCCAGCAGCACAATCGCGAAGGCCAGGGTTGCGAGATCGTAGGGTTTAAGGCCGAAGAGCATGGCGGTGGCTGCCCGCCCGGCGAGGAGCGCGAGTGCCGTTCCTACAACGATGCCGGTTAGCAGCATGGCCGCTGTGTCGCGCATGACCAGGGCGATTACCTGCCTGCGCTTGGCGCCAAGCGCGATGCGAATGCCAATTTCGTTGCGCCGCCGGGTGATGAGGTAGGAGAGCACACCGTAGAGGCCGACCACGACGAGCATGGCGGCGAGGATGCCAAAAAAGCCGGAGAGCATGGCCATCATGCGGTCGCCAACCAGTTGGTCGCGGACTCCTTGCTGAAAATCGAAAAATTGCAGAGTCATGGTTGGATACTTCTTTTCCAGCGTGCGTCGAAGGGCTTGGATCGCGTCCGGCCCTGCGTTGGAGGCAATCATCATCGCGACCCACGGACCTTGCGCATCCACCGGGAGCTGTGCGGCGGGAACGAAGGCGATGGGTGGCGGGTCCTCGCGCAGGTCTTGATATTTGGTATCGGGAATGGTGCCGATGATTTGATATGTGCGCTCTGGATATCGCGGCTCCGGCATGACATGTACGAGTTGGCCGAGGGGCTGGGCTGTACCAATAAATTTTCGGATAAAAGCCTGGTTGACCACGAGGACAAGGGGCGCATGATTGGTATCCGCGTCGGTGAAGCCGCGGCCCGTGAGCAGCGGAATGCCCATAGTGGCAAAGTAGCTGGGGCTAGCGTAGGTGAATCTGCTATCGCCCTCGGTTGCACCGACACGCGCGGTGTGGCCCCAGGTGCCTCCGCCGAGCGGGGTGTTGGTGGTTGTAGCAGCGTTCTGAATGCCAGGGACACTGCGCACGTCTTCGACCAGTTGCCGCTTAAACTCTGCTTCGTTCTCAGGCTTGATGTTCAATGTGTCGAAACCGATGTGGCCAATCGTAATGCCAATTTCGCGCATGCCTGGATCGAGCGTCATCAGATTTCGATAACTGCGGACGAAAAGCAGCGCTCCGACAAGCAGCACCATCGAGACCGCGATCTGGGTGATGACCATGAGGCGCTGGGCGAAGAAGTGCTGGCGATTGCCAACGATTCCACGCTCGCCGGACTTGAGTGCGGCGATCGGATCGGCGTTGGCACCGCGCATCGCAGGGATCGTGCCAAAGACAACGCAGGTGAGCGTGGCCACGACCGCGGCGAAGAGCAGCACTCGCCAATCAGTGACGATGGCAAGATGGATGGAGGATTGGCTGGTCTCAAGCGCCGCAACGAGTAGCCGGCTGAGGGGCTGGGCTAGCGCGACGCCGAGCGTCGCTCCGCTGAGCGCGAGCAGACCGCTTTCGATGAGCAACTGGCGCAGCATACGGCGACGTGATGCGCCCAGGGCCATGCGGATGGCCAGCTCACGCTGACGCGCGTTGGCACGGGCGAGCATCAGATTGGCCAGATTGGCGCAGGCAATGAGCAGCACCAGCCCGGTGATGGCGAGCAACAACTGCAGCGATGAGTCATAGGTGTCGCGCAGCATGCTTACCCCGGCTGCGGCTGCATAGGCGCCGAGCTTGAAAGACTTAAAAGTTTTGACCGCCTCTGCGTTGTAGCCAGTGGGCGCTGTGCTCTCGAAGAGGCCAGGGCTGATCGAGGTGAAATATCCTGATGCGCGGGCGAGGTCCCAGCCCGGCTTGAGGCGTCCCATCACCGAGAGGATGAAAAATTCGCGGCGCGGATTTGGCGGTATGCATGAGGGATAGGCGAGGTCGAAGCGGTCTCCCACAACCAACCCGAAGAATGACGGCGGGGTGACGCCCAACACCTGCACCGTGTGGCCTTGGACCAGGATGGTGGTATTCGGCGTGATGGGTTGGCCGCCCATCTGCGCCTCCCAGAAGGGATAACTGGCAACGACTTTCGACAGGTCGCAGCCCGCTTCGTCCTGCGGCTCAATTAGGCGCCCTTGCCAGGGCAAAACGCCGAGCACATTGAAAAATTCCCCACTCACTTCGAGCGCGTGAACGCGTTTCCCGTCCCTGGGCTGGCCTACGGTCACTTCATCCTGGCGCCAGGCAAATACGCCGGAGAGCGGATCGTGATGGCGCCGGACCTCTTGCCACATAGGGATGGTGAAGGAGTCGTACGGATGATCGTTTACACCGAGCCCAAGATTACCACCTGTGATGAGCAGTTCAACCAGTTCCTGCGGCTTCTGAATAGGCAAACTACGGAGACGTACCGCGTCGAGTAGTTGAAAAACCGCGGTGTTGGCGCCAATGCCGAGCGCCAGGGTGATGATGGCTACGGTGGTGAAGCCCGGGCTGCTGGTGAATCCGCGCACGGCGTAGCGCACATCGCGGAGAAGACCTTCGATACTGAGAGCCGCATCCTCCGCCTCGACGCGCTCTTTGAACGCTTCAGGATTGCCGAACCTCAAGCGGGCGGCGCGCGCTGCTTGCTCCGGGCTCATCCCTTTGGCAATGTTGGCGTTGGTGCGCATCTGTAAGTGGTCACGTAGTTCATCCTCGATCTCACGATCCAGTTTGGAGCGTTTTCCAAGAGCCCATATGCGACGAAAGATGCCCATAACCCACCTCACGCGAAGCGCAGAATCGCCTGAACACCCTTCACTACCTGTTCCCAGTTCTTCTCTCTGGCGGCGAGCTGTTTCCTGCCGGTTGCGGTGAGAGTGTAGAACTTGGCCCTGCGGCTGCTCTCGGTTACTGCCCACTCCGCACGAACCCATCCGCTGTGCTCCATGCGATGGAGCGCGGGATAGAGCGAACCCTCTTCCACGTTAAGCAGCTCATCAGAGACACGTTCGATGTGGAGGATGATGCCAAAACCGTGCATGGAGCCGAGATGCGAAAGACTTTTAAGAATCAGAAGATCGAGAGCGCCCTGCAGATCGTTCTTTGCCATGTACTTAATACCCTAGACGTCGATGGTAAGAAGAAGATTACGAGCGCCTACCCTAGCTGTCAAGGGGAGAATCGAACTGCATTTAGGTACTCCGGGCAACTTTGGCGGTAAGAAGGGACTCTCACTTGTTGTTGGCGCCTGCATTTCAGTTCCAGCCACCGAAATCGACAACCAAAACGAACCTTCAGCCAGACCCAAGGGGGCCTCATGTATCACCACGTAAAAAAGCTTATGTATACCGTAACCATCGGTGAACCAGATCCCAAATTCGGCAAGATGCTACTCGAACAATTTGGCGGCGCAAACGGAGAGCTTGCGGCAGCGATGCAATATTCCATTCAGGGATTCAACTGCGAAGACGCCGCGCGGAAAGATCTCCTGATGGACATTGGCACCGAAGAACTCAGTCATTTGGAAGTCGTAGGGGCACTGATCCGGATGCACTTGAAGCCCATGAAGAGCGGCCGCGAAGCGGCTGAAGCAGACCCGTTGGTGGCGATAGCCGGGGGTGGTGGGGTTGCCCTGTTCGATTCCATGGGCAATGCCTGGACGGCTAACTATCTGAAGGTTACCGGCGATCTGGCGGTCGATCTGCGAAGCAACATCGCGGCTGAGGCCCGGGCCAAGATCGTGTATGAACGCCTGATCAGCTTCACCGAGGACCAGGGTTCGAAACAGGCACTGCAATTCCTGATGACGCGCGAGATCACCCATATGCGGGCATTTACCGCTGCTCTCGAGAGTATGGAGAAGCCACAATTCTCGGTGGGTATTATTGAACCCACCCCGCAGCTGGTCGATCAATTTTTCAACGCTTCGACTGGCGAAAGCCAGTACGGCGAGAACGACTTTACCGGTCCCTGGAACCATAGCCATGGCCTGACGCTGGTTGAGTCGGAGATAAGGGGCGGGCGGGGACTTGATGTAACACCCTACGATCCTCAGCCCGGTACGGAAAAGACTTCTCCGATCGACTCGACACCTGTGGGAGAGTACACAAACGGGGTGGGGGAGAAGCAGGCCGCCATACACGAGAGGGCCAGCGCAAAGGCAGCGAAGAGAGCTACCGTCGAAGTGTAGGTTGTTTGGTAGCTGAAGTCAGTCAGCCGGCTGGCTGTGCCAGCCGGCGTTTCCTTGCAATCGATTTCCTTATACCGCGATCGATGAAAGCGCATAGCGCCGACAATGTTCAAGATAGGCTGTTTCGTGGCTGGAAATCAGATCCACAACGCTGGTCCATAACCAGCTGGGCGCATCAAGGGACTTCGATTGGCGACCCAATACTACTTTCCACTCTTTCTTCTCGAATGCAGTCATTTGCCGGGCATGAGAACGGCCGACCACTGCTGCGAGAAAGTTTGCCGCGGCCACTGCCTCCTCACGGCTCATCGATTCGAGTTCCAACTTCAGGTCTTGTGGACGGAGTTCCCTCAGCACAACCGGCTTTTTCAGGAGTCTAGCCGCCAGCATGCGTTCACCGAGAAACGGGGTCAGAGCACGCGCGCCGGCGACGACGCGATCAGCATGATTCCGAGGTACGCCTGCGTTGTCATACCCGGGGGCTCTGGCCTGCACGGCCTCTTTGATGTCAATGAGGCAATAACGCTTATTTACCCCCAGAAGAATCGCATACCGTAGGCGACCGAGCGAACTGCAGCCTTTCATCCAGTAAGCGGCATCGAGTACTTCGATGGCGTCCTCTTTATCTCGCTTGTGCAAACAGGTGATCAAAAACCCAACCTCGTCCGATTGGAAAAGCTGATGAATCTCCTCGTGCTCTTGTTTGGTGAGAGCCCAGAACTTGCGTCCGAGTGGAATCGTCGGATGAACATCCTGGATGCGTTCCTGGGCCAGATGCCGCCATTTTCGATTCAGTGCTTCCTTCATCACCAACTGGACAGGCTTCAAGCCATCGCCATGGAGGGGTTTCTTCCTGCTATTGGCTTGCAGGGCTGATGTATAGCCCTTCACCATTTGCTCCAACATGAGCGCGGTGGTCACGCCGGGAAGATCTGATCCGCGGGCAGCAGTCGCGAGTGAGAGCCCGAGGCGGATCAGATCATGCGCCGGGTTGCCGATAACCGTTTGATCGAGATCACGTATCCCAATCTCAACGTCGCCATCGGCATTGGCAACCGGACCAAGGTTTCCAACGTGACAGTCGCCACATATCCATATGGCTGGACCGTCAGGCACAGTTCCTTCAGCCTTTTCGAGCCATTCGTAGAATTTTGCCGTGTTGCCGCGCACATAAGCGTGGGCGGATTGCGCCATCTTCAGGTTTTGGCTGTTGAGCAACCAGGAGCGCCGCTGGCTTGGTTTGGGCTGTTGGAATTTAGGCATTCGGTTCGCCGGCGATCAAAAGGACGATCTTCCCCACGCCGCCTTTCTCACCCAGCACATGGGCTTCAGCCGCGCTGCGCAGCGGCAAACGGCGACCGATGGGCAGAACGAATTTTCCATCGCGGACGTCATCGGCAAACTCACGAACCTTTGATGGATCAGGCTTGGCGAAGACACGGGTGATGGTGACGCTCGGGTTTAGCGCCGTCATTCCCTCCTGCACTACAGATGCGTAGCCAAAAGAGCCTCCGGGCTTTATCTTCTTGAACAGCTTCGCGGCCACCTCGCCGCCCACTGTGTCGGCAATTGCATCCACAGGGCCGAGCGATGCGATTGCATCGTCGTCATCGACCGCGACCACGCCCGCGACGCCGAGGGATTCCGCGTCCTTGAGCGACCTCTTGCGGACGCCTGCAATCACCTGCGCGCCCAGCTTCTTCGCCGTGTGCACGGCAGCTCGCCCCACGCTCCCCAGCGCGCCCGTCACGATCACCGTCTGCCCCTTTTGCACCCTGGTCGCGAGGCGCACCAATTGCTCTCCAGTTAATGCAATGAGCGGAATTGCCGCAGCGTCCACCAGATCCACACCATCGGGTAGATGGGTTAGATCCGAATCGGCAACCGCTACCAGCTCGGCATAGGTTTTATTTGATAAAGCAAGTACGCGGTCACCCGGCTTGAAGTGCTTTACATTTGCACCCACTGCGCGCACGATGCCACTTACATCGCGCCCAAGGATGGCCGGAAACGCCAGCGGAAAATCCTTCTGTCGCGCCCCGGAACGAACCTTCCAATCGATTGGATTCACACTGGCCGCCGCGGCCGCGATCAATACGGTGTCTCCGCTCACTTGTGGGTCAGGAACGCCGTCTTCAAACTGCAGTTTCTCAGGACCGCCGTACTCATGCAGAACTACTGCCTTCATCGGATATCTCCTATGTTGATCGTGAATATTCTCGCCCGATCGAGGCGTCGGCAGCTCAGCCGGTCGCTGCAAGGTGATTCCTGAGCGGGCAGCACCGACGATACCTGCCCTCGGAGCCGTTCCCAGGCAGGCTTTCCAACTCTTTCTTAAAAAAGCCAATTCTAAACGCTTTCTGCGAACGAACCTCTCATGGCGCGATTTAATAGATTTAATATACGTTCTAAAGCAACCGCCTTCACTAAGGCATCCTGACTTGAGGTGCATCCGCCTGCCGCGCTGGTGCCTGAAAATGGTCCTTCTTGCACAAAGCGCGCCGGAGCCGTCCCGATCGACAGCCTGGTTCCGTCAGTTTCTAAAAGATGAACTGATGCCCTACCCGGAAAGAGCCGCTCTGGTTTCCCGCATGGTTATTGCTGCAACCATCGTGATGCTCATTACCATGACGTTTCGTATGCCCTACGGCGCATACGCTTCTCTATACGCACTTACCATTTCACGCGAAAGCCCGCAAACAACCGGAACGGCAGTTAAATCCATCGTTGCCGGTTTTATTCTCGGAGGAGCCTACGTACTGATCAGCGCGTGGCTTTTTCTCGGCGATCCACTGCTGCGTTTGCTCTGGGTGATCGGGTCGTTGTTCACGTCGTTCTATGTGATGAGCACTATGACGAATTACGCGGCGTCTGCCCGCTTCGGCTATTTGATTATCATCACAGTTCCTCTGTGGGATCGCCAGATCCCGACCGAGTTGAGGGTGGAAGGCACGCTTTGGGCGGTATGGGCCATAACGATTGCAAGCGTCGTCGCCGGGTTAGGCGCATTGGTGTTTGGAGCGATGAGGCCTGGAGATGAGCTTGTCCGCTCCATCGCGGAGGAATTAGCTTCCGTTGAAGAGTTACTCACCTGCTATGCAGCAGGTGGGCCGGTAGACGATAAGGCGGAGAAGAGGGTCACACGGTTGGCCATGCTTGGGACATCGAGGTTGCGAAGCAACTTACGGCGTTCCACCAACTCAGGGCAATACCGTGAACAGATGGGCGCCGTTGTGGTGCTCGTCGGAAGACTTGTAGACATCGCCGCCAACCTGACACAGCTCGGGATTCAGTTTGCCAGCGATGACCGGCAGCGAATGCGTGCCTTGGCTGCGAGCATCGCGGGCATTCATGCCGATCTGCTGAGCGGCAAAGTTCCAGGCCAGATTGAGGACAATAGCGAACATGAACCCCCCGGGGGCGTTCCGCTTTTGCGCGAGATGGAAAAAACCGTACCGCTGATTCCCATGGTGTTTTCCTGCTCCGGCTCAATAGGCGTGTACGTGCCCTCGCCACCCGCCGACGAGCGACGAGCGACACTTTTTGTTGCGGACGCTCTATCGAACCCTGACCACTTCAAGTTCGCATTGAGAGGGTGCATTGCCGCGAGCCTCTGCTACATCATCTACAACTCCGTCGATTGGCCGGGCATCAGCACGGCCATCACCACGTGCCTGCTGACCGCGCTTTCCACGGTCGGCTCATCGCACCAGAAACAGGCTTTGCGTTTCGCGGGCGCCATCGCCGGCGGCGTGGTGGCCGGGATGGGAGCGCAAGTGTTCATTCTGCCTCACCTCGATTCAATTACCGGGTTCACGATCCTTTTCGTGGTGGTCACCGGCATAGCCGCCTGGTTCGCAACGTCAAGCCCACGTCTCTCCTATTTTGGGGTCCAGTTTGCCGTCGGATTCTACCTCATCCACTTGCAGGAGTTCACCATACAGACGTCACTTGCGGTGGCGAGGGATCGTGTTGCCGGCATTTTGCTCGGCCTCTTCATGATGTGGCTTGTCTTTGATCAGCTGTGGGGCTCTTCGGCCGCGGTCGAGATGAGGAGGACATTCATTTCCAACCTGCGATCGCTGGGTCAATTTGTCAGGGAACCGCTACCCGGAAGAGATAAGACCTGGCGTAGCGATTCTCTTCGCGAAACGATCAACACAAACCTTGATAGGGTGAGGAGTATGGCCGACGGGGTTCTCTTCGAATTAGGGCCTTCCTGGCAGGGAGACCTCTCGTTGCGAAGTCGAATCCTACGCTGGCAACCGCAACTTCGTGCGCTTTTTGTAACCCGAATTGCGTTATTGAAATATCGTCTCCAACTCCCCGGTTTCGAGCTACCGGAACCCGCACGTGTGGCACAGAAGGAGTTTGACGATCGGCTGGCCATAATGCTGGATGGTATGGCAGACCGGATGGAGGGCAAACCACACGAGGAAACAGACCACTTCGAAGATGCGTTTGAGCGGTTGGAACAGACAGTCCGGACCTGCTGTTCGGAAGGACCGAAAGAATTGCTCACAGCGGAAATGCAGACCTTCCTCGCTCTGTCTCGCAGCATTGAAAACGTGACGATCTCCCTGGATCAAGAGATCTGATCTTTATTTCTCTGTGCTGCGAAGGGTTGCTGAGTCGGCCTGCAGATCCGCAGGAATCCCCATCGCGATAAGGAAGTTGCTAGCGAGAACATAGTTGTAAAGATGATCGAGCGGCGATGGGGGATGAAGCTGCTCGGCGGAGACCCATCCATTGGCATTGGTCCAATGCCAACCGGCCGAGGAGATGCCTTCCAGCGATTGCTGAAGGTCCGTTGAACTCATTGGATAGACGTAGATGCGAACGTTTTGCGCAAAGAGGCGAGACAATGCCTCCAGGAAGCTGCCGGCGAGCTTACTGTAGCGATATCCCCACACGCGAACCAGGAGAGATAGACCCACGACGAAGCGGACAGGCTCCTTGGTATAGCGATTGACGAGGGCGGTCATACTGTAGAGTTCTCGATCACGGAAGAGCAATACGGTGCCACCACGTGCGCGAAGGGCTTCGATACGTTGCAGCAGGTCCGAAATTTCCGGAGGTGGATCGGCCTCCGTGAGCGGCATCGCGGAGAGGCAGAAAAAGCCGCTAGGTGCTGAGCCTTTTTCGTCCAGCTCTCCGCGGAGCTGCTGGATCGCCGAGGTCAATAGTCGTTCATGGATTGCTGCATGAGTCGGGTCCACGTGTTGGAAGGATCCCGGGGCGAGCACGACTGCTTTCTTGTGCAGAACGTCGATGGGCGGCTCAGATGACCCGCCGGGCAGGAAACAGACAGCTTCAGCAAGACCCGCGCCCACCAGGTGGGCAAGGATCGCGCGCTGGTCCCAACCCTCGAAGGCTGTCCCACGCAGTTCCACATAGTCGATTTCGAGACGTTGCTCGAGCTCCTGAGCAATATTCAGGAAGAAAGACTCTTTCGTCTGCAATTGATAAAACACCGCGTAGATCAGGTTCACTCCCAAGATACCGATAGCCTCTTGCTGGAGCGGGTTGGAAGGATCACTCATGTTGATATGCAACACGATCTCGTTCGGTTGGCCACCGGGGCGCAGCTGGAATCGCAGGCCGACCCAGCCGTGGGCCTCATTTGTTCCGGCATAGTTGCGGGCGGAGATGGTATCAACATAGGAAAAGAAGCGAGTTTCCGACCCCCGGCTCTTGCTCAGTTGGTGGAGGAGTTGGGTCCATTCGCTGTCCACCATGGCTTCGAGGCGTTCTTTGGAAACGTAACGGGCGCCAGAACCGTACAAGTCGTCGCTGACTTCCTTGTCATACGCAGAGATGGATTTAGCAACTGTCCCGGAGGCTCCTCCAACAACCAAGAACCACCGCACAACTTCCTGGCCGGCACCAATTTCGGCAAAGGAGCCGTAGCTGGTCGGATCCAGATTAATGCCGAGGGCTTTCTGATGAGTGCTAAGCTTTTCCGCGGATGCCATAGACTTGGACTCCCAGCTTCTTTGAGAATTTCCGCAATGCAAAGTGCAAAGCGAGCAAGCTAACGTTCGATTCAGTATCCCCGGACAAGTTTATCCCCGCGGTTGCCGTGGCTTGGACATAAGCCGGCATGAATGCCTCCGGCGTGAAACGGCCACTCAAGCTGGGTCCCCGGATTCTTTCCCATTGAGATCTTGTCTCTTGGAATCCCCCGCTCGGATTCGTGCTTGCAAGTTAGTGATGCAGAAGAAGTCGAATGTGACTCCTCTTTCTGCCACAGGGAACTCGGCGTCAGCGGCGAACGGCTACCTGTCCGTATAGCCGTCACACTGTTACCAGGGACTTCGTTGGTGCTCGTGGATTCCTCCTTCGTAGTGAGGGATGGACGGCCGTGCTTATTCGCTGAGGGATTGCGTTATCCCGTTCGTTGACAAGAAATTGCCCTGCTTCAGGGGAGCCTTACGCACCCTCGACGATGCGAAAGTCGCGTTCCGCTCCGGAACCGAGTGCCTGAAGCGCCTTCTGGTATGCCTCGCTTTCATGAGCAACGAGGGCGGTCTCGTAGGTGTCGAATTCGACAAGTATCGTCCGCAGCTGCAACCCGGCCTCGTGGGGTTGAATCTGGCTCGTGGACCTGGTCAGAAAGCGTCCGCCGAATGACTCGACCGCCGGCAGCGCCAATGCCCCATAAGCCTTTACCGCCGATTCATCGGAGACCGATCGATAGACAACCACCCAATAGCCCTTTTTCATGGTTTCTCCTTTTTCAATGCGAATGAGACGCAGTTACAGGAACTGTAAACGTTAATCATCGGACGCACGCAAAAACCCCGGCGCAAGGAATCGCCGGCAAAACCGGAGGTTATCTTTGGTTATCCGAAAGGGGCTAAGCCCGCTGTAAACGAATGAGGCTTAAAGCTTTAGATGGTCGGGGAGAGAGGATTCGAACCTCCGACCCCCTGGTCCCGAACCAGGTGCTCTACCAGGCTGAGCCACTCCCCGAACTTGCGGTTGGAAAGGATGTTTACGGGCTGAAAGGTCCCTGGCTGAGCCCCTCATAAAACGCCCGCGAACTACATCAGAGTGTATCAGAAGGCCTCTGCCGGTGAGACCGAGGGTACACTGCGGTGAATAGCCATGACCCCCTTGCAGCAACTCGACCTCACCGGCTTGCACGTGCTCGATGGAGGGATGGCCACCGAGCTTGAGCGCAAAGGCTTTGACCTGGACGGGCCCCTCTGGTCTGCACACGTGTTGGAAAGCTCGCCCGAGGCCATCGCCGCCGTGCATCGCGAGTATCTCGAGGCCGGGGCCGATTGCCTGCTGACCGCCAGCTACCAAGTCTCCGCTGAGGGCTTTCAGCAAATCGGCTTCGATGCTGAGGAGGCGACGATAGCAGCTGCCAATGCGATACGCGCCTCCGTGGCGCTGGCCGAGAGGGTAAGAAACGAGTATCAGGCCGGCTCACCGCGCCGGATCTGGATCGCGGGTTCGCTCGGACCCTACGGCGCGATGCTGCACAACGGAGCGGAGTATCACGGCAACTACGATTGTTCCTTCGAGGACCTGGTAGGGTTCCACGGCCGACGCATCGCGGTGCTCGCGCAAACCAATGCCGACTTTCTGGCTTTTGAAAGCATTCCCTCGCTCGAAGAAGCCACAGCCATCCTCGCCGCACTCCAACCGTATCCAAACTTGGCAGCGTATCTCAGCTTCACCTGCCGCGATGGAATACACGTTTCCCATGGAGAGACCTTGCGCGCGTGCGCGGAGCTGCTCGATAAGCAACCGCAGGTGATCGGAGTGGGCGTCAATTGCACCGCCCCCGAGCTGATAGGCAGCCTCATAACTGAGCTCGCACAGGTCACGAGCAAGGCCATCATCGTCTACCCCAATTCCGGCGAGCAGTGGGACGCGGTACATCGCTGCTGGCAAGGGGACGGACAGATACAGGCGTTTGGCGAACTGGCAGGACGTTGGCGGGGCGCCGGCGCGCAATGGATTGGAGGCTGTTGCCGCACTGGCCCAGAGCACGTGCGGGCCGCGGCCCGGGTTTGGCGAGGCTGATTTCGTTTTGCGGAACTCGGCTCTTCTTCTAAGCTGTTCGCGTGCGAAAACTCGTTTGTTTGCTGCCGTTTCTTGCCGTGGCATTCTCTACGGCCATCGCCCAGTCCAACGTCAAAGCGACGGGCACCTCGACCGGCGTGGATCAGGACGTTCTGGCGAAAATTCCGCAGCGAATGAAATCTTTTATCGATCGGCAGACTGTCGCCGGAGCCGTTACCCTGGTGGCTCACGGTAGCGACATCGTGGAGTTCGACGCCACCGGCATGGCCGATGTGGAAGCCGGCCACGCGATGCAGAAGGACACGATTTTCCAGATCATGTCCATGACCAAGCCGGTCACGGCAATCGGCATCATGATCCTGGCCGAAGAAGGCAAGCTGGCTCTGCGCGATCCAGTGGAAGACTACCTGCCGGAGTTCAAGGGCCTGCGCGTCCGAACCACGGTAGGCCCCGATGCCAACCACCTGAATATTCCCAATCACGCGATTACCATCCGTGACCTGCTTACCCACACCGCAGGGATGCAGGACTACCCCGGCCCTCCCGCCATCCCCGACTACGCACAGACGATGACGGTGCCGCTGGATGAAGTGGTGAGGCAGCTGGCCAAACAGCCGCTGCTCTTTCAACCGGGGACACAGTGGAGCTACTCCAGCCCCGGCATTGAGATACTCGGCCGCATCATCGAAGTCTGTTCGGGCGAGAAGTATGTGGACTTCATCACGGAGCACATCCTGCAGCCGCTGGGCATGAAGGACAGCTTCTTCTTCCCGCCCCCGGACAAGATCTCGCGCATCGCCATGGTCTATGCACAGAAAGACGGGAAGCTGGTTCGTTCACCGGCCAGCATTCTCGGTGGCGACCCGGCAAAGCACCGCCAGGGAGCCGTCTTTCCCGCGCCGGGATGGGGACTCTACTCCACCGCAGAGGACCTGCTTCATCTCTACCGCATGATGCTCAACGACGGCGTTTACGATGGCCACCGCTACCTATCGCCCTTCTCGGTGCATGTGATGACCGAACCGCAGACCACCGGGATTCAACCGGTGGGATGGATGCGCGGGTCCGATTATGGCCTCGCCTGGGAAATAGTCACCGATCCGTTGGGTGAGCTGGCGGGACACACGATCGGTACCTACGGTCACGGCGGAGCTTTCGGGACCCAGGGTTGGATCGACCCTAACAACGACCTGATATCGATCCTGCTGATTCAGCGTTCCGACGAGGGCGCGGAGAGCATGACCAACGTTTTCCTCAATATGGCTGAGGCCAGCGTCGAGACAACAGCACATTGAGAGCCGTGATATCCCACATCTCGCGAAAAACGAGCGAGATATGGGCCCTATCGTTGGTGGCAGGTGTAGCGCGCGCCAAAGGCCCATCTCATTGCTGGCGTGCTTTCTCCGCCGTCACACTCCTGCAACATGCGACAATGGTTTTACCTGCATGAAACCTGAGTCGCTCTCCGTGGACCTGGAATCACTCTCTTTGACGCCGGAGCTTCTGGCTCAGCACAGCATCACACCCGAAGAGTATCAACGTATCGTGACCGCCCTGGGGCGGCCTCCCGGGCTGACTGAGCTGGGGATCTATAGCGTCATGTGGAGTGAACACTGCTCCTATAAATCCTCTCGCGTCCATCTCAAGCGGCTGCCGACGCAGAGCGCGCGCGTAGTGCAAGGGCCGGGAGAGAATGCCGGCATTATCGACGTGGGCGATGGCTGGGCCTGCGTCTTTAAGATCGAGTCACACAATCACCCCTCCTTCATCGAGCCTTTTCAGGGCGCGGCTACCGGAGTGGGAGGCATCCTGCGCGACATCTTTACCATGGGCGCCCGACCGCTGGCGGTCATGGATTCCCTTCGTTTTGGGCCCATCACCGAGGACGAGCTGGGCCCCGATCTGTCGGCTCATGCCGCGTCCGCTTCCGCCGTGGTGCACAAGAACCATTCCCTGCTGGAAGGAGTGGTCAGCGGAATCGCCGCCTACGGAAATTGTTTCGGCGTGCCTAACCTGGGCGGGGAGACGCGTTTCGAGCCTTGCTATTCGGGCAATCCCCTGGTGAATGCTTTTGCCCTCGGCTTGGTGCGGCGGGACGAGATTTTTTATGCCAAAGCGTCGGGCATCGGGAATCCGGTGATTTACGTGGGCGCGAAGACGGGCCGTGATGGCATCCACGGAGCCACCATGGCCAGCGAAGAGTTCAAAGAGGGCTCAGAGCAGAAGCGGCCTAACGTTCAGGTGGGCGACCCATTCATGGAAAAGCTGCTGCTCGAGGCCTGCATCGAGGCCATGCGCACCGGCGCGGTGGTGGGCATTCAGGATATGGGCGCGGCTGGCCTCACCTGCTCTACCTGCGAGATGGGCGCCCGCGGAGGGGTGGGTCTCGAGGTAGAGCTGGACCACGTACCGCAGCGGGAATCAGGCATGACCGCCTACGAGATCATGTTGAGCGAAAGCCAGGAGCGCATGCTGCTGGTGGCAGACAAAAATCGCGAAGATGAAGTGATCCGCCTCTTCGAAAAGTGGGGCCTGGACGCGGTCATCGTGGGCGAAGTGATCGCCGAACCCCGGTTGCGCATCCTGCACCATGGCCAGCTGGTCGCCGACATTCCCAACCAGTCGCTCACCGATGATGCGCCGCTGTATCGCCGGCCGGTGGGGCAATGGAAGGCTCCAGTTCGCCTTAATCCGCCGCCAGATGTGCTGGAGCAGCTGACCTTCTTCGAGGAGACGCTAAGCGGCGACACGGCATCCGCCACCAACTATGCGGACGAACTGCGCGCTCTGCTCGCGTCCTCGAATATCTGTTCCAAGAACTGGATCCACGAGCAGTACGAGTCCATGGTCCAGACCAATACCGTGCAGGGTCCGGGCGGCGAGGCGGGTGTGATGCGCATCAAGGGCACGAACCGCGGGTTGGCCATGGCGCTCGACGGCAATGAACGGTGGTGCTACCTGGACCCCAAGCTGGGAGCTTCGCACGCCGTTGCCGAGGCTGCGCGCAAGGTGGCCTGCTCCGGCGCAACGCCGGTGGCGGCAACCAACTGCCTCAATTTCGGCAACCCGGAGAAGCCGGAGATCATGGCGCAGCTGTCGCTGGCCATCGATGGCATCTCCGCCGCATGCCTGGCGCTCGGAACCCCCATTACCGGGGGCAATGTCTCGCTCTATAACGAGACCCGCGGCCAAGGCATTTATCCCACACCGGTGATCGGGATTGTGGGCATCCTGGAGCAGATCAGCAAAGCCGTGGGATCGGATTTTCAGCGGGCCGGCGACGCCGTGCTGCTGATCGCGCCCGCGTCGGTTTCGCCGCTGGAGGAGCGCATGCAGGAGTTTGGCTCCTCGGAGTACGCCCGGAAGGTTCTCTCCGCCCTGTGGGGCACGCCTCCCAGCCTGGATCTGCTGGTGGAGGCCAACCTGCACCGTTGCCTGGCTGAGCTTTCGCAGCAAGGCCTGATCCATTCCGCCCGCGACATCTCTGACGGTGGCATTGCGGTTGCGTTGGCGGAAGCATGCTTTCGGCACGAGATTGGGCTGCGCGCCAACCTCTCCAAGGCGCCCGATCTGCCGGCCGAATGGGATCTCTTCGGAGAGACTGCAAGCCAATGCATCATCAGCTGCGCTAAGGAATCGGTGACGCAGGTCGAAAGGTTCGTTGGAAAGTACAACGGCCTGATGGTGGTCACCCTGGGAGAAACCGTGGCTGATCTCTTTGAACTGGCGGTCGACAGCCGGGTGCTCATCCGGGAAAGAGTTTCCGGCCTGCGCAATGTCTGGGCAGGAGCGCTGGCTGCGCAACTGCGCAACGACGTACCGGTGGGAAATTAGGGGCATGGAGAGCACGAGCATCAACCAGCATTCGTGTCAGGACGAAACTGCGGAATCGGACTCCACTCCTTTCGACAAGTTGCGCGAAGAGTGCGGAGTGGTGGCCGTGCACGGCCATCCCGACGCAGCGCGCCAGGCATACCTCGCCCTCTATGCGCTGCAGCATCGCGGGCAGGAGTCCGCGGGCATTGCCACGGCCGATTACACCAACCTTTACAACATCAAGGGCATGGGGTTGGTGGCGGACATTTTTACCGACGAAGTGCTGGCAAAACTGCCCGGCGAATTGGCCATTGGCCACACCCGGTATTCGACCACGGGCGACTCGGCACTCCTGAATGCGCAACCCATCCGGGTAGACTCGACCCGCGGATTGATTGCCATCGCGCACAACGGGAACCTGGTGAATCTGGGCACGCTGCGCACCCGGCTGGAGCGGGAGGGCGCCTACTTCCAGACCACCAGCGACTCCGAGATCATCGTGCAGTTGATTGCCCACTCCAACGCCAAAACGCTGGTCGAGGCCATCGGCGACTCGCTGCGCCAGGTTTCGGGCGCTTTCTCCATCGTCATGATGACCCGCGATCGCATTTTTGCCGCCCGCGATCCCTATGGCTTCCGGCCGCTGTCGATGGGCCGCATTAGTAATCCCGATGGTCCAGATACTGTGGTCTTCGCCTCGGAGACCTGCG
>Ga0302325_10006674_pt1 | contig 25831 bp, 27 predicted proteins | sample Palsa_T0_2_FD_201948 | JGI IMG/M metagenome (GOLD analysis project Ga0302325, IMG submission 201948) | Peat permafrost microbial communities from Stordalen Mire near Abisko, Sweden - Palsa_T0_2 | ecosystem: Environmental > Terrestrial > Soil > Palsa > Peat permafrost | place: Sweden: Abisko... | reverse complement strand
CTCTACGATCGGTGTGCACGGCCCGGGAAATCGCTTCGAAGCGTGAAACTCCAGGTCAGCCAGGTAAAGATAGGCCCCGTTAGCTCAGTCGGCAGAGCGTCTCCATGGTAAGTATTCCGTTCGAAACGCTGTACTGACCTGCGAAGATGCATGTGAGTGCTGACCGCTGTGCGTCAAATAAGACGCTCTAGATTTCACTAACGGATGCATTTCACTAACGGATGCGCCGTCAAATTGTGACGTAAGTCACGTCTGAGTTGTGGTCTTGTCCCGGAAAGACGGGCGAGATCCATGTCATCTGAATCCCAGGTCACCAGCAGCACAGCCACCCAGAACTCCGCTGAGCGCGTCCTGACGCGCCGGCAGGCTGATCTGCTGCCCGTGTACGACGTAGTCGGCCGGTGGCTTCACCGGGAGCCGACGTTCCTGCACGAGCACGAGCCAGAGCACCACCTCGAGGAACTGGCGCTGATGACCGTCGCGGCTGAGTGGCTGACCCGCTGGCAGCCGATCAGCATGCACCGGGCCCTGCTCGCAGGCGCCACCCCGGAAAAGGTCGCCGAGGCGGCCGGGACGAGTGTGCGGGGCATGTACGAGCAATGGAAGCAGTGGGCCGATGGGCAACGCCACTCGCTGATCGCGGGACGTCCCGGGGTGACGCAGGAGGTGTACGAGACCATCCAGGCGCGCTTCGCGGCAGCCGACGAAGAATTGTTCGCGCGGTAACACCTACTGACCTGGCGGACTCCTGAGCTAGTCCGCCAGCAGTGACGTGTGCTTGCTTTCAGAGCGGCGCAGCACCGCACCCCGGACCGTCGCGGTGCGCACCGGTCTGGTAGGGCTCCGCAATTACCGACGATTGCCCTTAGCGCAAAGTTAGCGTTGCTGCACTGGAACGCGTTGAAATGGGCTAAGCTGGTCTCGCAAACCCGAGAGATCTCGCTCCTGACGGCCCTGGGGATGGTCGGACGGACTGCAGAAATCTACGGAACACGTAACGGCCACAACCGCCATCCGCAGCGGAGGACATGTGGCGCGGGGTGTACTATTCAGGGGATCAGCTTGGTTAAGCGCTTGCCGCAATCCCGCTTCGCGGAATCGTCATTCGACTCGGCAGGATTCAACCTTCATCAGCATGTTGCCCCAGACAGCCCGTGCTCTACACTAATTGTTCTGGTGCACGGATTGGCTGGCCGAGGGTATGGGACATGGGGAAGTTTGCCGCAGCGTTTGTTCGATAGCACTAAAAGCCCAACAGTAGATATTGGTGTATATGAATACCGCACCTTTTTGCGGGGTATAGCACGCCGAACTGGCAAGTGGGAATTTTGGGTAGAACAACTTGCAGGCCAACTTCACCAGATTGAATCACGCTATAGCAACATCTTTTTGGTCGGGCACAGCATGGGAGGGCTTCTGATCGAAGCCCTTACGAAGCGGTACCTGCAGGCACGTGCTATGGAACATGCAGGTGAGCGGGCGGGTGCTCTCGCGGCACTGGTTCTAATTTCCTCACCGAGAGCCGGCTCGGGATGGGCTTCATTTCCTGTCAAAAGTCTTATATCTGAAATTCATACACTTAAGCGGCTGAACCCGCGTCAAGCCGAGGTTGATGAATTCTTCGCCACATATGTTGAAAGACGTAACGCTGCTGTAGCACCATCGGGCCTAGTGATAGTTCCCGTGTACGCTGCTCTCGGCGCGGGAGACAAGTTGGTCAGTCAGTTCAGCGCAGCATTCGGCGTACCGAATCGGCAGCGGCTGTATTTGGAGGCGGGCCATAAATCGATCGTCAAGCCGAAATTGGACGACACTCAACTAATTGACTGGCTATATGAGAAAATCGTCGAAAGGCTAGAGGTTCGTGCTCAAGCTGCACGCCAGCGTCAGCACGAAATACGTAGCCCACCCGTGGCGTTTTCCGATCCCCGCACTGTCGTGATCACCCGATTTGTGACTGATTCGTCGGGACTTCTATGGGAGCAGCTCTACAACGAGGCGCGCCGCGACGCGACAACGACGACGATGGTGATTCGGGATGTCAGAGAGTTGGCTAACGCTAACGTTGATATCGACCTGCTGATTGCGGTACATGCCGCTGACCTGATAGTCGCTACTGATCAGAGCGTGCAGGCCATAGTTCTCGACGCCTACGCACAGCAGCAACGGCAGCCGTCGATGTCCGTTGGAGTCTGCCCGGTCGGCGTTCACTTCCAGCAAGCGGAGCAAACCGTGCGTGACTGGCTGGCGGCCAACTCACCTTCGATATCTTTCTACGTCGAGGGCGCCGCCGGTGAAACAGATCTTCGACAGGTACTTGCAAGGCTGTTGCAGGTGGTCGTCGACCGCGACCCTGCCCAAAATGTCCGCGCGACGCTCGCAGACGATATGGCCGAGGGGGCCGAGTAGCTTGTACTGGGACCGTATGAGAGGCGGCTACGAATGAACCTCGGGTGGCTGGCCGCAGTGCTGCAGCCGCAAGATATAGCGCCTCATCCTAACTTTCGCGATGATGTGTACGACGCTAGCGGCCCTGCCCGACTCGCCGCAGTCGTTCTTGGTGACGGTTGGCGTTTGCACCGAGTGGCTGAACTTAGGGGTGAACCGGACAAGGATGACGTCATCGACCTTGCCGCGCAATGCCTACATTATGGAACCGTGGCTGTTGGAGTAGCCTCCCTTGCCCACCGTCTTATGGATTCTGGTACGGGAGACCAGGCGCAAGCGGCAGCCCTAACGCTAATAGTGTGCAGCGCAGCAGCAGAACTCGACGATTATGAGACTTGTTTTCAAGTCCTCGATTCTTACTTGCGGCGGACGGTAAGAATAGACGAGGCGGATGAATCGATACTCCAAGCTGCAGTGTTGCAGCAAAAGGTGCTTAGGCTTCGCGATGCGGGGCGGCCGTATCTATCGGAAGCTATAGAGGCTGCAAAAAATCTGTCGACTATAGATATCGATCGCTGCAGCCGATTCCTAACTACGCCAGGCGTTTCATGGTCCTCGCGGGCTACTATTTCTCAAATCAGAGAGTCCCTTCTAGATGCAGCTGTCAGCCTGGTTCCGATGGATGAAACAACTCAGCTTGAAGATGCGGGTCTACCTACGTGGCAAGAACGCGTTCGAGGATCATCTCCAAGTGTTATTGTTCATGCTGCCGAAAGATCTGCTGATACTTTTGGCGATTATCTGGAAAAGGTATTTGCTAGTCAGTTCGGTAGTCGAGCACGAAGCATCGGTAACACTACTCCTCCTGATCTGTTTCTTAGCACGCTCGGACTTGAACTAGTAGGTCATAGTGCCGTGTATCGTGCACGCAAAGAACTTGGAATGCTGCGATTGGTTCAAGCCGAACACGAGCAATCCGGCATGGCTGATAGCCTCCGGCTTCTCCGCCATGCGATGGCAAGAAATGAACTAGACCTGGCGCTTAATCATATTCGTGCAGCGGGTCCACTATCAGCACTTAGCGATGATGCCCGTCAGATAATTCGAGCACGGACGGCGCCCAAGCTCCTTAGGACCCTCGAAATCCGGGTCTTGAACTTTGCGGCGGATTTGTTGGCACCCGCCGAAGCAAGGGAAGCTCTCGACGCAGTCCTAGATAGTTTGGCCGCAGGTGGGCCGTCGGATTTGCCAGGCCAATGGCAAATACAAGTGCTGCGGCAAGAAGTTGCCTGGGCGGCAGCAGCGTCACTAGGTAACGTATGTGGCGCAGCAAGCGAAGTAGCAGAGCTATTGCTCAATGTTGCAGTTCAGGCCCCGCAAGACGATCAATTGCTCGATCGTTCCCTGCTCAGAGCTATTGCGGAAATTGATTGGGCTCAGGTTTCTGAACGTCAGATCGATAGATGGGTACGTTTCATTGGGGCTGATGGGGGCAAGCTCCCTGGTACTACAGAGATGTTTTCTTCTCGTCTGAAGCGACCAACGCCAAGCGTTACTTCGCACTCAAGTTTCGACACACTTGCTGTCCGACTTAACAATGCCATTAACGGACATTCGGCCGATTTCTCTGTCGAAGACGAGGATATTTCAGCGATTCGTCAGGCGCTAGAAAATATCCGGGCAGACGCGGCACGTGGTCATTTTTCCTTTGGCGGAATTAGTGTAGCTGACTTGGCTACAGGCATAGTACTTTTCGGGCACCAGACGCGACTGTGGGACGATCTAACGGATTTCTTGCTTGACTCCGGGGTATCGCGAGAAGATCGTGCTCCTGCCTTTGAGAGGCTAGCATTTTCTAGGGAATCTCTGCCGGAGCAGGTAAGGACTCGCTTCCGCAATCAAGCTGGACAGCTGCTATCTAGTGGTCCTCGTGGACTACTTGAGCCTCCGATAAATCCGTATCCTGCTGCCCTTCGTTTTCTAAGCACACACCGACTGATTGATGATGCTGAAAGCTATGACAGTATTACTGCACTTTCAGGCAATGGTAATCCTGAGTATCGGCGTGAGGCGGCAGCAACGGTAGCAGTCCTTGCTGAGATGGTTCCGCAAGGTGACCTCCTTGCGCTAGCCTTGCCACTCGCACGCGACAATGATGTCGAGGTCCGCGCGAATGCTGCTCGCGCGCTAGCATTCCTGACCCGACCGCAGCATGTCCTTGGTGCGGTGGCAGGCCGACGCCTCATACAGCTGCTAGCTGAGGACGGTATTCTGGTACCCCTTCGTGTTCTACGCGCGCTGGCGAATATGCCAGAGGGCTTGCCGGATGCGGTGCAGGGGGCAGTGAGTAGCTTGGCCGAGAGTCATCCCGCAAGATCCATCCGGGTTGAGGCGAGACGACTGGAATTTCCGCGGGATAGGTAGAGGTCAGAGGCAAGACGACTAGATGGCGTGGTTAGTCAATGCGCCCTCCGACGAAACGGTTACCTAATGAGTTAAAGGGCGGCACAGGAGGATGAGAGTTGCTCTGGGCCAACCGTGCCGCTCTCTCTGAGTTCATTAGAGGTGTCTAAGTCGCGCACTGTCGGTGCCTAGTGCAAGACTCCGCTGGTGACGGATTCGCGTGCTGTGCCGTTCAAAGAGCTTGCTGACGCTGAGCTTGCCGTCGACCGGACCTACCGAGGCAGGGGAGCGGGAGGGGCCGGTGATGACCCGATCAACAAGCTCCTGCCGGTTGGCAACCAAGGCGGGTTCCGGAAAGCTGGCAGCACCGTCAAGAACGCAGTGAAGATGGTGGCGCTGTACAGCAGCGGTGCCGAGCCTGACTGGCCGGATGCCTTGGACCCGTACACGGGCGTTTACACCTACTACGGCGACAACAGATCACCTGGCTGCGGGCTCGACGAGGACACCCCGAAACACGGAAACCTGCTGCTTAGCCGAGTATTCGATTGGTCTCACGGCGACGCGGTAACCCGCGCGAAAGTTCCCCCGTTCTTTCTGTTTGACAAGTATGGCTCGGGCCGAGATGTCCGGTTCCGCGGGCTCCTTGCCCCGGGCGCCGATCGGCTCAGTGGCGAAGAGGACCTTGTCGCCATCTGGCGTACGACCAACGGACAGCGCTTCCAGAACTACCGCTCACGGTTCACCGTGCTAGACATTCCTGTGGTCCTCGGGCTTGGATTAAGCAGCTCCAGGAGGGAGATCCGCTGAGCAGCGAGTGCCCGGAAGCCTGGCGGATCTGGGTTGCCTCCAGGACCTATACGCCACTGCTAGCTCCGCCTACGGTGATTACGCGGTCGCGGGAGGACCAGCAGCCGCCAATGGCCGACAAGCCTCTTCTAGAACTTGTGTACACGTACTTCAAAGACCGTCCGTACGACTTCGAGTACTTCGCCGCGGATCTCTGGCGCACAAGTCAGCCCAACGTGGACCGGATCGACGTTACCCGTCCCTGGCGTGATGGCGGCCGTGACGCTGTCGGTGACTACCTGCTCGGCCCGCGGTCTGATCCTGTCGCGGTTGAGTTTGCGCTTGAAGCCAAATGCTATGCCGCCGGTCACGGAGTCGGTGTCCGGGAAACAAGCCGCCTCATCTCCCGGCTGCGGCATCGCCAGTTCGGCGTACTCGTCGCGACGTCCCATCTCGACGCCCAGGCCTACAAGGAACTTCGGGAGGATGGGCATCCTGTGGTGGTTATCTCGGGCCGGGATCTGGTCGACATGCTGAAGGCCAGTGGCCTGGAAACAGTGACGGCCCTGCGGCGGCACTTGAGGGATACCTACCCCCCGCGGGTGTAGGCCGAGCCGTGGTCGATCAGTCGACCCGGGACGCTGCCAGGCGAAAGCCCGAGGTTAGACCAGCGGACTGTTCCAGCAAGAAGGCTCGGAGCTGAGCTGGAACCGCGGGTCTGTTCACTCAGATGTCAGTGCCGAGCTGACGTGGCGGCACCGGGACTGGCCGCGGAGGCTTGATGAAATGTCTTGCTTTTGCTCTTGTATAGTACGGAGGCGGCGATGGCGCGCAGTAAATCGATTTGGGCAGAGCTGCAGCGTGAGCGGGACCGGCGGGCGCGTCTAGCCCTGGCCCAGCAGCGGGAGCAGCGGCAGATGCTCCGGGAATTAACGCAAGAGCGCGAACGAGCACAGCGGCTGGCCGCGCGGGCGGACGCTGCTGAGCGCAAGCGCCAGGAGCAACTGGCCCACGAGACCGGGCTTGCTACCGCACAAGTAATGCGGGCTCAGCTGGATGAACAGCTAAGCGAGCTGCGGACCCTGCTGACATCACGGCTGGCCAGGCCGCCGCAGCTGACCTTCGCCATGATGAAACGCTCTCCTCGGGTGCCGGCGTTCGACCCGGGCGAGCTGAGCGAACCGCAGCCGGCGCCCAGGTGGGAAGATTACGAACCGCCTGCCCCCGGGCCGCTGTCGGGCCTGGTGGGCGGCAAGGCCCGGCATGCGCGGGCGCGAGACGCCGCGTGGGAGGCTTTCCAGCGGGCGCTGGCTGATCACGAGCATGACGAGGGCGTGCGCGCCCGCCGACTGAAGGCGGCCCGCGCGGAATATGACCGGATGGCCCGTGCCGAGCACGCGGCGGTCCGCGAGCACAACACCGAGGTTGATGAGCTTGAGCGCAGTTTCCGGGCGGGCATGCCCGAGGCGGTAGAGGAGTTTTTCGGCCAGGCGCTCGCGCTCTCCCAGTATCCCAGCGGGTTTCCCCGCGAATTCCAGGTGGCCTACCGGCCCGACCCCCGCGAGCTGGTCGTCGAGTACCGGCTGCCGCCCAAAGACGTGATTCCGACCATCAGAGACTTCCGTTACGTCAAGGCGCGCAGCGAAATCGACGAACTGCCCCGCCCGGTCAAAGAGATCAAGGAGCTCTACGCGTCGGTGATTAATCAGGTTGCGTTGCGCACCATGTGGGAATGTTTCTCCGTCACCGCCGCCGGCGAGATCGTGGACACGGTTGTGTTCAACGGGATCGTCGCCGCCACCAGCCGCGCCACGGGGCAGGCAGAAGAGCTCCACCTGATCAGTGCACCTGCCAGCCGCGCGGAATTTTCCCGGCTCGTGCTAGATCAGCTCGATCCCGCCGAGTGCCTCAGGCACCTCAAGGCGGTCCTTTCGCGTCACCCCTGGGATCTGGAGGCCGTCGAGCCGGTCATCGAATTTCAGAAGGCCAAGTACCGGTTCGCCGAGCCCGTTGATGCCCTGGCCGGCATCGACTCGCGCCCCGACCTGCTCAAGATGGACTGGTACAAATTCGAGAACCTCATCCGCCAGCTCTTCGAGGCCATGGGCCTGGAAGTCAACGTGACCCAGTCCTCACGCGACGAGGGCATTGACGCGGTCGCCTACAACAAGACCGACGTCGTCCACCGTGCGGAGATCTTGATCCAGGCCAAGCGTTACAGCCGATGTGTGCCCGCCAATGACGTCCGCGCCCTCGCCGGATCGGTCGAGGAGAAACGAGCCACATCCGGAATCCTCGTCACCACCGCATGGGTCGGACCCGAAAGCAAGGCATTCGCCGCCCGCAATAACAGACTGCGCATCATCGAAGGCGGCGAGCTCAAGCACCTGCTCGCCGAATACCTGCACCTCGACGTCCGCATCGACCTCGCCCGCCCGGTCAAGCGGACCAGGTGAACTATCCCAACCACGAGCAGACCAAGGACGCGAGCTCCCCACCGGGCTAGCCGTCGCCCATCAGCCTCAGGTCAGGGATTACCGGATGCCTTCGCACCCGCCTGGGTAGCACGGCCGACCGTGACTAGGCGGTCCTCTACGCGGTCAAGGATTCGCATTAGCAGGCTCGCTAGCTGGACTGCTTCGGCTGCTTCTGATAGATCGCCGTAGTCGACTTCACGATGACCGGCCGGATTACGGAGCACTGCCATCGCCCCAGCGAACAGGAAATGCGTCCCTTTCTGCTCTCCGGGGACCGCGGACGGATCAGTCAACGGGCCGCCGGCCCCAAAAGCCCGGTTCATCAGGTCGGTGCCGATCAGCTCGTAGCCGAGACCTGCGAGTTTGCGCACGCGGATCTCTACCGCCTTCATCGAGGCGAAGACTCCCTGCTCAGGTTTGTCGATCAAGAATTGTGGGCGCGCTTCTGATTCTATGAACGGGTGTAGCCGGGAGGTGCGCAGAAACGCGGCGCTTACCGGGATCCCGCGGATCGGCTCGGCGGCGACGAGCACAGAGTCGGTCATGCGGACCTGCCAGCCCTGGCGCGCGAGCTGCTCGATGAGCGTTGCTCGCAGCTCTGCGTCTGGACCCGTAATGAGCTGGTCGTCGAGCCAGCGGCCAAGGAAGTGCCGGATCAAGCGTCTGCCTTCCGAACCCGCGCGCCAAGTGGCGGCCAATGCCGTATGCACATCGCTTTCAGCCGTTCCTTCGGGAAGAGCAAGCCAACCGGGTGGGATGCCTTGCTCGCCGAGGAAGACCACCCGCTGGTCAAGGGCATACTCCTCAGTGATTGCTCGCGCGATCCTCCTGAGGATGAGATCGCTCAGATCATGGCCGTCATCTTCATCGGGGTCGGGAGGAGGCAGTACGACCACCCGGTTCCGAGCACGATCCTGTCCTGCAGGTGTCAGCGCAAGCTGCTGAATTTGCTGCAGGTAGTAGTTCGCATCCTGCGTACGAGCGTTCTGGTCCATCAAACGCCAGGTGAGCAGACCTGCAGCTTGGGCAATGAATAGCTCTTGAAGGAACCCCGCCATCTGCTGCTGGCTCGTGGCGTACGCCCCCGTGATCTCCTTCTGCAATTCATGGGCACTGGTCCATATGGGGCTGCCATTTGCCCGCTGTTGGCGGTCATCGATGGCCTTCAAGATCTGGAAGTTATCGAACATTGGTGATGTTTCCCTTAATCGGTGATCAGTGCCATGAAACAGTAACGTCCGGACCCGCTCGTCAGGAAGCCCATCGGGAAAGGCAGCCGCTCGCCCTGCTTAAGCCTGACCTGGAGCTCCTTGCTGCAGCGATTGAGGAATTTCGTGGCCTGGGCATGAGGTTGATGAAAATGCGCGAGGATGATATATACGGTCGCCGCCCACAGTGGCGTTGCGCGCGTGCGGAAGCACCCTGTCCTTGAGGGGATCAGGAGAGCGATGGGCTTCGCCTACGGGACTGGCGCCTTGCTCGCACTCTGATAAGGAATAACTGCTGAGCGTCGGCCGCCTGTCCGCAGGGAAGAGGCTTACCACGGGCTAATGTCTACCCAGCCTCATTACCCGATATTCGCGCGGAAATCTTGCCATTCTTGATCAGACAAACGGATTACGGGGCCGTCGGGATTCTTGGAGTCCCGGATTGCTCGGCCTCCGTCGGGGAGGATGGCTATCTCTACGCAGTTCCCACCGCTGCCACCTGAATAAGAAGACTTAATCCACGTCAGCCGATCCATAGTGCTCGCTCCTTATCGTGGCTATGACTCTCATTGATTCATCCGGCGCGAGAGCGGAAGCGCGGATGAGGTCAAAGCAGGTCATGGCCGATGCTACCTCATCCCGAGCTTCGGTAGATCTGCCAGAATACCACCCCTCAGTGTACCAGACTGAAGGGGAATCTTTGAATTCCAGTATTCGGAGCGGCCCTTCCATTCCCGGATGAGACGTAGCACTGAACGGCATTATCTGAATGACGACATTTGTATCCTGGGACATCTTTTCCAGCTTTGCGAGCTGGTCACGCATGATGTGTGGACCGCCGAAGGGCCGATGCAGAATTGACTCGTCCAGAACGAACCAGGCCATCGGCGGATCGTTGCTTGAGAAGATCTCCTGCCGTGTGATTCTCGCGGTGACGTCTCGTTCGATCGTCTCATCGTCATCCCGCGGCCGGACCGCCCGCATGATGGCCCGTGCGTAGTCAGGCGTCTGGAGTAGCCCGGGAATGATGCGCAGTTCCCATTCGTGGATCTTGAACGCCTGGCCTTCGAGCTCGGCCACTCGCGCGAACCATGATGGGTAGGTCCCGCCTGCGGTGATCGGCCACACGCTGGACAGGGCACCGCCGGTGCTCAGCTCGGTGTCTATGCGTTCCACCAGGTCGAGTTTCGCCGGCTTGGTTCCGGTCTCGATTGCGCTGACCAGCGAGGGGGAGCAGTACACCCGCGCGGCCAGATCCTTCTGAGAGAGCCCGGCTCGCTCGCGCAATGCGCGGAGCACGCTCCCGAATACGAGGATAGGGTCCGCCTCCACTGGGATCACTGCCTTTCTACTCGCTAAAAGCCGATTCCACCGCCAACGATGGATTTCCACGCATCACGGTGTTTGAGCACTTGCCTGAAGTCAGGCAGGCGTACTCGCCCCCGCTGGGCCATTGTGGCCAGTATTGGAAGATGACAGCCGAGGTGAGAGCGTGATCACCCAACCAAGAAGCCAGGATGATTCGGACCGCCGCATCCGGGATACTGCCGCGCTGAAAAGCGACTATGTCTGGTGGTCGTTCTACTGGTCTAGGGCAAATGTTCTTACCGCCGTGTACCTGGGAGTAGGGCCCGAGAAGATCGTCATCGGATATACGGCTGATGAGGTGCGGACGAAGATTGAACAGGCGGAACTTAACCGCAGTGATGAGCTTGCGCGCCTGCATCACGATTTTCCCGACCTGACTATTTGGTCCAGCGAGTCCGGAAGGCTGTACGCGATACGGACCGTTCCACAGCATACTCCGCCGCTAATTCCCGTGCTGGAAGCCAATACTGCGTCGGAACTTCGGCGGCTTATAGCCGGGTGGAAAGAGTGAGCTTTCCCGAGAACCCTGGGCGCCCGGGGAAGATCACGGGCCTTCTCCGTCAATGGGCGCCGTTCTGGCGGGGAAGGCCCGCGGGCTCGTGGACCGTATGGAATGACGGCGACGCCGCGCCATTGCATAGAGTGCCTCGACGTGAACGGGCAGAACATATCCTGCTCGCTTACCCGGATCATGATTACATGTACATACAATCGCCGACGGGCGCACAGCATGCCTGGAATTGCTTCCGCGAGTGCTGGGAAAGAATCTAAACCGCACGCCTCCCTCGCATGTGCTTCCGTTGCGCGAGGCAAAGACCCCGGCGGGGCTGTGGGAACGAGTGCGGACACGCACTGCCAACCCCGTCGGGGAGCCTGTGTCGGAAGTTTAGTCCTCTATGGACGTCACTGGAAGTCCTTCGACGTACCTACGTGTCCTTGCAGGTCACGGGCTTCTACCATGATCGTCATGTCGCTGGAGGATCGAACGGCCCGGATCAAGCATGGTTCGTCCGTATCTGTATCCGACCAGGTGGCCGCAGACATCGAAGCAGACATAGTTGCGGGGAAGCTCGCGCCTGACACTCGCCTGCCAAGCGAGGCAGAATTGTCCGTCCAGTACGGCGTTGCCCGGGGCACGGTGCGTCGCGCTATCGAGGAGCTGCGCGACCGCGGCAAGGTTGTCACTTTTCACGGCAGGGGGACGTTCGTCCCCCCAAAGGCGTAGCTCCCATCAAGCCCATGCGGGTCTTGAACCATTCGGGCGGCCTTTCCCGTGATGTCTCGTTAGGGTGATGGACTAACTGCACTCAGTTCACAGGCGAGCGACCAAGGGAACGGGTAGCGCGCCATGGTGTTAAGCGTCTCTGACGTGCGCGCGATCGTCACGAAGGTCTGCGCGCGTCCTGATGTGCTCGACGCATGCCGTCGCGGGGACCTCGGTGCCATCATCGCCGTTCTCGGCAGGCATGGGGTCACGCAGGGCAAGATATCCAGCCTCACCGGCATCGCTCAGGGTCGGTTGAGTGAGTACAAGACGGGCACACGTAAACCGCTCGCGTCCTCGACATACCGGGACTTTGCCGATGGCCTGGATATGCCGCCGGCCGCTCGTACCGCTCTCGGCCTGAACCCTGAGCAGTCCGGTAGCCCCCTCGTGGGCAGGAAGACCCCCGGCGCGCCGATGCTTGACGCGGGCCTGGCGTACCCGGATACGCCGCTGGAGGCGGCCGAAACGCTGACACTGCTGTGGCGATCGGATCTAGGCGACGCGACCACGTGGGGGAAGGCCGAGCCGAACGCGTGGAATGACGCCTCACTGCGGTGGCTCATTGACCCGGGCCATCAGCCCGGCAGCAGCCTGGCCGGCGGTGTCCGTATCGGTATGGGCGACGTGGAACGGTTCCGCACGACCGTCGATATGTTCACTCAGCTTGACGACCGGTTCGGCGGAGGGCACGCGCGAGGGGCGCTTATCCAGTACGTCAGCACCGACGCCGAACGATTGCTGCGCGGCCGGTACACCGACAACACAGGGGGGGCCCTGTTCTCGGCTGTGGCCGAGGCGACGTTGCTGGCGGCCTGGATGAGCTACGACAGCATGCCCGGCAGTGCGCTGGCTCAGAAGTATTTCATCCAGGCACTCTCCCTCGCGCAGGCCGGAGGTGACCGCCTACTCGGTGCGGGCGTCCTGGACGCGATGAGCCATCAGGCGACCTACCTGGGCCGGTTCGGTGAGGCGGCCAGCCTGGCCCGCGCCGCAAACACCGGCACGCACGGGGTAGCGACGCCCACGCTCACGTCGCACTATCACACCATGGAAGCCCGTGCCCTGGCCCGGATGGGCGATGCAAAGGGCTGTGACCGGGCGCTGGCCGAGGCCGTCCGGGAATTCGAGCGGAGCAGGCCGGACAATGATCCCGCCTGGTTTCAGTATTTCAACGAGTCTGAATTGTCCGCCGAGTTCGGTCACTGCCTCCGGGACCTCGGGCGGGCCGCTGAGGCCGCCCAGTACGCAAGCCGTAGCGTCGCAGCCGTCAATGACACGACATTTCTGCGCAGTGACTTCTTCGCCATGATGGTGCTGGCCGACGCGTACGCTGATGCGGGAGAGGTCGAACAGGCATGCGGCGTGGCGCTGCAAGCGCTAACCGCCGGGGAGCAAATAAGGTCGGCTCGGTGTGTTAATTACCTCCGCGAGTTTCATCAGCGCCTCACACGCGCCGGTAAGAGCAGTGCAATAACCGATTTCAGTGAGCAGGTTGCTGACTCGCGGCTGTGGCGTATCGCCACGCGATCGGGTGCGGGTTTGGCCGCTGCCTAGTGCCGCAGCGGGCAGCACCAACGCCTGGACGCGGCGCTACGACCGTCTCCGCGTGCTCGCGTTGGCCTCTTTGTCCCCCAAATACCAAGCCTGTACTGTTCCGTCTTTGCCGATGCGAGGTTTTCGTACCTGGCTAAGTAAAGGACCGGTAGGATATGTTTCCCGGTTATCCCAGGAGATTCTTATGCCAACTGCCGATGAGCGCAGGTACCAGATGCAGACGGCGGCGCTTATCCGCTCCAGCCGTGAGCCAGACGGCGCCAAGATGACGGAGAAGGCCCGCACTGCGTTCCGGCAATCCTTTTACGATCGGACCGACCCGGCGCTGCCCCATCACGAACGGCAGCGGCAGGCTGATGCGGCCTATCGGGTCCACATGCGGTCGATATCGACGCGGCGGCGCTCAGGGCGTATTGCTGCAGCGGAGGCTCGGGACAGCGGCACGCGGGGCGCGCTGACGGCCGAGGATGTGCTGAAGCTCATCCGGGCTGAGCTGCCCGGCATGCTGCGGGAAGCCCTGGCCGACGTGCTGGCCCCGGCGCCCGGCATGATCGAGCTGGCGCTGAAGGATTCCGGTCTGCCACAGGCGGCCCAGGACATCACGCTCACCCTGTCCCGGATGGCGGGGACCGGGATGCCCAGCCCGTCGCTGTCGGAGCTGGCCGAGATGGTCGGGGTCGACCGCCGGACAGTCATGCGGAACCTGCAGGTCCTGGAGACGGCTGGGTGGGTTAGGCGGCTGCGCGCAGACCTGGACCGTGCCCGGACAGAACATGTAACGACGGCCTACGTCGTGACGATTCCGGCCACGAGAGGGAAGTAATGGACCTCGGCCTCAGATGAGAAAGTGCGCTGAGCCGCTCGGGAAAGCAGGCAAACGTTATCGGTCGCGGCTAGAACGGGCCCCAGTCTTTGCGGCTCGCGCCGGTACGGAGGGCCGTTATCCGCTTCCTGGCCTCTGCTGCTGCTTTCTGGTTATCTCCTGCCTGCTGGATCACCCACGTGACCATCAGGAATTCGCGTACCGCTCGCATGACCGGATAACCGGGCCATTGAATGATGTCGAAACCATAAACCCGGGCGAACGTCTCGTATTCTTCGCGTGTATGCCAGCCGAAACTGTCGTAGTAGATGGCCGTCAAAGCCAGATCCCATTCGCGAGGACCGATCGCGAAGCCGTCAAGGTCAATCACGACCGGTTCGCCGTTTCTGTCATGCAAGACGTTGCCGATGCTCGCGTCACCATGAATGACGCCCTGCGGTAGCATGAATTCGAGGCTCGCGTATCTTGCCTGCAATTCGGTGAGCTGTCCGACCAGGAATTCCCGGTCCTCGGCACTGAGCCAGGTGTTATTCGTGATCCGTTTAGCGGCGTTGGCGAAGGGCGCCAGCGAGGGGAGATGCAAAGTGCCGGGCGCTTCCAGGCGGTGCAACCTGGCTAGGACCTCCGCAACCTCTCCGACGGTGGCGTACTGATCACCGTCGTCTGAGACGGAACGCCAGAAGGTCACCGCGTGGCCGTCAATGCTGACCGGTTGGTCAACGTCAATCACGCGAACCGCTGGGTAACCGACGGACTCAAGCCATCGCGCCACGGCCACCGACCGCCGCACCTCTTCCATGTCGGCATCGTGACGTGAGATCCGCACGACCACCGGCGTGGCCAGATGGTAGACGGCGTTGGAGCCGAGACGCATGAGGCGTGCGCCGTCCGCGTCGAGCCCGGCGATGCCGCAGGCTTGTTTCAGCAGGGCGTGAGCGCGTGCCTCGTCCAGCTCATGCCCTGCCGTCTCACCTCCCACCGCTCACCCGACGTGCGGTGCCCAGATGGGGCGGCGACGTCGCGGCGTGCGCAGACGCGTAGAGCAATGCCCCCGTGTGGGGGGTGCAGACAGCCATGGCGCGCTTCCCGTTCCCTTGGTTGCTCGCCTATCAATTGCGATGGTGCCCCGTCAGTCAATCACAATCGTCTGGCCGGTAAAAGCCGGCTGACCGTGATCGTGCTTATTACCGGAAATATCTCACCGTGTAATTGATCCCGGCGCCGCACTCTGCTATAGGCACGGCTCCATGCTGTATATCGCACGGTGAGATATCTCATCGCGCAATGGGTTATGCCCTTCTCCCGTCTTACTGTCGCTGGCATAAGAGACCGCCGAATGACGGAAGGGAGCTGGTCGCCATGACCTACGCCAACCAGGTCGAGCGAGGCGATCTGATCAGCGGATTGCGGGCGCTCGCCGATTTCCTCGAAGGCAATCCGGAGATTCCCGCGCCGTTCAGCGCGGACGTTCTTGTCTTCCCGCCCGGGGTCTCCGACGAGGACGGCCGAGCCGAAATTGACCACATCGCTGCCATGATCGATGCGCCTGTCGTGGATGGCACCGCAAGAAATGAGCACTACGTCACCTCGCTGTGCTTCGGTGCCGTGGAATACCGGGCCGTTTTCATCCCGCCTCACGTCCGTGCCTACCACGACGCACAGGCATCCCATTCCGGCCGCATCATTCCCGGCATCGCCGAGGAGGAGTGAAGCAATGAACGACGTGTTCTGGATTCTCCTGCTCGTCGGGTTCGTAGCCGGCGCGATTCTCGGGGTCCTGCTGATGGTGGTCATCGGTATCCGTTCCACGGACCGTTACCAGCACCTGTACAACCTTCCCCGCACCCGGGCCGAAGCCGCCTCACGCCGCCTGCTCGGGTCCGGCGTCACCAACCCGCCCGCCAATTCCGACGATGACGGGGAGGAATAGCAATGCCGGACATCGCAACCAGGTTGGCCGGTAGCCGTTGCCGCTGCGGCGCACGTCGCGCCGAAGGCACAAAGAAGTGCCGTAAGTGCGAGGCACGATCCCGTTACCGGCGTAAGACGCACTACAAGAAGCAGGCGCGGCGCCGCGCTCGCCAATTCCAGCCATCCCGTATCCGGCGAAAGGACATACCGTCATGACCGTCTCTATCCCGCTCGTCGTTATCGCGGGCGCGGTTATCTGGGTCGCTTACCGCTACATGGGGCTGCGCCTCTGGCAGGCCGCCGTCTGCCTCATTTTCGGATTCCTGCTCGCCGCAACCGCCGCGGCCCCGGAAATCCGCAACCTCCTGACCGGACTCGTTCAGTGGCTCACCAAGCCATGACCTTTGGAGCTGATGCCCAGTGACCTACACATCCCGGGACCACACGATCGACCTGCAGGAGATCAGCACGAGAAACCAGAACGCCCGGCACATCATCGCCGGATTCTCCCTAGCGCTGCCCAGCCTCACCGAGATATGGCACTACCTCGACCAGGCGCTCACCGACGCCGTCCCCCTAACCGGTGAGATCATCTGGCAACGCGCCGAGATCCGGGAGATCCGCCTCGACCGCGCCAATCTCATCGCCGCCATGCGGGCCACGCTCGGCGCACATCACGCCGGCGAACGCGACCCCCTGTGGTACCTGCGCGATGAGTTGCAGGCGCGCGGACTGGACGATCCAGGAACGCGAGGGCGCCGATGATGAACAGCCCGCGCCGCATGCGCCGCCAGGCCCGCCGGATACGCCGCGGCGGCATGGAGCCCATGATGATGATCACCGGCCACGACCAGCTCCCCGAATCCGCTGTCGTCGTCCTGCTCCGGTACGCCTGGCGCTACCGGTCCGAACTGGCGCCGCTCAATGTTGCCCTCGGTGCCGGGTGTGCGGCCTGGTGGCTGCACGCCGCACACCCGCACTGGTGGACGCTGGTACTCGCCGCGGGCGCCATGACCGCCTGGATTGTCGCGGTGTTCGGCGGGCGGATGGGCCTGTCGGCCCGCATTGAACGGTGGTACGCCGCAACCGCCGTGCTGGTCACCGGCGGATGGCTCGCGTTCGCCACGGTTACCGGCCCGTTCACCGCGCCCATGCCGCAAGCCCTCATCGTCGGCGGCCTGGTGCTGTCGGTCCCCTGGTGGACGCACCGGCGTCGGCGCGCGAGGGTTCGTGTGGAGCGGAAGCTCGAAGCCTGGCCCGAGATCGCCCAGGCCGTGGGCCTGCCCGGCTCGCAGGTTATGTCGGCCGTGGTGGATGTGTGGGGCTGGCGGTCCCGCATTCGGCTGGCCCGCGGCCAGATCATCAACGACGTGATGACCAAGATTCCGGCGCTGGAATCGGCGCTGGGTACCTTCCGGGGAGCCATCCGCGTCTACCCGACCCCCCCGACGACCTGGCCAACCGCTGTGAGCTGCGGGTCCTTGACATCGACCCGCACGCCGGCGCGATCCCCTGGCCGGGCCCGTCGGTTACCTCCATCAATGAGCCGATCGACCTTGGCCCGTTCGAGGACGCCGCCCCGTGCCGGGTGAGCTTCCTGCGCCGGCACGGCCTGATGGGCGGCAGCACGGGCTCCGGTAAGAGCGGCGGCCTCAACGTGCTGATCGGCAACCTCGTGGCCTGCCCCGACGTGGTGATCTGGGGCATCGACCTGAAGAAAGGCATCGAGCTACAGCCGTGGGCCTCCTGCATTGCCCGGCTCGCCACCACTCCCGAGCAGGCCCGCGCGCTGCTGGCCGACGCCGTGGCCATCGTGGAGACTCGCGCTGCTCAGCTGGCCGCCGAGGGACGCCGCACCTGGGCGTCGTCCCCGAACGCCCCGGCGCTGGTGATCATTATCGATGAGTTTGCCGAACTGGCTGACGACGCAGCCGAAGCGATGAGCTATGCCGATTCGATCGCCCGGCTTGGACGGGCCCTCGCTGTGACGCTGATCGCCGCGACCCAGCGCCCGACACAGAAGGCGATGGGCCAGGGCGCGGTGCGCTCCCAGATGGATCTGCGAATCGCGTTCCGGGTCCGCGAGCGCAAAGACGTTGATCTCATCCTCGGGCAGGGCATGCTCGGGGCCGGCTGGCACGCCCACACCCTGAACGCTCCCGGCAAATTCCTCATCAGCGCACCCGAGCACGGCACTCCGCGCCGCGCCCGCGCCTACTTGCTCACTGACCAGGCCGTCACCGAAACCGCCGCCCGGTACGCCGGCCAGCGGCCGGAACTGGACGAGATATCTCAGCATGCGATCCGCCCGGCAGCTGCCGATACGGCGGCCGATCTCCCGGGCGACGGCTCCCCGCCCAGCGCGAGCCGGCCGGAGCCAGGCCCCGGCAAGGAAACAGCAAATGCCGACGACGAGCTGTGGCTGGCACTGTGCCTGGCTCCCGACGAGGGTATCGACGTTGGCGAGCTGATCCGGCTGACCGGTATGAGCCGTCCCACGCTGTACCGGCGTCTGGCCGAGCACGCTCGGGCTGGCCGCGCCATCCAGGTCAGCCGTGGCCGCTGGCGCGCCCAGATGACCCAGGAGCCGCCCCGTGATTGAGCCCTTGGTCAACGCGCCACCTCCGCATCCCAGGGCCCCGTATTGGCGTAACGCGATGAGCACGCTCTACGTGGGCGACGCTCGCGAGGTGCTGGCCGAGATGCCCAACGGGTCGGCCGATTGCATCGTCACCAGCCCCCCGTACTGGGGCAAACGCGATTACCGGGTGGTCGGGCAGTACGGACACGAACCAGACCCGACCGCCTACGTTGACGCCCTTCGACGGACGTTCGCGGAGGCGCGCCGCGTCCTGGCCGATGACGGCACGTGCTGGCTCAACCTCGGTGACTCTTACTCCGCCGGAGGGGGAGGCGCCAGCGGCCTGCATGCCTATCTCGGCCGCAACCTCGCTGCACACCGGGACGTCGGCCGGCCGCCTAAGAACCTCCTCGGCCTGCCGTGGCGGGTGGCCTTCGCCCTCCAGGACGATGGCTGGATCCTGCGCAACGCGATCGTCTGGCACAAACCCAACGCCATGCCCGAATCCGTCCGCGACCGCCTCAACTGCCGCTACGAACTGTTGTTCCTGCTCGTCAAGCAGCCGGCCTATTGGTTCGACCTGGACCCGATCCGCATTCCGCACAAGACCGCCCGGGCCGCCTCGGGTGCCCCGCCGCGACGACAAGACGCTTCCCGGCCGCCGAAGTATGGCCCGCACGCTCGCCAGGTCGTCGGCGCCCAGCGGTACGGCACCGGCCGGAGCCGGCGCGCGCACCCGAACGGCCGTAACCCCGGCGACGTATGGCCGATCCCCACCCGGCCCTACGCCGGGCCACACTTCGCCGCGTTCCCCCTGGAGCTCCCGCGGCGCTGCATCGCCGCCGGATGCAAGCCGGGCGGCACTGTGCTGGACATGTTCACCGGCTCAGGTACTACCGGCCTGGCCGCCCTCCAGCTCGGCCGGCGCTTCACCGGCATCGAGCTGTCCCCAGCCTTCGCGCGCCTCGCCGCCGAACGGCTCAGCGAAGCGGGCTCGGCAGATCGTGAAGCCGGTCAGCCATGACCGGCCGCCTACGGCAGGGGATCACGGTCTGTGATCGTCTCACGGTTTGTCTCATCTCACGTCTCGCGCACGCGTCTGCGCGTAACGCGCGGATGCACGCCTTGAGACAAACGCTGAGACGAGCACCCAACGTAGCGGCGAGGGGAGGTGGCGCGCATAGCAAGCAAAGACATCAACCGGCAGATAGCCGCCGAGATCTCTTGGAGCCGCACCTACGACCGGAGCGCCCGCACTCGTCCAGCCCGAGAAGCGTTCCTACGCCGGTTCGAACGAGAGGTTGACCCCGATGGCACACTGCCATCCGACGAGCGCCACCGCCGCGCCGAACACGCCAAACGTGCCTACATGCTCCGCCTCGCTAAGAGAGCCGTAGCCGCCCGCAAGTCGAAGTAAGCCTTCACCAACCCACTCGATGTGAACTGTCGTCGCGGCCTGCGACCCGTACAGTTGCCCCAGGCCGCTTGGCATACTCACGGCTGTCGGGGGGCAGCCAGTGTGCTCGGTCCGACGCGGCTAAGCCACGGCACTGGAGGCGGTCGGGTTGGCCCCGACTGCTACTGGTCGCAAGGTGCGTTCACGCATCATGCACGTTCAGACCACCATGTATCGGCGCTAGCCGCTGCTACAGCCTGGACTTAGCTCCGAGCCTAGGTCGAGTAACCCGGCGTGTCGCGCTCAAAAGTTGCGATATTCGGGCCTGATCGTCGCTAGGGTAGAGACCCATCGCCTGCAACCCTCTGCGCCAGCAGCAACATCGGAGACTTACGTGATCGGTGCCGACCATGAGGCAATGACCTTCAAACATATGCCTCCCGCCTTCTTTGAGCGCTTGCTGCGTGCGGTCTTCGCCGCGCACCACGTAGCTGCGGAGGAGTGCCAGGCTAACTTCAAGCAGCCGGAGACAGACAACGTGCTCGGCCACTACCGTCGGGCGAAGCTCGAGGGCTTCATGCGGGACGCAGCCAGCATGGAGGGGCTCCAAGCGCAAGTCGTAAAGTCGAAGAAGTCGAACTGGAACCATACTGAGCTACGAAGCGGTCCGGTTGTCCTCACAGCCAGCACCGTCCAGACGCCGTGCGATCTTGTCGAGGAGTCCGAGTTCCGACTAACGCTTGCTCGCGGCACTCAGGGTGTCTTGTGGCCTGAGCCGCGTGACGAGCCAGCGCCCAACGCTCATCTATACGTTCTACTTCTTCACAGCAAGAGCCGTTGGGCTTCCCGTGAAGAGCAATTGAAGTTCGGGCATCTACCGGGTTCCGCTTATCTTGCATACCCGGCTCATGATCTTTCCGGATATGTACATGATGTCGACCTTTTCGCTCGTTTCCCTCACGTAGTGGATTCCCTCTTGCCGCAAGAGTGGGATACTGAGGTGAAGGTTCGATTTCTTCAATTTGCACGCAAGTCGGCTACAGCGTGAGGGTCGGGACACCTGGTTTTTCAGGACAGCGACTTCGTGAAGCGCGTGAAGCTCGTGGCCTTTCTGCTATTTCGTTGTCAGATCTGACACAAGTTTCTGCGCAAGCAATTTATCAGTACGAGAACGGTAGGCGGTCTCCAAGTCCAGAGGCGCTGGATCGGATTGCTGCTGCTACGAATCTTCCTCTGACGTTTTTTACGTTGCCCGCCAGAATTGAAGATAGTGGTCTGATATTTTATCGGTCGATGAGCACGGCTACTAAAGGAGCCAGGAACCGCGCTAGGCACCGATTTAACTGGCTACGTGACATTGCATCGTACCTATCAGAATTTGTAGCTTTTCCTGATCCCAACTTCCCATCTCTCGATCTACCCGATGACTTTATGCTGGTATCAAACGATGAGATCGAGCGCATAGCAGATGAGGTCAGGCGGCACTGGCGTATGGGTACGGGCCCTATTGCAAATATGGTTCTTCTTTTGGAGAATCAAGGCGCCATTATAGCGCGTGATCGACTTGGGGCGGCTACTCTGGATGGGTTGTCTCAGTTCGCTTCAGAGGAGGGCCGCCCATATATTGTTCTTGGGATTGATAAGGGGTCGCCTGCTCGCTGGCGTTTTGATGCTGCGCATGAGTTGGGACACATAATTCTGCACTCTAACGTGCGTCGAGAAAATTTTTCTCGCCTGGAGCAATTTAAGAAGATCGAAGACCAGGCTAATCGTTTTGCTGGTGCATTGCTTCTTCCGCTTGCTTCCTTCGGTGACGATCTGTTTGGGATCAGCCTTGACGCGTTTCGTTCACTAAAGCCCAGATGGAACGTGTCTGTTGCCATGATGATAATCCGCGCACGCGACGCTGGCCTGATGTCTGAAGATGCCGAACGAAAACTATGGATCGGGATGAGCCGTCGAAAATGGCGACTTTCAGAACCGTACGACGACACCACCCAAATTGAAGAACCGCGCCTTCTGCGCCGCTCGTTTGAGCTAATACTTAATGAGGGTGGACAAACTCCGGCGGACATTACAGGACGTATCGGTCTTCCGTCGTTGGACATTGAGATTCTGAGCGGTCTGCCGCAGGGTTATTTGGGTGCGTACTCACCCGTAGCTTTGTTGCCGGGGCGCGGCATGACTGCGGCTGGTTATCTTGGTGCCAAGGAAAATGCTCAAATTATAGATCTGACTCGGCATAGGACAAAGAAAGGCGGATCGGTGGCCAGAGTAGAGTGGAGCCGACTGTCCGGCAATGAGATTGAAGCTGTGCTTGGCGTTATGCTATGCAGTGAGTTTCCAACAGCCACTCGCATTAAACCCTCGCAGGGCGATGGCGGCATAGACATCTGGGTACCTCCCGCTAGTGCTGCGACTGTATATCAAGTAAAGGGATACACAGGAAAAATCGATGCAAGGCGCCTGGATCATATTAGAGATTCGTGGGACACTCTAGTAAAGTACACGCAAAAAAATTCAATTCGCCTCTCAGCGTGGTTCTTGGTTACGCCAGAAAATCCAACGAAGGAACAACTTGAGTGGCTCAGAAAGCTTACAAATGATGCAGACTTTCCATGTGTCTGGCGAGGACTTGACTACGTGGATGGATTGGCTGCTAAGTATCCAGCGATCATCGATTATTATTTGCGGGACGGTAAAGAAAGACTTGAAGAAACCATTCAGCGCTTTCTGTCGATCGCCGGGCTTAAGAACCCAGTAGACACCCCGGCCAGTTCGATGGAGTCTCTAGAGGAGCTGCATCAGGCCTTGAATCAGTTTGACCCCCATTTCTATTATGATTTCTCGGTTGAATCCATCGGGACCGACGGAGAGTGCCCGCCTATCGCGGAGGTCCCGCGCCAGGTCTTTAGCGTAAGGTTCCGTAGTAATGAACGGCGCATTACATACAAGATTATCGCACGCTTCAACGAGGCCACCAATGAACGGCCAATTCCTGGTTCGATGAGCCTTGTTGCAAATGAGGGTACCGAACTGGCGCGGAAAATCGAAGACTGGGTAAAGTTCGGGGCTCCTTTGGAGAACGTCCCGGCTAAGAACGTACATTGGGACTTGCCTGGCGGATTTGCCGAGCTAAGTGCCAGTGACGAGGCGCTTGTGAGCGTGCCGCCTTCAAAACCCCGTCCAGGATCAATGACCGAGCTGACTATGAGACTCTTGGAGCCGGACAGTACGGTCGTGGACGCCATGGACTTTTTGACGGAAGAAGCGTCTACTGGCATCAAGAGGAGAGGCGCACGCAATGTCGGCCATGACAAGTTGTCGGGGGCTTTGCGATACGAATTGCGACTCAGCCTCGATGATAAAGTGGCAGATGTAAATTTGAGCATGGAGAATCCTGTCGGCCGCTCACCAGCAGATCTTCTGTCTGTTCTCCGTTTCACCGCAGAAATTCGACCACCTCGGCAAATTCAGGTATTTGCTAGGAATGGTCCTGCCTTGGGGCCTCCCTGGCTAGTGCCACAGGCTATGATTCCTGAGGAGCAAGGGAAACTTTGGATAGCCATGTGTGAGAGTCTTGCGACGATACAAGAGCATGTCATCGATAAAATATCGATTCCTGACCTATCAGGACTTTCGCTAGATGACATTAACTCGTGGTATCAGGCTGGTCAGCTATTGCGTGGCGAGATCCTGGACGGCACATGGACTGAACAAGAAGTTCACCTAAACGCTGGCCAGGAACCACCTGATGAGGTTGGGGTGGGACTTTTCAACCAGCCCTTTGGCGTGAATATCGGAGGTAGAGAATACTCGCTTGGTGTTCTAACCGTGCAAGTCGCGACGATTCGCGTGGACCAGATGCGACCACCGGTGGATCGTGGCGATCATAAGGACATATGGGTCATACCCGGTGATGATCCTGCCGCTACGCTTCGTATGGCCAGCGGTGCTCCAGGAGTTTTTGGAAGTCCCGCTGAACCGGAGTCCCCAGATCGTTCGGGATGAGAATTGCTTACCGGTCAAGTCTCTAGTACGGCAGTCTCCAATCGTTAGCTGGCCAGGGCCAATTCACGCTGCAGGCGTGCATGTTTGTGGAACCAGCGGGATCGTGCCTGGTGACGGCGCCGCCATTGGAGCCAGTGGATGGCGTGGCCTGGTGGTTGCGGACGGGCGAGGGCCCGGGCGAGCAGCCTGCGGATCTCGCGGACGGTGAGCGGGATGAGGCCGGGGTCGGCCGGCGGTGCGGCGTCCGGGCCGGTGGGTGGCGGGGCCTGGGTGCCGGTGCGGTCCCGGAGCATCGCGGCGGTGACGGCGCAGACCGCATAAGCGGCCATGACCAGCACGATGTGCCGGAGGATCGCGGTATAGAGACGGGCCTGGCACTGGTCCAGGCCGAAGCAGCCTTTTCCCAGTTCGAAGCTCTCCTCCACCGGCCAGCGAAGTCCTGCTGCCCTGATCAGCCGGGCCTTGGACGCTAGCTGGCCTGCCGGAATGTAGCAGTAGTGGAACGCGAACTCGCCGGTCTTCAGGTGGCGGCGGACCAGCAGCGAGTGCCGCGGGGAAGCGGTCGCGAGCCAGGCCCAGGCATACCACCGCTCGCCCTTCGACCCCTGGCCGGCGGAGCGGACCTCCCAGTCCTCCTTGCGTCCCAGCAGTTTCTTCACCGCCTCCGCGCAGGTCAGCGTGGTCCCAGCGGCGAGCGCGAAAGTGAAGTTCGAGGCGGCGCGCAGGACGTAGGCCTGCCCGCGGCCTTCCAGGAACTCCCGCAGCGCGGTGCAGGCACCATAGACCTCGTCCCCGCACACGAAATCGAAGCGCAGGCCGTCACCGTAGGCGTCCGTGAGGATGCCGATGGCCAGCTCGCCCTTAGTGCAGAACCGCAGATCCAGCGGCAGCCCCGTGACCAGGGACTTCACCGGTCCCTGATGTCATCGGCCGGGATCCACTGCCGTGCCCCGGCCAGCACGTGGCCGGTCTTCTCCCGCACGTAGGACAGATGCACCGTGTTGATGCCGTTCGCGACGCGCCCGGCGCAGCCCATGTACTGCCTTTTCACGCCGGCAGTCGAGGAACCCTGCTTCTCCTGGCCCGTCTCGTCCAGCGCTCCGACCGTCATCCGCCGGCGCCGGGACCGGCGCGCCGCGGCGTCCAGCCCGGCCGCCGCATAGCGCCTGACCTGGCTCATCGCCGCCGCCTCATCCCACGACGCCCGGTTCAGCAGCCGCTGCATCCTGGCCGGCGACCGGTCCCCGGCCTGCTCAGAGACCGTCCACCCGTTCCGTGGCGGCAGGCCGCTCACCAGCGCGCTGATGTACTTCCCGGCCTGCAGCCACGTCTGCGTCCGGGCGAAACACGGCCGTATCAGCCCCACCAGGGCAGACCTTTCCCGCAGGGCCCGCCGTGCCCCTATCCTGGCATCAGCAGCCGCCTTGTCTTCATTTGTCAGCACAAACACATGATCACGAGGCGGCTGTCTCATCTCACGGGAATCCCCGAACCCCTGCGTCACACCAGCTCAGGAACCCACTGGAGACTGCCGTACCAGTGAGGCTCCGCCTCTGACCGCCGAGATCTGTGGTTCCGCAGTTACGCCGGTGCGGGTGGACGCATCATGACCTCGTAGGGTCGGTTGCTCTAGGTGGTCAAAATGGCGCATATTG
>Ga0302325_10006672_pt1 | contig 25832 bp, 19 predicted proteins | sample Palsa_T0_2_FD_201948 | JGI IMG/M metagenome (GOLD analysis project Ga0302325, IMG submission 201948) | Peat permafrost microbial communities from Stordalen Mire near Abisko, Sweden - Palsa_T0_2 | ecosystem: Environmental > Terrestrial > Soil > Palsa > Peat permafrost | place: Sweden: Abisko... | reverse complement strand
TGGTCGATTCCGCGCAATGCGGCACCTGGGAAATCGGCCCGGCTCCCCTGAGGGGCGACGGAATCGTGGTCCAGTTCGGGGGCCACAGCGGCTGTGCGAAGCCGACCGTGGATCCGACGGCGATCTACACCGCCGCGGCCAATTTGTGGCTTGAGGGACCCGACGTGCCCCGGGTTTGCGGCAAGAACGGCACCATCAGTTGCGATCTCGCCGATGCTCCCGCCGCGGTGCTGCCGGACGGCAACATCCTGTTCGCGGCGAGTTCCGGCTACGGCGATCACCCCACGCATTTCTTCGAATTTACGACGGGGAATTTCATCAAACAGGTGGCCGATCCGATCGATCGTGCCGACGACTCCGGTGCCTATTATTACAACTTCCTCGTATTGCCGAACGGCCAGGTTCTCTCGACCGATTTCAGCCGGACCATGGAAGTGTATACGCCTGCCGGCAAGCAGATTTCAGGTTACGGCCCGACGATCAGCAAGGCGCCATCGGCAGTGGCTGCGTGTCAGGTCTATGAGTTCAAAGGCAAGCAATTGGGCGGACGGACTCAGGGCGCCTATTATGGCGACGATGCGCAAGCCGCGACGAATTACCCGATCGTGAAGATCGTCAATACCGAGACGGGACACGTCTTCTACGCCCGGACATCGAATATCAGTTCGAGGTCCGTCGCGCCGCTTGTCTTGAGCACGGCAACCTTTCAGGTGCCGGGCAACGTCGAAGCGGGACCGAGCAGCCTGTACGCGATCGCCAACGGCATCGCATCGAAGCCCGTGAGTGTGACGGTGAGCAATCCCGGCGGGTGCTAGACCGGCTTCCGGCAGGAACGAGATGAGCGTGGTCGGAATCGACCACGCGTCGTTTCCCACCTCGCGCCCGGAGGAGACCATTGCGTTCCGGGGCGGGGGCATCGAGGCGCCGTCGGTTTGATCCGTGGCGCCGGTGCGAAGCGGCGACGCAGCGCACAATCCTGCCATGCGAAAAGCCGGCAGCACTCGCACTTGACGATGTTACTACCCGGTACGTATATCACCCTTCGCATGCGTACCGGTCAGTAACATCGTGATTGTCAAACGCCGCGCCTGTTTCGGCCGGAGGAGCGCCACTCTCCCGACGGTCAAGACAGACCCCGCGTCCGCCAAGCATAATTCGGGATCGAAGCAGCGCTTGCGCGCCGCGCCGGAGAGTGCCGTTTTATGACGTGGATCGTTCGCGTTGCGCTGGAGCGCCCCTACACTTTCGTCGTGCTGGCGATACTGATCCTGATCGCCGGCCCGATCGCGGCCGTCGAAACGCCGACGGACATCTTTCCGAACATCGGAATTCCGGTGATCGGCGTCGCGTTCACCTACACGGACCTGTCGCCCGACGATATGTCCGGCCGCATCATCACGCCTTACGAACGATCGCTCACCACGACCGTCAACGACATCGAGCATGTCGAGAGCACATCTTTGCCGGGCATGGGGATCGTCAAGATATTCTTTCAGCCCAATGTCGATATCCGCACCGCGACGGCGCAAGTCACCTCGATCTCTCAAACTGTTTTGCGGCAGATGCCGCCCGGCATCACGCCTCCACTGGTTCTGAACTACAACGCCTCGACTGTTCCGATCGTGCAATTGGCCTTTTCGAGCCCGATCTTGTCGGAGCAGCAGGTTCTCGACCTCGCCCAGAATTTCGTGCGCCCCGCGCTGAGCACGGTGCCGGGCGCGGCCATTCCCTATTCCTATGGCGGCAAAGTGCGCCAGGTGCAGATCGACCTCGATTCGCAGGCGTTGCAATCGAAGGGACTGTCGGCCCAGGACGTCGAAAACGCCATCACCGCGCAAAACCAGATCGTTCCTGGCGGCTACGTCAAAATCGGCAATTTGATGTACACCGTGAAATTGAACGATGCTGCCGAGACGATCGACGAACTCAACAACCTGCCGATCAAGACCGCGAACGGCGCCACGATCTACATTCACGATGTCGGCCATGTTCGCGACGGCTCGCCGCCGCAACAAAGCATCGTGCATGTCGACGGCGTGCGCGCCGTTCTGACCACGATCCTGAAGGTCGGCTCCGCTTCGACGATTGCCATCGTCCGGGGCGTCAAGGACTTGCTGCCGAAGCTGAAGGAAACGCTCCCGCCCGATTTCAAGATCGTGGCGTTGAACGACCAATCACTGTTCGTGAAGGCCGCAATTTCCGGCGTCGTGCGCGAAGGCATCATCGCGGCCGCACTGACGAGCCTGATGATCCTGCTGTTTCTCGGCAGCTGGCGCTCGACCGTGGTCATCGCGACCTCGATTCCGCTGGCGGTTCTGAGCGCGTTGATCGCACTGTCTTGGGCGGGCCAGACGCTCAATATCATGACCCTGGGCGGGCTCGCACTGGCCGTGGGTATCCTGGTTGACGACGCGACGGTGACGATCGAGAACATCAACTGGCATCTCGAGCAGGGCAAGGACGTCAAGACGGCCATTCTCGACGGCGCGCAACAGATCGTGACGCCGGCCTTCGTATCTCTTCTCTGCATCTGCATCGTCTTTGTGCCGATGTTCGCGCTGAAGGGCGTGGCAGGGTATTTGTTCGTGCCGATGGCGGAAGCCGTGGTTTTCGCGATGATCGCGTCGTTCCTGCTGTCGCGCACCCTGGTGCCGACCATGGCAATGTATCTTCTGCGCCCCCATGTCCGGCCGGATTGTCCGCCGGACCACGCGGATTGCGAGCTGCACGAAGCCGAAGGCGAGCGCAATCCGCTATCGCGTTTCCAGCGGCGCTTCGAAAAGAGGTTCGAGGATTTTCGCGAAGGCTACCGCAATCTGCTTGCGATGGCACTCGCCAACCGTCGCGTTTTCGTCATCGGGTTTCTGACTATCGTCATTGTTTCGTTTGCGCTCGTGCCGTTCCTAGGCTCGAATTTCTTTCCGTCCGTGGATGCCGGCCAGATCACGCTGCATGTGCGTCCGCCCGTGGGTATGCGCATCGAAGACGCGTCGGCGATGTTCGGGGACATCGAGCGCGAAATCCGCGCGGTCGTTCCGCAGAACGAGCTGTCCTCAATCGTCGACAACATCGGCTTGCCGACCAGCTCGATCAACACCGTCTATAACAATTCCGGTCTGATCGGCTATCAGGACGGCGACATCTTCATCAGCCTGAATGAGAATCATCAGCCGACGGCCGGCTATGTGCGCAGACTGCGCGAGATTCTTCCTGCCCAGTTTCCGGGCGCCACGTTTTCGTTCCTGCCGGCCGATATCGTGAGCCAGATTCTGAATTTCGGCGCGCCAGCACCGCTCGACCTGCAAATCGCCGGGCCGAAGTTTGCGGCCGATCAAGCCTATGCCGTGGAACTCCTGCGCCGGATGCGTATGATCAGCGGCATCGCCGATGCGCGCATCCAGCAATCGACGGACAATCCGCAGCTTCGCATCGATATAGACCGCTCGCGTGTGGCGCAACTGGGACTGACGGAATTGAATGTGACGAACAGCGTAGTGACCTCGCTGGCCGGCAGTTCGCAGGTTTCGCCAACCTTCTGGCTGAACCCGAAGAACGGCGTCTCCTATCCGATTGTGGCGCAGACGCCGGAATATCAAGTGGATTCGCTGTCGCGTCTGGAAAACCTTCCGATCACCACCGGCACGTCGCCGGGACTGCAGGTGTTGGGTGCACTCGGTCATATCAGACGCGAGCAGTCGAGCGCCGTGATCACACATTACAATGTCGTGCCGGCAATCGATCTCTATGCCACTACGCAGGGTCGCGATCTGGGCGGCGTAGCGCGCGACGTCCAGAAACTCATCGGCGGAACAGCCAAGGATGTTCCCGGCGGCGCGACCGTCACGTTGCGCGGGCAAGTTGTCACGATGAACACCGCATTCACAGGCCTGTTCCTGGGCCTGCTTGCGGCCATCGTGCTCATCTACATGCTGATCGTGGTGAACTTTCAATCCTGGCTCGATCCGTTCGTGATCATCACCGCCCTGCCCGCGGCGCTCGCCGGCATCGTGTGGATGCTGTTCGCGACGGACACTACCCTGTCGGTGCCCGCGCTCACCGGCGCGATCATGTGCATGGGCGTCGCCACCGCGAATTCGATTCTGGTCGTCAGTTTCGCGCGCGAGCGCCTTGCCGCCACCGGCGACGCTGCCGTCGCGGCCGTCGAAGCGGGCGTCACGCGCTTCCGTCCCGTGCTGATGACGGCACTGGCGATGATCATCGGCATGGCGCCCATGGCGCTCGGCATGGGCGAAGGCGGTGAACAGAACGCTCCCCTCGGCCGCGCAGTGATCGGAGGCCTCATCGCCGCCACCTGCGCCACCCTTCTGTTCGTGCCGATCGTGTTCAGCATCGTCCACGGCCACAAGGCGAGCCGCGCGGCCGGCGAAAAATCGCCCGCGGCATCCGGAGAAGCCTATGCCTGACGCTGGAAATCCGCTGCGCTATACGCCGCCGCGCCGGCTGAAGCTGGTCGGTATCGTCGCCGTCTGCGCAGCAATTCTGGTCGTGGCCATCGGCGTTCTCGGCCGTGTGTTCGCCGACCAGAACGTGGCCGCCTGGACGGATGCGCAGGCACTCCCGACGGTGAAGGTCATCAACCTCGCCGCGGACACCGGGCACGGCGCGCTCGTGCTGCCCGGCGATATCGAGGCGTTCAACAGCGCGCCGATTTACGCGCGCGTCAGCGGCTACCTGAAGCAATGGTATGTCGATATCGGCACGAAGGTAAAGGCGGGCCAACTGCTTGCCACCATCGATGTGCCGGACCAGGACCAGCAACTCGCGCAAGCCAAAGCCGATCTGGGGACCGCAATTGCGAATGAGAAACTGTCTGCGATCACGGCCAAACGCTGGAATGCCCTCCTCAAGGAAAATGCCGTTGCACCGCAGGATGTCGATGAAAAAAACGGCGACCTCGCGGCCAAGATTGCCGCAACGGCGTCCGCCAGGGCGAATGTGGACCGGCTGCAGGATTTGGAGACATTCAAGAGCATCACGGCGCCGTTCGACGGCGTCGTGACCAGCCGTTCGACCGATATCGGCGCGTTGATCGTGGTGGGGGCGCCGGGCCAGACTCCTCTTTTCACCGTGGCCGACGAGAGCAGACTGCGCATCTATGTGCGCGTGCCGCAAAATTATGCGTGGGAAATCAAACAAAACATGACGGCGGCATTCGATGTTCCCGAACGCCCCGGCGAAATTTACACGGCGGTCGTCGCGGCAACGGCGGATGCGGTGGATGCGACAACGGGTACGCTGCTCGTGCAACTGCAGATCGACAATGCCGATCACAAGCTGAAGCCCGGCGATTACGCGCAGGTGCATTTTACACTGCCCGCGACGGCACATGCCATCCAGGTTCCGGCGAGCGCCCTCATGTTTCGAGACTCCGGCATGGAGGTCGCGACGGTCGGCGCCGGCGGGCGCGTCGTCATTAGACCCATTACGATTGCGCGGGATTTCGGAACATCGGTTCAAGTGGCTTCGGGCCTGACCGCGGCCGACCGGGTCATCGACAATCCCCCGGACTCGCTGCGCCAGGGCGACGCGGTGCGCATTGCGCGGTAAGGTGACAACCCTCATGTGCAACAAGCTCAGATCGAAGCGATTTTCGTTCTTCGCAGGAAATCCAGAAACAAAATCGCGTAGATCAGATCGATGCCCACAAGCGCGGGCAATTTCCACGACACGGCCCCGATCATCCACGGCCAGACGACGCCGGCAACGGCCAGCAACTTGCCGATGACGCCGAGATGAATATAGGGCCGGTATTTGACAGGATCCGCCGCCACGCGCGCATAGGCATAGCCGAACGAACCGATCAGTGCGCCGGCAAGGTTGCACAGCACGAGATTCGTGCCCGCAATGGGATCGAGGTGCAGCAGCGGCGTCTCGACCCAATAGCGGAGAAAAGCAAGATTGAATCCGACGAGCAGATTGAAAAAGGCTGCCGTGCCGAAGAGCCAGCGCGCATACACCCTCATGATCGCCTCCCGGCTTGTGGCATTTGCCGCATCGGTCGGATCCATTTCGAGTCTCGAACGGTGGCTTTGCCCGCGCCTTGACTTGGATGCTAGCTTTGCCGGCACAAATTGTGTCCGGATAAATGGTCGCGCATGACCTTCAAGAGATCGACGGAGGAATCCCATGGCTCCGACCGAGCAAGTTCGCCAGCTTGTGGCAGCCGACGATCGCCAAGATTTTGAGTTCGCGTCGCGCGGATTCATTGCCACGCGCAAGGACCCCGTCATCAAGCGGGGCGACGGACGGGTCGCCTACGACATCTCGGCCTATGAATTCCTGACGGGAGCTGCGCCCGACACAGCCAATCCCAGCCTGTGGCGGCAGGCACAGATCCTGACCATGAACGGTCTGTTCCAGGTCGCAGATCGCATTTTCCAGGTCCGCGGCTTCGATGTGTCCACGGTGTCGTTCATCGATGCGGGGACCGGCTGGATCGTCGTCGATCCCCTCACCTCCGTCGAAGCTGCACGCGCGGCTTATGAACTGGCCACTGAGCATTTGGGCAAGAAGCCGGTTCTCGCCGTCGTCTATTCGCACAGCCATGTCGACCATTATGGCGGCGTGGGGGGCGTGACGAGTGCGGCCGACGCGGCGTCCGGCGCCGTCAAGATCATCGCGCCGGAAGGTTTCCTCGAACACGCAGTGTCGGAAAACATCATTGCGGGGCCTGCGATGTCGCGGCGCGCGCGGTTCCAATTCGGTCTCACCCTGCCCCGCAGCGCGGAAGGCGAGATGACCAGCGGATTGGGTCCGCGGCCTTCGCTGGGCTCGCTGTCGCTGATTGCGCCGACGAACATCGTCTCGCGGACCGGACAGGAGATCAAAATCGGCGACGTGACGATGGTGTTCCAGCTGACGCCGGGCACCGAGGCACCGGCCGAGATGAATTTCTATCTGCCGCAATTCCGCGCCGTGTTCATGGCGGAGAATGCGAACCTCACCATGCACAACCTGTTGCCCGCGCGCGGGGCGCTGGTGCGCGATGCGAAGGCCTGGGCGGATTATCTGACGGAATCGATTCGCCTGTTCGGCGACAAGAGCGACACGATGTTTGCGGCCCACGGAATTCCCCGCTTCGGCCAAGATGAGATCGTGGCATTTCTCACCAGCCATCGCGATGCCTACAAATTCCTGCACGACCAATCGGTACGGCTGATGAACAACGGGCTGACATCGTCCGAGATCGCCGAAGTGATCAGGCTGCCGGATGTGCTTGCGAAGCAATGGTTCAATCGCGGTTACTACGGCACCATGAGCCATAATTCGAAGGCCGTGTATCAGCGCTATATGGGCTGGTATGACGCCAACCCCGCCAATCTCAATCCCCTGCCGCCCGAACCGGCCGCCAAACGCTATGTCGCGGCGATGGGCGGCGCAGCCGCGGTGGTCGCGCTGGCCGCCAAGGCCGAACGCGACGGCGAGCTGCGCTGGGCGGCGACATTGCTCAATCACGCCGTGTTCGCCGACGACAGCAACAAGGTCGCGCGCGACCAACTTGCCGGCATCTACACGAAGCTCGGCTTCGAATCGGAAGCCGGCACCTGGCGCAATATCTATCTCACAGGCGCGCAGGAATTGCGCGACGGCGTCGCCAAATTGCCACCCGCCAGCATGAGTACCGATGTCCTTTCGGCCACGACGACGCCGATGCTGCTCGACTTCGTGGCCGTGCGAATCAATCCGGACAAAGCCGCAGCGCAGGCATTCAAGATCAACATTGAACTTACCGATCGCCGCGAGAAACATCTGATCACAGTCGAGAACGGCGTGATGATCCATGAAGCGGGCATCGTCGATCCCGCCGCCGGCGCGAGCGTGCGGATGAAACGACCCGATCTGCTGATGACATTGCTTGCCGGCATTCCAGTAGCAGCCCGCGTCGAAACCGGCGACGTCGCGGTCGAAGGCGACGCAGCGCTCTATGACGCGCTGGTCGGTCTGATTGAACCCCTGACACCCAATTTCCCGATTGTCACGCCGTAACGGAATGGCCGGACCGCCGTTCGGCGGTACGTCGGCACTCCAATGTGAAGTTCCGTGAAACGCACGGCCACTCTGTACGTTGTTGTGAAGGGCAGAGACCGTCCGCAAGATGTTCAAACAGTCGTGGCACCTGATCGGGGAGGGGTTCGAAGCGTTCATTCGCGACGAAGCCTTGACGCGGGGCGCCGCAATTGCGTTTTACGCTGTAACCGCCATTGCACCCGTTCTTTACATCGCGGCGACGATAGCCGGGCTGATATTCGGCCGCACCGCGGCTCGCGAGGCGATCGGCGGCGCATTGGGTCACATCATGAGCCGCGACAGCGTGGCCCTTCTGGAGCTGGCAATTCGCAATGCGCGGGGAACATCCACCGGCATTTTCGCCGGCATTGTCGGTCTCGTCACCCTGATTGTGACGGCCTCGGGTGTATTTGGCGAAATGGAAGACGCGCTCAATGCAATCTGGCGCGCGCCGCGGAAGGGACCTCTCCTGCCCCGCCTGCTCCGCGGCCGCGCGGTGAGCCTGGCGCTTGTCATCGGCCTCGGACTTCTTCTCGTCGTCTCGATGATTCTGGCGGCCGCGATTACCGCGTTGGGACGCTACATCGACCTGCACACCGCCTATAGCGAATTTGCTCTTGCGACGTTCAACAGCGCGATCTCCTTCCTGCTTACCTCCGTCCTGTTTGCTGCGATCTACAAAGTTCTCCCGAACAAGGACCTCGAATGGCGCGACGTGGCCGCAGGCGCCGTCGGGACTGCGCTGTTGTTTCAGGTCGGACAATTTCTGCTGGGTTATTATCTCGGCAGCAGCACCATCGCGACTCCTTATGGCGCGGCGGGTGGCCTGATCGCACTTCTTATCTGGGTTTACTACTCGGCGCAGGTGTTCCTGTTGGGTGCGGAATTCACCAAGGTCTATTCGCAGCGTTACGGCAGCCAGCAACCGGCCGACAAGGCTGCACCCATATTGCCGGCCCGCGCGATCGGCGACACCGACCTGAGTCAGTCGGCGTAGCCAAGCTGCGTTCGACTTGTCCGCGCTGCAGAGCGGTTTGTCTCGACTCGGGGTTCGTTCTTCCCTGTATTGCGATAGCCACGCGACAAAACGGTGGGCCGGCCTAATAGCGCAAGCCGCGGGAGGCTCATTTTCACGTTTCGTTCGTTATGGTCCGCAGGGGACCGGTATTCGGGCCCGGTACGGGCAAAAACGCGCACATGTTTGGGATGGGACGATGAAAAGCGGAGACTCGACCGCAGCCGGCAACGGTTGTCGTCCATGAGCACCCACACGCGATCGTCGGGATGGAGCCGAGTGAGCGGTACATTTCGCCTCGCGTTTAACCGCAAGGCGCCGCGCGCGCGTAAGCAATCGATCAGCGATCTGCGTTGGTCGCTGGAGGCGACCGATCCTGCAGCAACTCTCTTTACCGGCAGGTTTCAGGCATCGGATCACGCAGCCGTCCCCTATCGCCTGTGGCCGGCGGCACAACCCATTGCCGCGGTTCTGCTGCTGCACGGCGCCTTCGACTACTCGGGCGCCTTCGATGACATCGGGCCGAATTTCGCCGCGCGCGGCATCACGGCGATTGCATATGATCAGCGCGGCTTCGGCGCGACCCGCTCGCGCCGGCACTGGTGCGGTCGCAAAAGAATGGTGCAGGATGTCGTCGATGCCGTTTCCTATATTCGAATGCGTTTTGGCGGCTTGCCTCTCTTTATCGTGGGCGAAAGCATGGGAGCGGCGATCGCCGTCCATGCCGTGGCCGGCGCGCCCAATCTCGGTATCTCCGGACTTGTGCTGGCCGCACCCGGCGCAATTGCGGGAGGGCTCCGTCGCGTGTTCGTCTCTCTGCTTGTTCGACTTGTCGACTTCTTCGCGCCTGAAAGCGAACTCATCATCGAGCGCCTGAGCGTCCGTGAATTGAGCGCGTCGGCCGCCATCCGGCTGCTTTGCGACCCGATGGTGCTGCGCGGGGTGCGGCCGAGAATGGCGTTTGGCCTACTTGAACTGGCGGCAACGGCCATGGATGCGGCTCGCAAGGTCGCTATTCCGACGCTTACCATGATCGGCTCCAGGGAAGACTTTCTGCGCAACCAGTGCATCGCACAGCTCCATAAGTCGCTGGCCGGGGAAAAAGCCTGGCACGAATTCGAAGGCGGCCCGCATCTGCTGCTGCATTGGCAGAAAGGCGACAATGTTCTTGCCGAGACTTTAAGCTGGATCGAAGCGCGACTCGGAACGAGCCCGGGTTGAAGCGTCGCTCGGCATGCTCGGAACTGCGTTAATGGCAATGAAATCAATAGCTTAATACTTTGCGCAGTTTTGTGGCAGTTTCCTGGAACCAGGTCGCGCTCCAGGTGTTTTCATACCCGCGGAACGCGGATTCCGTTCGGGGCAAGGTGTGTTTGTGCGGGCACGGGGGGCTTCACGACTGACGGGGTGGTTCGGCTTGTTGGCCGGCGGGATGATTGCGCTCGCGCCGGCTTGTGCTGCTTCTGACATCGCATCCGTCTCCGACTTGAGCCAACTTTCCATCGAGGAACTGGCAAACGTGCCGGTCACCTCGGTCTCAAAATTGGCCGAACCACTGGGCGACGCGGCGGCAGCGATCTACGTCATCAGCCATGAAGACATTCGCCGTTCGGGCGCGACGACGCTGCCGGAGATATTGCGTCTTGCTCCAAACCTTGAAGTGGCCCAGGTCAGCGGCAGCGGCTACGCAATCACGGCCCGCGGCTTCAACGGCACCACCACCACCAACGGTGCCGGCAACAAACTGCTAGTGCTGATTGACGGGCGTACCGTCTATACGCCCCTCTATGGCGGCGTGTTCTGGGATTTGCAGAACGTGCTGCCGGAAGACATCGACCGCATCGAGGTGATCAGCGGGCCCGGCGCGGCACTTTGGGGCGCCAACGCCGTAAATGGCGTGATCAACATCATTACGCGCAATTCCGGCGACACGCAGGGCCTCTCCCTGAGCATCGACGGCGGCGGCCTCGAATATGGGGCAAGCGCGCAATTCGGCGGCGCCATCTCGCCGGACGCGACGTTCCGAATTTATGCCCAGGCCTATGATCGCGGCGACGACGAAACGACATCGGGCGCCAACGCGCATGACAGCTGGGACAAATTGCAGGGCGGATTTCGCGTCGATTGGCATCCGGGCGATGCGCTGGTGACGTTCCAGGGCGATGCCTTCACCGGCCGGGAGGAGCAGAGTGCGCCGCCCAACGCCGTGATCGGCGGCGCCAATCTTCTCGCGCGCTGGACACAGCCTCTGAACGACGGATCGTCGCTTCAGGTGCAGGGCTATTACGATTACAACACGCTTTATCTGCCGGGCAGCCTCGGCGACGCGCTCAGCACGTTCGATCTCGATATCCAGCATAGTTTCGCGCGGGGGTCATGGAACGACATCGTCTGGGGCGGAGGGGCGCGCATCTATACCGATCGCTATTCGAACACGGCCAGCATCCAATTCCTTCCGCCGGTCACCACGCAGAGCCTTGAAAACGTGTTCATCCAGGACACGATGTCTGTCAGCGACAACGTCAAGCTGATCCTCGGAGCCAAGCTGGAGGACGATCCGTTTGTCGGGCTCCAGCCGCTTCCGGACGCGCGCATCTCCTGGAAGCTCACGGGCACGAGCCTTCTCTGGGCGGCCGTATCGCGTGCGGTTCGTGCGCCCACACTGTGGGACCGGGATTTGAATGAACTGGTCGGAGGACACACAATACTGGGCGGCGGAGATTTCCAATCGGAAAAACTCATCGCCTATGAAGCGGGCTATCGCGCAGAGCCGATGGCGAACCTGTCGTTCTCGATCAATGCATTCTACAACTCATATACGGATCTGCGCAGCTTCAATTTTTCTTCGACCCCTCTGTATCCGTTTGATTACGGAAACAGCATGTACGGAGACACTTACGGCGCGGAATTCTGGGGTAGCTATCGGGTGACGGATTGGTGGCTCTTCTCGGCCGGCTTCAACGTGTTGGAGGAAGACCTCAAGTTCAAACCGGGAAGCGTCGTTCCTACCGGTACGCAGATTGCCGGCAACGACCCGTCGCACCAGGTGACGCTCAAATCGTCCTGGGACCTGCCGCACGGTGTGGAGTTCGACATCGATGCCCGATATATCGGCGCGCTGCCGGATCCGGCCGTACCTGCCTATTGGGGTCTCGATGCGCGCGTGGGCTGGCAAATGACGGATCACCTCGAAATGGCGTTGTCAGGAACCAATCTGGCCGGCAAGCATACGGAGTTCGGCCCTATCCCGGGCGGCTATGTCTTCAGCCCCACCGTTCTCCTCGCGCTGAAATGGAAGCCCTGAGCCCCGGTGCTATGCGGGCGGCGGCGCCATCATCTCCTGAAAATTGCTGTAGTAGAATTTTTCCTTCTCGGCCTCGGTCAGGCCGGAGAACGTCCGCTCGAAGCGCCCGATCGGATCGTCGGTCCCTTCCGGATGCGGATAGTCGCTCGAGAAAAGGAACAATTCGGCGCCGGCATCCTTGATCATCCGGCCGACGTCTTCGCCCGGGAACGGCGTGAACTTGACCGCGCGGCGAACATAGGCAGATGCCTTCAGCGGCAATTCCGCGACACTCGCATCGGTGCGTTTGAAGATTTTCTGACTCAGATCGAGCATGCGCAGGAATTCAGGCACCCAGCCGGCACCCAACTCGATAACGCCGCCGCGCAGCGCGGGAAACCGTTCGAAGACGCCATCGAACACCAAGGATGTGAGGAATTGCTGAGGCGCGATCGAAAGCACCATGAAATCGCGCACACGCAGATTTTCACCGCCCTCGGCGCCTGTGATGTCCTTCGGCTTTGGCTTGCCATTGTTTCTGTAAGCGTCAATTGCAATCTGGCTGTTCGGGCCGACATGCAGCATGAAGGGCACGCCTTCGTCGCAGAAGGCCTGCCACACGCCGTCAAAATCCGGATGGCCCGGCGATTTGTCTCCGACTGGCGCGCCCGGCAGCCAGAACGCGCCGCAGCCGATGCGTGCACCTTCCTTAAGTTCTTCGACGCAGCGCGCAGGATCGGCCAGCGACAATTGACCTACCGCGATCAGCCGTTTGTCGGCACGACAGAACTCCGCCATGGCGCGATTGTGTGCCCGGATGCCCCCATACCTGATGTCCATGTCATTATGGGCGAGATATTGGCCGGCGGAGAAAGTCGAAAATACCAGTTGGCGCGCGAAGCCGAGATCGTCCATCGCTTTCGCGCGTTCCGCAGGATCGAACGCGCCGAAGGCGTTCCAGCCTTTCGTTCCCTTCACCACATCGGTATGGATTTTGCCTTTTTCGGCCCGCGCCTTTTGCTTCGCAACCGCCTCATTGATGAAGTCGAACGTCGCGGTCGCGGACTTGACGAGACTCAGTTGCGGCAGGCGCTTGCGGATGTCGGGATCGGCATGCTTTTCGACCCAGTCGACTGTTTCCATGATGTGGCTGTCGGCGTCGCAGTAAAGCCTGTTCGTTCCGTAGGGCATGCCAGCCTCCGAGAAGCACAGTTTCCTGCAAAATTATAAATTCGATCGCGTGGATGTAAAGCGATAGCCGCATGCCGCACTGCGGCATCCGTTGCTCGCGGACCTTCCGCGCATATCATAATCGATGTCTGGCGAGGCGGAAAGCGGCGCGCGCGCAAACCTGTCTTGGCTATCGTAAATCGGCCGCAGGTCCGGCAGACAGAGCGCTCCTGCCCTCGGCGATTTGCCATGCCAGCAATACCGGCACGCCCAGCGCGATTTCGCGTGCGCGCTTGAGAAGCGAGACTGCGATGCCGAGCTGCGGTGGCAGGCCGAACGTCGGCATGAGCAGCGCATACCCCACTTCCTGAACACCAATTGCGCCCGGAACGAAGATGGTCGCGCTGCGGATCGCAGCAAGCACGGCCTCAATGGCGACGGCATTTGCAAAGCTGACCCGCGCGTCGAGAAGCAAGAGCGCGAGCCAGGTTCCGAAGGCGCCGGCGAGCCAGCCCACGACATGAACGCCGAAGCCCACAATCATCCGACCCGGTGCATCGTGTATCTTCCCGAGTGCCAGGGACACCGCGCCGGCGCCGGCTGTCCACGCCGGTATCATCCGGGAGACTGCGCCCTCAAGCAGCGAGAAACCGCGGCGTTGCAGAACCAGGAATCCGCCGGCAAGCGGGATAGCGATGCAAATTCCGATAAGCGTCGTTTTCACGAGCGGAGCCTGCAACGCGGCGCCCGGCAGATCGATTGCGAAAATGGCGAGGCCAGCACAAATGAAAACGACCTGCGCGCTCATCTCCAAGGTCATGTCCACGATCGTGGAGGCAAATGCGACGGGCCGGCTGAGGCCGCGAAGCATGACGGCACGTGCGCCTACGACCAGTCCGACAAGCTGCGAGAACGGCAATATCTCGCCGGCAGAGTCGCGCACGGCCCGACCCCAGATATAAGTCACCATGTTGCTCCACGAATATGGCGGGTCGAGAACCAGCCACGCCGCACCCAGCAGACAGAAATTGGCAAGTCCATAGAGGCAAAGCAGGCACAATCCGCCCCAGCCGATCGACGTCACGGCAACCCAGACCGACGAAACGCCGACGTGGAAGATGAGCCATGCCGCGCCGAGCAATCCTGCAAGACCGGCAAACATGACTGCGGGCTTCATTGCGCGTCCATTGTTCTCGCGTGGCGAAAGCGCACGACAGGCTTCTCAGATGAAATCCGCAAAGCCGCCCAATCTTATGCCGGTACCGCTCGCCGCAGCCGCCACACTGCGGTCGGTGAGTGCGGCAAGTTCATCCGCGTAGCGATATCCCGCCGCCGCGCCTTCAAATCCGCCGCCCGACGCCGGATGAAGATATATTTCCGACAGCCGCGAAGGCAAATTGCCGATTAATCCGCGCAATCGGGCCGCATGCATGGCGCCCGACCATGCGAGTCCGAAGACCGCGTCGGGAATGCAAAGGCGTTGGCTCCGCAACCGCCAACGCAACAGCCGCGCGAAAGGCTCCGTTAGATAGGCCGGATGCGTTGCAGTCTGGGGATCCGCCAACGCCAACACCCGACGCGGCTCAATCGGCAGCCGCAAACTGCGCATACCGTGCTTTGTGCCTACGCGCAGAATCGTGTCGGCGATTGTCGGGTGCAGATGGAAATGCTTGTGTGTGTTGACGTGATCGAGCGGCAATCCGGTCGCGCGATAGGCTTCGAACTGCGCTTCTATCTCGTCTTCCATCTGGCGGCGCACGGTGCCGCGGAAGAAAATCGCGGCACCCGCGCGCGCCATGTCATCCCGGAAAAACCCGTTTGCGTCGACAAGATCGGGGACTGCCGCAGCCGGCAAGATGGGGCGCCCATCCACGAGAACGATGTGAAGTCCGACACGCAGCGACGGCATCGCCCTGCCGCGCCGGACAGCATCCGCCGCGGCAGCGCCCGCAACCATCAAGCTGGCGGCAGTCAGAATGCCGCCCCGGTGGGCCTCTTCGACCGCTTCGTTGACTTCGCGGGCAACGCCAAAATCGTCTGCCGTGACCACGAGCTGCTTCATGGCCCGGTTACGCGGCTGTCCGCCGCTCGCGCAGAAACTGGAAGAACTCCACGCCTTCGCGCAGGCGGCGTTTCATCATGTCCGACGAACGGACCATCTCGCCCACTATCGAAGCGATCTTGCTGGGTCGGAAGTAGAACTCCCGGTAAAAATCCTCCAGCGAATTGAAGATCTCTTTGTGCGACAGATGCGGGTAGTGTAGCGGAGCGATCTGGATGCCGTGTTCGTCGACCAGTTCCGCATTGGACGCATCGAGCCAGCCGTTCTGGATGGCTTGATTGTAAAGAAACGTTCCCGGATAGGGCGCCGCGAGAGAGACCTGGATCGTGTGCGGATTGATCCGCTTTGCGAACTCGACCGTCTCGCGGATGGTTTCGGTAGATTCGCCGGGCAGACCCAGAATGAAGGTACCGTGAATCTGAATTCCCAGCTCGTGGCAATCGCGCGTGAACTTTTCCGCGATCTCTATGCGCATCCCTTTTTTGATGTTGTACAGGATCTGCTGGTTGCCGGATTCATAACCCACCAGCAACAGCCGCAAGCCGTTGGCTTTCAGCACTTCCAGCGTCTTGCGCGGCACGTTCGCCTTCGCATTGCACGACCACACCACACCGAGCTTGCCGAGCTCCTTCGCTATTGCTTCTGCGCGCGGCAGATCGTCCGTGAAGGTGTCGTCGTCGAAGAAGAATTCCTTGACCTGGGGAAATGCCGCCGTCGCATATTTGATCTCTTCGATCACGTGGCCGACGCTGCGTGTGCGATAGCGATGCCCGCCGACAGTCTGCGGCCACAGACAGAAGGTGCAGTGCGATTTGCAGCCGCGACCCGTATAGATCGAGATGTAGGGATGCTTCAGATAGCCGATGAAATAATCTTCGATTCTGAGGTCGCGCTTGTAGACCTTCGTCACGAAGGGGAGCGCATCCATGTTCTCGATCATCGGCCGGTCGTCATTGTGGACGATGACGTCGCGGTTCGTGCGATAGGAAATACCCTTGATGTCCTTGAGCGGAATCTCGTCCGCGACGTCCTTGACCGTAAAATCGAATTCGTTGCGCGCGACGTAGTCGATCGACGGGCTTCCGCGCAGCGACAACTCCGCATTCACCGCGACCTTAGCGCCGATCATGCCAATCTTAAGCTGCGGATTGGCGGATTTCAGGGCCTCCACCACGCGCACATCCGACGCGAAAGACGGGACGGATGTGTGCACGACCACGTGGTCGAAATCCTTCGCCTGCGCTACCACCTCCCCGAGGCTTGTCTTGTGGGGCGGCGCGTCGATCAACTTCGAGTTCTCGACGAGAGCGGCGGGCTGGGCGAGCCAGGTCGGAAACCAGAACGATTTGATCTCGCGCTTCGCCTGATAGCGCGAGCCGGCGCCCCCGTCGAAGCCATCGAAGGAAGGCGCCTGGAGAAAGAGAGTCCGCAACATGAATTCAACCCTGGATCTGGGACATCAGTCCGCTTTTTTCGACTCGCAGCCGCTCCCCGCGCCACTCCACGGCATTGCCGAACAGCGAGCCGAGGAATATTGCGAATGATAGCAGATCGCGCAACGGTAGCCACAACAGCGATCCCGTTCGCGTTCCGGTCAGAAAGTCGATCTGCAGTTTCAGGAGGATGCGAACCGCGAGAATCGCCAACACGATCGCGCTCGCCGTATGCGAAAAACCCAGCATAGCCGCGCCGAGAAGCGCCAGAGGGAGCGGATGCGTCACGAAACTTGCCAGATGCCCCACCGGATTGACCACACGGACCGCGCGTGCCCAGCGCAGCTCCTGGCTGACCAATCCAACGAAACTTGCATTGTCGCAGCCGTGCCGCACGGTCATGGCAGGATATGCGATCGTGAAGCCTGCCGTACGCGCGGCCCGACCGATTTCGTAGTCGTCAACAAAATGGCCGGTGAAGGCTTCGAAGCCACCGATCGTTTCGAGGGTCTGTCGCGACAGCGCGATGGTGGACCCAAAGCAGGGGCGCTCGACTCCGAGTGCGATGCCCAGCGCCGCGTTAGGGAGGAAATGATAGCTGAGTCCCATGGCGGACAGGCGCGACCAGGAATTGCCGGAGCCCTTGCCGGCATAAAGGCAGGAAACGATCCCCACGCCGGGACGCGCCGCAGCGGCCGCAATCGTCGTCAGATAGTCGCGCGGCACTGTGATGTCGCTGTCGGTCAGCACCAGATAGTCGTGCTTTGCTACCCGCATCATATTTACGACGTTTGATACCTTGCGGTTTGTGCCGTGCATGGCTGGATCGACGACAACCGCAATGTCGCGATTTGGAAAGCGGCGTTTCAAACTTTCCACCACGCCGATTGCGGGATCGCCGGTGTAGCGTAGTCCGAACACAATCTGAATCGGGGCCGGATAATCCTGCTTTAGAAAACTGGCCAACGCCGTTTCCAGACCGGGTTCCGCGCCATGGAGAGGCTTGAGAAGCGTGATGGCGGGAAAGACCCTTCGTAACGGCGGGGCTTGGCGCTTGAGCAGCATCCGCGCCGCGGCGGCAGCCGACAGTGCAAACGTACAGCCGGCCAGCGACATCGCCAGCAATATCCACCCTGCATAGTGTGAAAGCGACAATTCCTGGCCTTTCGTCTAATTGCTCACGCGCCGCAACTGTCGCAACCATTCGTGAAGTCCGGCAACCAATCTGTGCCGCCCTGGTGCCATTTTCAGGATATGGTCATCAATCCCGTGAGCACCAGCGCCCGGCTCCCAGGATATCCTCGCCCCGAATTCGTATACGCTCACATCGGTATCTCAGATGACGGTTTGGGAGCAACAGAAACGCTCATCGCCCGCGTTTCCTTCGCGCGACGTAACATCAGCGCAACAAGACACATAAAATCGTGACGTGCTTGGATGAATCATGCTCGTTTTGCTGCAAGGCGCGCAATTCCCCGCGGCCGCACGGGACCTTCGGGCAGTGGAGGTCGGAGATTAACCATATTTGCTCGTGTAAATGACTCGGCGTCTCGATAGACTGCATGGCAGGAATATTCGCCCACCTTTCCGGTATCCAAGCCCTATTGTGGCCCAGGGTCACCCGTCTGCTTGCCAGCCATATCCGGCGCAATTATCTTTGCCGACCTTCCGTCCAGAAGTGCATCGATGGCAGCCTTGGCGGCTTGGACGGCAGCGTCGCGCGTCGGGTAAGTGGGTCTGGGAGCAACTGTCCGCATCTCCAGCCGTCGCGATTTTTTCGGGTGAATGATCCATCGCCACACGCCATCGTCGTTGTTGGCGATGGAATATACGATGCCCCGATACTCGTTTGCTGCAACCATGACGGCACGCCTGCCTCAACACCCCGAAACCGATTTTCGGAAGACTCGCCGCGCGGCAACAGCATCGCGATTCGATCTCTTCGTCTTCGGCACCGTTGGATTCGACCCGTTCTCGAGAGAGTGTAGCGCTGCGCGAAAGCCATTGCAGAAAATGCTCGGTCCGTAATCGGACAAAGCTTGCACATTGTACGGATGCGTCGTGCAATCGATCGAACAATAATCTGCATACGGATTACAATCTCGCAACGCGGCTCAGCGAAGGCCCCCAGGGGTACCGGCTGGCCGAATCGACAAAACACAGATTGCCTTGGTGTATTTCCGGTTCGGGAGGCGTATAGTGGTGCGTCCAGAAGGTTGCGGCATTCCGCGACCGACGGCAGACAGGCCGCCAGGCCGGTTCCGCACCCTTGAACCCTTGGTTCGGGAGGAACAGACATGCCGACAATCAAGAACCCCATCGAATGGAGCGGTGCCCAGCTCGTACATACAGCGCACGCCATCGGGTCGGCCTATCGCTCGCTGCAGCACATCCAGGACACGATCCATTCGCCGGCCCCGGCCATTCACAAAATTGGCGCCGCCGACGTATGGGCGGCTCTCGCCAAGGGGTTCGACGACTTCGAAGCCTATCGCAGCGACGTCATCTTTCTGTGCATCACCTATGCCGTGGTGGGGCTTGTGCTGTCGCGCCTTGCCTTCGGCATGGAGATGTTGCCGCTTCTGTTTCCGCTTGCGTCGGGTTTTGCGCTTGTCGGTCCGGTCGCAGCGGTCGGCCTCTATGAGATGAGCCGGCGGCGCGAGCAGGGAGTCGCCGTCAGTTGGGCGAATGCCTTCGACATCCTCAAGGCGCCCGCGGTCGGCGCGATTGCAGTATTGGGCATGGTGCTGGTGGTCGTTTTCCTGCTGTGGCTCGCCGCGGCGTGGGAGATTTACCGTTACACGTTGGGTCCCGCGCTACCGAGTTCCATCGGCGCATTCGTCCACGACGTGTTCCTTACCGGCCGCGGCCAGCTGCTGATCATTGTCGGCGTCGGCGTGGGATTCCTCTTTGCGCTATTTGCGATGGCGATCAGCATCGTGTCGTTTCCGCTGCTTGTCGACCGCGACGTGGGGCTCGACACGGCCATCCGTACCTCCATCCGCGCGGTCGTCGCCAATCCGGTTCCCATGGCGCTATGGGGACTGATCGTGGCGGCAGGACTGGTACTGGGATCGATTCCAGTTTTCGTCGGTCTGGCCGTCGTGCTGCCCGTGCTTGGTCATGCGACATGGCACCTCTACCGGAGCTTGGTGCCGCGCTGAGTACGCTCCAAAAGCCAGCATTCGGCCATATCAGCCGAACGCAACCAAAAGCGCGCCAACAACGCCCGCGGAAATAAGGGGCACCGCGAATGCATACATCAATTCATATCTGAACATGAACTTTGTCCAACTGGAGTTCAATCAGTCACTTAGGGCGATAAAACGCGGACGCCTGCACGGTGGTTCCTCCGCATCAGAAGAATCTAGGCACGGATTCATATATTTTCGACTGTCCCCGCCGACGGCTGATATAAAAATCGTATAGCGATCCGCTCAAGGCGAACCGGCGCCGAGCGAAGACCGCCGAACAGCCTCGCGCCGCGTCGAACAGAGGCATGCGCGAATTCTATTTTTCAGCGTGCACAGCATCCTCGATTTCCTACGCAACGAACCCTAGCTGAATAGCGCTGTGAATCATGATGATTGAGGCTTTCGTCGCGAATCGCGCGAAATCCCTGCATGGAGAAAAAATTGAGTATCAAACTCGGACGACTGACCGCTCTTAATTCCGCGGACCATAATTTCGATTACGCCGTGGCATCGGCCTACAACCACGCCGGGGACAAATATATCGCGTTTGCTGACGGCGATCCCCGGAAAATCTATGACTTCGATGGGCAATATGGCTATGGCGACCGGCAAATCTGGGAAACGCTCTCTTCCAAACTATGCGCAGTGCGCGCCTCCGGCGCCAAATCCATCCGCATACTCGATGTTGGCTGCGGGCCGGGAACATGGCTTCGCCGCGTTGTGACACGCGCGCGGGCGCTGGGTTTCACCAGCGTTATTGCCCGCGGCTTCGATATCGCCGGGGGTCAAATACGGCGCGCCCAGGAATACTCGTCGGACTTGGCACGGCGGCCCGGCGTCGATCTGACCTTCGAGATGGGAGATATTTTCAAGCCGCTTCCCGAAGCCGATTGCAGCGTCGATCTCTGCCTTTGCCTGTGCGGCGTTCTCAATCATGTGGAGGCGCCGGACCACCCCGCGATATTTGCCGAGATTGCACGCGTGACGAAGGGCAGCTTTGTGACGTCCGTCCGTGCGATCGGCAGCAAGCCTACCGTCTATGTCGACTCGATCGAGCAGGCACGCCAGTTTCGCCAGTATAACCGGAACAATCGGCTTGATGTGGAATTCCAAAACGGGCGTCGTATCTCGCTCCCCTCGCACCTGTTCGGCACCGATGAGTTGCGCGCGCTCATCGCGCCTTATCTCGAAGTCGAGGATGTTTGCGGTCTCGAACTGTTTCACGGACGTTTTGCGGGCGACCCGCGCTGGAATCGCGATTGCAGCATCAGTGCGCATCTCGCCGTTGAACTTGAGCAACTCGAGAAAGACCATTGCAGGGATCCCGAGTTCATCGACCACGCAACCCATCTTCTGCTCGCCGCCAAAGTATCGACCGCAAAGCAACGCCACGGTCATGCGTAACCTTGCGCAAGCTCCACCCGATTCGATAACGGCGTTTGAACTGTTCCGCAACCGCATCGGCCGCTGGTGTGCATGTCGCGTGGACGGCCTGGTGTTCGGCACATTCTTCGAGCGCGAGGCTGCCATCCATTTTGCGTGTCGCAAATGCCGGAATGCCAAATTGTTGCGGCTTATCGACTTGGCGACGGACAACGCATAATCGATAGTTGACAGCGCTGTGGGGTTCTATAGACGGCCTATATAAATCGCCGGTCACCGACATATTGAATTTATGCCTGCTCCCGTGGTGGTTATCGGAACCAGTTCGCGCTGAACGATCCCTTCAGATTTCGCGAAGCATTTGCGACGGCGGCCCGACAACCGAAGTACCGCCCGGTCTATCGAACGTGGAAGCGGCGCACGTGCTCATGACCACCACCTTCGGCGATATCGTGATGGTTTCGCTGCTTGGCTTTGCGGCCACCTGTTCGAACATGTTGGGTGCCGCCCTCGGACTCTACTTTCCGCTTCCGAAGCGCGTGCTGAGTTGCGTCCTGGCCTTCGCCGCCGGCTCGCTCATCAGCGCACTTGCCATAGAACTCGCCTATCAAGGCGCCGAGGAGCTCCACACGGGCGGTATCGGCATCCGCACCACATTGCTCATCATTGGCGGCGGGTTCGCCATCGGCGCCGTTCTCTATTACGTCGCAACGCTGTATCTGGAGAGGAAAGGCGCCGCCATCCGATTGCCGACACGCTTTCGCGAATATGCGCGCGAGCGCAAGCGCCAGGACACGGCTGAAACGATCCAGCTTCTCGCGAGTTGCAACCTGCTGCGCCACCTGCCGCCGGAAGATATCGAGGAACTTCTGCCCTATGTCCGCAATCGCAGCCTTGCTGCGGGCGAAGTTCTGTTCCGCACGGGGGAGCCGGGCGACGCGCTCTTCATCGTGGCCAGGGGCAGCGTCGAAGTCGTGGAAGGAGATGGCAGCGCCGCACACGTCCTCGCCGAACTTGGTCCCGGACATGCCTTTGGCGAGATGGCGCTGCTGAACGGCGGGCCCCGCACCGCAACGGTCCGTTCGCAAGGCGCAACGGAATTGCTGGCGATCGAGAAACAAGACTTCGATGTCCTTGTTGCACGCGACCGGGAATTCGCCGCTGCAGGCGAGAGACTGAGTCACGAGCGCGCCATCAAAAACCTCAGTGCAGGCGGCGCGAATGTGAGCATATGGGCGAAAATCGCGGGCGGCAGCATTGAACATTTGAGCCGTAAGGAATCAGACCACATTCTGACTGAAGCGGCCGACGGCGCCGGCCTTGCGATCGTGTTCGGCAATATTCTCGATACCATCCCCGGCTGTCTTGTGATCGGTTCGAAATTCGTCGATTTTCGGAGCTTGTCGCTGACGCTTCTCATCGGCATGTTCCTCGGCGGCATTCCCGAGGCGGCGGCGAGCGGCGCGATGCTCCGCAAAGCGAATTATCTCCCGCGCACGATTTTTCTGTTGTGGTCGACGGTTCTGGTCGCGGGCATTCTGGCAGCCGTCGCGGGCAAGATATTCCTCGGAGGGAGCCAGTCATTGACTGGCGTGTTCTTTCAAGCCATCGCCGGAGGCGCGGTTCTCGCGCTCATCGCGCATGCGATGATACCCGAGGCAATCGAAGAGGCCGGCTCTCTGATCGTCCTGCCCACGGTGGCGGGCTTCCTGTTCGCCTTCTACCTGTCGCTCAGCGAGATGTTCAGGTAAGACCTATCGGCAACGCACGGTTCGGCGTGAGCGTCGCGGGAACAGCGGCACGGCTGTGGAGACTAAGATTAAGCTATGAGCAAGAGCATGAATCGGCTGATTTCCGGCTATCGCGCCTTTCGCAAAGGCCGCTGGCAAATCGAACATGAGCGATATGTGCGGCTAGCGGCGGACGGCCAGAAGCCGGAGACGCTCGTGATCGCCTGCAGCGATTCGCGCTCGGATCCCGCCACGATATTCAATGCAAGTCCCGGCGAGCTGTTCGTGGTGCGCAACATCGCGGCCATCGTGCCGCCGCTCGAAATCGACACAACGCACCACGGCACCACGGCCGCGATCGCGTTTGCCGTGCGCGTCCTGAATGTCCGAAATATTCTCGTACTGGGCCATGCACAATGCAGCGGCGTGGCGGCAGCTTTGGACAAAACCGTCGGAGCCGATGTCCCGTCCCTCCGTTCATGGATCGATCTTCTGATCCCCGCGGTGGAGCGCACACGACAAACAGCGGACCGGATTGTCGCATTGGAGCGAAGCGCGGTGCTTCTCTCGATGGAGCGATTGATGACTTACGATTTCATCGCCGAACGCGTGCGCGCCGGCGACCTCGAGATCAACGGTGCGCGCTTCGGTATCGGTGACGGTGTTCTGGAAATCTTCGATCCGGCGGCGGATGCCTTCCTGGCAATATAGTTGGTTCCTCGCAGATAACACTGTCCCGGGGGAATGACTCGTCAACGGCGTTTTCTCCATGAATCCTCACCGAAACATTGAAGCGATTGCGCGATGGCTGCGCGTCGGGCTTCGTGGGCTGCTTTCGCAACTGCATATCAGCCAAGTGATTCCCTACCTTGTCGGTGTCGCGCTCGTTGCTGCAGCAACACTCGTCTCCTATGCTGTCGTCAGCGCAGTGCGCACGCCCGATCTGACCCTCATCTACCTGATCGCCGTCGTGCTCGCGGCCAGACACTACGGTCTTTGGCCGTCAATCTGGGTCTCTGTGCTTAGTATGTTGGCATGGGACTTCTTTTTCACGTCTCCGGCCTTCAGTCTCTACATGTCGGACGACCGCGATATATTCAGTCTGAGCATGTTTATGACCGCCGCTCTCATTGTCAGCGCAATGACGTCTAATATTCGATTTCAAAACGGACAACTTGCCCAGCAGGCCGACAACAACGCGCAGCTCTATGTATTCAGCGAGAGACTTGCGGTGATCAGAACAGTAGATGAGATCGCGAAGTTCACAGTATCTTACGTTGCTTCGAGGCTGAAGCGCGATGTCATTCTGTTACTGGAAAGTCGGATCGCCGGTTCACCAAACGTCGTTTACCCGGCAGATCCCGCGGGAGGCGGTCTCGGTAGGTTGACCCATCTGGATCTCGCCGCGGAACTTCACATTTCCGAATTGCCGCAAACGTCGGTGAACCGCGGCTTCACATTTGTTCCGCTTGTCGCGCTTCGCGGACGTATTGGCGCGATCAGAATCGCGGGAACAGAGGACGAGCCGGTTTCGCAAGTCGACAGACAGCAGGTTGTGGCCGTGCTCGGTCAGGTTGCGATCGCCATCGAGCGCATCTGGCTCGCAGAGGAACACGAATTGTCCAGCGTTGCCGCCGAAACCGAGCGCATTCGAAATGCGCTTCTGATTTCCGTCTCCCACGATCTCAGAACGCCGCTGACGACCATCATCGGTTCGCTTTCGACTCTCGACGTTCTCGACGAACACGAAAAGGGAACCGTCAAGGAGGAATTGTCGTCGATTGCGCTCACGGAAGCGCTGCGACTCGATCGCTTCATCGGCAATTTGCTCGATATGACGAAACTCGAACTGGGGGGACTGAACGTCAAACTGGAACCGATCCTGGCCGGCGACATTGTCGAAGCCGTTCTTCAGCGCTCGCACCAATTACTGCAGGGCCATGAAATAACGGTCGACGTTCAGGAGAACCTACCGGCCGCAACGGCGAATTTCGCACTGCTCGAGCAGGCACTATTCAACGTCATCGACAACGCGGCGAAATACTCGCCCGCGCGCGGAGAAATACAAGTGCGAGCATTCGCCGAAGGAGCCGAGGTGGTTTTCCAGATATTGGACCGGGGGGTTGGCATTCCCGACCACAGGGCCGAAGTCATTTTTCAAAAGTTTTCGCGCGCGTCACACGGCGACTCGAAGCCGCCCGGAACCGGGCTGGGACTGGTCATTGCCCGGGGCCTCCTGCAGGCCATGGGCGGCGAGATTGCAACGGCAAATCGATCGGACGGTTCGGGTGCGGTCTTCACCATTTGGCTCCCGGCGTCCACGGAGGCTCCGTGACGCCTCCGGTTCAATTCCGTTCGACCGAAGCGGTTCTTAAATGCGATCCCCAGTCAAATTCGTCGCGGGCGCTTTCGCCAATTCCGCGGAGCAAACGGCGCGAATGGCGAATTTTCATGTTACGGTGATTGTCGGAGTCGCGCGGTCAGTTGCAGAAGCTGCGGCGAGGCGTTCCGGCAATTAACCGACTGTGTTGGAT
>Ga0302325_10006671_pt1 | contig 25839 bp, 25 predicted proteins | sample Palsa_T0_2_FD_201948 | JGI IMG/M metagenome (GOLD analysis project Ga0302325, IMG submission 201948) | Peat permafrost microbial communities from Stordalen Mire near Abisko, Sweden - Palsa_T0_2 | ecosystem: Environmental > Terrestrial > Soil > Palsa > Peat permafrost | place: Sweden: Abisko... | reverse complement strand
GAGCCCGTCTTCAGTGGCCGGTTTTCAGACGATCTTCACTGGTCGGTTTTGGGTGATCACCGAGGGCCTTGCCTATATCGCCCTCCTCGCCGCTTGTTGCGGCCGCTCTGTTCTGGTGACTGCACCTCGACGACCAAACGGGTTTCCGAATTGTCTTCCGAAGATGGAAGGTTGCTCTTACTGAGTCCGACGGCGGGACAGTCGCTGAAGTTCTGGTCTCAACTGGATTGACTGGACCTTAGGGAGTTGCGCAGAGCCATCTCCAACGTTGATGGAACCGCGCGAGGAGACGCGCTTCCGCTGCCACACCGGCGATGCAGTCGCTCTCAGCGTTGTCGGTTCTCTTGGAGATACGGGGACTTGGCCAGTCCGCTACGGGGACTGAAAATCCCCGTGTCGGTGGTTCGATTCCGCCCCTGGGCACTGATTTCAAACCTTTAGCGGTCTTCAGCCGTCGGTTCTGGGGGGCTACTCGACGCGTGCGCTGGCGTAGACGAACTCCGCAGGTGCCTCGAAGCCTTCCCCGAGCCGATAGGCCTCGAGAGATGCGATGTATTCATCGCACACGGCGCGCCGCACTTCGTCGGGGAAGATGGAGAACGGAAACGCTCCTGGGCCGCCGTCGAAGATAGCGGCGCACGCCTCCTCCTCGGTTGCCCAGCGCAGTACGACGTTCACTCGCTCTTCACGGGCATCGACGAAACCGGCGCGCTCAAGCGCCGCGGCGAAAGCCCCAGGCACCCCCAGCGCGAAGAAGAGCGGGCAAACGTCCAACTGCAGTCGCTGCCCGAGGATTGGGAACATCTCGCGGAAGCAACAGCGGTCTCGTTTTCCCCAGACGCACGCGGCGAGGCGGCCGCCGGGGGCGAGCACGCGCGCGAGCTCCTCGAGCGCCGCCGAGACGGGCGCGGCATACATCAGGCCGAGCACGCAGGTCACCGCGTCGAACGAGCGGTCCGGTAGAGCAAGCTTCTCCATCGGATGGCGCTCGAAGTGAAGGTTGTGGTGTCCAGCGGCTGCGGCGGCCGCGGCGGCGACTTCGACGAAGCGATCGCTGATGTCGACTCCGAGGACGCTGCCGCCATCGCCGACGCGTTCAGCCGCGACAAGCGCGGCTGTTCCGGGCCCAGTTGCCACGTCGAGCACACGGCTCCCCGACCGTACGCCCGCCCGTTCCACGCAGCCGATGGAATACTCGCGCAATACGGGTATCCACAACCTGTCATAGACGGCCGGCGTGAGGTTCCAACCCTTGCGCATGACTCTTCGGTACTCATCGTCTGTCAGCCCCATGATCCAGAGGGCGCCAGATCTGCAGGCGCGGGTCGCTAGAAGACGTCTGGCGAGACTGTCCAGCGGATGACATGGGCGGGGCGGTAGACGCAGTGGATGCCTGTCCGGATTGAGCTCTCCAGGTGCGTACCGACTGGGCGATCGGCGGTCTTGAGCCGCCGGATGGCATCGCGCAGGCGTGCCGCCACCGCCTTGCGAGCGCGTTCGACCGGATCGTTCAGCGGTCGTGGCCGCCCGCGCAGGCCCGTATCGACGGCGAGCCGGCGAAGGAGAGCCTCGCGCTCTGTGGCCAGCCGGCTCTTGCGGCCGATGTCGGCGAGGGCCTCAGCTTCCTCGAGAGCACAGTCGAGCTCGTCGAGCCGCTGGCGATAAGCGCTCAGGGCCCTCGCGTCAGACGCGAAATCACCCCGCTTGGCGTCCCGGCGCTCAGAGACGTCGGCTCCCAGGAGATCGAACACGTGGATCTCCTTGCCGGGATGGACAAGCAGGCGGGCGAGGTCGGCGAGGCCCTTGGAGTGTCGCAGAAGTGCCTCGCGGCCGTCGAACCGGACACGCCAGACCTCCCCCTCCCGGCGCAGCTCCGCGTCGCCCTCCTTTGCACTCTCAGTTTTGAGGGAGGCCCGACCAAGAAAGCCGGTGATGGCATCAACCAGGACGTCGCCGTGCTCGTGCCATGGCATGTGCGAAGACCCGTCGAGCATGCACAAAGTGGCGCCCGGCATGCTGGCTGCAAGCGTGCGCGCCTGGTCGTGATGGATGGCGTGGTCGCCTTTGCGATGCAAGACAAGGACGGGGGAACGCACACGTCCGGCGAACGGACGCGCGTCGAGGGAATATGTGAGCTCGAGCAAACGCGCCGCCGTCTCGGACTCCGCACTCTCGCGCTGCAGCGCATTAAAGCGCTTGCGCGCGTCGGGCGAAGCGGTTGGATGAAAGATGTCGGCCAAGGTTCGTGAGCCGAGCCTGCCGTTGGCTCGTACCAGCGCGATCAGCGCCGCACGGACCTCCTTCGACGAGAGCGAGGCGCCGTGGAGATAGCTACCGTAAAGGACGATGCGATCCACGCGCTCTGGGTTTTGCGCGGCATACGCGAGTGCGACCGGCCCTCCGCAGGAAACGCCGAACAGGTGGAAGTGTGGTGCGTGCAGGTGCTCGACGAGAGCTGAAAAGTCCGCGACTTCTGATGCCAGCGTGAAGGCGCTTCGCGTGCGGTCGCTCATTCCAACGCCGACGCGGTCGTAGTGCACGACGCGAAAGCGCGTCGAGAGCCGCGCGAAGAAGCGCCGATAGTCGGCGTCGCCAGCGTCGCGTTCGAGATGGCTAACCCACCACGGAGGAAGAAGAACCAGGGGGCCTTCTCCCTCGTCGACGTAGGCGATCCGCAGTCGCTCTTGGTTCTGGAAGAAGCGGAGCCGAGTCATGCACCAAGGTCCTTCAGCGTTATTTTGCTTTCTCGAAAAACTCGATCCAGACACCGGAAGCAAACTCTCCAGGCACAACGACGCTCTGACCATACGGCCCGGGGTAGGCCGTCAAGTTCTGGTGCAATCCATTTTTGAGAACTGCCTGCGTTTCCTTCAAGCTTTGCACCTCAATGCTCACGCCCATTACGGACTCGCCGCGATCAGATAGAAACTTCCTCACCGCTCCGGCTGGTCTCGACGCAACCGGTGAGACCAGCAAGATTGTTCCGTCGCCTGCGAGAAACTCCTGTGCGGTTGCTGCAATCGCAGGAAGCTCAACTCTTGCGCCGCGTGAGAAGCCAACCGACTCATACGCTTTGGTGGCCATCTCGAGATTCTCCACGCTCATCCACACGGAATGTATGTTCAGCGAGCCGTTCGCGTGCGTGGATTTCGCCGGATCATCCAGCAGGTGCGGATACTCCTTCTGCAGCTTTCGCCAGGCATCGTGATGGTATTCGGCGAAGAAGATCGTGTCGCCCGGCACCGCGGGCTTTTTGAATAGAACATCCTTGTACAGTTCCGGAGGCGTCTCCTTCACCCCATCTGGTTTGAACGTTCCACCAACCGGACCAACAATGTCGAAGCCCCGCGCTCGAAGATACGCCGCCGTCTCGTCGGCGGACGCGATCTCCAATCCCGCTTGAAGCGCACCTTCGTGCTTGTCGAGGAAGGCGATCATATCCGCTGCACTCTTAGCCGCGCGGTCGCGATCATAGATGGAGAGCAGTTCAAAATAGGTCTTGTTCTTGAAGCCGATCACACCGTTCGCAGTTCCCCCCGGATGCTTACCCTGGGGACCGACAGTGAATCCCAAGCGGTCGTGATAAATCTCCGCAGTCGCACCTAGGTCGCGCACCACAAGCTCCACATGATCGATGCCCCGGCCGCTCCCCAAGACCGGCGATGGCGACGGCGGTGGCGGTTGCGATGCCCAAGTGCTCCCCGCCAGTGCAAGAAGAAGAAGCACGCTCCAGCTTCCGAAGGATTGATGAGACATGGGCTGAATCCTCTCTCGCTGCGACTTCGTCAGCCGGCAACACCGTGTGACCGCCCGTAGCGTTGGTTGAAGCAGACTTGGCTCTGGATGTCGGCGTCGGGGATAGAAGCGGCGGGTGAGGCCGTCGCCAGGGCGCCGACAAGCAGGAACAGTTGGAATCGCCATTCGCGTCGCCCCGCGTCTCTAGCCGAGTCCCCGAACTGACCGCGCGCCTCCGCGAACGATAGCCGCACTGCCTACACCCGCGATGCAGTCAGATCAGTCACCGCGTTTTCTCTTGAAGCTACAGGCACTTGGCCAGTCTGATACCGGGATTGAAATCCCCGTGTCGGTGGTTCGATCCCATCCCCGGGCACTGATTTCGTAGTACCCCTCCTGCGCCGCTTCCGGAAAAGGCGGAGCGGTGCGCCGGCGGAGCGGCGTTCAGCCTTCGACCAGCCGACGGAGCCGTTCGAGCTTCTCATCCCACTGTCGGGAGATCAGCTCGAGGGTCTGGCGCGCGTGGAGCAGCCGTCGAGGCTCCAGCTGCCAGACACGCTCGCGCCCGAGCCGGACCCCGGAAATCAACCCGGCTTCCTCCATCACCCCCAGGTGCTTGGTCACCGCCTGGCGGGTCACCGGCAGCCCGGCGCTGAGCCGGGTGATCGAGAGCGGGCCCTGATCGCACAGCCGGGTGACCAGCTTAAGCCGGGTCTCATCGCCCAGGGCGGCGAACACCGGGGAGAACCCCTTCAGGCCGCTGGCGACCGCGCTGGAGCTACGCGACACGGGCGAGGTACAGCTCGATGAGCTGAGTCCCCACATCCCAGGCCACCTCGTCGGCGGCAAAGGCAGCGAGTCGTCGCTCGAGCGGGATCTTATCGAAGCCCGACTCGGTCACCGTCAGCAACACTCCGCCGGCGGCCTCGGCGAGGGTAAAAACGATCAAGGTGGTGGGCTCCTTCGAGTAGTCGACCTTGGGATCGATCGCGAACGGATGCCAGCGAAATGAGAAGAGCGTCTCCGGCTCAATCCGATCGATCGAGATCTCGAACGGCTGCCCCTCGAAGGGCTTCTGGTTCTTTGCCACCTCCGGGTGGACCTGAGTCGGCGCGAGGACGCCCCGGATCGGCTTGGCGGCTCGAACGGCCGGTCGGACCTCATCCCGAACCAGGTGCCGAACTCCTTCGAGTCGGACAGCGCCTTCCACACCCGCGAACGCGGCGCACGTAGCAGGATCCTCTTTTCGATGGAATCAGTGCTCATGTGCAACCTCCCGGATGCATGATTACCTGGCGACCATTTAAAGAGCTACCTAAGAGTTGCATGTCTGTCGGCCCGGGGAGCGATGGGGCTAAGAAGAGATCCGCCCGTGGAGGGAGAGGGGTGGCGCACCGGTGGCTTACCCCTACGGCAGAAGTCTTCTTCGCGGAGGCTTGTGTCCGGTCCCTAGCCAGGCTCAACCCGGGCTATGCCTTTTCAAACCCCCGATTACCCACCTCAACAGCCGGGGCTTGGCTATTGATCGCCGTCGATGGTGTTGCCAAGGAGTCCGGCATGAAGGCGCTGCTCTGCACCAAGCTCGGTCCGCCCGAGTCTCTGGTCCTCACCGAGGGGCTTCCGTCGCCGAAGCCATCCGCCGGGGAGGTCAAACTCCAGGTGCTGGTGGTGGGAATCAACTTCCCCGACACGCTGATCATCGAAGGCAAATATCAGTTCAAGCCCGACCTGCCTTTCGCGCCAGGGGCCGAGGCAGTGGCCCGGGTTGCGGAGCTCGGCGAGGGCGTCGAAGGCCTGGCACTTGGCGATCGAGTCATCGCCTGCAACCCTTTCGGGATGCTGGCCCAAGAGGTCTGCGTACCCGCATATCAAGTCATTAAGCTGGGCAGTCCCAAGCTCTCGGACGCGGAGGCGGGCGGCTTCCTGATGACCTACGCGACCTCCTACTACGCCTTGAAGCAACGAGGCGGACTCCGCGCCGGGGAGACGCTCGCAGTACTCGGGGCCTCCGGCGGTGTCGGTCTCGCGGCGGTGCAGATCGGGAAGGCCATGGGCGCCAAGGTGATCGCGTGCGCCAGCACCGACGCCAAGCTTGCGGTGTGCAAAGCCCAAGGCGCCGACATCTTGATCAATACCGGGACCCAAAACTTGAGAGACGCGCTCAAGGCCGCAACGAACGGCGACGGGGTCAATGTCGTCTTCGACCCCGTCGGTGGGACCCAATCGGAGGAGGGGGTGCGCGCCTTGGCCTGGGGTGGGCGGCTCCTGGTGGTGGGGTTTGCGAGCGGCTCCATCCCCCGGCTCCCACTGAACCTGACCTTGCTCAAGAGCTGCACGGTGGTGGGCGTCTTCTGGGGCGCGTATACCGCTCGCGAGCCCGAGAACTACCGGCAGGACATGGCGGAGCTCTTCGCGCTCGTCGAGGCGGGCCGTTTGAAGCCTGTGATCAGCGGCAGTTTCCCGCTGGCGCGCGGCGGCGAGGCCATTCGGCAGCTCGCGGACCGCAAGGCCATCGGTAAGATCGTGGTCACCGTGGGCTGACGCGTCGCCGACCCTTCGGGACCTGCTCCTGCTGTCCCCTTCGCATTCTGGTCGGCGCCGCTGATGACGTCCGCCCGCGTTGCCTCCGCCCCGTCACCATGGCGTACATCTTGGTGGCTCCGGGACGCGAGGTACGGAACCTCGGGCGCGCCTTCGGCGCACAACTGGAGGCGTCCTAGGACCGCGTACCGATGCTCCTACCGCGGCTCGGCTGGCACACGTCGCAGACCGCGCCTGAAAAGGCGCTCTTAACCTTCCCCCGACACCGGCGTTGCGGCTGCGAGAGAGGGCCGTGTTGCATCTGACCCTCCCTGGGCGCCCTACCGTTCGTCTGGTGCGCGACAGTGCCCGAAACGAATTGCACGGTGTTGTCGGTTTTCTGAAAGACCGGCACCTCTCGTTCGCTTAGACGAAATGCCTTTTCGTGAGGTGAGGATGGGTTCCATGAAGCAGATCCCCGCACTGCTTGGTGCCGTTACTTTTGCGACGCTGTTCGGCTGCGGAGGAGGTGGTGGTGGCGGCGGCGGCGGCGGTTCGCCTCCGACCGTCGTCAGCACCACACCCGCGAACGGCGCAACTTCTGTCGCCCTCAGCGCGGCGCTCACGGTCACCTTTAGCGAGGCGATGGATTGCTCGACCATCACCACCGCGACATTGGGTGCGACGTTCGCGGGAAACAGCGTTGCGGGGACAGTCGCTTGTACTGGAACACAAGCGACCTTCACGCCCTCGGCACCGTTGGCGCCGGACGCGAACTATACGGCCGCGGTGCAGACGGGGGCGAAGAGTGGCTCGGGCGTTGCGCTTGCGGCGCTCTTCAGCTGGAGCTTCACCACGAGCGGTGTTGCTGGCTCGGCGCCGACTGTAGTCGCCACCCTCCCGGCGATGTCGACGACGGGTGTCCCTGTTACCAGCGGGCTAACCGTTACCTTCAGTGAGGCGATGAATTGCTCGACCCTCACCACGGCAACATTCGGAGAGTCGGTCGGGGGAGTCAGCGTCGCGGGCACTGTGGCCTGCTCGGGAACGCAGGCGACCTTCACGCCTTCAGCTTCGCTGTCAGCCGATACGACGTACATAGCTGCGGTCCAAGCGGGAGTGCTGAGCAACACCGGGCTCGCGCTCACGACGACCTACACCTGGAGCTTCATCACCGCGGCGAGCAGCAACCAATGCGCCTCCGGGACAGATGGCGGGACCATCTACGTTGCCGACTTCGGCAACGACCGCGTGGTCAGCATGGACGACATGTGTGGTGACAATTGGGCAAGCCTCACCGAGCTCCCGGGCGCGGGGAGCAACGCCCTCGGCGATGCGGAAGACATCTTCGTGGCCAGTACCGGCGAAATCTACGTCGCGGACACGTTCAACAACCGAATCATCCGGATGGATGACATGTCAGGGACGAATTGGACGGCCTTGGGAGGGACAGCAGCAGGCACCGGCGTCAACGAGTTCACGACCCCCAGGTCGGTCTTCGTGGACTCGATGGGCCGCATCTATGTCACCGATGGTTTCGCTTTTGCCCGCATCGTCCGATTCGACGACATGACTGGAACCAATTGGACGACATTCCCGGCGAATGATTCCGCACCAGCGTTCAGCAGTTTGTGGGGACTCTTCGTGGACGCCACTTTCCACATCTACGTCGTCGACAACGACGGCAGCAACAACACTATCTCGCGCGTGGTTCGGATGGACGACATGTCGGGAACAGGCGCGACCGGCCTCGGAACCTATGGGAGCGGCACCAACCAGTTTGCCCGGCCGTGGGGGGTTTCGGTGGATAGCAGCGGCCGCATCTATGTCGCTGACCAGAGCAATCAGCGCATCGTCCGCATGGACGACATTTCGGGGACGAATTGGACGACTCTCGGGACAATCGGCACAGGAACCGGTCAGTTCTTCGCCCCGAATGGCATCTACGTCGACGGAGCCGGCCACATCTACGTCGCAGACTCCGGTGGCCAGGGCGAGGGGTACGGCGCTGACGACCGCATCGTTCGCATGGACGACATGGATGGAACCAACTGGACGACGCTCGGGACCTTGGGCATTGGAGTGAAGGAATTCACCCAGCCCGTCTCGGTTTGGGTGCACTAGGGTCGCGTTCGTTTGTCCGATTCACTTCGCCCAAGACACCGTGATGCACTTGTCCGGCATCGCATGTTGCACGGCTTCGCCGCCGCGGCGCTCCCTCAAGTAGCGTGAACCGCAAACCGCCGACTCCCTCCCGCGGAGCCTGGAGTCGGCGTGAAGTCGAGTTTCGCAATCCGCTACCTCTTCGCGGACGCCCGAGCCGAAGTTGGGTCGAGGGCCGGCGCGTTGGCCCAAACCCACCCTGGAAGACACTAAGCTCAGCGAGATGGGGGTTCGGCTGACGATGTGGCTCTTGTGTGCGGCTCCGCCTCTTACGCCACTACCGAGTTCGCGGGTGGCGAAGGGGACGCCTCATTCTGGTGGCGGCGGCGCCTTCTGTGGATGCGGAAGAGTTGCGAGTTCAGGTTCCCGAGGTCGCCTTTCCGCGGTAAGCGCGTCGGCAAGAAATTTGTCCCCAGGATTGTCTCTCGAGCGTCTCTAGGGGAGGAGGAAGTCATGGCCCAATTTGCGTTTCTGTACCGCGGCGGTGAGCCACATCCCCAATCCCCAGTGCTGATGCAGCAGCGGATGGAGAAGTGGATGGCGTGGTTCAAGGACCTTACCGACAAAGGTCACATCAAAGACCGCGGCGTCCCGCTCGATCGCTCGGGTGCAGTGGTGACGCGCGGTTCGAAGCACAACGTCACCGACGGGCCGTACGCCGAGAAGGACCTTGTCCTCGGCTTGACCGTGGTCGAGGCCAGGGACTTGGCTCACGCCAGCGAGCTCTCGTTGCGCTGCCCGATTTTTGAGCAAGGCGGGTGTGTCGAGGTCCGGCCCATTTTGACCCTTTGATGAATTCGCTCGAGCACCTGTTCCGCCGCGAGGCAGGGCGCATGGTCGCCACGCTCACTCGCATCTTGGGAGTCGCCCACGTCGAGCTCGCCGAGGACGCGGTACATGATGCGTTGTGCCGCGCGCTCGAGACCTGGAAGATTCATGGCGTCCCAGACGACCCCGCCGCGTGGCTGATGACGGCGGCGAAGAACCGTGCCCTCGACGTCCTCCGTCGCGAGCGCATCGCGAGCACGTTTGCTCCAGAGGTTGCCTCGCGAATCGAGTCCGAGGCGGCGTTCCGCGCACGCCTGGAGGAGCTTTCGGCCGGGGCGCTGATCGCCGACGACCAGCTGCGCATCATGTTTTCCTGTTGCAATCCGCACCTGACGGAGGAGTCGCAGCTTGCGCTCATTCTCAACATCTTGTGCGGCTTTGGCGTCTCGGAAATTGCGAATGCGTTTCTCAGTCGCGACGAGACAGTCAAGAAGCGCCTGACGCGTGCCAAGGCGCTCTTGGCAAGTTCCAAGCGCCTCTTCGACCTCACCGACGTGGATTTCGCAGAGCGACTCTCGTCTGTGCAGCGTGCCCTCTATCTTCTGTTCAGCGAAGGCTTCCACGGCTCTTCGACCGAGGAAGCAGTGCGTACAGAGCTCTGTCAAGAAGCGATGCGGTTGACGGCCCTCTTGTGCGCGAATGTACTGACTGCGACACCGGCGAGCTTCGCGCTGGGCGCGCTCATGTCGCTGCATGCGGCCCGTCTCCCGTCGCGCCTCGATGCGGCAGGCGAGTTCACGCAGCTGCTAGACCAGGACCGCTCTCGCTGGGATGCACGGCTCCTGCACGAAGGGCAACGGCTGCTCGAGGCCTCGGCTGCGGGAGACGAACTGACCGCGTACCACCTCGAGGCAGCGATTGCGTCGCTCCACGCGGGCGCTCGCGACGCGGCGAGTACGCCCTGGCAGGCCATCGTCTCCCTCTACGACGTGCTCATGCGCGTGCGGCCATCGCCTGTCGTCGCGCTCAACCGTGCTCTCGCCGTCGCGATGGACGAGGGGCCCGACCGCGGGCTGGATGAGTTGCGGGCCATCGAGGATCGCGCTCGGTTGTCTTCCTATCCCTTCTACTCGGCGGCATTTGGTGAGCTCGAGCTACGAGCTGGGCGGGCGGCCACGGCGCACGAGCGCTTCAGTGACGCGCTGGCACTGGCCCGTAACCCAACCGAGCGGCGCTTCCTTGAGCGCCGCCTTGCCGCCTGCGGCCCGGACGGTGAACAAGGGCCCTCCAAGACATAGTTGTCCCCGTCGGCGGCCCTCGTCCGTCAGTAGACGGAAGGAGGGTCGACGATGTGCCCTGCATGCATCACCACCGTGGCGCTGTTGGCGGGAGGCGCCGCCTCGACGGGCGGGCTGACTGCGCTCGTCGCAAGAGTGCTGTCCCGCAAGCGCAAGCCCGCAGGTGCCGTGTCGCAAACCAACCCGAGTTCGCGCGAGGGCTTGGCCCTCACGCAGCGGTATCCCCCAGGAGGAGACGAAAAATGAACATGGATGGCATTGCTGTTGTGAAGAATCACCGGGTCGTCAAGCAAGAGGAATGGCTGGCCACCCGACGGGTCCTGCTCGCCAAGGAGAAGGAACTGACTCGACTGCGCGATGAGCTCAACGAGCAGCGAAGGGCACTGCCTTGGGAGCGGGTGACGACGAAGTACGTGTTCGGGACATTGGCTGGAAAGGAGACCCTCGAGCAACTCTTCGAGGGTCGGAGCCAGCTCGTCGTCTATCACGCCATGTTTCACCCGCAGAAGGCCACGGCCCGGACGCCCTGGACCCAGGACGCGGCCTGCCCGATGTGCTCATTTTGGATGGACAACTTCAACGGCATCACGGCGCACCTCAACCACCGCGACGTGACGATGATCGCCGCATCCCGGGCGCCCGTGGAAAAGCTAGACGCCTACCGTCGGCGGATGGGGTGGAGCTTCAAGTGGGTGTCGAGTGCAGACAACGACTTCAACCGCGATCTTGGTGTCGCATTCACCGACGAGGAAGTCGCCACCCAGGGCGGGACGTACAATTACCGGCGCGCGGGGAACTTCCCGATTTCGGAGCATCCGGGAATCAGCGTCTTCTACCGCGATGCGTCGGGTGAGGTGTTTCATACTTACTCGACGTATGGCCGCGGGCTCGACATGCTCAACGTCGCCTACCACTACCTCGACCTCGTGCCCAAGGGACGAGACGAAGGCGATGGCAATGGCGTGCGCTGGGTGCGGCGACGAGACGAGTACGACGACGCACATGCTGTCGGGCACGTGGGCTGACGCCTCACTGCGCGCGCCGCGCCGCCCGCCCCGGCTCTTCAATTCCCCAGCCTGCCTCGCGCCACCACGCGCTGGCTTCCAACTGAAGCTGTGGGCGAGCGAGCAGCCGGGGCACCTCCTCAATCCGCGCCTCGTCCGCAGACCTTCGTGCCAAGGTCCGGCCCCTGGCGTCGTCCTAAAGGAGACCTCCGATGAGCATCGAATTGACGGTCCTCACCGTAATGGCGCTGCTGCTCCTCGCCCTGGCGCTCGTCTACAGCATCGGCTTCACCTTCCAGTTCGGGCTCAAGACAATGCTCGGGAACCGGGAGGGCTTTGGCCCCGCTCTTGGCTGGGCAGACCGATGCCGCCGGGCTCACCTCAATCTCCTGGAGAATCTGCTCCCGTTCGCAATCGTGGTGCTGTGCGCAAGAGCCATCGGCGTTTCGAATTCTCTGACCGTGCTCGGTGCCGAAATCTTCCTGATCGCCCGATTGGTGCATGTCGCGAGCTACGCAGCAGGCGTCACCATCGTTCGGACCATCGCGCACCACACGGGAACGCTTGGGACTCTGACCATCGCTTTCGAGTTGTTCGCTCGTTCCCCGTGAGCTGCGGCTCGTTACTCGCCCGTCAACCCCTTCGGCTCATTTCCTCGGCGCGAGAATCTCATCCAGCAGCGGCTTGTGGGCCGGGTCGCGCTCGAGGTGCGGGTAGCGTAGTCCCCCGCGGTACTCGACGCGGACGTTGTGGAAGCGCTCTCCAACACGGACCAGCAAGTCCACCGGCTCGGTGCTGGTCTTGGTACGGGCGATGGCGCTCTGGAGCCGCTCGGGATCGTAGGCGAGTCCGTCGACGGCGATGAGCTTTGCGCCAGCAATCAGTCCCGCTTTGAATGCCGGACCATCCCAGAGGACTGAGCTCACGATGGCGTCATTGTCGACGACGAGTCCCAGCGAGTAGATGTCGTCCACGCTCTTCGTCCGGGTCATCTCCACCGACTTCCAGTAGTCGCTGGGGACATCGGTGAACACGAGCCGGTAGCCGCCACGGTGCAGGCCATCGAGAGGAGCCCCCGGGCCGTGCCCGTCCAGGCGCGTCCGCAGGAAGGTGGTCCAGTCGTACGGCATCACCGCGTTCAGGGCACTGACCACTCCGTCGAAGGTGTAAGTGACTGGCACGTAGCTACCGTCCTCGATGCCGAAAAAGGCCCGTGCGAAGTCGTCAAGCGAACGTCGGCCGGCCGTCTTCTCGCGAATCAAGGTGTCGGCGTCGAGCCAGATGAGCGCTCCTTCCGGGTAGTAGTCCTCGAAGCGCTGCCAGCTTGGCCACGACATCGGTCGACGCGGATTGATGATTTCGTCATTGGTGGTGTCCTGGACCGAACGCCAGTTGCGGCCGGGCAGGGACTCCAGGGCGGCCACCGTCATCGCCAGCGCGTCGAGGGCCTGCTGCCGCGTCCAAAGTCCCGAGCGTGCAGTCAGCACCTCTCCCCAGTACTGCGTCCCACCCTCGTAAACCCACAACAGCGAGTCGCGCATGGGAGTGTGAAAATCGGGCGTCCAGAGGTCCGCCGGCCGCCGGAACTTCCCGTCCCATGAATGCACGTATTCGTGGGGGATGACGTCTCGGTAGCCTGCGGTCTTGTCCCAATCGGTGAAGTCGGCAATCGGCTCCCCGTACTCGGCGGAGCGGTGGTGCTCCAGAGTGGTGTCCCAGCCAATGTCGTCGCTGAGCTGGAGCAGGAAGTTGTAGTGGTTGTAGTGCCGGCTACCGAAGAGCCGGTAGGCCTGCTGCACCAACGCTCGGTAAAGCTCGATGGTTTCTGGCTTGAGCGCGACCAGGTCGGGGCGGTCGGCCATGACATTGAAAGTCACGGGCACTGAATCCGAGGCCGGTCCGAGCGAATAGGCGTGGGCGTAACGCGCGGCCCGGAGCGGCGAGTCCACCAAGGTCTCCACAGGCACCGGCTTGAAAGTGGTGCGACCGGCTTCCTCCGCTGCCGATTCGAGCGCCGTCGCGAGCGTCCATCCGTCGGGAAGGCGTATGGAGGCCTCGACGAGAATCTGTCGCGTGAAGTAGCCCGCTGGGTACAGGACGACCGAGTTCCAATCCAACGCCAACTGGAGGCTGGACATCTCGGTCCGGCCTACGGCGTGGCTGACTGGGGAGAGGTAGGTGAAGTCCACGGACACGCGGCTCACCCCTGCGGGGACACTGACATGGAAGGCTGAGACGTCGGCCGTGTCCCGCTTCCAGGGAAGGGGGGCGCCACCTGCGGAGACCATCAGTCCAGCCAGGCGGTCGATGGTTCCCTCGGGAGCGTGCGTTCCGGGCAACCACCGTGGGTACATGAGAATGAGCTCCGTCCCAGGCGCGGCGGGGACCTCTTCATGGACGGAGAGGATGCGCCGCTGAACGTCCCTCGCGTCGACGGAGAGCTGCAGCGTCCCCGGGTAGGGTTCGTCCCGGGAGAGGGGAATGGCAGCATTTGGCGGCACGGGTTGAGGCCCGGGGCTGCCGGCCCGCGTGGTTGTCGTGAGCAAGAGGGTGACGAGAAGGGCGCGGAAGTTCACAGCGTGGTGGCTTAGCATGGGGGCTGCTGGTCGCCGCTCTCACTTCACGCACGATGCACTCCAAAGCGACGCGGACAGGTGGCGGCGCTCGGGGGCCGCGACCATCGCTTTGGACACGGGGTCCAACCGAAGCAGTCCGCCGAGTCGCGTCCTCAGTCTCGCCGCCTGGGTCCACCGAGTCCCCTCCACAGCTCAATGCTTGTGCTGCACGGCGGGGGGACTTCCTTCCCGCGCCTGCTGCAGCGCGGAAGGCGCCGCGGCCGGCCGCTTCGCGAGCTCGGACCTTGACTGGCCCGTACCCTCATCGCCCAGCCTCGCCTGACCCGAAGAACTCGCACGTGGGGCGACATCACTCAGCACCCAGGCCCCAAGGAGAATGACCGCACCGAGTGAGAGGGCGAGAATTGAACGCTCGCGCTCGCGCCCGGTCTTGAGTGGCCCACCCTCGTACGGCATGAAGTCCACGCTGAAGTTCCTTGTCGTTTGACGGCTCTGACGTCAGGAGAGTCGGCGCCTCATTTCTTGCCAGCCGACTTCCTCGTCTGCTGGTGGGATTCCCCGGTGAGCGCTGACTCCGCGCACCCCGGGCCTCTGTCCGAATCCGCGTCCGCACTGGGGTGCGCATCCTCCGCACCAACGGCGGCGGCCGTGGGCCTCGGCTTGTCCGTCTTGCTGTCGCGTGCGTTTGCTTGACCACACCCGGAAAGTGCAAAGACGGCAATCAATGCAACCGACACCCACCGGAGTACTTTCCGAGCGTCCATCTCTTCCTCTCCTTGGCACAAGACATCTTGTGCCGAGCTTCAGCCCCCAAACGGCACCAGTCGCTCGAGATGTCGTAGCGGGTCTGGCGTCGCTCAACGTTGTTGGCTCCTGACTTCACGGAGCCATCCGCGGCCCAGGAGTCTCGGCAATAAGGTGCGAGGAGTGGCCGGGCTATCGCAGCTCGCAATTCGCCTCGAACTCGGCCCGCAAACCCACGAAAGCCCTTGGATTGAGCGAAGGACTACTTCGCGGGCGCTGGCACGGTGGAGGGCAGGCGCTGCCAGTTGCCCTGAAAGACAAACCCCGCCCAGGCGTGGGGCGCGGAGAATCGCCGCTCCTGTCGGAGCGCCCGCTGGGCCCCCCGGAGCGCGTCGGCGGGCGGTAATCCCTCGTCGAGCAACAATGAATAGAAACGAGTCATGAGCGCGGTCGTTGCACGGTCCGAAACCTTCCACAGGCTCGAGACAACACGGGGCGCGCCGGCATCCATGAAGGCACGCGTCAGCCCGACGAGGCCCTCGCCTCGGACGTTCTTCCCCAAGGCAGTCCGGCAGCCCGACAGGACGACGAGCTCCGCGGAGAGGCGCAGTCGGTACAGGTCTGCCAGCGAGAGAAACCCATCCTGGGGCTGCCCCGCTGCGTCGCGCGTCGACAGGACGATCCCGGACAACTCGGGACGGCGAACGTCGAGGAGCGCGTGTGTCGCGAAGTGCACGATGCGGGCCCGGGCCACGTCGCTGCCAAGCGCGGTGGCACGACTTGCCTCGGCCCCGTAAGCCTTGAAAACGCGTTCCGGTGGAAAGTGCCGGGCGATGGCTTCTGCCTCGAGCCGGGTGCCGGGCAGCGGTTCGAGCTGGCGCAGTCCGCTGTCCTCGAGTGAGCGGAGCAGTGCGGCGACGGCGACATGGGATACGCGCGCGTCATTCTCGAACACCGGGTCAGCCAGAATCGCAAGCTCAGGGCCATCCGGGGAAGTGCCGGGCGGCCGTTCGCGGAGGGCAGCCATCACGGACGCTGACGGTGCATCCACCACTGCGTGCTCCTCAAGCACCAGCCGCCCGGACGACCCGGGCATCGGCAGTGCTGCGAAGGGAATCTGCTGCAGGGCTCCATCGGCCACGACCAGGAGGCGCTCGGTTCGAAGCGCGGTGACGATGGGGGCCAACACCATCCGCGCCAGCGCGCGGGCAGGCGCGCCCCCATCGTCCAAGGCTGAAGGATCGCTCCAACGCCGGTAGACGGCCTCGACGGCCCGCTCCACGTCCTGGCGCCCGGGGAGCGTCGCCGACTTCAAGCTCGAACGGGAGACGACCCACACGAAGCTACGCCGCTCGCCGAGGAAGTATTCAACGAGGGTCGTCGAATCGTCGAGGACACGGCGGCGGATGTCTTGGAGCTCGAGCGGAGCCGCTGGTGCGAGGCCCGCTAACCGGGGACTGCTGGAGCGCATCTGGGTTTCGAGCACTTCGCGCTCGCCGCGCAGAGTCTCGAGCGTGCGCTCGACCGCGTCAGCCTCATCGGCCCGATGCGTGTGTGACAGCAGGCGTGCCTGTGCGGTGCGCGCCTCTTCGAGCCGGCCATCGAGCGCGGCAGCAGCGTTCGCGAGCTCGGGAGCAACACCTTCGCGGGTGTCCACCTGCGCGTCGGTGAGCACATCCAAGAGCGAGCGGGCGCGTGCCGTTTCGCTCGCGCCGAGCGCCTCGGCATCCCAGCCGTGCCCAGGTTCACGGGCGTGTAACGCCATCAACACCTCAACAAGAAGCGCGTATCGCTGATGGGCGACTGCGACGTATTTTGAACGTGCGCTCGGGCCGAGGATGGAAGCGCGCAACTCCTCGGTGAGCCGCAGCGCCTGGAGGGTGTGCCCGCGAGCTCTGTCGAGAAGCCCCTCGACCAGTTCCGCGCGAGCCAGCAGCGTGAGTGCCCCCGCCTCGTGTCCGCGGTCACCGACGGTGTGAAGCACCTCGATGACGGCGGTGAGTGGCTCAAGGGCTTCACGTGGGCGCCCCCGTTCGAGCAGCGTCCGGGCGAGGTTCATCCGGGTCGTCGCGACTGAACGCTGGTCCCCTCCAGCCTCCAGCTTCTCCAGCGCGCGCCCGAAGAGGACCGTGGCCTCCTCGTACCGCCCGGCTTCAAGGCGGGCTAGGCCCATTGCGTTCAAAGTGAAGGCGGCGAAGCGCTCGTCCCCCACCCGGGTGAGCAAGTCCAGAGCCCACTCGAGGTAACGCCACGCTTCCGCGGGCTGTTCAAGGTTTCCGAGCGTCCTGCCGATGTCGAAATCGGCGACTCCTTCTTCTCGTGCGGTACCGAGCGCGTGGAATTTTTCGCGCGCCTCGCGGAAGTCAAAGAGCGCGCGTTGGTCGTCCCCCAGGGTCCCGTAGTCGGCGGCCCGGTTTTGCAGAATCTGCGCTTCAGCGCCGGCGTCGCCGTCGAGCCGGACCTGCACCAGGGCTTCCGTATATCGGTCGATGGCCGACTGAAACTCTCCGAGGTTCCCGAGCGCAACCGCCATGTCGTTGAGGATGGCGCACTCGGCATAGGGCAGCGGCCCGGCCTGGTGCCGCAGGGCAAGCGCCTTCTGAAGCAGAGCAAGTCCGGCGCGCGGGTTGCCTTGTTCGGTGACGACGAGGCCCAGCCCGTCGAGCCCGTCGCTCTCGCCCGACGCTTCTCCAGCGCGGCGCCACTCAGCCACGCCTTCCTCGTAGACGACCTGGGCCTCGTCAAGGCGGTTCGTCACCTCCAGGAGCTGACCTAGATGCATCAGCGTGACGGCCAGCTCTAGGGGATCCCCCAGCTTCCGCCAGCGCTGGGCGGCATCCCGGTAGGCGGCCACCGCCTGCGGATTCGACGCCACGGTCCGCGCGGCCTGGATACGGTCGGCAGTACTCCGTAGCCGCTCCGCTTCCACCCGCGCGTCGTCCTCAGCACCTGCCTTCCTCGCTGGCGCAAGTGAGAGGCGAAAGGGGCCGCCACGCGCAACCGGCGTGGCCAGCCCCACCTCGATGCGTTGCGGACCGTCACGCTGCGTCACCACCGTGAGCGTCAGCGGATCCGTCCGATGGAGGAGGTTCTCGACCACGCCGAGCAGGGCGTCGTCTGGGCCCCGCACCCGGAGCACTGCGTCGAGGTGACCATGGTCCAACCTGAGCCGCAGGGCCGTCCCGGCAGCGGCAGTGAGCAGGTAAGTCTGCGTCGCGGCCGGGGCCGCGACGCCGTCGACGGCGGTACCGAACGCGAGCATGGCGCTGCTACCGGACGCCATCCCCGGAAGAAAGAAGAGCAGAAACCACGGGACGCCTCGCATCGCCCCCTCGCTCCGAAGATGTGTCCCGAGGCGACGTTTTATCGCAGCCCTCACCAGACCCCTCAACCCTACCCAAATGGCTTTGAGCGACGCGAAACGACTCAGGGAGTGACGGTCCGGAACGAGTACCGCGCTACCGGCGCCATCCGGCCGCCAACGCCTACTCCCTCGAGAACAAGCGAGTAGGTGCCCGTGGGGAAGGACCCCGAATCGAGAGCGACTGCCACCGTGTCCCGGGAGCTGGGGCGAACAGGGCCCTGCCAAACGGCAACACCCTCGGTCGAGCGCACGGTGGCTAGGTAGCTCTGGAAACGTGGAGGATTCTCTCGTTCGACTAGGAGAAGGAAAGGCCCGGGCGCTGCAGGGAGCTCAAGCGTCGGCGCGCTGCCGCCACGAGTTGCGATGAGCGCGAGCAACGGAATCTGGACCGGTGTCCGCTGCCTGGGAGCTGCGAGGCGGGCTTCCGCAGTCTCACGTCCAGCCTTCTCACGCATCAGCTGCTGCTGCGTCGCCTTCAGTTTCGCTTGGGCTTCCACAGTCGTGGTTCGCTCCGAGGACAGCTCGCGCTCCACTCCCGCAAGGCGGACGCCCGTTAGGACAACGGCCACGAGGCTGGCGGCGCAGGCACTCGCGAGCAGCCAGGTGGACCGGGTCGCCCGACGTCTCGAAAAGGATGGAGCAGAAGGCGGGATTCGCACCTGAGGCGATGCACCTCTGAGACCCGCGGAGAAACCCTCGCTCGCTTCGATTCGCTCGAGACAGATGGGGCAATCGACCAGGTGTTCCTCGAAGCGCGCGCGCTCCGCTTCGTCGAGACGACCGGTGACGTAGCGCTCGGGAAGAGCCGTGTCTTCAATGAGCTGGTGATCCATCTGAGCCTTCTTAGTGTCGCGAAACGCGCCGTTATCGCTTCACTTCTCCCTCGATGCAGCCGACTGCGCCCAAAGCTCCCGGAAGCGGTCCCTCGCCCGGTGGAGGACTCGATTGAACTGGAGGCTACTCAGACCATGGTCGGCACAGATCTGGTCCTTCTCTTCCTGCCCGAGATAGAAACGACGCAGAACGTCACGATCCCGTTCCACCGGGAGCTCATCGAGGATTCGACGGACCAGGGCCGCCTGCTCCGCCCGGACCGCCAACTCATGGGCGCTCGGTGCAGGATCGACGAGCCGCTGCAGGACAGCCTCACCACCTGGCTCCGTGCGTCGTCGTTGTCGAAAGTGTTCGGTCGCAAGGTTTCTTGCCAAAGACGCGACGAAGCCGGAGAGCTGCCCTGGATCCCGAACACCCCCCGCGCGGATGCGTTCGAGGAGAATGCGCATTGTTTCCTGGTGCAGGTCGTCCAGCAGGGCAGGCTCACTTCCAGCGCGACGGAGGATGGCGCGGACGCCTCTACTGTACTGGTGGACCAGTTCCGATTCGGCCAAGGCATCCCCGGCGCGGATGCGCTCGACCAGGGAGAGAGAGGTCTGTGGCGTCGACTGCACGGGTCAGATCATCCCAGATTCTACAAGGTCAACGCAGAGGCCACGGTCAAGGGGGCGCAAAGCACTCGTTTGCGAACCGAGCCAGTCAGCAACGACGTTGGTCCGAGCGTACTTCAACCGCTCGGGCCGAGTAGGCCGGACAGGGCGATCCGGCATTTGATGCGTTGAGCTCGCAATGTCGGACCGGCCTGCCAGGGCGAGGCGGTCGATCCGTTTCTGTCAATCACATCGCGTTTGCTGACTCTCGAGGCCGAACAAGGCGACGGGTGGCCGACGAGACGTCGCCGAGCGCCGCGGTGAGGGCACGTGCGGGGTCTGGTGGGGCTTCGACCGATCGCCACGCGATGAATCCATCAGGGCGGATCAACGAGGCGCCATCCCACTGGATGCCGAAGGCCTTGCGAAATTCAGCCTGGTCCGCACTCTTCAGGTCGACACCGAAGACTAGCGTCTCCACGGGAATACCGAGCGCCTCGTAAGCCTTCGTCGAAGCGCTGCTCCAACGTGCATCTTCTGCAAGAAGGACCCAGCCTCGCTCGAAGAGGTCGAGCGTCGAGACCCGCTCGCCATCCCTTTCGGTCCAAAGATGCGGAGCGCGAGTGCCTGGTTGCCCTGCCCACTCGTCAGGACGCGCCGCCGTCGGAAGCTCTTCGCTCGCGCCGATGATGGCCGATGATCGGTAGAGCTCCCCGAACTCCATCGCCGCTTCGTCGAGGATCGCCACACCGTCAGCGATCCCGGCGGAAACCTGAGCGTAGTCCGGCCGGGCAAACGTCTGTTCAAGCCTCCCCCACGCAACCGGTCGGCGCTCGGCATCATAGGTCTCGAGGAGCTCAGGTGCAGAGACGCCCGACAGGACGGCCGAGAGCTTCCACGCGAGATTGTGCACGTCGTGAATGCCTGTGTTCGCACCGAATCCGCCCCGGGTTGGGGGAAGGGTGTGCGCCGCATCCCCCGCGAGGAAGATGCGGCGGGAGGCGAACCGATTGGTGATGAGAGCGGTGAGCTCCCACCGGCCGGTGGTGATGATCTCGATGGGCAAATCAGTTCGGCCGATGGCCTTCTGGATGGCGACGCGGAGCGCCGCCTCGTCCCGGTCGGTGTCGTCGAACATGAGCACCCATCGACCATCGGCGTAGGTCGTGAGGAAGCCCTTGAAGTCAGGTTGGTCGATCTCGAACTGCGAGATTCCCTTTTCGAGGTACTGCTCGAGAGGCGCCCGAAAGAGGACGCTGCGAATCGTCTTCAGATGACCCGGGCCCTGACGACCGATTCCGAGGGCCTCACGCACGCTACTGCCGCTGCCGTCCGCCGCGATCAAGTACGCGGCTCGAAGCGTGTACTCGCGACCGCTACGCTCTCGCAGCGTGGCCGTTACTCGCGCCGAGTCTTGCTCGAATCGGACGAGCTCGGTGCCGAGCCTCAGGTCTGCGCCGAGAGCTCGAGCCTTGTCACGCAGGAGTGGCTCGAGGCGGTCTTGCGCGAGGGCCGCGCCCGTGTGGCGCGAGTACTCGAGAGTCGGTGCTGCTTGCTTCGTCTCGGGTGTCCAGTGGGAGGCGTCGAACCACTCTCCGGCGAGACTTTCGACCCGGCAGCGGCGTAGACGGAAGTCCGGCGGCACTTCAGGAATCAGCTGGCCCAGGCCGACGGTGCGATAGAGCTCGAGCGTGCGCGCCGTGTAGCCGATTGCACGGGGGTGAAGATGGCTGCCTTGGTGTCTCTCGACGAGCACACTCGGCACGCCCCGCCATCCGAGGAACACCGCGGCGGACAAGCCGACGAGGCTCCCGCCGACGACGAGCACGGACGTGGTCTCCTCTTCTCGAACGTTTATCGATACGTCGTCCACGTCGATACACTGTATCGATAGAGTGGCGTTGTCAACCGGTTCGGCTGGGACAAGAGTCACGAGGAACGATGGCATACCGACAGAAGCCTGGAGCGATTGCACCCACGCATGGTCTCTGGGAGCGGCCCGAGCCCGTTAAGCGTCCCGTTCCTGGACCCCTCAGTCGCGACCGCATTGTTCGCGCTGCGATTGCGATTGCCGACAAGGAGGGCCTCGGCGGCGTGTCCTTGCGGAAGGTCGCGGCCAAGCTGAAGGCAGGGCCGATGCGGCTGTACGCGTACACGTCCACCAAGGAAGGACTGCTCGAGTTGATGGTGGATGAGATTTTCGGGGAGATGGTCGCCGCTGGGCCCATCCGCGGCGACTGGCGCGACATCTTACGTTCCATCGCCCACCGCACCCGAAAGGTGGCACGGCAGCACGACTGGTTCGTCGTGCTCCTCGGCGGCCGAATCCATCTCGGTCCCAACGCGCTCGCCTATATGGAGGCTTCGCTGGCCTCCCTGAGCGGCAAGCGGGGATTCGAGGGCATCGACGCGGTCCTCCAAGCCGTGGAGACCCTCAACGCTTACGTCATTGGCGCCATCCACGGAGAGGCCAGCGAGCTTCGCGCCGAGCTGGAGAGCGGGATGAATGAGCGAGAGTGGCAGGGCGCGACGTGGCCCTACCTTCAGCGGATGATCTCGACCGGTCGGTTCCCGATGATTGCGCGAGTCGTCGACGAGGCCAAGCACCCGTCATTCGATGCAGCATTCGACCGTGGGCTCGACTGCGTGATTGCCGGCATCGAGGCCTGCCTCACGCATTGAGTGCCCGGCTTCTCGCGGTCGATCAGGCTATCGACCTTCGTACGAGGAGCGAGGCTTTGGGGGCGGCAGAGCGTCGCCGTCTCCCGACCTTCAGTGTCCCGTGCTTGGCGCCTGGCGCGCGTCGGCCAGCGCCTCACGGTACTTCTCAGCGATGGCGCGGGCTTTTTCGCGCAACGCCTCCGGAAGAAGCGCCTCAGCGTCTAGCCAGGCGGCCGTGTCTGCATCGTCCATCTGGGTCTGAAGCGCCGCCGCCCGCGCCGCAGCGTCCGGCGCCGCGCCGCCTCTTCCACCGCTGCCGAGCCGATGGCTCATTCCCCCGCGATGGCCTCCACCTCCACCGGTACCGTCGGGCTGAGCAGGCGTCGTCGGCGACATCGGGGGGGTCACTCCATCCCCAGGTTGCCAGCCCGCGTCACGACCCCGGAAGCCCATGGCCGGGTAGCGTCCACGGAGCTCGGTGAGTTGCTTCTGGAGCGCGGCATCGCGCTCCTCGAGCTGCTTCACCAACCGGTCGCCGAGGCCGAGCTCGCCTCGATGCTCGAGAACTGCGGCAATCGACGACCTCGGGAGAGCCTCGGTCGATGGCGGAGAAGTGGCGGGCGGATCCGCGCCAAGCACGATTACCAACGCGAGAAGTCCGGAAACGGGGCCGCCCAAGTCTTATCCGTCGCGTCTCGAGGTGCGAGACACCTCGAAGTTCGTGTTCGCATACCGCCTCGGCCAATGTCCCACCAACCGTTGCCCTCTTCCAACCCCACGCAGCGCTTGGCGGCTACGACGCCCGAGGCCTACGGCCAAACGAACTCCGCTGCCTGGTCAGCGTCCGGCCGAGATGCAATCCGTCGTCACGCCTGCCGCACACGCTTCGGCAGCCGCGGAGCCGGGGGAAGTATCCCAGCCAGCACGCGTTCGGCGACGGCCGCGAAACGCTTCGAATCTCCATACGACCGTGCGACGAGCATTGCGCCCTCGAGCGCCGCAACGAGCAGTTGAGCCTCCTCGACAACTGGCCCCTCCAGGTGGAGGGTCCCAGACCTGCGGCCTTCCTCGAGGACACCGGCGAGCCATCTCTCGTTGGCATCGAAGAATGCGTTGAGGGCTGCCTTCATTGGCTTGGGCAGCGTTGCCTGCTCGGCGGCGAGCATGCCGCACAGGCACAGTCGGTCCTTGCGCAACACGTCAGCGTAAAGCTGGACGTAAGCCCTCAGCTTCTGTCTCGGGTCCGGGACCGACTTCTGGATCGCCTCGAGCGCGCTGCGGAAGGCGTCGTGGTAGCGAAGGACGAGGCTCAATCCCAGCTTGGCCTTGGTGGGAAAGTGGTAGTGGAGGCTCGCCTTGGTGATGCGAAGCGCGGCAGAAATGTCGGCGTAGCTGAAGCCGTTGTAGCCCTGGGTCTGCACCAGCCGCTCGGCAACATCGAGGATGCGTTCGGCGGTGGCGGGGGGTGGAGCGCGCATTCCTGGAGGATGACGCATGTCGGCCGATGGTCGCTAGACAAATTACCTACTAGTTGGTAGATAACCAGAGCGTGACTCGGAGACAACTCACAACGGGGGTGAGTCATGGCCAAGACCAGCGAGCGCAAGACCTTCTCGAAGCCTGACGAGACACGGGAGTTTCCGCACGGGCGCGCGGAGATTCTCAACATCGGCGGCGGAGCCGTCGGACGGCTGGTGTTTCAGCCCGGCTGGCGCTGGTCCACCGACGTGAAACCGCTGGCAAAGACGAAGAGCTGCGAAGCCCCTCATTTCCAGTACCACCTGTCCGGGAGGCTCGGAATTCGGATGGACGATGGCACGGAATTCATCGCGGAGCCTGGAGAGGTCACCGCATTACCCAGCGGGCACGACGCTTGGGTCGTCGGCAACGAGCCTGTGGTTGTTGTCGATTGGTACGGCGCGAGCAACTACGGAAAGAAGCCCTGAAGGAGGTGCGACATGAGTCGGAAATTCATTGATTGCCGCGAGATGCCCAGTGAAAAGAGCTGCACGCTCATGATTGCGGGTGAGGAAGACGAGGTCCTGCGAGCGGCAACGCTTCACGCCGTCGACGCGCATGGACACAAGGACACACCGGAGCTTCGCAAGGAACTCCGGAGCTCGCTGAAAGACGCCCGCCCGACGCTTGCCTGAGCGCTGGGCAGGTGAGCGCGCCAATCCAAAGCTTGAAGGGCATGGGAGGCCCCCCTCCGGCAACCTCGAATTCCCACTCTAGACATTGGTGGGAGGCAGCGGACGCAAAAAGTCGCGCTACGAGCTGTGCGCGGCGGAGGCATCCAAGCTCGGCTCAGGCGGTGCCTGCCCGCTCAACCGCGTCCCTGGCTTCCGGGCCACCTGCTCGTAGATGGCCTCCATCCGGGCGATGGAGGCTTCCAGCCTCAGGCTTTCCGCGGCGGCGAGGCTTGCTTGACGGGCGACGGCGAGCGCCTCGGGGTGCTCGTACAAGTAGTCAATCTTGCGAGCCAGCCCGTCGGCATCACCGGGCTGAAAGCGGAACTCGTCGTTGATGGCCAGGAAGGCCGATGCGCTCATGGGAGCGTTTGCCACCAGAGCGGGAAGTCCGGTGCCTAGGGCCTCGAGGACGGCCATCCCTTCGAGCTCGATGTCGGACGCATGAATCATGAGGTCGGCCGCCCGCATCAGGCCAGGCACCTCCACTTCCTCGGCCACGCGGATTTCAGCCGGCAAGGGAAGCGTCGCTGAGAGGGCTCGAAGACGGGCCTCCTCCGGTCCGGCGCCGTAGATGAGCAGCTGGATGCCGTCGGCGTGGCGGGCGCGGCGGACGGCTTCGATGATGACTTCAATCCGCTTCTCCTTGGCGAGGCGCGAGACCGCCACCACGACGAAGCGGCCGCGGTGGCGCACCAGGCGCTCGTCCGGTCCCGGGCGAAACTGCGGTGGGACGCCGTTGGAGACGACGGCGCTCGGGACGCGGAGCCCGCGTTGGCGTAGCTCCTGGAGCCCGAACTCCGTGGGGGACACCATGAAGTCCACACGGTTGTAGAGGGCGAAGAGAAAAAATCGCCAGGTCGCCTCCATCACCCACTGGGCGTGAATCCCGATGTTGTGGAACATGTTCTCCGGCTGGAGATTCGAGGACGCCACCACACCGGTTCCCAGCTGGCGCGCCAGCGCCGCCGCCCGAATGCCGAGCCAGAAAGGAAACTGGACGTGAAGCACGTCGGCTCGACGGAGCACCGGCTCGAGGATGGCGCGGGAAGGCCATGCGAAGATGAAGCCCATCTCGCGCATCACCCGGCCGAAGGGGGGAATGGTGAAGCGCGGCAAGCCGACGCGCCCCTCGCTGCTCGGGCCTCCGGCGATGATGGTGACGTCATGACGCTCGCGCAGTGCGGCGATGAAGCGCTTGGCGGAGATGACACCGCCTGTTTTCACGTCATCCAGCGTGTCGATGGCGTAGGCGATGTGCAGACGTCTGGCTGTGGCCATGCGCTGAAACCTAGCGCACCTCCGGCGCTCGTCGTCGCGTCGACGTCGGTCAACTCCCCGATTGACGCGTCAGGGCGAAACCGACGGCTCTAGGAGCCTCGAGCGCGGAGAA
>Ga0302325_10006669_pt1 | contig 25843 bp, 30 predicted proteins | sample Palsa_T0_2_FD_201948 | JGI IMG/M metagenome (GOLD analysis project Ga0302325, IMG submission 201948) | Peat permafrost microbial communities from Stordalen Mire near Abisko, Sweden - Palsa_T0_2 | ecosystem: Environmental > Terrestrial > Soil > Palsa > Peat permafrost | place: Sweden: Abisko... | reverse complement strand
ATCGTCGTACAATGCGGGTATGGGCCTTCTCCATCCAACCAGCGACGAGTTGGAAGTGGCGAGTGTGCTGCACGCGCTCAGCGACCCGCAACGCCTGGCCATCGTTCGCAGCCTGGCCGAGGATCCGACCCCGCGCCGCTGCGGGTCATTTGACCTCTGCGTGACCAAGTCGACGCTTACCCATCACTTCCGCGTGCTGCGCGAGGCCGGGGTGATCCAGCAACGCGAGGAGGGGACCGCCCGCCTGAACAGCCTGCGGCGCGACGATCTCGACGCGCGGTTTCCCGGCCTGCTGGATGCGATCCTCGCCGCGGCGTCCACTCCGGTGGCCGCGCTCTAGTCGCCCTCAGGCGCAGGCGTAGACGGTCTCCACCGAGCCCTCGGGCAGCGCGAGAGCGGACTCGAGCGTCAGGCTGGCGTCCGAGCTGACTGCCGGCGTCAGACGCATTCCGTCTCCGAGCATGAGCGGCAGCACGAGCAGCCCGAGCTTGTCAAGGGCTCCGAGCTGGCGGAAGGTCTCGATCGTGCGCGGGCCGCCGACCAGGTGAACGTCCTGCCCGCGGTTGGACGCGCGCAACTTCTCGAGCAGCCGGATCGGGTCGCTGTCGGTGACGATCGGGACGCGAACCGCCTCGGTGGGCACGTCGGCACCGAGCACGAACACGTCCGGGTTCGGCCACGGCCAGCGGTCGCTGCCGAGCGCCGGCTCGAAGGTCGTGCGACCCATCAGCACCGCCTCGCAGCCGGCCTGGAACTCGGGTCAGCCGTGGCTCTGACCGGAGACGAACCGCGGATCGGCGATCAGCGCCGGCCAGCCGTCGGGCGTGGTCACGTAGCCGTCGGCGCTGATGCTGAAGCGGGTGCGGATCTGCATCGGCGGGCTCCTTTCGGGAGTCGGTCGGGTCGGTCGGGTCGGCGGCCCGAGCCGTTACTGTCACGCGATGACCGCCATGCTGCGATCGCGGCAGTTCTGGATCAGCTTCGCGGTGACGCTAGCGGTATGCGTGGCCGGCCTGCTGGTGCTCCGGGGCCAGAGCGACGCCGCGAAGGCTCCCGCCCCGGTGGCGCGAGCCACCACTGTGTCGTCGACCCCGGGGCCGGCGACCGTCAGCACGACCCGGGCCGCGTCCGCGGCCTCGACCACCACGTCCGCCGCGAGCTCGACCACCACGTCCGACGCGGCCTGGGTCGACCCAGCGGCGCTGCGCGCCTCGGTGGCGCGGGTCGCCGCGGCCAGCGATGCGGCCGTCGGGGTGGCCGTGCGCCCGCTCGGGCCAGGCCCGTCACTGACCGAGGGGAGTCTGCAGGTCGGGACGGCGTGGAGCACGATGAAGATCCCGGTCATCCTCGCGCGTTACCGCCTCGCCGAGTCGCGCCACGAGTCCACCGGCGACCTGCTGGCCCGGGTCACCGCGGCGATCACCGAGTCTGACAACGCCGCCGTGCTGTCGCTGTTCAACGACATCGTCGCGCGGCTGGGCGGCGTCGTCGCGGCCAGCGCCTACGTCCAGCAGGGCCTGCGAGCCGCCGGCGACACGGACACCGTGGTGAACACGATCCCACCCGCCGGCGGGTTCTCCACCTTTGGCCAGACCCAATGGTCCCTGACCGACGGCCTGCGCTTCTTTCGGGCCCTGGCCGACGGCTGCCTGGCACCCGAGGCCGGGGCGCAGGAGATACTGACGCTGATGGGCGAGATCACACCAAGCCAGCGTTGGGGGCTCGGGCAGGCTCGGTTTACCGACGCCAGCGTCCGGTTCAAGGGCGGCTGGGGGCCGGACCCCAGCGGCCGCTATCTCGTGCGCCAGTTTGGCGTGGTCCGCGGACCGGGCGGACACGGATTCGTGGTCGGCGTGATCGACCAGCCGGCCGACGGCAGCTTCGCCAGCGGCATCTCCGTCCTCGACCAGCTCGCCGACGCGGTCGCGCACGCGGCGAACCCGGCCAGCGCCCCGGCGTCGGCCTCGTGCGGCGCGTGACCCGATGAACCTGTGCAGCCCGCGAAACGGACTCATCGGCCTCGTGGCGGTGGCGCTCGTGGGCTGCGGCGGCGGCGGTCAACCCGCTCCGGCGGCGACCAGCGGTGCCCGGCTGGCCGCGGACTCCAGCACCACTCAGCCGCCGCCGTTGTCGTCTAGTGCCACCAGTACCACCAGCACCACCAGTACCACCAGCACCACGACCACCGCGCCGCCGCCCGCACCCGCACCGGCGCCCCTGGCCGGCAAGGTGATCACCATCGACCCCGGACACAACGGCGGCAACTTCGACGCGCCGTCGATCATCAACCGGTTGGTCAACGACGGCAACGGGTTCAAGCCCTGCAACACCACGGGCACCGCCGCCCCCGACGGCTACCGGGAGACGGACTTCAACTGGGATGTGGCGCTGCGGCTGCGGCGCATCCTGCAGGTCGCCGGTGCGCGGGTGGTGATGACCCGGTCGAGCAACACCGGGGTGGGCCCGTGCATCACCGAGCGCGCGGCCATCGCCAACCGGGCGCATTCGGACGCCGCCGTCTCGATCCACGCCGACGGCGGGCCGACCAACGGCTCAGGCTTCGCGGTGCTGGTGCCGGCGCCGATTCCCTCCGGGGCCAACGACGCGATTCTCGCGCCGTCTCACCGCCTGGCCCTCGACGTGCGATCGGAGCTGTTGGGGATCGGGTTGCACGAGTCGACCTACGACGGCATCGACGGGATCGCGCCGCGGACCAACCTCGGGGGGCTGAACCTCTCGCGGGTGCCGGTGGTCTTGGTCGAAGTGGCGAACATGCAGAACCAAGCGGATGAGGCGCCGATGGAGACCCCGGCCTACCGCGAACGGGTGGCCCACGCGCTCGCCCGCAGCCTGGAGCGGTTTGTCGATCGCTGAGCCGAGCGCCGCGACGATGAGCAGCAGGGCGATGGAGATCAGCAGCGCCAGATGGAGGCCACCGTCGATGCCGCGCCCGCCGGCGGCGAGCGATCCGAACAGCGCCACTCCGATGACGCTGCCGGTCTGGCGCGCCGTGTTCAGGGTGCCTGACGCGACGCCGGACCGCGAGCGTTCCACGCCGCCGAGCAACGTAGAGGTCATGACCGGGACGACGAGCCCGAGGCCGAAGCCGAGGGCCACCAACGGCGCGACAAGCGCGACATAGGCGGTGGAGGCGTCGGCGCCGAGCATCCCGGCCACGGCGACGATCATCAACACCGCGGCGAAGACGATCACCCGTCGCGCGCCGAACGCGGCCAGGGCTCGTCCCGCGATCAGATTGGCCGGCATGACCGCGGCCGCCAACGGCGCGAAGGCGAGGCCGGTCTGGACGGCGGTCAGGTGCTGCTCGCGCTGGAAGAACAGGCTCAGCACGAAGATGAGGCCGTAGAAGGTGACGTTGATAAGCAATCCGATGGCGGATGCGGTGCTGAAGCTGGCGGAGCGAAACAGCCCGAGTGGCAACATGGGGTCGGGACGCTTGGACTCCAGGGCGATGAAGCCCGCGCCGGCGGCGACGGCGACGGCGAACGCGCCCAGGACGGCGGGATCGCTGAAGCCGCGAGCGCCGCCCTCGATCGTCGCGCCGGCCAGGCAGGCCAGGCAGACGATCGCGGCGAGCTGTCCCGGGAGATCCACTCCGCGTCGGGGCGACCGGGGCGTCTCCGCGGCCCAGCGGGCGGTCAGCCAGATGCCCACCAGACCGATCGGAGCGTTGAGGAAGAAGATCGATCGCCACCCCACGGTGGCGATGAGCACGCCCCCCGCCAGCGGCCCGCCCGCGAGGGCGACGCTCGCCCCGGCCGCCCACAGCCCCACCGCTCGCGCGCGCTGCCCCGGCGCGGAGAACGCGTGGTTCAGCAGGGTCAGGGAGCACGGCACGAGCGCCGCGGCTCCGATGCCCTGGAGAGCCCGGGCGGCGATCAACGTCGGCAGGTTCGGCGCCAGCCCACAGGCCGCCGAGGCCAGCGTGAAACCGACAAAGCCGGCGATGAACACGCGCTTGGCTCCGACCCGGTCACCGAGCGCGCCGGCGGTCAGGATGAGCGCGGCGAACGTCACGGTATACGCGTTCACCACCCACTGCAGCCCGCTCACGCCGCCGCCGAGCGCCTCCCCGATCGGCTTGATGGCCACGTTCACGACACTGACGTCGAGTTGCACCACGGCGAAGCCCAGACTCGCCGCCAGCAAGGTCCACCGCCGCCGACGGCGGCTATCGGTGTCGTCGGTCAACGTCATACGTGCAACCTAGAGCTCAAACAGTTCAATCTGAGTTGAACCGTGGCACCGGTACGATCGCTGGATGCTGGCTGACGCCGACCTCGCGAGGGTCGCCAACCTGATGGATGGTCACCGGGCGGCGATTCTGATCGCGCTCATGGGCGGCCAGGCGCTCTCGGCCGGCGACCTGGCTGCGCGCTGCGCGATCTCCCCCTCGCTGGCCAGTGCGCACCTGTCGAAGTTGCTCGACGGAGGTCTGATCGCGGTGCAGCCGCGTGGCCGCCAGCGCCACTACCGGCTGGCCGGTGCGCCGGTGGCTGACGTGATCGAAGCCATGCTCAGTCTCGCCCCCGCACGACCAGCCACCACGCTGCGCCAAGCCGCGCGCGGCGAGGCGATCCGCCAGGCCCGCACCTGCTACGACCACCTGGCCGGGAGTCTGGGCGTCGCGCTCACCGACGCGCTGGAGGAGCAGCACGTGATCGAGCCCGCCGACGGCTCCTACCGGCTGACCGCGGCCGGCGAACGGCGCCTGCGGCGCTTCGGTCTGGACATCGCCGCGCTTCGCGGGCGACGCCGCGCCTTCGCCCGGCCCTGCCTGGACTGGACTGAGCGCCGCTCACACCTGGCCGGAGCCCTCGGTGCCGGCCTGGCCGACCGGTTGCTGGAACTGGGCTGGATCCGCCGGGTTCCAGGTGGTCGAGCGTTGCGACTGACCCAAGCGGGGCAGCGAGGCCTGCGTGACGAGTTCGCGCTCGATCACCAGGGCACCGCCCGGTAGTCCTTCAGGAAGCAGCCATGGACGTCTTCGCCGGCCTCGCCGCGGACGATCGGGTCATACACCCGTGAGGCGCCGTCGACCAGGTCCAGGGGCGCGTGGAAGCCCTCAGCCGCCAGGCGCATGCGGGTGGGGTGCGGCCGTTCGTCGGTGATCCAGCCGGTGTCCACGCTGGACATGAGGATGCCATCGCGCAACATCTCCCGTGCGCTCGTGCGGGTGAGCATGTTCAGCGCGGCCTTGGACATGTTGGTGTGCGGATGGCCGGGACCCTTGTAGCCGCGACGGAAGTCGCCTTCCATGGCGGAGACGTTGACGATGTAGGTGCGCCGGGCCGCCGACGCCGCCAGCGCGGCGCGAAGGCGGGCCACGAGGATGAACGGCGCCGTCTGGTTGCAGAGTTGAACCTCGAGCAGCTCGACCGGGTCGACGTCCTGCACGTGCTGGCTCCAGCTGTTGGCCGGGTCCAGGTCGGGAACGAGTCCCCCGGCGTCGATCGCCCGTCCGGCGGTGATCCGCTCCGGCGAAGCCGCGCCGACGGTCAGGGCCAGCGCGCTCAGCGCGTCCGGCGTCGGGGTCCAGTGCGGACGCTGGGGCGCCTCGGAGGGTGACAGCAGGCCGCCGGAACCGCCGCCCGGGCCGAACGTGCGGATCGGTGCCAGCGGTCCCGGAGGGAGCGCAGCCGCCTCGGCCTGGGCGAGCAGCGCGTACGCCTCGGCGGACCGGCGGACGGTCTGGGCCGCGTTGTTGATGAGGATCTCCAGTGGCCCCTCGGCGGCGATCTCATCGGCGAGCGCGATGACCTGGGCCGGGTTGCGCAGGTCGATCCCCACGATCCGCAACTGGTGCAGCCACTTGGGACTGTCCGCCATGGCGGCGAAGCGTCGAGCGGCGTCGCGGGGGAACCGGGTGGTGATGGTGGTCTCGGCGCCGTCGCGCAGGAGCCGCAGCGCGATGTACATGCCGATCTTCGCGCGCCCGCCGGTGAGCAGGGCACGGCGGCCGTGCAGGTCGGTGCGCGCTGCTCGCCGGTCGTGGTTGCGCGCCGCGCAGTCCGGACAGAGCTGGTGATAGAACGCGTCGACCTCGAGGTAGCGCCGCTTGCAGATGTAACAGGCCCGCGGCCGCAGCAACCTGCCCGCGGTCGGGGCGCGGGTGGGCGAGCGCAACTGCCGACCCGCGGTCTCGTCATCGATGCGGCCGACGGCGCCGGTGGCCGTCTCAGCCGTCACCGCGGCATCGGCGGCCAATACCGCCGCTCGGCGCTCGGCGCGGCGACGCAGCTTGACCGTCTTGAACAAGCCGGCCGTGGCGCGCCGCACCGCGACGGCGTCGGGATGCTCCACCGGCAGCTCGCTGACCTCGCCCAGGATTTGTAGGCAGCGCTCGAGGTCGCCGGGATCGATCCCGATCGGGTCTGCGGGCGACGACATCGCCAGAAGTGTATTTCGGAGCGGTTTCCGCTAACCGCGCGGCGGCGCCTGAAAATCGTCGGCGTCCGCACGCAGCACGTGCAGCACATCGGAGATCTGCTGCAGGGCCTTCCCGTCCAGCGGGCCGGTGGCGAAGTTCGCGGCGTTGAGCGCTTCGGTGGCGCGTTTGGCGGCCGCGCGTCCCTTGGCGGTGATGGAGGCCAGGGTCGTGCGGCGATCCCGTTCGTGGCGCGTACGCTCGACCAACCCGAGTCGTTCCAGACCGTCGACGATGTTCGTGACGCTCGTGGGGTGGATCTGCAAGCGGACCCCCATCTTGCCGAGCGGCAGCGCCCCACCGCGGCTGTAGTAGAGGAGCATCAGGCCCTCGTAGCGGGGGAACGTCAGCTGCCATGGCCGCAGCAACCGGTTGAGCCGCGCGATGAGGATCTGCTCGGCCCGCATGATCGAGGTTACGGCCACCATGGCGGGGACGGCGTCGGGCCCCCAGTGCTCGCTCCACTGGCGGCTGGCCTCGGCGATCGGATCGAACGGCAGCGAGCTCACGCTGCGGAAGCTTCCCACAGCGCGTCAAGAGCGGTCCGGCGGTCAGGGCTGCCTGCGCTTTTCGATCGGCTTCCGCCGGCACCGTGCGCTCGGGCGAGCGCGCGGCCGCGGAGGTGCTTGGGGCGTGCGCTCGGCTGGCGGGCGTCCGGCGGCCGGGCGGCCGGGCGGCGCCTTCGGCAGCCGAAAAAAAGGGCTGCCGAACGCGCCGTCCGGACACCCTCGCGATGGTCGCTTAGCGGCCGGGCCGGGGGTGTGGCGAGGAATCCTCCGTGGTGACCAGTTTCTCGCCACGGCCCTACCCGGGAGGGGGCGGGCGCCGGGGGGTGTGGCGAGGAATCCTTCGTATTGACCAGTTTCTCGCCAAGCCCCCCTATGGGATCGGTCCGAGTGGTGCGGCGGTGTGTCGAGCGTGTCGCGAGGCATAGCGGCCCGTCACGCGACCGTGACAGACGGGTGGCCCGCCCCTGGCCCGCGCGCCGGACCACCGCGCCGCGGGCGCCCGCCCGGCCCCGCCGCCGGGCCCGCCCTCAGCCCCGAACCACGGCCGCCGCCGCGCTGAGCGCGGCGATGTGGTCGTCCACCGTGGCCAGCCCGGCGCCCATGGTGTTCAGGCTGAGGTGCGTCGCGCCGGCGTCCTGCCAGGCTGGCAAGAGCGTGCCAACCGACTCCGCCGGGTCGGAACCGACTGAGATCCGACCCTCCATGCCGATCGAGCTCGGGTCGCGGCCGGCCTCCACGGCACCCGCGTTCACGACGGCCAGCGCGTCGGCGAGCTTCGGCCCGGGCTCGAACGGGGGAAACCAGCCGTCGGCCAGCCGTCCGGCCCGCCGCAGCGCCACGTCGGCGCGAGCGCCGAACCAGATCGGGATCGGTCGCTGCACCGGGGTCGGCGCGAGTCCGGCGCCGGTGACCGTCTCGTAGGTGCCGTGGAACGTCACGGTCTGCTCGGTCCACAGCCGGCGCAGCAGTCCGATCTGCTCGGAGAGCCGCGCGCCCCGGTTGGCGAACGGGAGCCCCAGAGCCTCGTACTCGACCTCATTCCAACCGAGCCCGACGCCGAGACGGAACCGACCCCCGGTGAGCAGGTCCACCTCGGCGGCCTGCTTGGCCACGAGCACGGTCTGGCGCTGCGGGAGGATGAGGATCGAGGTGACGAGCTCCAGCGAGGTCAGTGCGGCCAGGTAGCCGAACAGCACGAGCGGCTCGTGGAAGGTGGTGTGGATGTCATACGGCCCGCTCCAGCCCGGGTGCGCGGCCGGGTCCGCGCCGACGACGTGATCGAACACCGCGATGTGGTCGAAGCCGAGATCCTGCACGGCACTGGCATAGGCCCGGACCGCTCCGGGATCCCCGCCGAGCTCGGTCTGGGGGAAGACCACGCCGACACGCGTCGAACCGCTCACCGCCACGGACGATAGCTACATCAGCGTCCCGAGCGCCAGTGGTACGACCGCCTGCGCGCCGGCGCGGCGCAGCTGGCCGCCGACCATCGCCAGCGTCCAGCCCGAGTTGCGACGGTCGTCGAGGAGCACGCCGATGCCGGGCGGCGGCGGCGCGATCACGGTGAAGGCGCCGCGCACGTTGGCGACCTGCTGGGCCGCGTTGGCCATCTCCCGCTGGGGCGGTCGATCCTCGGTGCGCCGCACGAGCTCGAGCTGCGCCGCCCCCAGCTCAGCGGCCAGTCGGCGAGCGAGGATGACCGGGACCGCCCCCAGGCGCACGGACGGGACGGCGGTGACCCAGGCGACGTCGGTGCTCGACCCGCGGAGGATGTCGGCCAGAGCGACGATCAGCTCGTGGTCGAACTCGCCGCTGGCCAGCGCACGCTCGACCGCCGGCCACCAGCCGCCGTCGCCGAACCGCGCCAGCGCCCAGCCCGGCTCGACACGCGCGTCCAAGGGGATCTTGCGCATCGTGCCGCCGGCGTCGGGGGCCTGCTTCTTGACCTCCAGCTCTAGCGGCCGCGAGCGCAGGTGGCGCACCGCTCGCTCCACCAGAGCGGGATCGGGAGGCCGGGCGAAGCGCGGCGCGGTGCAGACCGAGCAGCGCCCACAGTCCTGGGCGTCGGGATCGTCCAGCTGCTCCTGCAGCGTGCGCATCAGGCAACGCCCGTCGGAACCGAAGGCGGCCATGGCCGCCTGCTCGGCCCGGCGCAGCGCCGTGACCTGTGCGTAGCGCTCGGCGTCGTAGACCCAATCCGCGTCGGCGATCGCGTGCCAGCGCGAACCGTCGCGGCGCACCGCCCCTTCGACATCGAGGATCTTCAGCATCGCCTCGATACGCCCCATGCCGAGGTTGACCACGGCCATGATCTCGCGGGTGCTGCGGCCGTCGTCGCCCGCCGCCCGCAGCTCGTCCAGCACGGTGGTGACGCGTTCCCGCGCGGGGAACGCCTGCTCGATGAAGAAATCCTGGATGCGCCGGTCCTCGCCGCCCCGCAGCAGCACGATGTCGGCGTGGTCGACCCCGCGCCCGGCCCGGCCGACCTGCTGGTAGTAGGCCACCACCGATCCCGGCGCCTGGTAGTGGACCACGAAGGTCAGGTCTTTCTTGTCATAGCCCATCCCGAGCGCGCTGGTGGCCACGACGGCCTTGATCTCGTTACGCAGCAGCCGCTCCTCGGTGGCGATCCGATCGTCGGTCTCCTGCTCGCCGCTGTAGGCGAGCGCCGGTACTCCGTTGGCGCTGAGGAAGGTCGCCACCTGCTCGGCGTCACGCTTGGTCAGCGTGTAGACGATCCCCGATCCCGGCAGCTCCGGCAGGTGCTCGACCAGCCAGGCGAGTCGTTGCGCCGGTGCCGGGAGCTCAAGCACCTCCAGGCGCAGGCTGGTCCGGGCCAGCGGACCGCGATAGGAGCGCAGTGGCTCGCCGCCGGTGGTCGAGAGCTGCTCCAGGACGTCGCCGACCACGCGGTCGTTGGCGGTGGCGGTGGTGCCGAGCACCGCGACCTGGGGTGGGAGCGCGTCGAGCATGTCCTTGACCCGGCGGTAGTCCGGGCGGAAGTCGTGGCCCCAGTCGGAGATGCAGTGGGCCTCGTCGATGACCAGCAGTCCGACCGAGGCGGCGAACAACGGCAGCATCCCATCGCGGAAGCGCGGGTTGTTCAGCCGTTCCGGGCTGATGAGCAGCAGGTCGATGGTGTTCGCGGCGAGTTGCTGGCGAACCTCGTCCCACTCCTCACGGTTGGTGCTGTTGATCGTGTGCGCGCGCAGGCCGAGGCGCTGTGCCGCCGCGATCTGGTTGCGCATGAGTGCCAGCAGCGGGCTGACGATCAGGGTCGGTCCGGCGCCGGCCTCGCGCAGCAGGGCGGTGGCCACGAAGTACACCGCCGACTTGCCCCAGCCGGTCCGCTGGACGCAGAGCGCGCGAGCGCGATCGACGACGACGTCGTGGATCGCCTCGAGCTGGCCGGGGCGAAACTCTGCATCCTCGTCATCGGTCAGGGCGCGCAGCCGCTCCAGAGCGGTGGCGGCAAAGGTCTCCGGGGTGGTGGCGGTCATCGTTGCATCCTGGCACGCGACCGCGAGAGATCTCCTTTCTTAGACTCGTGAAGCGCACAGGCACAGTCCACTCGTCCCGAGGAGCCCGATGTCCAGCCTGAACGACTTCAACGACCAGATCATCGCCGAGTTCCACGCCAACGAAGGACGCGTAGGGGGCATGTTCGAAGGCGCCTCGGTGCTCCTGCTTCACCACACCGGCGCGAAGTCCGGCCAGAGTCGCATCAACCCGCTGGTGTTCCAGAGCGACGATGGGCGCTACGTTGTGTTCGCCTCCAAGGCCGGAGCGCCGACCAACCCGGCCTGGTACCACAACCTCAAGGCCAACCCCGATACCCAGATCGAGGTTGGGACCGACACGATCGACGTCGTGGCCAGCGAGGCGACCGGCGATGAGCGCGACCGCCTGTTCGACGCGCAGGTGCAGCGGGCCCCGACCTTCGCCGAATACGCCGAGAAGGCTCTGCCGCGGATCATCCCGGTGATCTTGTTGACGCCGGTCGCGAGCGCCTGAGCGTCACGGGCCGGCGGGCGAACCGCTCTGCCTCCCGGCCCAGGAGAGGATGTCCCTCGAGTGGGTGATCACCGTATCGTCGGGTAGTCGCAGCGCCGGCAGCTTGGTGTCGCCGGTCGCCTCCTTCAACTCGGCGCGCGAGCCCCGGCGGAGAACGGGGATCGGACTGCCGTGGGCAGCGACCACCTTGTCGTACTCGATGCCGGCGGCGCGGAGCGCTTCCTGAACACGGCGACAGGGATGGGCCCGTGGCCCACCGTCATCGCCGTGGCAGACAAACAGCGTGGGGTTTTCGGCCATCTCGTTCTCCATTTTCGGCGAAGGCAGAGCCTAGCCGGGTTTGTCCGTCAATATCCGCGTCATGAGCGACCGAAACGTGCTCGGCGGCACGCTCAAGCTCTGCGGGGAGGATCCGGTCACCGGCTTCTACCGCGACGGGTGCTGTAAGACGGGCCCGGAGGATCTCGGCAGTCACACGATCTGTGCCGTGGTGACCGAGGCGTTCCTCGAGCACCAGGCGGCGATCGGCAACGACCTCAGCACGCCGGTGGCGGCGTTCGGGTTCCCCGGACTCGCACCCGGCGACCGCTGGTGCGTCACGGCGGGTAACTGGCTGCGGGCCCACGAGGACGGCGCCGCGGCCTACGTCGTGCTGTCCTGCACGCACGAGCGAGCGCTGGAGGTCGTTCCCATCGAGGTGCTCGAGCAGTATGCGGTCGACGTGCCCGGCGACCCCGGCGGGCTGGCCGGCTGACGGTCTAGCGCGGGCGCCGAGGCGGCCCCTGGTCATAACGCGGCAGCCCGTCGTCACACCCCACGTCCCACGCGGCCGCCGACGCGACGTGGGACCGGTACTGCGGCGACAGCCCGGGATCGCCGTCGAGCACGCCCAGGCGCACGGACACCTCCGGTCCGTCGGGCCAGGAGCCTCCGAACAGCGCTGAGCCGCACACGCGGCAGAACGCCTTGGTCATGCCGCCGTCCGGTGGGTGAAACGCGGTGATCAGCTCGCTCCCGCTGAGCAGGCGGAATCCTTCGCGGGGCACCCGGCCCTGAGCCGAGGCGTTCGAGCCCGAGTGCTTGCGACAGCGCGAGCAGTGGCAGTAGTTGGCCCGGCGAAACGGTGCGCTGATCTCGAACCGGACCCCGCCGCACAGGCAGCTTCCGACCAGCGGCGCCTGCGGCGAGGGGACCGTCATTGGGGACATGGTGACAAAGGGCGGACGGTCCGACTACGTGTTGACCCGGGTGAGCTCCACGATCGGACACGGCGGCGCGTCGGTGCTGGCGTGAAACGCCGCCAGCGCCTGGGGACCAAACGACGCGAAGCCTTCGAGCACGGATCGGTGGTAGCCGGCGGCGATCACGGCGCGGCCGGCGGAGTGCCCGACGGCAAAGCGTCGCCGGGCGTCGCCACTGCCGAGGTACGCCCATACCGGGCGGTCGACGCGCTCGCGCACCTGGTCGGTCACCTCGTGGCGCTCGTAATTGCGCTCGCGCCGATCGAGCCGCGCGAGCGTGGCCGCGGTAACGGGGATGAGCCCGCCGTTGATCGTCTCGGCGGGATCCGGGAGCAGGTCGAGGAAGGTCACGAACACCCGGGGCCGTTCGCCCCCGGGGACGGTCAGGTAGTACTTGTAGCCCGGCAGGGTGAGCGAGTTGTCCGTTGCCACGCCCCAGTGGCGCCGGTAACCCTCGAGGTGACCCGGGCGGGCCACCTCGCCGTAGCTCCCCAGGAGGGAGCCGTAGCCGAACACGAAGCTGGCGCCGTCGTCGGTCACGGGAGCAGTACGGTAGTGGCAGAGTGTCGGCAGCCAAAGCGGTGCGCGTGGTGGTGCGCGGCGACGTGCAAGGCGTCGGGTTTCGCGACGCGACGGTTCGGCGGGCGCACGCGCTCGGCGTGCTCGGGTGGGTGCGCAACGGCGAGGATGGCTCGCTGTCGGTACACGCCGAAGGCCGCGGCGAAGCGGTCGACGCGCTGGTGGCCTTCCTGCGGGAGGGGCCGCGGCTCGCCCGGGTCGCCGCGGTGGAGGTCGACGACGTCGCCGTCGAGGGTCACGAGCAGTTCGCGATCCGCGGCGTGAGCGCTGGGGCCTTCGTCGTGTGCGAGGCCCAGACGGCCCCGCCTCGCTTCGAGCTGGGCCTGGAGGTCGACGGCGTCATGCGCTGCTGGTCGGTGCCCAAGGGGCCCTCGCTGGATCCGGCGGTCAAGCGCCTGGCCGTGGAGAGCGCCGAGTCTGACATGGGCGCGACGGTCGTCTGGGATCGCGGGTCCTACGAGCAGGGTGGACGGGTGGCCTGGCCGGAGGCGCTGGCCCGCGGCCATGCGGTGTTCGTGCTGCACGGCGAGAAGCTGCGCGGCGGCTTCGCCCTCCAGCGCACCCGGACCGGTCCCCCGCCGCAATGGCTGCTGATCAAGCGTCGCGACGACTTCGCGCGGCCCGGGTCGGACATCGTGGCCCAGCGACCGGGAGCGGTGCCCGGCAGGGCCGGATGATCCGGGCTCCCATCAGGGTCGGGACGGGCCCCCGGCCGGTGGCGCACCGGTCGACGGTGCGCTCAGGGTGCCGGTGGCGTCGGCCTGTGACTCGTCCACCGCGATGTTGAACGTGGCCGCGAATCCGGTGTGGAGGTTGCCGGTGACCGACACGATGTTCGTGGCGTCGTCGGCGCTCTGCAGCACGGTGTCGTTCTCGTCGGTGGTGGGGTCCCGCTCGGGCGAGCGGGACCGGTACGGCGTGGCGCCGGTGAGCACGCGGTCGTTGTCGGCGTCGGAGAAGAAGATCTGGGTCGTGTAGCCGGCGATGGTCGCGCCGCTGGTGGAGAGCTTGCGCACCCGGACGTGGATGTGAATCGCCCGCCCGGTGTACCAGCCCGGCCAGATCGTCCGGAAGCTCACCCGGCCCGCGGCCGCGGCGGCGTGCGCGCCGGCGTCCTGACCGGTGATCTGATAACCGCGTAGGTAGTTCTGGCCGCTCGTGTCGCCGCCGCTGGTGCCGCCGCCCGCCTGCTGCGACGTCTCATCGGAATACAGTCCGTGCGCGTTGGCGTGCCAGATGTCGACGGCCACATCGTTCAGCGGCTGGCAGTCGCCGCCGGCGTTCAGCACGTTGATGGTCAGTCTCAGGGGTACGCCCGGCTGGACCACCCCGGGAGCGGTCTTGGCGCTCGCGGTGTTGGCCCGCACGTCGGAGCGTCGCAGCATGGTGTTCACCCAATACGGGCCCTCGGTGAGCTCGGGTGTCAGCACAGCACAGCCGGTGGCCGCCTCGGCGACCGGGGCGCTGAGGAGATCGCCAAGCCACGCCGGCAGGACGACGGCGGCGGCACCGGCCACACCGGCAGCTCGCACCGCTTGGCGTCGGGTCAGGCGTCGCTGCGGCGGGCGGCGTTGATCTGATTCGGTCATCGGTTCCTGCTCCCTTGCCGGTTGACGACCGCCAGCTTGAACCGGCGGGCTGGGCCTGGCCTGTGGGCGGCCTGGGAGTTGCCTGGGTCGCCGGCCACCGCCGGCCGCCGCACGCGACCGTGGATCCGCGGTTCGCTAGGTTGAGCCGACGCCGACCGAGGAGATGACATGAAGGCAGTGCGATTTGACCGCTACGGCGGGGTCGATGTCCTGCAGGTGCGCGAGGTCGAGGATCCCGTCGCCGGCCCGGGCGAGGTGCTCGTGGCCGTCCGGGCGGCGGGCCTCAACCCCGGGGAGATCTCGATCCGCGAAGGGCTGATGCACAGCCGCTTCCCGGCCACCTTCCCATCCGGCGAGGGCACCGACTTCGCCGGCGTGGTGCGGACGGTCGGCGATGGCGTCGGCGGGTTCGGCGCCGGGGACGAGGTGCTGGGCTGGAGCGAGCAGCGATCCAGCCAGGCCGAGCTGGTCGCGGTTCCGGCCGAGCAGTTGACGGCCAAGCCGGCAGCGGTCTCGTGGGAGGTCGCCGGATCGCTGTTCGTCGCCAGCATGGCGGCCTACGCGTCGGTCCAGGCAGTGGCGCCCCAGCCGGGAGAGACCGTGGTGGTCTCGGCGGCGGCGGGCGGAGTGGGCTCGGTGGCCGTCCAGCTGGCGCGTCGCACCGGGGCGACGGTCATCGGGCTGGCCGGCGAAGCCAACCACGACTGGCTGCGCAGCCACGGCGTCGTGCCGGTGACCTATGGCGACGGGCAGGCTGACCGGATCCGGGCGGCCGCCGGTGGCCCGATCGACGCGTTCATCGATCTCTACGGCGGCGGCTACGTCGACCTGGCGGTGGAGCTCGGCGTTGACCCGCGGCGGATCAACACGATCATCGACCACGCGGCGGCGCAGCGGGTGGGCGCCTCCACCCGCGGCACCCACGACGTCGGCACCGCCGCGCTGCTGGCCGAGATGGCCGCGCTGGTCGCCGACGGCAGTCTGGAGGTGCCGATTGCCGCCACCTTCCCGCTGGCTGACGTGCGCGAGGCCTTCCGTGAGTTGGCCGCCCGCCACACCCACGGCAAGGTCGTGCTGCTGCCCTGAGCCTTATTGGCCGGCTGTGACCTCAGTGACCGGCTGCTCCTCGATCGAGTCCACCCGGTCGGGGTAGAAGGCCAGGTGGTCTTTGATCTCGGCCACCGCGTCATACGGCGCCTCGTAGGTCCAGACCGCGTTCTCGCCCGATCCGTCGGCGGAACGGATGCTGTAGTAGGAGGCGTCGCCCTTGTACGGACAGTAGGTCTGGTGATCCGTGCGCTCCAGCGCGCTCAGGTCGGCGTCGGCGCGTGGCACGTAGAGCACCGGCGGATAGTCGGCCTCACGCAGCGTGAGGGCGGCACGGGTCTCGGCGATGACCTCGCCTCCGGCCGTCACGACGACGCGCGACGGGTTGGGCGTGATGGTGATCGGGTGGTCGGGGCCCGGTATGAGTACTCGCTTCTCGGACATGTCGCTCGGCTCCTTTGGAGGGGTTCGATCAGCGTAGTGCGCAGCCGGCCCGGGCCGAAGCGCGTCCGTGCGCGCCGGTCGCGCTCGCTCTAGGATGCAACCGCGCTGATGCCAGGCGATCCACAACCACAGGCGGTGTTGGCGCCGCTCACCGAAGCGGCGATCTTCCTCGTGGTGACCGTCGCAGCCGGCGCCGAGCCGCAGGTGAGGGATCTGTTCACCGACGTCGCCGGCCTGACCCGCTCCGTCAGCTTTCGAGCCCCGGAGGCCACCCTCACCTGCGTGGTCGGCATCGGCCCGGCCTTATGGGATCGGCTGTTCGGTGGACCGCGGCCGCGCGCTCTGCACCGGTTCGAGACGATCGTCGGCGCCAGGTACACCGCGCCGTCGACACCGGGCGATCTGCTGTTCCATCTTCGGGCTCGCCGCATGGACGTGTGCTTTGAGCTGGCCGGACAGCTGATGGAACGGCTCAGCGGTTGCGGAGCCGTGATCGACGAGGTGCACGGCTTTCGCTACTTCGAACAGCGCGACCTCATGGGCTTCGTCGACGGGACGGAGAATCCGGACGGCCAGGCGGCTGTCGCCGCGGTCCGGATCGGTGAGGAGGACCCCGACTTCGCCGGCGGCAGCTATGTCCTGGTGCAGAAGTACGTGCACGACCTGGCCGCCTGGAACGCGCTGCCGGTGGAGGAACAGGAACGGGTCATCGGGCGGACCAAGCTGGCCGACATCGAGATGCCCGACGAGGTCAAACCGACCAACTCGCATGTCGCGCTGAACACGATCGTGGACGAGAACGGCGAGCAGCGACAGATCGTGCGCGACAACATGCCCTTCGGCCGGGTGGGCGAAGGCGAGTTCGGCACCTACTTCATCGGCTACGCCGCGGATCCCGCGGTGACCGAACAGATGCTGCGCAACATGTTCGCCGGCAACCCGCCCGGTAACTACGACCGCATCCTCGACTTCTCGACGGCCGTGACCGGGAGTCTGTTCTTCGTTCCGAGCGCCGACCTGCTCGACGATCCACCGGATTTACCGCAGGCCACCTCGGACGAGGTGGCGGTCCCGTCAGCCGCGGCGGCCGCCGACCCGTCGCTGCGGATCGGCAGCCTCAAACCACCCACTTCGCCCTGAGCGGCGAAGGCCGCGCCGATCAGCTGGCGGCCTCGATGGCTTCGAGCTCGCGGGCCTCCTCGCCGGTCAGCAGTCCGATCTCGACGAGGTCGAGCGGCCCGATGAAGGCGTCGTTGATGCGGAACCCGCCGGCCCGACCGATCGCGTCGCGCAGCGGCACCGCCCACTGATGCTCGAGCAGGACGAGCGCGGCCGCGGAATCGTCGGGGATGTCCCCGAGCACGTCCCACGCGTCCTCCTCGGAGAACGCGTGCAGCCCGCCGTCGGCCGCGGCCTCGGCGCCGGCCTCGGCACCGGCCACCATGCCCTCCTCGCCGTCGATGCCGAGGCCGAGCAGCGCCCCGATCGTGCTGCCGAGCTCGATCGCCTCGTCCGCCGACAGGTTGCTCAGCTGGGCGATCTCGATGTTGCCTTCGGCGTCCTTGTGCACCGCCAGCGCATCGATCACGCGCACGGTGTCGCTACTGCGGAGCTTCTCCAACTCGGCAATGATCTCGCCCTCGAAGTTCGGATGCTCGAAACCGAGCACCAGCAGCTGCACTGGTCCGACAGCCATGGCTCTCCCTTCTGGCCGTGCGAACGCACGGCAGTTGACGGCACTTGTCGATCGTACCGCCGCGGGCCTCTCAGCAAGCAATGATTTTGGGTGAGAAGGAGTAGCGTTGGCGGGGTCAATCCTCGAGGACCAGGAGTGAGGCATGCCATTGGGACGCCGTCGACCAATCATGAGGGCCGCCGCCCTCGGAACCGTTGCCTACCAGGGCAGCAAGCGAGGCGCGATGGCCGGCCAGGAGCAGGCCTACGCGCAGCAGGCTCCGCCGGCTGACTACGCGCCACCGCCACCGCCACCCCCGCCGCCCGCCGCCGCGCCCGAGGACCCCACGATCGAGAAGATCAGCCAGCTGGCGCAGCTGCACGCCAACGGCGCGCTGACCGACGAGGAGTTCGCCGCGGCCAAGGCCAAGGCGCTCGGCCTCGGCTGAGCCCCGGCGCTCGCGGCCTGGACCTACGCCAGGACCGCGGCGAAGGGCCGTGACATCGACAGCAGATGAGTGACTTCGTCGGCCGGCGCCGGCCGGGCGAAGTAATACCCCTGGCCGATGTCGAAGCCCAGCTGTCGGACCACCTCGAGTTGCTCGGCGGTCTCGATCCCCTCGGCCACGGTGGCCATGCCGAGGGCGTGGCTCATGGTGACGACCGCCTCGACGATCGAGTGGGTGCGGTCGTCCGTGGCGACGTCGGCGATGAAGGAGCGGTCGACCTTGACCACGGACGCCGGGAATCGCCGCAGATAGGACAGCGAGGCGTAGCCGGTCCCGAAGTCGTCGATGCCGATCGCCACCCCGAGCGAGCGCAGCGCGGCGAGCACGGTCAAACCGGCATCGGTGTCGTCGAGGACCACGCTCTCGGTGACCTCCAGCAGCAGCCGCGACGCGTCGTTGCCGTAGTCGGAGATCGCCGCGGCCACGCTCGGGATGAACTCCGGGTCGGCCAGCTGGCGGACCGAGACGTTGACCGACATCCAGGGGTTCTCGGCGATCGCGGCATCGGTCTGCCAGCGATCGAGCTGACGGAGCCCCTCGTTGAGCACCCAGTCCCCGATCGGGACGATCAGCCCGGTGTCTTCGGCCACGCCGATGAAGCCGCCCGGCATCACCAGCTCGCCGGGTCGTTGCCATCGCAACAGCGCCTCGACGCCGACGATGGCTCCGCTGCGCAGGTCGATCTCGGGCTGGAAGTACAGCCGCAGTTCCTTGAAGTCGATGGCGTGGCGAAGCGCCCGCTCGAGCTCGACCCGTTGCTCGATGCGCTGACGCAGCTCGTCGGAGAAGACCTCATAGCGCCCGCGTCCTCGCTGCTTGGACCGGTACATGGCCGTGGCGGCCTGCTCGATCAGGTCGCCGGGGTCCTCACAGCCGTCGGCCAGCGCGATGCCCACGCTCGCGCTGACGAGGAACTGATCGCCGTCGAACTCGAACGGGTCACGCAGCACCGCGGCCAGCCGCTCGGCCAGCCCGACCACCGGATACTCCTCGGTCAGCGCCTCGCACACGATCACGAATTCGTTGCCGCCGAGCCGCCCGAGCGTGTCCTGAGGGCGGATGACGAGGTTCAGACGCTCGCCGACCTGCGCCAGCAGCCGGTCGCCGGCGGCGTGCCCAAGCGTGTCGTTGACCTGCTTGAACCCGTCAAGATCGAGAAAGAACACCGCGGTGCTCTGATGGGCGGCGCGGCGCTGGCGGGCCAGCGACCGGCGCAACAGGTCGAGGATGAGGACGCGGTTGGGCAGGCCGGTGAGCGAGTCGTGCGTGGCCTGGTGGCGCAGCGTGTCGGCGGCTCGCTGGCGTTCGATCCCACGGCCGAGTTGCGTGCCGATCTGCAGCATCAGGGCGACCAGTTCGGCGTCCGGCTCGTGATCGGAGTCGGCGAAGAACTCGAGGGCTCCAACGACGTCCGGGCCGGTGAGCAGCGGGAAGCACAGGGCCGCGCGCAGATCCGCGGCGTGGATCGCCATGCCGCGCGGTAGCCTCGACAGCTCGTCGCGATCGGATATCCAGACCGCCGTGCGCTCGACCAGCACGCGGCCGGGAAGTCCCACCCCGGGGCCGAATCGCACTCCCCGGGAGGCCGTGCGGAAGGCGACGTCACGTTCGGCGTCGCCGGCCCACACCTCGGTCGACACCATGTCACCCGCCTCGTCCACCAGCCACAGGTGCCCGGTTCGCCACGAGGTATGCGCGCTGATCGCCTGCAGGCTCGTGGTGATCGGACCCTCGACCTCCGTCGCCTCGTTGGCCGCCTTGGTGACCGTTTCGAGCAGGACGATCCGCTGCTCTCGGTCGTAGAGCTCGCGGGTGACCCGCTCGGTGATGGTCTCCGCCCGCAGCCGCGCCGAACGCTCGCGCTCGAGCTGGCGCTCCAGTTGCGCCGCGCGGACTTCGGCCGGGGTCGGGTCCACGGCGTCTACGGGCTGAACGCGACAGCGAGATGGCACCGTTCGTCCCCCTCGTGCTCGCTCACCACGAGTTGCTCGAGCAGGTTGAACACGATGCCCTTCATGGACTCACATGGCCTCTGATCGTGGGGGCAACGCTCCCGATCCGGTCCGGCGCCTCGGGACGACGCGTTCCTGCCTGTATCGGCCTCCCGACCCGGCCCCTTGAGCGACACTTCTCTCGCGCATGCATGATCGACAGCCCAACCACCCGCTGCTGCCCGGCCTGGGCCCCGATGCCTCAGCGCGCACGGCGGTCGAGTTCCCGGACCGCTCGCTCACCTACGGGGAGCTGGCCGCCAGGGCCGGGGACGTGGCGAGCGAGATCCGCGGGATGGTGCGGGTCGTCGTCCTGGCGGAGTCGCGGATCGAGACGGCGGTGGCGGTCGTCGCCGGGCTGCTCGCCGGCGTGCCGGTGGTGCTGCTGAACCCGAAGTCCGGAGACCGCGAGCTGGCGCATCTGGTGGCCGACGCCGATCCCGAGGCGGTGCTGCTCGCTCGCGACGCCGGGGTGCCCGCCGGATTCGACGGCCGTCAGGTGGTGGTCATCCATCTCGACGGCCCGCCCACCGAGCCGGTGGCCTGGCCCGAGCCGCCGCCGGAGGCACCGGCGCTCGTCGTCTACACCTCGGGCACCACCGGGCCGCCCAAGGGTGCCGTTCTGCCCCGGCGGGCGATCGCCAGCAACCTCGACGCGCTGGCCGACGCCTGGGCCTGGACCGAGGCGGACGTCGTCGCGCACGGACTCCCGCTGTTTCACGTGCATGGGCTGGTGCTGGGGATCCTCGGTCCGCTGCGGCGAGGCGGTACGGCCCGGCACCTGGGCCGATTCTCGCCCGAAGCGGTGCAGCGGGCACTGGATGACGGGGCCACCGTGCTGTTCGGCGTGCCGACCATGTACCGGCGACTGGCTGAGGCCGCCGAGGCATCGCCGCGTCTGGCCAGCGCGCTCGGCGCGGCCCGCCTGCTCGTGTCCGGTTCCGCCGCGCTGCCGGCGGCCGAGCACGAGCGGCTGGAGCGCATCACCGGCCGGCGGGCGATCGAGCGCTACGGGATGACCGAAACGCTGATCAACACGGCGATCCGCGCCGACGGTGACCGGCGCGCGGGCTTCGTCGGACCGCCGCTGGCCGGGATCGACCTGCGCCTGGTCGACGATGAGGGCCGGATGCTGACGGCGTCCGACGGCGAGACGATCGGTGAGATCCAGGTGCGGGGACCGAATCTGTTCCTCGGCTACCTCAACCGGCCCGACGCCACGGCGGCGGTCATGCGCGACGGCTGGTTCGCCACCGGCGACATGGCCACCCAAGGCCCGGACGGCTACCTGCGCATCGTCGGACGGCGCGCCACCGATCTCGTCAAGAGCGGCGGCTACAAGATCGGCGCGGGGGAGATCGAAGCCGCCCTGCGCGAGCACCCGGCGGTCGCCGACGCGGCCGTGACCGGCGAACCCGACCCGGACCTGGGGGAGCGCGTGGTGGCCTGGGTCGTGCTGCGTGACGGTGACGTCGTGTCGGCCGAGCAGCTGACCGAGCACGTGGCCCAGCAGCTGGCCCCGCACAAGCGCCCCCGAGTGGTGCGCTTCCTGAACGACCTGCCGCGCAACGAGCTCGGCAAGGTGCAGAAGGCCCGGCTGACCGCGCCCTGACCTCGCTTCACCGAGCCGAATGGTGGCTCAGGCCGGATCCTCGGAGCTGTAGACCGGATCCTCGCCGCGCAGCTCGCGATAGCGGCGGTCGAACAGCTCCAGGACGGCAGTCACGTCTGACGGTCCGTTGACGTCGTGGCTGACCACGTCAGAGGCGGGGGACGGGTCGGCCGGCTCGGCCTCGCCATCCTCGACGAGCGCCTCGTGCTCGGGATGGGAGAAGCGCAGCTGCGCCAGTCCGCGCTGGGGATCGAGCTGGCCGAGCTCGTGCTGCTCGTAGGACACGACACCGCCGCCGTCTGGGCGCCGCTGCACGCGCACACCCGGCCAGCTGTCGAGTTCGTTGGCGATCTCGTCGACGAGCGCATCTCGGTGGGACACGAATCCGATCGTACTCCTTGATCGCGTTCCCTCGTCTCCCCGCCCCGCGAACGGACGCTAGACTCGCCGTGACATGGTGCCCCCGCCGCTCTGATCGTCATGGACCGTCGCACCCCCACCGTCTCCGATCTGGTCGCGCGCGCCGTCGCCATCTGCGACCCGGATGACGACGACCCAGTGCTCGGGACCCTTCAGGAGCAGCTCGAAGACGACGACGAGCCGGTGACGGCCGTCGAGAACCTGGAGGAGCGCCTGGCCATCGCGCTGGAGGGAACCGACGTGGACATCGAGAATCCGGCGGTCGCCGTGGCCACGACGGTCGTCTTGTACCTGGCGAGCCACGGCGGCCGCGAAGACGCTGACCGGGATGGCGAGGAGCTCATCCGTCTCGCCGTGCGGGCGCAGTGGCACGGTCAACCGCCTCGCTACGTCGCCGACTGGCTCGCCGTGCGCTGAGCAGCGGCCGCTGGGCTGGCCGCGGGGTTGGCCGGGCCGCGGGGTTGGCCGGACCGCGGGGTTGGCCGGGCCGCGGGGTTGGCCGGGCCGCGGGTCTGCCATTCGGCGCGGGCCCGTGACGCGCGTTTGGTGACGGTCGTATGACGGGGCCGTTGCCGCCCGGCGCACACCGTCACACCGTTGTCTCACTCGCCCGGCGCCGCGACGGGGGGTTGGCGAGAACCTGGTCTATGCGGAGGATTCCTCGCCACACCCCCGTCGCGTGGTCCGTCGACCCCAGGGGTGTGGCGAGAAGCTGGTCACCACGGAGGATTTCTCGCCACACGGGTACACGGCCGCTGCGCCCGCCACCCGGGACGCGGCGAGAATGGCGCTGACAGAGGGGATTTGCGGGCTGGTTCGGGCGGATCTAGGCCCGATCCCGGGTTGAAATCTCCGTCGCACCTCCGAAGTACGGTGAGCGGATGGACGCCGCGCGGATCGCCTACGCACTTGGGCTCGTGGCGATCGCGCTCTGCCTCGGCGGCTGTTCGGCCCCGCCGCAGACCGACAGCGCGATCGCGGCGCCGGCCACCGGACTGTGGCTGATCACCGAGCCCGCGGCCGGCATCGCACCGGTCATCCGGTTCATCTCCAGCGCGCGCCATTCGGTCGAGGTGGTCATGTACGAGTTCGAGGACCGCTCGATCGAACGCGCGCTGGCGGGCGACGCCGCCCGCGGCGTCGATGTCCGCGTGCTGCTCAACGGCGGTTACTACGGGGACGGCTTCCCCGAGAACGAAGCCGCCGACACCTACCTGCGCGCCCACGGCGTGGCCGTGCGCTGGACTCCCCGGACGTTCGCGCTGACCCACCAGAAGTCCGTCGAGGTCGACGGGCGCGTGGCGATGGTCCTGTCGTTCAACTTCACGCCGCAGTACTACGCCTCGAGCCGTGACTTCGGCGTGATCGATACCGACGCCGCCGATGTGCACGCCATCCAGGCCACGTTTGCCGGCGACTACTCCGACCACCCGGTCAGCGCTCCCGGCGGCGACGACCTCGTCTGGAGTCCCGGCGCGCAGGGCGCCCTGGTTGGGCTCATCGACTCCGCGCACTCCAGCCTGGAGATCTACAACGAGGAGATGGCGGCCGCGAGCGTGGTCCGGGCGCTGAGCGCCGCCGCTCGGCGGGGAGTGGACGTACGCGTCGTGATGACCGAGGACTCGAGCTGGAATGAGAACTTCGCCAAGCTCACGGCGGCGGGCGCTCACGTCCACCTGTTTGCCGAGTCGGCCCCGTTGTACATCCACGCGAAGATGGTGCTCGCCGACGGACGCGAGGCGTTCATCGGCTCCGAGAACTTCTCTTCGACCTCGCTGGATCGAAACCGCGAGCTCGGCCTGCTGATCTCGAGTCCGGCCATCCTCAGCTCGCTGCAGGCCACGTTCGACGGCGACTACCGCGACGCCACCCCGTTTCGCGGCTAGGGTCCGCGGTGCGGGCGCGGCGCCCGGACACCCGACCAAGCGAGGTGAGCAGATGGATCCGGTTGTGCATTTCGAGCTCCCGGCCGAGGATCGCGAGCGGATGGCGGCGTTCTACGGGTCGGTCTTCGGCTGGCAGACCGAGTTGCTGGGGCCAGAGATGGGCAGCTACACGGTGGTGACCACCACCGAGTCCGAAGGCAGCCGACCGACGACGCCCGGAGCGATCAACGGCGGCTTCTTCCTGCGGACGAGCGATTCGGCCTCGCAAGCCCCGTCGGTGGTCATCGCGGTGGCGGACGTCCAGGCCTCCCTCGACGCGGTGGCCGCCGCGGGCGGGACGGTGGCCGGTCCGCCCCAGGAGATCCCCGGCGTTGGCCTGTACGGAAGCTTTCACGACACGGAAGGCAACCGCATGAGCGTGCTGCAGCCGCTCCCGCCGGGCTCGGCCGGGACCAGCTGACGCTCACGCCCACGGCACGTCGTCGCTGGTGGCCTCCTGCCCGATCTGTTCGAGGCGGACGTCGAGGCGGCGATCGTCGACCATCTTCTGCAGTGCCTCCTCGATCGTCCGGGCCCACATTCGCCGCTGGACGAGCACGCGTCCGGGCTCCTCGCCGAACTGCTTCCAGTCCAGGGCGACGAGCGGCGTGCGCGCGGGGGGCGCGTCCTCGGGTACGGGAGCGCCCCACCCATAGAGCGTGACCTCCGCCTGCCAGCCGTAGGGGCACAGCTCGCCCATCACCGCGAGGGCGGCCCAGTGATCGGACACCGGCTGTGGCGGCTTGCGGCGACGGATCATGTACACGACGATGACCACCGCCGCGAGCGCCAGCCCACCGAGCATGAGCAGAACCGTCACCGTGTCCGGGGCGCGGGCGTGACCGCCCTGGACGCCGCTCGCCAGCACCGGTAGGGAGGCGGGAAGGCTCATGGCACCTCGACGGACGGCCGTGGTGGTATTGCGCTGGCGAGCCGCTGCGAGCCAACCGCACTCATCGTGCATCCAAGATAACGGCTCCGCATGCGCTCCCAGAGCGATCGTTCGGTCGCCGTCCCTCAAATCAGCGGCCAGGTAGAACTCATGCTCACCGTCGATGTTCGCGGCACCGACGCCGCGAGAGCAAAGGGGGTTGCCCATGTTTCGGTTCTGGTTGCGCTCATTTCTTCACCAGCTACGGCGGGCTGGTGGGCGGCACCGGCAACACCATCAGCGGTCCGGGCGCCTCGGTGCTCGGCGGCCAGAACAACACGGCGTCCGGCTCGGCCGCCGCGGTGCTCAGTGGGTACGGAGCCCACGCGTCCGCCATCGACACGGCCATCGCTGGCGGCTACATCAGCACCGCTTTAGGTCAGTACGCCGCGGTGCTCGGCGGCTTCGGCAACACGGCCAGTGGAGAGGATGCCTCGACGAGCGGCGGCGAGTTCAACGATGCCCACGCCGGCACCTCATCGGTGAGCGGCGGCGACCTCAACCTCAGCGACGACTTCGGCGCCTCGATCACCGGCGGGTGTGACAACGTCACCGGCACCGCCACAGCGCTGAGCGGTACCTGTGAGGCCACCGAGACGGTCAGCGGCGGGCTGGACGGCGTGGCGACCGGCCAGCAGAGCTCGGTCAGTGGCGGCGATGCCAATGAGGCCAACGGGACGACCAGCTCGGTCAGCGGCGGTCAGGACAACCGGGCCGATGATTCCTCAGCCGCGGTGCTCGGGGGCTGCTACAACGTCGCCGGTCCCCTGGGCCCGACGCAGTCCACCTGCTCGAGCCCGGCCGAGACCGTGGCCGGCGGTCAGGCCAACATCGCCAGCGGCCTCGACGCCGCCGTCGGCGGCGGGTCCGGGAATGGCGCAACCGGGCCGGACTCGTCGGTGGCCGGTGA
>Ga0302325_10006666_pt1 | contig 25847 bp, 30 predicted proteins | sample Palsa_T0_2_FD_201948 | JGI IMG/M metagenome (GOLD analysis project Ga0302325, IMG submission 201948) | Peat permafrost microbial communities from Stordalen Mire near Abisko, Sweden - Palsa_T0_2 | ecosystem: Environmental > Terrestrial > Soil > Palsa > Peat permafrost | place: Sweden: Abisko... | reverse complement strand
CTGCCAGCACAATCCAGTGCGATTTCATCCCAGACGTCGCTGCGAACACTATTTTACCTCCCCGTCTGCAAGCGCTTGCGCTCGTTTGCGGCGCAGAACGGCGTACGACACCAGCACGCTAATGAAATAGAGAACAATCATCGGAGCCATGAAGATCAGCATGGTGGTGGCGTCCGGCGAGGGCGTGACGATAGCCGCCAAAACCGTGATGGCCAGCATGGCGTAGCGGAAATTCTTGAGCAGAAACTTCGGAGTGACGATTCCAAACAGCGACAATATAAATACGACGACAGGCATTTCGAAAATGACACCCAAGCCCACGAGCACCACGAGGATCAGGCTAAAATAATCGTTCACGCTGATCCATGGGCTGATCGGGCCGCCCGCCGCGAAGCCGATGACCTTCGTCAGCACGATGGGAAGCAGCCCAAAATAGCCCACAGCCATGCCGCAGACGAAAAGCAGCATCGCGGAAATGATGAAACTCGCCGTAGCCCGACGCTCGTGCTTGTATAGGCCTGGAGCGACGAAAAGCCAGACTTGATACAGAACCCACGGCATCGCGATCACCACGCCGAGGTACAGGCCCAGGTTGATGTACAGACCAACGTAACCCGCGGGGCTCGTGTAATAGAGCTTATCCTCCAGATGATTGTTGCGGAGCGCAACGAGCATCGGCTGGACGACAAAGTTGATGCATCGCTTGGAGACGAGCAGGCCGAGGATCATTCCCACGCCGACGGCCGACAGCGCGCTGATCAGCCGCTTGCGCAGCTCCACGAGATGATCGAAGAACGACATCGCCGCGCCGGATTCCTCCTGGGCACGCGAGCGCTCGGTGCGCTCAGGAGGAGCGGCCGTCGCCATCCGTCACTCGTTCGGCTTTGGGTTCAGGTTGAGTTGGCCGCGACTCGCCCGATGAATCGCGCTCGGGAAAGTCCATATGCATCAGATACGGGTCGTGCATCGGATCGGGAGGTTCGGCGGCGGCGTTCGACGTGGCAGGCTCAGAATTCTTGCCCGCCGGCTCCGTGATTGCGGCGGCGTTCGGCGGATTTGACGGAACAGTCCCAGGCGTAGCGGCTGCGGACGGCGAGTCAGCGGGAGCCACGGCGGCAGGCGCCGCAGTGGGCATGATGGCCGCAGGGGAGGTCGCAGGAGCGGCGATCCGGCGGGAGTCCGCCTCACGCTCCAGATCGCGCAGATGCCCTTCGAACGTTGAGCGCAAGTCGCCGGTAACGCGCCGGAATTCCGCCATAATTTTTCCGAGGTTTCGCGCCAGCTCGGGAATCTTCTCGGGTCCGAAGACAACCAGAGCAACAACAAATATTATGATGAGATGCGGGATGCTGAGCATTCAGGACTCTGCGGCCATCTCTCAGGCCGTTTTTGCATCATAGAAGAGGCATCCGGGCGTGTCAAACGACCGAAAGCAGTGTGCTATACTGAGCGTTCGGGGCGATAGAGAGGCATGATGCGAACATCTCGTCGAGTAGCACAAGACAATCCAAAGGCTTCGGAGTCTTCGGGTTCGCCAGCGCGCGGAATTCTGCTGCTGGTATTGGTGCTGGCGGTGTCGGCCGCGCTCGGGGGCTTCTTTGGTCCCCCGGCGAGCGCGACGGCGTCGAGTTCGGACGACACGCAGGATTCCGTAAAGACCTTTACGCGCGTGCTTTCGGTCGTCGAGCGGAACTACGCCGATCCGGTGGACACGGACAAGGTGATTTACGACGGCGCGATTCCCGGAATGCTGCATGTGCTTGACCCCCACTCGAACTTTTTCGATCCCAAGCAGTACGCGCTGTTCCGCGAGGAACAAGAGGGCAAATATTACGGTGTAGGTATGGTGGTGTCGCAGCGCGAGAATCAAACGGTGGTCCAGGCTCCCTTCGTGAATTCGCCCGCGTACAAAGCGGGTATTCGCCCCGGCGATACGATTCTCAAGGTTGACGGAAAATCATGCACGGGGTTGACGACAACCGAAGTGGCCGACCTGCTAAAGGGCGCCAAGGGAACCCCGGTCCACATTTCGCTCGGACGCGAAGGCTGGGACAAGCCGATCGAAGTCACGGTGGTGCGCGACGAAATTCCGCGGCCTGGCGTGGAATATTCCGAGATGGTGAAACCTGGAATTGGATACGTGCGCGTTTTCACGTTCAACGAAACGACGGACAGCGATCTGACAGACGCGCTGAAGCAGCTCGACGCTTCCAAACTGGACGGGCTGATCATCGATCTCCGGAACAACGGCGGCGGCCTGCTGAATCAGGCCGTGGGCATGTGCGACATGTTCCTGGACAAGAACGAGTTGGTGGTGTCGCACCGCGGACGATCTTCACCGGAGCGGCCCTATTATGCGTTGCGCGGGAATGACGGCGTCGAGGTGCCGCTGATCGTGCTGGTCAACGGGCAAAGCGCTTCGGCCTCGGAAATTGTTTCCGGTGCGATTCAGGACCACGACCGCGGTCTAATCGTGGGAGAGACGAGCTTCGGAAAAGGCCTCGTACAGACGCAGTTTCCGCTGAGCGAAAACACTGCGCTGCTGTTGACCACTGCGCGGTATTACACTCCGAGTGGACGTCTGATCCAGCGCGACTACAAGAATCAGACGCTCTACGACTATCACTACAATCCGCAGCCGCCGCAGGCGCCCGAGGTCAAATTGACCGACACGGGGCGACAGGTGTACGGCCAGGGCGGAATAACGCCGGATGTGGCCGTTGCCGCTCCGAAGCCGGATGACTTCGAGACGCTTCTCGAGAGGCGCGGAGTGTTCTATCCCCTGCCGCAAGGCGTCGGCGACTTTGTGCGCTACTATCTAGGCGAAAAGCCCGACATCACGAAGGATTTTGTGGTGGACGACGCGGTAATCGCGCAATTCAGGAAATATCTCGGCGAACAGCATATCCAGGTCAGCGAGGGCGATATCCAGCAGAACCTTCCCTGGCTGAAATGGGAGATTAAGCGCGAAGTATTTACTACCGTGTTCGGACTCAACGACGGGTACCGCATCGCGCTTGAGAACGATCCCCAACTGGATAAAGCCATCGCCTCAATCCCGCAAGCTAAGGCGCTCTACGCGAACGCGCGGAAGATCGTAGCCGAGCGCGAGACGGGCACCGCTAACGGCCGTCCGTAGCTGCTGCGAGCCGCGGCGCGAGAACTAGAGAATTTTTGAAGCTCGCGCTGCGGCCGCGAAGGGAATCTGCAAAATATAGCCGGCGTGTCGCTGGCTCTTTCCTCTTCTGCAGTTCTATCAACGATCGAAGCGGGCTTCTATTTCGCGGTTCCATCTGTCGCGGTTGAACCGTCACTGGAATGGTCTTTGGCAGGCGGCGCCTCAAGCTTCGCGAGGATGCTCTTCGCCTTCGGAGCGTCCTTGGAATTCGAAGCTACCTTCAAGAATTCCCGCAATTGCACGGCTTCCCCTACAACATTCCCGGCAGCCTCGTAAATCTCGGCCAGCAACAAGTGCAGCTCAGGTAAGTGATGCCACTCGTCCAACTTGACCGCGGACTGCGCGTGCATCTCGGCCTGAGTTAATTGATTGAAATGCAGCCCCGCATCAGCAGCGTAATAAAGCGCGTAGGGATTGCTAACTGGGTCGAGCGCCAGGGCCTGAGCAGATAGCTTGGCGAGATTCGTCCAGTCGTTATCGTTCGCGGCAAACTCCGCGAGGCATAGATACGACGCCACGTACCCAGGATCAAGACCCTGAGCTTTGGAGCAGGCCGCTTTGGCGTCGCCGTTCTTGTTCTCTGATTCCAAAACCTGGCCGAGCACGACCCATGCGGCGGGATAATCCGGGTAGGCCTCAATCGCCTTGCGCAGATGCTCCTCAGCGTCCATGAATCTCTTTCCCTTGAATGCCCCGCAGGCCTTTTGGTATTCGCTGGTGGCCTTGTTCGGCACCGCAAGTCTTTTCGCGCTCACCGTGGGGCTGTGGACCCCAGACTCCGTCCAGGAATTGCAGGATTCGGAGTCAATCATTCGACCGACGTCACCCGACACAACTCCGGTCGGAGTGATCGTATCCATGGACGTAAAGAGGTCTGGAGTAACTTCGGGCACGCCCGGCGGGTTCTGCTGTACCGGGTCCGGAAGCGGCGGAGGTGGCCCTCCACGCGACTTCTGCGCCGAGGCGGCGCTTGCCACCAGAAGAGCGATCGCGAGCGCGCAGGCGGCCCTAGCACAAAGATTGAGCATGGCGCACAGCGGGAAGGTATTAAACCAGGCTTTTCCCTTGCCGGCCAACCTCCTGCCGGCAGGAATCTCGGGACGTATTGCCATCGCCACCACAGTGACTCGATGGTAAGTCAATTCCGACCCGATGGCGTAATTTCTTTTCAATGGGACCCGTCCCGGATGCACCCAATTCGTGGGAGTTTCGCCCGGCCCCTGTCCAGACAGCCGGTCCTCCGGCGCTAATCGTTTGAGGACACCTGTCCTAGGTTCGCCGGGCTGGGTGGAGGCCCTCGTTCATACTGGGACTTGCTAAACGTACCCCGGTCCTCCTCTTTGGGACCAGCGAGAGGCGAGTTCCTAGGAGAGTTCCATGGATTCCCCCCAACCACCAGCGCCTCCGGCCGCAAAAACCACCGCCGCACCCGTACCCACGGCGACGATCATCGCGTCCATGCTACGGGCATCGGCGAAGATCAGCGACTTAATTTTCTCTCCCGGCCGGGCTCCGCAGGTCGAGATCAGCGGGCAACTTGCGCAATTGAAGATTGCGGGCGTCGGCGTGCTGAGCGCCGAGGACACAGCGCGGATAGCCGGCGACCTGATCGGGCACAACGCGCACGCGGTGGAAAAGCTGCGGCTGGAAGGCTCGTGCGACATTTCTTATAGCCTGCCGAAGCTATCGCGGTTCCGCGTCAACATTTTTACACAGCGAGGAAGCTGCGCGATTGTAATGCGTGTGATCGCCAGTGACGTGCCCGACTTCAACGCTCTGAACCTGCCTAAGCAGCTTGCCGACGCTGCCGAACTGCAGCCGGGAATCGTCCTGGTCACAGGGCCGACCGGGAGCGGTAAATCCTCAACGCTTGCCGCGCTTGTGAACCAGATCAACGAAGAGAAGGCCTGCCATATCATCACCATCGAGGACCCCATCGAGTTTCTCCATTCGCACAAGCGCTCCACGGTCCACCAGCGGGAACTGCACAGCGACGCTCCAAGCTTCGCGCTCGCTTTGCGAGCGGCGCTGCGGCAAGCGCCGAAGCTGATCCTTGTGGGTGAAATGCGGGACCGGGAAACGATCGAAGTGGCGCTTGAAGCGGCGGAGACGGGCCACCTGGTCTATTCGACCCTGCACACGATTGACGCGTCGAAAACGGTCGAACGTATCATCGGGGCATTTGCGCTCAGCGATCAAAATGCGGTGCGCATGAGGCTCTCCAAGAGCTTTCGCTACATTGTTTCGCAGCGCCTGATTCCCAGACAAGATGGCAAGGGACGCGTGGCTGCATTCGAGATCCTGAAAGCGACGCTGCGCACGCGCGAATACGTTCAAAAGGGCGAGGGCGAGGGGAAAACTCTCCTGGACGCCATGCGCGACGGGTCCACCGAGGGAATGCAGTGCTTCGACGACGAGATCGAAAAGCTCATTCGCGCGGGCGTAGTTGATATCCAGACGGGGCTTTCCTATTCCACGAACTCCGGGAACTTGCGTCTTCTTCTGGCGGACCTGCTCGAGCAGCCAAGCGATATTTCGTCGCTGATGGCGTCGAATAAGACCAAGGCGGGGACCAAGGAACCGAGCTTCGCGGTAGATCCCGAACTTGAAACCATCGTCTAACTTCCGAACTAGCCCGTTTCCTCTTATTTCACGCGCCGTTACCCCGGGGAATAGAACGCTATTGAGTGCGGAGAATCATCTCGATTCCGTCGTCTATCTTCACATTGTGTTTCTTTGAACTCAGGAGCGACTCCTTTTGAGCCCCCGTTCCTAGGAATACTCCTGAAATCCCATACACGCCCTGCGCATTGAATGGAAGGTTGATGTGATTAGCGGTCGCCATCGGCATTCGTTCCCCTGAGTATCCGGCGGGGTCGCCACTACCGGAGTTGATATCTCCTGCGGCCTGGGTGGTGCCAACGTTCCCTCCCATGTTGTTCATCATTTGTTCGTTACTCACCATATTCATGGAATCCATCAGACCAATGGCTTGAATTGTTGCCGGCAGCGCCATTTCTGTGCCGTCCTTCAACACCATTTTGTCGAACGCAATGCCGAGCGTGGAGGTAGAGTCGCCTTGATGGGGCGTGACCTCGACAATGTGTCCCAGAATTTTGCAGCCATGCGTCGCGAGGCCCGGAGGATCCGACTTAAGGTCGCTGGTTGTCTTGGCGAAGACCTGATCTCCAATCTGAGCTTTTTTGGCATCAATCGGCTTTTCAACTTCCGCGCGCACTAATGTGCCGGGCGTAAACTGCATATGAACAGGCTGCTTGGGGGGCACATTGTTTTGCGCTTGGCCCGCGGCTCGTGTAACAAACGCCGCAGATAAACATGCGATGGCAAGCAGAGAAAAGGCAGTTTTTTTCACCATGGCAAACCTCTCATGTGGGATTGCGACGACACTCCCGTAGCCTTCATGCCCGAGCTAGATTTGGAGGCCGTACCCTCTCCCCGACGATCTTGATCCGCCGAACAATCTGCTGGGGGTTTGAACGCGGAACCCGGCAGCGACCCTGCTCGCGGCTCTTTATGGGACTTTCGTAAGCTCATAAGTTACGTGGGCGAAGTGTACTCCCGTCGCAAACTCAAGTACAGGACGGCCAGGGTCGCTCGTTCCTAGCGAGAACGAAGGGACGTCATGCCACGTTCCGGCGCCGCAGTTCGCGTGATATCCTGCCGCGCATGGGCGCAACCCCGATCATCGCGGCGGTCCAGGAAGAACTCATACCCTTGGACCGGACCCAATGCCTCTAGGGCCTTCATGAGTACTACCGAGACGACCCTCAACCTTAGAATTCGATTGGCTTTTTGCGCCGTAGGAGCGGCGCTGGGCTTCTCGCAAGCCTGGGCTTCCAGATTCGATGCCGCCGATAACACTGTTTCCTATCTTGATATGGGAAGCTACTTTTTCCACGGGCATCACTCGGCGATTATCAACGGATTTTGGAGTCCGTTGTATGCTTTCTTGGTCGGTTTAGCCATCGAGGTGTTTAGACCCACGCTTTACTGGGAATATCCGGCAGTTCACTTGCTCGCGTTCATGATTTTTCTATTCACGATGGCCTGCTTTGACTATTTCCTCAGGCACGCGATGCAGCTTCGCTCCGATTTTGACCCGGAGAAGAAAGATTCTTCGAAGCTGGATTGGGTGTGGATCACAATCGGATACACGTTATTCCTTTGGTGTTCCTTGGAATTCATAGGAGCGAATAATGAAACTCCGGACATGCTTGTCGCCGGATTGTTCTATTTCAGTTGCGGATTGCTTGTGACGATCTCGGCTGGACGTGGGAAATGGCAGACCTTCTTGGGACTTGGTTTGACGCTTGGTCTGAGCTATTTGACGAAGTTTGTCACGCTCCCGATCTGTTTGTTAATTCTGGTGATCGCGTGGCTGGTCGCGAAGCAGAAGGCTCGCTACGTCGTGATTTCCGCGATCGCCTTTGTCGCAATTGCAGCACCATTCATGGCGGCGCTTTCGGCCCAGAAGGGCAGATTTACGTATGGAGAGGCGGCTAGGTACGACTACGTCGTGACCGTAAATGGGATTCCGCGGTATCACTGGCAGGGAGATAGTAGTATGCCGCTCGCGCATCCCACGCGCGAGATTCTTGCCGCGCCCGCCACCTACGAATTCAGGGAGCCCTTCGAAGGCACGTACCCGCCCGAATACGATCTCACTTATTGGTACCAAGGCATCAAGCCCCATGTTCACATTCGTCAGGAGATCAAAGTACTCGCAAGCAACATGTTTTATGCGTTCGAAACACTCTTTTATTCGCTGAATGGAATCTTGTTAGCAACGCTGTTTCTCGCCTTCTACGAGACTGGCCGCGGGTGGCTGATTCTAAAAGACGTGCTCCGGTACTGGTTCCTGATTCTTCCATCCGCGGCCACGGTCGTACTCTACGCCCTCGTATACTACAGTTCTCAATATCTCACCGCATCTTTCGTCGTGCTGTTGCTGTGTCTGTTCTTCAGTGCCGCCTTCACGATTACTCTTCCGAAGTCCCGATTGCTTTCAGGTGTAGCTGTTCTTCAATTTGTAATGTTCTTCGGCCTCGTGGCTGCTCCGTTGTCCCTGCACGTGCTCAATATTCATCCGCTTCATTCTCGGGCGGCCGAAAGGGCTTCTTATCAGCAGGTAGCCGAGAAGAGCCTTGAGATGGGGCTCATGCCTGGCGACCAAATTGCCTCTTTGAATGCATCAAATATGGGAACGGCCATGTGGGCCCATCTCGCGCGCGTTAATATTATTGCGGAGGTCTTCTACAGGCCTGGAGAGCCCGGGGCAGCTGCGAACAACTTCTGGAACGCGGATTCTCTGACTCAAGAAAAGGTAATTCAGAAGCTGTCCCAAACGGGGGCGCGAGCGGTTGTCTCGCAAGATACGCCAAGTGGCGCGGGGGCGAACCGATGGTTGGAAATTGGGACCACCGGCTACTACCTGTATTGGCTGAAGCCTGCCGCTAAGTCCTGACCCGAAGAAAACGTAGCGACGTCTTCGCGTACCTAAAAGATATTTGGTGGACGTGGCCGGGCTCGAACCGGCGGCCTCCTCGTTGCGAACGAGAATTTTGGCAATGGAAATAAACGGTTTGCAAGCTAAGTCGTTTCGGTGCTTGTCACGCGTGGTCACAGGAGGACAAGCGCGGTCATCGGACAGCAAGACAAACCGATACAGAAACCGATACACGCTCTGGACATAGCTTACGGTCGCTGAAGGGGCCTTTGGGAGATGGTGACTGGAAGTTCTCCATAGCCCATTTGCTTTAACAGAACCTTGACACCAATTACGGTAATGGCCTGTTGTCGTCCGGGACCGACCACAACGCTGACTAGCGGGAGGATCGGGTACCGAGTCTGCATCCAGACCGGAAATGCCAAAGGTAGGTGGCGCGACAATAAAGTTGCTTTTTGGCTCAACCGAATTTGACTGTATTCGGTTAGATTCAACTCGTGAACAATCCTGACTTCGTCTTCGCCTCGAAAGCAATCGTCCTTCACGACGGGTGCCACTCGGTTGGTCCAGTCGCCCCATTCCGTCAAGAATTCGTTCGTCCACTGTTCTGGGGTTCGAGTGTGGTCGTTTTCCATTCCTTCGAGAAAAAAACGGAGGGTCGCCGCTGCGATCTCGGCTGCGGCTCGCTTGTGGTCGACGTTGTTATAGTTCACACGGAGCAAAGCACCGTACGGAAGGTTATTCAGGCCTCTAGCTTTAAAACCTAGAGCATACCCATTTTCCCCGCCGTCGCTATACGCTCGCCATTGAGCCAAGTCGTCGTCTCTCGAACTGAAGCACGCAACGAAGAAACGGCTCGGCCCGTGCGCTGGCAAGGCAGGATTCTCCGGCATACCTTCGAGCAGTTTGGTTAGGAACTGATTCGAGACTTCGTTGTCGTGCTCCGCCCGCTGTAGTTCGATGACCGCGTCACGGTAAAGTTTTGTCGCGTATCTGATTTCAGTGCTGTCGTTCAAGCACGCGACCTGAGTCGCATATATCGTCCCTGACTCCACGATTCCTATGAACCCGGCTCCATTGGTGTAGTGCCATAGCGTAGCTTCCGGATCTATCGGCACGCACCCCAGCGCCTTAACCTGGTCGACGATGAAGTCTTGGTAACGCGCTTTCTCTTTGTCTGTTGCCGGCATTCGAGGAGAGGATTGTATCCTATGTCACTGCCTCGTACTTCGGGGCTCAAGCACGTTTATCCCGCAGGGTGTCGCCGGGCGTGTTCGATAAGATCGGAGAAATCGAGGTTGGTGATTGCCAAAGCGAAATTCTCTCGCGGCCCCTATACCCAGGTAGCGGGGCGCGTGATGAAGCCACCTGCACCGTCTGGAATTTTATCAGGGAATTGCGATGGCCCTAGGAAGTTCAAGGGAAGAGTACGATTCTTATCGGCGGCAGATCGAATCTCAACAGCCGCGCCCCTCACAAGGTTTCTTGAGGGAACGTATACAGTGATCTTCTTCTTCGGAAAACGTACCTTTACCATGTTGAGAGCCGGAACAAGGTCAGAGTCTCCACTGAACAGGACAAAATGGTCACACAGGTCTTGGTAGCCGTCGTCTAGCATGAAGACGGCAATGTTGACATCCGTCCGCTTCTCTTCCGGTATCTTGTAGAGCTTATCGCCAACCCATCCACAGCCCGCGACGCCGCACTTGACTGTTTTTGTTTTGAATTTCCCGAGGGTAATCTCAACCATTGGCGTGGTTGAAAGGGCTTGAAGATACGCCTCCTGGTTAGGTTTTGTCGGCCCGAAAATCGGTGCACTGAAATAGCGAATGAGCTTCAATTCATCATCGGGTCGCAGGAACTTGCAATATCGTTCTAGATCCAGCCACTTCAAGTGAGGAGTGGCGCGGACAGCACCATAATAAAGATTGAAACCATCAATGTAGACAATCGTACGTGGCTTAGGAACGGCTGGTATCGGTGCGGCTGGGGTTGCCATAAAAAAAGGGCAATCATATCGATTGCCCAGAACCGGCGTTTAAACCGGGGAGTCGTCACCGAAAAGAATACCACCAAAGTGGCGATTAGTAAACGTTTAGATACCAACGACCACCCACGCACTGCGCAGGAGTGCGAGGCCGTGCAACTCTGGCTACAATAGATTTCTTGTCTTTGCACTTCGCTTGGTATAAGTTCTGCCGGGTGCATTCGACGTTACTTATCACTCCAGCTATGGCCGTTGGGTAGCCGAGTGCGTGCGGCCCTTGGAATTGCTATTGAACTGACACAGTGGGCGCCTCTATCCCTCGGGTTCCTATGCTGGCGTCACGCCAGCGAGATATTTTGTATACGATTCCGCCACAGTTAACAGCGTGACCATGTCGTACGCGAAGACCCGGATGGCGGAGGCCTATACCTGTTTCTCGCCTTGCACGACGAAGCTGACTGACGTCGGTTTCAGTTATACAGTTCGCGGACAGGTCAGTGATGTCTACCAATCGACGCCTCACTCCGGCGTCTACTATCACGTTAATGAGACGTATTGGGCGAACGGCGTCATGAATCAGTTAAGTGGCTTGTCAGGGCTGCCCACGATCACGTATGGCGTCGACGGCGAAGGCCGTATCTACTCCGCGGGAGCGTCCTCAGGCCAGAACCCTCTTTCGAGCACTACTTACAGCGTCGCTAGTCTTCCAACCGCTGTCGATCTGGGTTCCTCTGATAGCGATTCTTTCTCGTACGACCCAAACACGAATCGCATGACCGAATATAGCTTCAACGTGAACAACCAATCGGTCGTCGGAAATCTTACGTGGAATGCGCTCGGAACCCTCGCAAGCCTTGCTGTTACTGACCCATTTGACAGTTCCGATGCGCAAAGCTGCTCCTATACACACGATGACGTGAGCAGAATTGCCAGCGCGAACTGCGGGTCCATATGGTCGCAAACGTTCAGTTACGACGCTTTTGGGAACATCAACAAGAGCGGTAGCATGTCGTTCGGCGCTACGTACTCCGCAACGACGAATCGCATGACGCAGATAGGCAGCTCAACTCCCACGTACGATTCGAATGGCAATGTCACCAACGACTTCCTCAACACATACGCTTGGGATGCCAACGGCCGTCCCGTCACTGCTGACAGCGTCGGCCTGACTTATGACGCCCTCGGCCGCATGGTCGAACAGAATCGCAGCGGAACATATACGGAAATCGTCTACGCTCCCGGCGGCGCGAAGCTTGCGCTCATGAGCGCGTCGACCCTTCAGAAAGGTCTCGTACCACTAACAAGTGGCTCAATGGCGGTCTACAATTCGAGCGGCCTCGCCTACTACCGCCATTCGGACTGGATCGGAAGCTCTCGCTTTGCGTCCACTCCAACCCGCACCATGTATTTCGATGGTGCCTACGCACCTTTCGGTGAGCCGTACGCGCAGACGGGGACAAGCGACCTGTCCTTCACAGGCGAAAACCAGGATATGGCCTCGAACTTGTACGATTTCGCGGCACGCGAGTATGGCATCCAGGGACGGTGGCCATCTCCTGACCCGTCTGGGATTGCGTCGGCAAGCAATCGAAATCCTCAAACCTGGAATCGATACGCGTATGTTTCGAATAGCCCCCTTGTGGTGACCGACCCAAATGGGCTGAGCGGAGTCATTTGCGGCTGGTGCCACACGCCGGGTGACGACTTGCTAGGTGAGATGGGAGGCTACATAAGCAGCCTCATGGGAGGCGACATTGAGTCTTTCGCGGACTCAATTACTACAGTGACCATGGGTGACGATGGCTCTGGAACTTCACAAAACAATCAGATTCCCAGCAACCCGTGTCCGAACGGCTTGCAAGACTGCTATATAGAGGTGCCGGCCGCAAACGGAAGTTCCGTCCCGGTCGGCCTTGCGAATGGCGCAACAATTCAGACATGCACGAACCCGGACGGAACTTGCGATACGGTCTCATACTGGAATTCTAGTACCCAGCAGTGGCAATCCGACGACCCGACTGTCGTCACGGACCAGCAGTGGATTGACACGCTGGGCAATGACGCCAGTGCCGATCAGTTTCTTATTCCTCCAGTTGGCGGCGCTGTCGCCGCGGCTTGCGCCCCGATGTTTGCCGAGTGCGTTGCATTGGCCACCGCAGGAGCTCTCACGGGCGAGTCCTTGGTACCGCCGGGCGATAATCAGAACGCCGGCGTACCGCAAACCGGACACAACCCTGATGACGGACCGAACGGAGGTTCTTCGAATCCAGATCCGCCTCCCGTATCAGATGGTCCGAATGCTGGTGGAAGAGTTCCGTGAGGCAATTTGACCCTTCACGGCAGCACAGCACGCAGTATCATTTCGTGGGGGAGTGAGACAATATGCGCTTGAACAGAAACGTGCTCTGGTGGATTTTCGCGTTCACCTGCCTGAGGTACATGATTATCTCCGCCAGAAGTATTCCGTACGCAGTTCATCGACAGCACGCGCTTCCGCTGGGCCGCTCCCTTCTCCTCTTTCCGACTTTCTCAATCGCTGTAACCGTTGTCTGTGGGGTGGCCTGGTGGACCCTATGGAAGGGAGGGCGCTCGGCGAGAAGCTGGGCGATTGCCGCAAGCCTCATGTATATTCTGACTTTCCTCCGGCAATTCATTATTCCCGTAGGACTCATCTGGGATAGGTACATGGCTTCGTTGCTTGTCGGAATCGTCGGGCTGGTTGTTTTCTTCTGGCACACCAAGATAGAGATAGCGAGGCCGAGCTGGAAGAGGATCTCCGGGTGGTACCACCAACGAGATACCCCCCTAGACCTCTCCTAGAGACACAAGTAAGCGCGAGGCCACTCTCACGAGGCGTAAACCCGTCAGGGAGGTGTTTACCGACGCTCCTAAAAAAGGCCAACATCGGAAACGCCAACACCTTGGATGTCTCGATTAGGCTTGGGAGCTCAACCGGACATGCCCGCTTAACCCATGACTGATTTCCGTGTTATATTTATCCCCATGCCGCATGGCAATCCACTGGCAGGCATCGTTCCCCGGGTTGTCCATCCCGTAAACGACGGCGAAGTCGCCATCTCCCAAACCGTTGAGAAGCTCGAAGGCGAAGTCGCACTCGACGCCTACGTTAAGGCGCAAGTTTCCGCGCCCGAGGTCGTGAAGCGGATCACTGAACTGGAGAATTGCTTACAACGTTTAGCCAATGCGGTTACCGAGGCCTCAGGCGACATCACTAGCTATCCGGGATTGCGAGCTGCCGCCGAGGAAGCAAAACTGGTCCTCAAGAATCGGCTGGAGGTCGATGTCGCGAAGCATCAAGTCCTCACCGAATTGGGCGAACTTCAGGACGAAACGACAGTATTTAAAGACGAGTTGCGCTTGATCAAGGACTAACATTTAGCCTGGGCATCAGACCCACCCTCATTCTCAATGCACGCAGCCAAGCTCGCCTGCATTATCAAGTCACAGAATTGAATATTTGCTTCAGCAACTGTCGCGGATGGCGCCGGGCGCTGGATCCAGGGCGTGGCAATGCCAGCGCGGGCGCGCTGGAAACCTAACCCAGAGGCCAAACACATGGCGAGTTCGGTCACATGCCCATGCTGCAAAGCTACCCTCGGTTCCAATATAGTGCCTATCGGGCTGCCATTTGCCTGCCCGACCTGCAAGGAACGGCTGCGCACCTCGATTCTGTACGCGATCGCAGTTAACATTGCAACCGCCATAGCAAGCCTCGCCGTTCCACTACACTTCGGTCTTGGCTGGCTTTATGTATGTCTTGTGGCAGTGTGCCTGTATGGTCCGTTCTTTCTTATGCTGGCGATTCTCGCAAGGATTACGTATCCCCCTAGACTTCAGCTGTCGATGACCGCAAATCCCGCGCTCTTTCAAAAATAGACTGGCCGGTCAGGCGGCCCACTCCCAGGAAGCGCGCATGTGGCCACCGAAACAGTCTTCTACAGCGGGCCAGCTCTTGGCCCAAACCCGTTCGAATAATGTCAGCGGGCGGCTCTAACGCTTCTTTCGAGCTCGTTGGACCGATCCATCCAGGAAGCCAACGCGCGAGGCTGAAATCGCCAAATCGGATAGACACCTGGTTAGAACCTGAGGGGCATTCTTCGCCATCGTTTCGAGCCCACCGGGGTCTTTCTGCGTTTATACCCAAACGAAAGGAGGGTAGTGCAAATCCAACACAAAGGAGAAGTCTATGCTGTTAACACCTACATTCCTGGGTTTGTTGCTTGCCGGTGCCGCATTCTGGGCGCTGATCTGGGCAGCAATCCACAAGCTGGACGATATCCCCTATCTCAAGGAGGTCACATCCAGACAGGAAGTCCTCGATTGGATTGAAGACCATAAGGGTCTGACACTCGTGATCACGGAAGGAGTTAATTTCCTTTTGCACGGGCTCTCGCCTCACGGCGTCATGTTCACTCTAGGAGGAACGATCATCAACTCCCTGATGGTGTTTGGTTACGTTTCAGGAAGGCAAGTTCTGGCGGTTATCTCCGAGAAGGTTGCATCGAACCCATGAGCGACCCTCGACATTTTCTCGCCAAGAAAGACCCCACATATTCGCATAGCGCCGAGCTAGTGCTTCATTCGAGCAACGCGCGTTCTCCGCCTTTCTTTTGGCGATACGGATGGCGTTGAGTGCCTGTGCGCGTGTCGGCATTAAGATTCGAACTTCCTTTTGCCGAGCAATTCCTCGGCGCGTGCCAGAATGCACACGTGAAGTTTCCGAGTAACATATCCGGCGACGTTGTCCGGCGTCAGCGGCTGGTTATCTTTTAGCAACGCGACGCACGCATTCGAGATTGCCGAATCAAATATTTCGCTACTCATGGTTTTCGTAAACGCATCGTCATTCATGAGCGTTTCGAGAGTGTGCACAAGCCCTGCGTGAATTCGTTCCGTCAGATTCATTTAGATTTCGTCCCAATCGTCGCCGAGCGATTCACGCTCTTGTTCCACGGGGGTCATTGCATACTCGCCCGCCTGGACGGTCCGCGAGAGTTTGATATCGTTCAGCAAGTCCACCGGTGGATTGCTTGTTAGCCTGTCGAACTCTTCAGCGATCATCTTGCGATAGGCAATCAAGCGCTCTGTCTTGCTGTCCCCTTCTTTCTTTCGCAGCGCAATTTCTTCAGCCCGCGAAATCAGAATGCCGTTTCGAACCTTCTCCGCCGATTGGTCCTTCCACGTCGACACCGCAAATAGGCTGGCCGCTTCCTTTCTGACTGCAGCCAACGAGAAGTAGACGCTCGGCGGGCGCTGTTTCCGCATTTCTTTGGCTCGCCGCCATCCGTCCGAAATTTGCCTGCCACGATTTGCACGACTGCGTTTCAGAATCTCGGTCCGCAGCTCTGGCGAAATACAGCGCCGAAGATGGACCGAGATGCTTCGTCCCGTAAGCCCTATGCGACGGCCCGTGGCATGAACTCCGTTTCCCAGCAGCAACTGCGCCAGAACAACCTTCTCGCGGGCGCACGCCGCGCAGCGTCGCTTCGGTCGGCGAGCCCGTTGGAGCGTTCGCCGGGTCCCATCGGTTATATGGCTGCGAAGGTGCCCGCGAACTTGATTGAAGGACGCCCCGACGCGCATACCAACTTGAGCATTCGTTTCGCCGCGGGAGAGTCCTTCGATAAACACCGCTTCCCAATTCGCGAAGGCGCAAATTTTGCAGGCGTGCGGAGCCAGAATGTTGGCCCGCGTCACCGGATTGGCCCAGGCTGCTCGCGAGTTCGCTGTTCGGCGCGGCTTCCATAACGCCCGAATCGCCAGGCGATCCTGCTCCCCGATACAGTTTCGGAAATGTAAAGTGATCAGACGCGAACGAACCTTGACCATCTTCGCAGTGGCCTTTTGTCCGATGCCCGCGAGAAGGTGCTGGAGAACAGTCGCCGCTATCTCGGGATGAGCACATATTTCGCACCAGATTTCCATTTTGCGTTTCGTTGGTCCATCATGCGGTGCGTGGGATGGCGTGGGATCTTAGGTCACGCCATCCCATCCTGTTCGGCGCGCCGAAGGAGCGCGGCACTCGGCTTCCCGGCGGAGCCACGGGACGGGACTCGCCGAAAACTCACTCTCGAAATGAGAGCGGGCCAACCACCGCCTAGGCCAGACGGCAACCAGCCCTTTCAGGCGGCCGCAACGCGTGTACGCGGGTTGCGTTACGCCACTCCCGAGCATCCGACCTTACGCGGATGCCTTGCGCCGCTTCCGACGACGCAAATTCAATTCTTTGCGCGATTCCAGATTTGTTTAATCGCGGAAACGCTCAATCCAAAGTCATCGGCGATTTGCTGTAGCGATTCGCCGTTATTGATTCGCTCAATGATTTTGTGGTGCGCTGCCTGGCGTGTAGCTTTTAACGAGCTACGAACGGCGATGGTCTCTTTATGGAAACCCATTAACGCGTCGTCCCTTCTTCTTTGGCGATGGCAACTGGTCTCAATCCTTGCGAAGAAATCATTTCGCTGTAGCCAAATTGATTTGAGATTTCGAACTGGTGCCCCGAAGCGAGACAGCGCCACGGGTATTGCGTGCTGCCAACTTTTACCGCGAGACTGGCGCAATACGGACACGACGTCGTGCTTCGACCCGGATCGTAGCTGCTTGGAAAATATGGAGTGCCCGGTTGGTGGTACATGTTTTCTCCCGTTACTCGTCGCTGCTAATCAGGTGCCGAAACTCTGGAGCGATTCGGTCAAGCACGGTCTTGTCTAATTCGCTGACTGGCGGCGCACCGCGCCGCGGAATCGCGAAAAACCCGAATCCGCTTTCTGGAACGTCGGTGCGCGGAATGGACGAAATCGAATCCGGCTGAATCGTCTTCCCGAGTTGGTCGCTGTCGGATTTCGCGCAGCTTGCGTGATAGTCTGCTGCGTCCGAATGAATTTTCTTCATCGTGCCACAGTGCGCGGCGATTCTCACCATATCGCCGTCCTGTTTTGCTTTTTCCATCGCGCCGAAGCATTCCGCTAGCTTGCCCCAGCACTTGCTCTCTGCGTCGTGCGTTGTCGCCGCCTGCTGATGGTCTGCAATCGTCTGTCTCGTTGCCATGATTTATTGCTCCTTTTTGCCGGAGGCTAACTCAACTTCGGACGCATTCCGAGCCGTCGCAACTCCGCGCTTAGTCTTTCGCAAAAATCCTCATCGCTTTCGTCGGCGCCTTGACCGTCGAGATTTTCAAATGCGCTGATTAGCATCTCGGAAATAGACTCGACGTTGCCAGTCTCGTCTTTCGCCAATACTTCGTCGCGCTTTTCAAAACTCGAATCGCGCCGGGCTTTGTCAACTTCGTCGGGATCTTCGACGATCATTGCCGAGACAAGAGAATTGGACGCATCGAATTCCTCTCGCCAGATCGAGCCGTGCGAGTCACGGAACTTCACGGTGCGCTCCGGCGCATCTGTTTTCGCCGGCGGCGTCGGTGCAACGTTCTCGCGAATGACCGGGACCCGCTTCGCAAGCGGTTCGGGTGCAGCTGTGTCGAGTGTTCCAAAGTAAGCGCCTTCGCGGAACATTCGCCGAAGCGGTTCAATCGCATCGAAATCCTCTCGGTCTTCGGCGTCGATATCATCGCCAAGGAAACGTGTGGGTTCTGCAACGTAACTTGGTCCGCCAGAAAATGCGGCGAGCGCCACGGGCATGTCGGAGGCTAGCAGCTTCGTCAGCGGATGTTCGTAGTCGAACGGTTCGTCGATGTCGGGGTCTGCGGGCAGCGGTGTCACCTTCGCGAAAATGCCGAATGGCTCGTCTGCGGCAGGAATTTCGCGCCGGATCTCTGGTGCGCCTTTTCCAAATAACGCGTCGGAAATTTCTGGCGGCATTTCTTGAATCGGGTACGGCACGAACGCTTGGTCGCGCTGAAATTCGTTTTCCATTTTCACTCCCTCGAAACTGCAAGGCCATCTGGCCAAATAAAACGCACCTATCCAATAGGCAAAATTTACATAGTGGAAGTGGCTGGAGCAGCATCCTGAGTCGTGCAAACTTCATTCGGCCGGTGACCGGCCAAATGAAGTTTTAAATTGCGCCGGGGCCTCGGCGCCACGGAGGCGCTACGAGGCTTTTGGCCAGTTTTTCCGAGACTGCAAGGCCATCAGGCCAAAAAAAAGGTACCTATCCAATAGGCAAAAAATACATAGTGCAAATGGCTAGAGGAGCATCCCGAGTCGTGTAAGTTAATTACGGCCCTTGATTTGGGTTGGCTTTCTCAATTCCGCCAGCCAACATCGGAGCCGGATGATCGCCGCGGGCTCCAGTTTCTGACTTTCGACGGAGCATTCAGACGGTACCAGCGCCCACATTGACTGCATCGAACCAAGCAGCTACCGTCCCCCATCCTGGACTGGAGCCGAGCATCATGTCCGCATGGTCCAGGTCCTAGGACACTGGGATAGGAGTAGGATTCGCACCGAAAGCAACGAATCAGCGCATCCGGATCACTGCCATACTGTTCGGTATCAGCGGAGCCGCACCGCGGACAGAATGCCCTCTCAATGGAAGCGGTCGGCGTCGTCTTGGATTTAAAGAGCCGCTCGGCTATGTCATAAATGAAACCCACTAGTGTCCACATTCGGTCTCGCATCATTCTGTTTTCGGGAAATTCTCTCTGTTGAATTTCGGCGCCGTTCTGGGAGTGGAACTGTCATTCCATTGGCGCCCAGACTGGTTACAACGCAAGCCTCCCGCAATTCGAATATGCAGCGCTGTGTTTCCGCAGTCGCACGGCGCTCCATCCGTATCGATCGGAGGTCGATTCCAAGGAGAGCGACAGTTCCCGCAAACGTCCACGCCACCAGGAATCTTCTGTCGATACCGTCTGTCGCAACATACTTCCGTTGCGGATCGTGCCGGCCCGGCTTGCGGCTTCGGCTTGGACGGCGTTCCGTAGAGCCATTCCTTAGCTCGCGCCCATCCCCAGGCAGCCACGGAATACTCGAAGGTATTTTCCTGAAGATAAATTTCGCATTGGCTCATGGCGTCCGCAATGTCATCCGCACGCCCTAATGGGAATTGAGTAATTTGGTTAACAAACTCGTTCGATTCGCTCGCCGTACGATCTAAAAACCAGTTATGAGCTTGCCACGATGGTGCGCTCGCCATCATGCGAGACATCTTTCCGCCCTGAGCCGAGCGTGCAATCACTCCGGGGATTTGTTCCGTCAGGTGAGCAACCACACTCGCGCCGTTGGCCGCATCCTCAACCAAAGCCACACTGATCGGACTGTGCAACGAATGCAGCCGGCGAATTTCGTTTTCCGTCGCGTCCAGATTTAAGTGATCGTTAGTTACGTGGAGCACAAACCGGTTGGGACCTTTCACTCCAACCACGATGATTGCTACTCGGTCACTCGACGCCAAGGCTTTGAATGCGCAATCTACCGAGATCACCTTGAGGTCAAAGCTGGTGGGCAAGTCCGCATCGCGCATCCCGGTAACGGGATCTCTCCCACTGTGGTAGCGAACATCGCTCGTGCGAATTAAATTTCCAACGGTGGGAACCGGTGACTGCTGATACTGACCCGCAAAAACCAAACGGTTTTGTTGCCTCTCGCGCACAAATTTAGCGTTCCATCTTCTATCATCAAGACATTCACCAGTCGCGCGTCTTACCACTCGCCCTGAAATGGGAAACGTCCAAACTTCATCTTGCTCAGCGATCAACGGAAGCTTGAGGTGCGTCCACTCGCCCGGTTGCGTCTCGAGCAAATAACCCGAAGGATCATTTTGGTGCAGCCTCTGCGCGTCCAGAATAATCGCCGACGTTGCCGGATCGTTTAGACGGGTTGGCAGCATCCTCTCGAACCAATCGTTTGTCTCGTTTCGCAAGATGTCGCTGAACGCCGAATCCGCAGAAAGCGGATCGTCAATCAAAATAATATTTCCGCCACGTCCCTGTGCACGGGAATTCGTCGAAGCTGCCCGCATTGAACCGCCGGACTCATTCGAAAATTCTCCCGCCTGCGCCCGGTCAACCGACAACGTGAACCTGTCCGCAAACAAACTCTTGAACTTTGCCGATTCCATCAGCCGGCGCCGGTCAGAGTTGAAGGTCACCGCAAGGTCGATTTCATAACTAACAGCTAAAATTTCCTGCGACGGATCGTTCAACCACAACCAAACCGCGAAGGCGTTCAGTAACGTCGATTTAGAACTGCGTGGCGCGATGTTGATGATCAGCCGCTTAATCTGCCCACGCGCGACTAGCGTCAAGTACTCGCACATCAGGTCCATGTACCAGCCCCACTTCAGCGTCCTGCCAGGATGCAAAATCGGCCATGCCCATCGCGCGAACGCTCCAAAGTTCGCTATCAGGTCCCGCGCGATTAGAGGCTTCGCTCGCAACAGGTGCTTTAAGTCCATGTACCCCCTCAAAGTGTTCCTCAAAATTGCGGAGCCGACCGGGCACTGCGATCTAACGGCTTCTCGTTCACAAGTTTTCGCTTATCATTCGCCTATTCAACGACTTGCCGCGAATACAAAGCGAAGCCGATTACGAGCCACAACCGATACCGATTCCGATTATTCGGCGTAACTGGTAACACACGCAAAGCAAATACAGGTACTTACAAGTAAGAGCACCTAGTTATGGACGCGGTGTCCCCAGCGGATCGGCTGGTAGTCGTTCCAAAAGCGATCTTAACCACGACACCACTTCCGGGTCGTTTAATGCCCCTTCTACGAGGCCACGAGCCAATTCTAGGGCTTCAGCTAGGCTGATCGCCTCTAGCTGCTCGGAAGGTCTGGCAGCATCAATCGCAACGGCTTTCAGCCTCAGTCCATGCCAATTCCTAAGCTCGCGTGCGATTTGAAGGGCTAAAGCATTGTCTTTTCTCCGCTGTGCGCGATTCTGAGCCCAATGTAAACGCTGAATCTCTTTGTCGATGCGTGCAGTTTCGCCTTTGCTTATTGGGGTTTTCTTAGTGTCGTCGTGATGCGTGTGAAGGAAAACGGTGTGCGGCGCGAGCCCGAAGCGCTTTGCGACCGTACGCAGGCTGCCGCCAGCTTTCAGCGCAGCATCAATGGCGTCGTGTTCCGCGTGATCACAAGCGCGGCAACGTCGGCGTGGCACAGTTACTCCTTTCGATCATCGAACGCCGCTTCTGCGGTCGCCGTGAAGCTCACGTGCACGCATCAAGCGTTGAATTTCGGTTTTGATTCGGTCTTTGTCATCGCGCGAGAGTTCAGGATTCTCTTTTATCGAGCGCGTCAGGCTGTCGATTTCTTCGTTGACGTAGCGCATGTTGGCCAAGCACTTGTGGGCTATGTCCTGGTGGAGGATTCCGTTGCAATCGGGACAGGTTTCGCCTTGTGAATTGGTATTTTGATTTTCACCTAAAAGGGCATTTGGTTCTGAAGCTGTATTTTCGGTTGTCACTTTTGTGTCAAAGTCCGTGGACTTTGTTGCATGTTTGCCCCCCTCCCCAGTCCTCTCCCCCCGCTGGTATGAAGCGGGACCCACTCCTACTCCAACCCCTACCCCTACACCTACCCCAACCCCTACCCCTGTGTACGATGTGGATCGCGACTCGCCTCGTGACTGTTCTCGTGACTGTTCTCGTGACTCGCCTCGTGATGTAGATCGTGCCTCAAATGCCGCAAGTTCTTCTTTTGGAACGTCGGGAGCTAATCTTTTGTAGCGATGCCGTTCTTTGACCGGAGGCAAACGCCCCGGCCTGTCGCTTCCAACCCAATGTCCATATCTCTTCCCTTTGGTGTCGTTCCATACAAAAAGCAAAGAACACCGCTCGAACTCGGCAAAAATCTGCGTGATTCTGTTGAGAGAGAGCTTCGGACGGATGGAACTCAAGCGTGCGTGGATGCTCTTCATGTTCATTTCGAACGAACCGTTGCAATCCGCTAAGCCGTAGAACCAGGCATACTCGACGCGCGTGGACTCCTTGCACGCGGCAAGCTTGTCGCTAGACCAGATAGCATCGAAATCAATCACGCGCGTCGGCATCGTCAGTCGTGTCCTTGCTTGCCGCTATCCTGTGATTCTTCTTCTGGATCTTCCGGCGGAACGAAAGCGTGAAAGTAATCGGGATTCGACGGTCTCGAGTCCTCGTGCCAAGCGAGGGTGCGTCCGCACGGCGCTCCGCGGCCTTCGAATCTGAAAATGCATTTAGGTGCTTTGCCGTGGCTCATGCCTGCACGTCTTCTTCAACAGGCCGAGCGGAACAGTCTGTTGGTTTTTCCATTTGTTCCCGAAATGCCGCGCGTTCTTCGGTTAGTCTGAAAATCAAAAGGTCGTACAGGCGCTCTTTCTCGTAGCCGTGTAGATACGTAAGGACTGTCCGAATCCACGCAAAGCATTGCGTCGCGCGGCGTTCGACGCTGATGTCTGTCGATTCGGAGATTGGCGGAGCGAAAGGCTCGCCTACGCGAGCCAGATCCGGCGGCGAGACAAGTTGCGAAAGTTCCGTGCCTACGATGGCCTTCGGCGATGAAGTATCTATTTCATCGGCGTACGCAACATGTACGGTCGTGGCGGGTGAATTGGACACGGCGAGAAGGGCATCGCGCTGTGCGCTCACGTCGCGCATCGTCGCAATGATTCCCTTCGCCGTCTTGTGCGAATTCGTCTTCCGCAATCTGGCGTCGAGGGTTTTGTAGCGTGCGTCCAGGGCGGCTAGATCGTTCGGCTTGTTCGCTTCGCGGCGTTTCGCAACATACTCCGCATTTCCGCCGCTGAGAAAATAGTTGACGGCGCGTCGAGTGCGGTCAAGCGTCTGCTCGCAATAATCGTTCCATGAACTGAAGCCTTCAATGGTCTCGCCCTTGGGTTTCTTGGCGAAGCGGTCGCGGAGTTCCAAATAGTAGGGCCTAAAAGTTTCGCAAAGCACGGCGATCTTGATCGAGCCAGAATTGATGAACTCAATCAAAGCCTTGTCTGACATTTCGGTGGGTTTCGCTACGGGCATGGTGAGAAATTGTTTTCCCACCTTTTCTACGGGATTGCTCTGCCGCCGGAGTGTTGGTATGTTTGGTTTATCCATGTAGGTGCATTTCCTCGGGGCCGGTTGCAACCGGCCCTATTTTTTAATTCCCGCCATTCTTTCACTGCGTCGGATGGTCCCGTTTCAGAAACGCCTCGACGGAGGTTCTAGGAATCAAAGTCCGGGCGCCGACTTTGCGGCGCACCAACTCGTTCCGCGCTAGCAAATTCTTGACCGTGCCGGCACTCACGCCCAGAAGCGCCGCTACCTGAACCACCGACAGCAATAGCGGGGTGTCGGGCTTCCAGCCGAGTTGGACTCGTGCGCTCACGGGTCATTCCGATACCACTGCGTGCCTCACTTGCTTCTTTTGAGCCGGCTTTGGTCCTGGCCCTCCGGACCCCTTAGGCCAGCGGTTCCCACAAACCCGACATCCCTGCGTGTCATCCTTGGACCGATACAGCACCTGCTGACTCCCGCACTGCCGGCACATTGGCTTTGTCACGTTGATTTCCTCCACTCCCACACATTAGAATACCAGTCGTGTCAAGCTAAGTCGCTGATAACACAGGGCTAACTTAGGGGGTAAGATAGCTCACTTACTCATTGACTCATTGTCTTATGCGGAGTACAAATAGAGATGGAGGATCTGTCCGATGAAAGATGCGGCACCCGAACGAGTTCCGGTAAGCCGTCGCGCAGTCGAGCAGCGAATCACGCGTGCTCTGCGGAAGGAGAACAAGTCCGCATCTCTGCGCAGGAGCAAGACTCCCAGCGCACGCGAGAGTTTTGGCGAGTATTTCGTTATCGATGAATCCACCAATGCAATCTTGGCATCGCGTTTCGATCTCGAAGAATACGCCCGCAAATTGAAGGCAATCGCAGGATGGGAATTTCTCGAAGGTCAAAAAGGAGAATGACTGTGATCGACACAACAATTGTAGTGACAAGTAAATCGGAGGAACGGAAGGAACGCAAGGAACGGCTGCCGCGTGGAATTCGCCGGCGCGGCTCCAGCCTCGTAGCCTACCTGACCAAGAACGATGGATCTTTTGAGCTGCGGACCATCGGCATGGTGAGCCTGGAATGTGCCAAACGGCAACGGGCGATCTGGCAGCGCGAGATTGAAGAATCGCGTTACATCAAACCAAAACCACGCACCGACTTGGTTCTATTCTCGGACATCTGCGATGCGGCTGTGACGTACTTCAAAAATTACACACGCTCATGGGACGCCATTGAAAGTCGCGTTGCTCGGTTCAAGGAGTGGTGGCCCGGTCGCACGGCTGAGAGCATCACTACCGAAGAAATTGACGCCATGCTGCTGGCGAACGTGGCGCCGCGCGGATTGAAGTGGACGAAATGCACTTCGAACGAGTATCGAACTTCGTTGCTCGGCATCTTCAAGCATGCGGTAGACCGTGGCGAGCTGACCGTCAATCCGGCGGTTAAGGCGAAACGCTACAAGCTCGACAACGGAAGAGTCCGCGAGTTGACGATCACCGAAGAGGACGCCCTCCGGGCGGTAATCAGAAAGAAGTATCCGAAGAAGGAGTGTGAGCTTGATCTAGGACTCCACCTTATGTGCCGACACTCGAACCTGTACGGCCAGCACAACGCTAAGCGAGCCCCGATTGAGCCTTTGCAGTGGGTCGACGTTAACTTGGAGTTCCGGGTCGTGACGTTCAAGCGCTCAAAGTCGGGAAGGGCTTACAAGGTCCCCATCAATGCTACGGCTCTGGCTGCCTTCAAAGTCCTGCGCGACCGATGCGACGATCCCAGCAATCCGACTGGAGCCGTCATTAGAAAGCCTAGCGGCATCGAACTGCAATCCTCGCGACGATGGTTTGAGAAGTCGCTTGCGGAAGCGAAAGTCACGGACTTTCGCTGGCATGACTTTCGCCACACATCCGCCAGCCGTCTGCGCGATGCTCACGTCCAGATGGAAGATGTCAGGTATTTATTGGGACACGGCGCGAAGAGCGTCACCGAACGGTATGCGCATGCCAGCATAGGCGTGCTGCGCGAGGCCATCGGGAAACTCGACCGAATCCAAACCGATACAAATTCCGATACATCCAATATTTTGCAAATGCGCACCGCGTAGGCTACTTCGTATGTCGTTACGTGAATGCAAGATATTTGGTGGACGTGGCCGGGCTCGAACCGGCGGCCTCCTCGTTGCGAACGAGGCGCTCTCCCAACTGAGCTACACGCCCACCGCGATTTTCAGTCTAGCAAACGAGCGCTAACCCGCCAATC
>Ga0302325_10006665_pt1 | contig 25850 bp, 19 predicted proteins | sample Palsa_T0_2_FD_201948 | JGI IMG/M metagenome (GOLD analysis project Ga0302325, IMG submission 201948) | Peat permafrost microbial communities from Stordalen Mire near Abisko, Sweden - Palsa_T0_2 | ecosystem: Environmental > Terrestrial > Soil > Palsa > Peat permafrost | place: Sweden: Abisko... | reverse complement strand
ACCGTTGCCGCCAGTACCGCTGACGGTGAGACTGTTGCCGTCGGCGCCGGCACCACCGCCGGCGCCGGCGATCGCGTACGCGTCGGCGGCGGCGTCGTGGCCCTGGGGCGACAGCTGGGTGGCTCCTCCGCCGCTAGGACCACTTGAGAAAAAGGTCGCGCCGCCGTTGTTAGGGTTTTGCGGTTGGCCGTTCTGGCATCCGACGAGAACATCGAACTGCTGTGATCCGGAGACCGGCATGGTGAACTCTTCGCTCTCACCGTTGCCGCCGACGCCGGTGGTCCCGTTGGTGCCGGCGGCTCCGTTGAGGATCACGTCCGCGGACACCGCGCTCGCCGGAGCGGTCGCGACCTGCGGAATGGCACTGCTGGTGCAGGCGTATGTCTGCGTGACCGTGGCGTTCGCCGCCGCGGGCAGACCGAGCACTGTGAACACGGTCGCTGCGCACGCGACCGGCAACAGCAGCCGGCGTTTGGCGTACATCAGAACCGTCGGAGGAAAGTGTTTCATCGGGTCGGGCTGATCCTTTCAAGGGCCACTGCTCGCAGGCGACCCGGGTTGTGATACGGCGGTGGGTGTGAGGAGCGAAGCTCACGCTTCACTCAGCGCGGGAGCGCGGTCTCAGTCCACCGTCTCCGATGACAGCGGACCGCCACCGAGATTTCGCCCCCTGACGTCGCGGAACAATGCCCGCTGCACGAGCCGACAAGGCCTGCGGGACGCTGAGCTAGGGCCAACCGTGCTCGTGAGCGCGCATGTGGACACGATCGGCGGCCGGAGCGGTCACCGACACTCTTAGACCGGTTTCTGGACGATCAGGCTGGTCCGGCGAGAGCATCGCGTCGCGCGGAAGCTCCGCGATAGGTCAGGCACGATAGGACCGGCGTGCTGCCATCTGAACCGACGTCCTTGACCGTGAGTCCAGGCTGGCCGCGTAGCAGCGCGACGTTCCGCTCTAACTGTCGGCTGGACTGCCGAACCACCCTCGCCAGAGCCCAGGGCGAGGCAGAGGAACAACGGGAACTCGATCCACTGCAGCGCCGCCCAGGTCAGCGCCTTGCGTCTCGGCAAGCCGCCCGCGGGCCTGGGCGTCGCGCAGCAGCCACCCTGACCGTCGAGCCGGCTGCAACGGCCCGAGCGCGGCGCAGCCGACCCGCACCGACGACCCGCTGCAGGTGTGATCGATCTCGGATGTCACGGCTCGGTGGGATCCATCGGCGTTTGGACAGGGTCTCGCGCGGTCGTGCGAAACGCTGCCTGATCGCGGCGACCGTCCAGCGGTGCGTGCGGTACGGTTTGGACGCGACGAGCGGCCCGGGAGTGTCCGCACCGGTTCCCGTGAGGATGAGATGGTCATGAAGAGATCCACCCCGTATTGCACAGGCGACATCCGCCCATCGGTCCCCGCCAGCAAGCCGTCACGGTCGCGGAGGACCACTTGGCGGTGCGGCATTGTCGCTCTGGTGTTGTCAGCCGGTGCTGCGTTTTGCGGAATCGCCGGAGCCGCTGCAGGCCCCACGGTGCGGCCAGTCGTGCTTCCTCGTGACCAAGGGGCACACCCCGGGTTCGGTGTTGAGTGGTGGTATACGTCAGGGACGCTTACCGGTACGAATCGTCGGGATTACTTCTGGTTTGCGACGATTTGGTCTGGCGGCGGAGCGCGCGTTGCCAAGCTCAACGTCGTCGACCTTAGGGCGAACCGCATCGTGCTCTCCAAGGAATACGTCAGCGCGACGCCGCTCATCGCAGGTCAGACGACGTTCAGGGTTGGAGCGTTTGAGCTCGGACTGCGGCCAGGCGGCACGCTCGGTCGCTGGTCAGTAGACGCGTCGACGAACGCTGGCGGACGCCTCAAGCTTGACTTGGTGCCGCGGCAGCCGTACGTCCTTCACGGCCACGAAGGGATCATCCAGCAGGGGACCGGCGGGCCATCGGCGTACTATTCCGCGCCGCGTCTCGCAGCGCGTGGGATCCTGACGCTGAACGGGAAGCCGGTCCGCGTGAGTGGTCAGGGCTGGTTCGACCATCAGTGGGGCAACTTCGGCACGGACGCCGGAGCGTTGCGATGGAACTGGTTTGCGTGCCAGTTTCAGAACGGAAGCGATCTCATGCTGTATCAGTTCCTCAACCGCGCCAACCGCCCGTCCGGCCGACAGGACGGGACGTTGGTCACGCGCAGCGGGGTCGTCAAGCAGCTCACTCGGTTCACGATCACGCCGATCGGTCGGGCGATCCGGCCAGCCGGCGCGATGGCGACCTATCCGCTTGCCTGGCGGCTGCAGGTCCCGACGGGCAGGGTCGAAATCACCATCCGCGCCCGGGCACGCAACCAGTTCATCACCAACCATTTCGTGCCCAGCTTCTGGGAGGCGGCATCTGAGATCACCTCCGGCGCCGCGGGCACCTGCACTGTCGAGTCTTCGCGCGACGCGGGTGCATCACCGAAGTAGCGGTCCGAGTCGGACGACCATGCCGTCCGGCCCGCTCGAGCCCGCGATCTGCGCTCATAGTCACATTTCGACCATGACTGCGGTCATATAGCCCGGCCCAGAAGCGGCACGAGCACGAACGCGACTCGACCCCGGCCGAGCCGCCGAGTCCAGGACGTCACGCGCGGCCAAGCACGGGTCCGCGGACCGACAGCGGCGTTTCTGCTCACCCACGCTGGGTCGCGGAACGCCGGGCCGGAAGCGGTCGATCCTCCGTCGGCAGCTGCGTCCGCTTCTCTTCCGTCGCCGTTCCGGCAGCGTCCCACGGACTGCTGCTTGCGTAATCGGCTGGGTCGAGGGGAAGCTGTGGGGTGGGCTGCTCGCGACGTTCAGGCGCCTCGAGTTTCGTGCGAGCAGCACTCTGCTCGCTCGTCTCACCGGCTGCGTGGATGGCTGCGGCTTGGTGCTGCTGGGGCGGACCTCTGGTGCCGCCTGAGGGAAGACGCCGCGGTGAACATAATTGATGACCTGGTCAAGCGGCAGGTCCGAATCCTCGTCACGGTGCCCCACCATACGCGTAGCGCTGAGGCGCTGTGGCGGCGATATCACTCGGCGGGAGCACAGATCTACGGGCATCCTGCGGTCGCAACTCGGCTCGTCGACACCTCCGGGTTTGAGCCGGTCTCAGGAGACGGAACGGTCGAGAATCTCGCGCGGGTGCACGTCATCGATAGTCCGCCACGCGCTGAGCAGCCGATCGAGATCCCCTGGCACCGCGCGCTGGTGTTCGGCGACAGCGTCGTGGAGACTGGTGACGGCCAACTGCGGGCACGGGGACGGGCGTTGGACAGTGATCGTCGGCGCCGTTGGTGGTATGAGCAATACCTTCCGACGCTCGAGCGGCTCGCTGATCTCGAGCCCGCGCACGTGCTCGTCACGCACGGCAAGCCGGCCGTTGGTGACGGCAGCACCGCGCTGCGTCGCGCACTCCAACGTGATCCGTGGCAACGCCCGAAGCGCTGACTGTCATGGAACGGCGCCGCTGGGACGCGACCGCTGAGCTTGAGGGAGCTGCTGCTTCGGTCGGCGGGGACCCAGGGCAGCATTCCGCTGCCGCCGCTGCTGATTTTTCGGTTAGCGCCAGCTCGAAAGCGGACGCCGAGTCGTCACCCCATCGCGCCCTCGAACGCCGCCCGGGTCAGCCGGTGCCCGGCTTCGGCGGAGCAAGCTCGATCGGCAGGTCAACCGGCGAGCTCAGCGACCGCAGGCCGTCGGCGTGAGACACGCGGCCTGCTCATGGCGGGTGGATCCGAGCGCCGAGTTGACCTGGATCGTCACTCATCGTGAGACGACGGTGCTCTGCGTTCCGGTGCAGCAGCGCAATCACCCACCGTCCTGGCATTGAGAAGTCGGCGGCGATGAAGTCGCGTCGAGGGCGCGCTTGAGTGCGATGGCGCCATCACGCAAGACGGGTTGGCCGTGGGAGACCAGGACCTGCTCGATCGGAAGGTCAAGCAGCGGTTGCAGAGCATCTGCGACCTGCCGGGGGCTGGGTCTTGGGGGCAGATATCTCAGCCAGCTCTCGGGGCAGACGCGCAGCTTGCCTGCCGGGGCGCCGAGGATCCGGTCGCCGGGAACCAGCGCTCTGGGCGCGGGTAGCCAGTACATCGTCTCGCCCGCGTTTGGCACTGCGAAGGACTGGATTGCGTCAGGTAGGTGCCGCTTGGCGCGTGCGGTGACCGCGCCGTAGCGCTCGACGAATGCCGCTCGGTCGCGAGAGTGCCAGCGGATGGTGGTGAGCACCGAGACCCGTCGTCCGGCTACCTGGTTGTCGGCCCAGAGCCAGAACCCGTCGCGATCGGGCGGCAGGAGTGGGTCGATAAACACCGCGACCTCACCGGTGAGGTACATGACCGAGCCCACGTCGCGTTCCCAGTCCAAGGGACTGCCCGGCCGCGCGCCGGGTCGCCACGCGGGGTGAGGCGCGGTCCATCGCCACAACCCCGGCGCCAGTTCGACCGCGGTGCAGCTCATGGTCAACGCCTCCTCAACGGGGTGATTGACAGCCGAACGTGATGTCGTGAGAGCGGCCGATCGTCATGGGGTGATGCGCAGGATCACTCGCCTCGTCGGGCTGGACCTCATCACGCGCTCGAGCGTCATCACGACCAGGAACTCGAGTCCGTACTTACGCCGAATGACTTCAGTCAGGCGGCTGCGGTTCTCATCATCGGTGACGATCTCCGCCCTCCCCGAGACCGTGATCGTGTAATCGCGAACTCGGCCGGTTCGTGCGCAGGGCCGAAGCTGGACGCGCGGGTCATTGCGCAGCCGCTTGACCTTGCCCGTCTGTTCGGCAGTAGTCACAACGAGTGCGTCGCCGTCTTGGGCGATCCACACCGGCGTCGACACCGCGTCCCCAGACCGACGGAACGTGGTGAGAGATACGAACTTCTCGCGTCCAAGGGCCGTAAATGCGTCGCTGGGCATAGCTTCCTTTGATCGTCGAGGTGCCTGACCACGAGGTCTACCGGTTGCTCAACTCGGCTGTCGCGACCGGGCCCGTGAGACGTGGTCGCGTCAGCTACCCGTAAGATAAGACGTCGCGTATCGTCGCTGAGGCGGCCACGAGCTCGTTGCTGCCGCTTCGTTCGCCAGCCGACCCAGAGCAGCAGTGCGGGCGGCGCCGAACTCGTCAGCCGACGCGCCTGCTGGTTCGTGGCGGGCGAAGCGCCGCGGGCCACCGTCGGGCCTCCGGTTGCACCGCGGGCGTTCGCGGTTTGTGCGTACGGTGGGCTGCCGCCGATGATCATGTCTTCGCTCACCACGCTCACCTTCGCCGCCGACGACGACGTCCCGCTGACCTATCACCAACTGGGGACCGGCCGGCCCGTGGTCCTGTTGCACGGCTACATGGCGCCTGCGCTGCCAACGTGGGTTGACACCGGGATCGCTGAGCGGCTCGCCGCCGACGGGAACCGGGTGATCATGCCTGACATGCGCGGTCATGGGGCCAGCGTCCCGCCTGACACCAGCGCCTATCCGTCCGACGCGCTCACCTCGGATGCGCTGGCGCTCATCGCGCACCTACGCCTGACCGATTACGACCTTGGCGGCTATTCGCTCGGCGCCAGGATCGTCGCGCGAGCCCTGACCGTCGGCGCCGCCCCGAGGCGGGCGTTCATCGGCGGAACCGGCCTTGAGCCGATCGTTCATGCAGCGGGGCGTGGCGAGAACTACCGGCGGATCCTGAGCAATCTCGGGACGTTTGAGCCCGGCACGTCCGAAGCGGAGTTCGAGGGGTACGTGCAGCAGCTCGGTGCGGATCCCGGCGCGCGTATCCGGGTGCTCGACACGTTCGTTGACACCCCGCGCGAGGCGCTCGCCCGGATCGCGGTCCCGACGCTCGTGATCGCCGGCGACCAGGACAACGATCGGGGCTCAGTCGAGGACCTCGCCGCCACCCTGTCGCTCAGCTGCCTGCAGAAGGTCCCTGGCAACCACTTCACGGCGCTCTTCTCAACCGAACTCAAAGACCACCTCTCCCGCTTCCTCGGCGACCCCGGACGGAGCTAGCCCGGCTCCGAACCTGACTGCTGAGGGGCGAGACAGCCATCGTCACCCTTCCACACCCAAGCCACGCGGCGTCGGGATGGCGTTCTGCCTTGTCGCCGAGGCAGCCACGGGTCCGTGACTGCCGCTTCCGATCAGGCCGGCCTCCGAGGAGAAGTCAGATCGCCGCTCCACAGGGCCGCCGACGCGGCCGCTGATTCGTGATTGGGGAAGCGCGTGGCCATGTCGCTGTGTCCGCTGTGCTCGGCTCGCGTGCGTAGGCGGCCTTTTGCATCACCGAGGCGTCGCGGCGCTGCTAGCCGAGCACTGACCGCGCGTCGTCAGTGTCACCCTTGGTCTCGAAGCGGCGGCGGCGAGGTAAGCCACGATAAGGGTTGATCCTCGCGCTGCGGAAGCAGGAGTGGCGCCCCGCTTCCCGCGCGAGCAGACCGGGCTCTTCGCCGGAACCGGCGTCGAGAGTCCCGCGGTGGGCGGACAACGCGTCCGCCTGGCAGCTCGTGGGTCGAAGACGATGATCGCTTCCGCAGGAGCTGCCGATCGCGAGGTGGGCGGCGTCGTCTGGTGTTATTTTTCGCGCTCTTGCGCCCGTTGTCGTTGGGAGAGAAGATCGTCTGGTGATGGAGTGCCTTGAGGTGCGCTTGCTGGGTGGGTTTCAGGTGTTGCGGGATGGCGGTCTTGTGCCTCAGGAGGCCTGGCAGCATCGGCGTGGCGCGGAGTTGGTGAAGATGCTTGCGCTGGCACGTGGGCATCGGCTGCACCGCGAGCAGGTGATCGAGGCCCTTTGGCCGGAGTTGCCGTATGACGCGGCGTTGGCGAACTTGCACAAGGCGGCGCACTTCGCTCGCCGCGCGATTGGCGAAACGGACGCGCTGGTGGTTCAACGAGGGCTCGTTGCGCTGGCACCGGGGGCGGTGGTGAAGACGGATGTCGAGCGTTTTGAGGCCGAGAGCGACCCGGCGCTGTACGGCGGGGAGCTGTTGCCTGAGGATCGGTATGCGGACTGGGCGAGTGAGGCGCGTGAGCGGCTGAGGCTGGCGTACTTGGGGTCGTTGCGAGCCCGTGGACGGTGGGAGGAGGTGGTGGCTGAGGAGCCCACGGATGAGGAGGCGAATCGCTCGCTGATGCGCACATACGCCGAAGCTGGCAATCGTTCTGCGGCGCTGCGCCAGTTCGAGCGTCTGAACGTCGCGCTGGCGGAGGTCGGGTTGCAGCCGGGGGCCGAAACGCTTGCTCTCCACGAGGAGCTCGCTCGGGGTCCGGCGGCGGTGGCGCCGGTACCGGAACGGTCTCCGATGGTCGGTCGTGATTCTGAGCTGGCCACCGCCAGGGCTGCGTTGCGACGCGCGTCTGACGGGCGCGGGGGCGTCCTCATCGTCAGTGGCGAGCCGGGCGTGGGTAAGACCCGCCTGTGTGATGGCCTGCTGGCGGAGGCGTCGTCGTCGGGGTGGTCGACGATGCGTGGCGCGGCGCGCGAAGAGGAGGGGCCGCTTCCCTACGCGCCGATCGCGGAGGCGCTCGACGGTCTCTTGGCCGCGCGGCCTGACCTTGCCTTCTCGCTGACGACCGCGACTCAGGCCGAGCTGGCTCGGGTGACGGCCGCGTCCCCGGCGCAGCCGACGGATCCTGCGCCCACGGCGGACCGGCAAAGGATCTTCTCGAGCGTAGCGCAGGTGTTCGCGCGGGCCGCCGGGGAGCGCGGAGCGGTCCTCCTGCTTGATGACCTTCACGCCGCCGACGAGGCGACGCTTCAGCTCGTGCACTACCTCGCGCGGACGGCGCGCTATCAACGGCTCTTGATCGTGATGTCGTTTCGCGATCGGCCTCGAATCCCAGCACTCGATCGGACGCGCTCAGGTCTATTTGAGCAGCGCTTGGTCGCCAGCGAGATCGCGCTGGACCCGCTCGATCGCGAGTCCTCCCGGACGATCGCGGAGAAAGTCTCGAATAGACCCCTGGCCGAGAGCACGGCTGAAGCGATCTTCGGGCTCGCGCGCGGCAACCCGTTCTTTACTGAGGAGCTGGCAGCGACGGTCGATTCGAATGGGGCGGTCGAGGTTCCAGACCATGTCTACGAGATTCTCGACAGCCGTCTGGCGCGTCTGGAGCCGACATTGATGGGCGTGCTCGCGCGGATCGCGATCGCCGGCAGCGAAGGTACGGTCGACGAGCTGTCGAGCCTGGTCGGGCTCGAAGAGCATGACGCATTCGCCGCGCTGGATTCGGCGCTCGCGGCCGGTGTACTCGAGGAGGCCGATGGCACGTACCGGTTTCGCCACCCGCTTTTGCGCGAGGCGCTCGAGCACTCGCTTGCCGACCACCGGCGCTTGGCCGCTCACCGGGAGACGGCTCAGAGACTGGCTTCTGCGGGCGCGGCACCGGCGCGGGTGGCCGGTCATCTGATTGCGGGTGGCCGGGCTGGCGAGGCGGTGCCCTGGCTGTTGCGCGCCGCGCAGGACGCCGCGAACGTGGCCGCCTACGTCGATGCGCTCGGGTTCGTGGAGCGAGCCTTGCCTCACGCACGAGACGGCGACTTTGAGGAGCTACTCGCCCTCCGAGCGGAGCTTCTGCTGGCCACCGGCGATCCGCAGGCCGCGTCCGCGTACGACGATGCGCTTGCGGTGGCGAGCGCAGAGCGCAAGCCAGCACTGCAGATACGGCAGGGGCGGGCGTACCTGGTAGCCGGAGATCTCGCGTTGGCCGCCCGGGTGCTTGACGGCGCGGAGGCAGAGGCCCCGGTTGACCGTGCTCGGCGCGCGCTTACGCGCGGCTTCGTCGAATGGTGCACTGGCAATCTCGACGGCGTGAGGCGGGCGGCAGGGGAGGCTCGGCCACTGATGGAAGCGGCCGGGCTGGGTCCCGAGCGTTTCGAAACGACGCAGCTTGAAGTGCTGCTCGCGCATAGTGGCGATGAGTGGACCGGTGATGTCGGACTCGCGCTGCAGAACACAAGCCGTCTGCCCGAGCTCGCGGGGAGCGTGTTTGACGCGCACCTTTGCGTCAGCGAGTACGTACTGCTCAGCGGCCAGCCGTACGATGCGCTTGCGGCTTTCGCCCGCGAACTTCGCGCCGCCGCTGATTCCTCAGGGGCGCGGCGCGGGCAGGCATTCGCCGCCACGGTGCTGGGCGAGATCGAGCTTCTTACCGGCCAGCTGCAAAGCGCCGAAGCACAGCTGCGTGAGGCGGTCGCGCTGAGCCGGCTGGCGCGTGCCGCGGGTGGGGAGTCGCTCGCGCTCCTTCGCCTCGCCGAGACGATGCTGGCGCGTGGCGACACCGCGGGCGCCCATCGGTTGCTTGCCGAATCGCTGGAGCTCGCGCGTTTCTCGCCCATCGCCTTCCACCTCCTGTATCTCGTCTACGAGATGATGGTGCGTGCCGCCCGAGAGCCGGCGGAGGCGGTGGCCGTGGTGGAGGAGGCTGAGACGTTTCTCGACCACGCGCCCGCCTGCATCTTCTGCCCAGCTGGGTTCTACATCGCGGCGACAATCGGGTATGCCAGGACAGGGGACCTTGCTCGTGCGCGATCCTTCCTAGCACGGGCCGAAGGCACAAAACCCCTATGGGTGGGCGGCCCGCGGGCGGCCGCGCTGGCGGAGGCGCGGGCGGCTGTTCTGACCGCGGGGGGCAGCCGTGATGAGGCGGCAGGAGCCTTGGCGGACGCCGTCGCCGGTTTCGCTCAGGCCGGACAGGTCCTCAACGAGGCCCGGACGCGCGCCGCCCTGTCCGGACTCCTCTGACCCAGAGCTTCCGAAGAAGCTTCGAGGAAGGGTTGGGGAAGGGCGCCTCCTTACGGTCGAGCGACAGTCAAACGTCGTGAGGAGGCAAAGAATGGAAACCACAACGACCAACGAGCACAAAGTAGTGGTGAACCTGAGCACAGGGCACGAGGACGCCGACCGGGTCACAGTCGCCTTCCTCGTGGGCACAGCCGCGCTCGCGGCCGGCAAGCAGGTGATCATGTTCCTCACCAAGGAGGCAGTCCGACTCGCGCTGCCAGGATACGCCGACGCCGTCGAGGTAACGGGGGCGCCACCCGTCGCGCGGCTGTTTCAGCAGTACGCCGACAGCCAAGGCCAGCTCTACGTCTGCCCGGTCTGCTTCAACGCCCGCAAACTCGACGACCACGCGATCGTCGATAACGCACGGCTCGCCGGGGCCACGCCGCTCTGGGAATGGATCGGCGACGGCGCAACCGTTTTCAGCTACTGAACAGAGACCGTGCCCCTTCGCCGCGCGAAACTGGACTCAGATCATGAGCAGTGAGTCCGGTCGCGGGCGCCTGTCGCGCCGTCGGCTTCTTGGAGAGGGTCGGGACCGGCGGCGCGGGGCTGCCGGCGGGCTCGATGGGTGCCGCCGGCCACGGCGGAACCGGCGTCAGGCCGCTGGCGGCTGGAGGCTACGCACGATCCAACGCGGGCGCGCTGGCGAGCAGCATGGACCTCGGGCGGATCTGCACCGAGCGGCTACTGCTCTGGTCGACCACAGTTCCGAAGGAGCAGTCAGCGACCGCCGGCCAGTCGCCGCCGGTGCGGCCGCGCGTTCGTGGGAGCGGCAGCGAGGCGCGGATGCGCCACGTGGCGGCTCGAGCTCGGATGCAGCAGCGCCGTCACCACTGCTGCAGGTCGATCGTTGCGGCGGTGAGTGTTCGCCAGAAACGAGCAAGCACCGTCTCCTCCCCCTCGGGAGACGGGAGCGTCCGAGTGACGTGGTCGCACTCAGAGAGGCCTCGCCTTGGACGAGCAGCCTGCATCGTGCTTATGAGGGTGCGGAGTTAGCGCGTTGGAAGGTGTGCGCTCCCGAGGGCCGAGGCCTATTTCGACGAGGCCCCGCTGGGTGATCGCGTGGATGCGCCTGCAACGATTGCAGAGCCCGATGGTCGTGGTAGGCTGACGCTCGCCGGGGTCTCGGCGACATACAGATCGCGCCACGAGGGGGTTCTGGATGGGGTTGAGGTTTCGTAGCCAGGCGCGGTGGTGCGTCGTGGTGGTGGTTTTGGCTGTGGTGTGGATGGCGCTGGCGTTGGCGCCGGTGGCGCTCGGCGCGGGGCAGATCTACTGGGGCAACGTAAGCGGCAGCAACCCAATCTCGTTCGCCAACCTCGACGGCTCCGGCGGCGGCAACCTCACGACCACCGGCGCGACCCCGGAGGCGCCCTGGGGCGTCACGATAGACGCGGCGGCGGGCAAGATCTACTGGGTCAACAACGACAACAACATCGGCCAGACGGACGGGGTCTCGTTCGCCAACCTGGACGGCTCGGGCGGCGGGACGTTGAACACCCCGGGCGTGACGGGCGCCAACCCAGAAGGGGTGGCAGTCAATCCGGCGGCGGGCAAGATCTATTGGGCAAACCCCACCACTGGGACGATTGCGTACGCGAACCTAGACGGTTCCGGTGGCGGGACACTGAACACCGGGAGCGCCACCGTGGACGGGCCCGACGGCGTGGCAATCGATCCGTCGGAGGGCAAAATCTACTGGACCAACGAGCAAAGCAGCACCACCGCGGTCTCGTTCGCGAACCTCGATGGCTCGGGCGGCGGCGACCTCACGACGACCGGCGCGACCGTGAGCTCGCCCGAAGGCGTCGCGATCGACGCCGCGACGGGCAAGATCTACTGGGCCAACAACGGAAGCAACACGGCGCCGATCTCGTTCGCGAACCTCGATGGCTCGGGCGGCGGCAACCTCACCGTCAGAGGCGCGACGCCGAACGAAGCCTTCGGCGTCGCGATCGACCCCGCCGCTGGCAGGATCTATTGGGTCAATGAGGGCAGCAATACGATCCCGATCTCCTTCGCGAACCTCGACGACTCGGGCGGCGGCAATCTGACAACGACCGGCGCAACGCCCAGCATCCCGGGCTGGCCCTCGCTCCTGGAGCCTCCGAGCGGAACCGCCGCGCCGGTGATCAGCGGCGGCTCCGCAGCGAGCTCGGCGCTATCGTGCAGCGAGGGGGCCTGGGCATCCGACCTGGTCGAGTCGTTCCTCTATCGCGCCCCGCACAGCTTCGCCTACAGCTGGACGCTGAACGGAACGCTGATTAGTGGAGCAACTTCGAGCACGATCACGGCTAGTTCGGTGGGCACCTACGCGTGTCAGGTGACCGCCACTAACCAGGCGGGGTCCGCTACGCAAGCGAGCGCCGCCCACACGGTCTCGCCGTCGTCGTCGTCGCCGCCGCCGCTGTCGCCGCCGTCGCCGACCGGCCCTGGCATGCTGACGATCTTGGGCGAGAAGGCCACATCGAATGGGGTCGATGTGACGGTCGCGTGCGGCGGCGCCGCGACCGAATCGTGCAGCGGCAATGTAACCGTGACCACGACCGAGACGCTTCACGGCTCGACCGTGATCGCGGTCACCGCCACACCCAAGCACCGCAAGCGTGTCGTGACCGTCGCTCGCGGCAGCTACAGCCTCGCCGGCGGCAAGAGCATCAAGCTCAAGCTCAAGCTCGAGAGCAAAGGCAGAGCACTCCTCAAACGAGTCGGCAAGCTGCCGGTGATCGTGAAAATCACGCAGGCGAACTCCGCTGGCCAGCAAGTCACGATCTCGCACAGCAAACTCACGATCAAGGCCAAGAAGCACAAGCACCACTAACCGCTCCTGCTCGTGGCATGAAGATGCGCTGAGGAGGCCCGGATCGACAATGAGTTGCAACCAGCGATCAGTGGAGGGAAGATGCCAGAATTCGTGTACGAAACGTTGATTGGGGCCCTGACGCCATTGCCTCCTGGGGGTCAAGTGGAGAGCAGCACCACCGATCCCATCGATGTTAGCGGTGCCCGCAGTGTGGATCTGACGTTCGGCATCACGGATAACGATCCCAGTGTGTACTGGACACTGTATTTTGGCCCGGCGCCAAACGGCACCTGGTTTCCGACTGAGACCGGTACCTTCGAGACGAACAACCACGTCGCTATCGCGGTGCCAGTGTTCGGACCACAGTTGCTTCTACAGGTGCAGAACCTTGGCTCTCAGGACGAAACTGTGCAGGGCAGCATCTACTTCGTGCGAGACGTCCCGTAACCCCGGAACAACGTCCAACCAAAGTGACGGGGCTGGGTCCGCTTGGGTTCGCCCTTTGGCCGAGACACGTCGATGAACTGAGGGCCGCCTCACCTCGGAAAGGCAGGTCCCGAGGGGTGAGGTATTGCACCGGGAGCCGCGGTGCCTATTTGGCGAAGCGTGCTGGGCCTCCCATCAGCGCTACAAGGTCCCCCGACGCCGTGACCCAACTCAGAAACCCGGAGCGCCGTGGTTCCGGCTTCCGCGACTGCCTGCAGCGAAGCGGAAGCCCTCGCTCCATTGGATGCCAGCCGCTGCGGTGCTGGTGGTTCGTGAAGGCAGCAGCGTGATGGGCTCCGGCTGAGTCTTGTGCATCGACCCGACCGTGAGCGGCGGGCGCGTAAGCGATTAATACGCGGATACCGGCGAGTACGCGGGACCGATCAAGTATCCGCGACACACCTGCAGCCGTGGAATCGCGGTACTTGGAGCAACCGTCCGTCTGGTGCGAGCGGATCGCGGTTGGGGTTATCTGAGCAGCTCGGAGATCGTTGCAGCCGCACGCGCCGCCCCGTCGCCGGCTACCGAGCGGTAGTCGACGTCACGGCCGATTTCCTGGGCGATCGCGTGTGCGATCGCCTCCGGCGGCGTGTTGTCGAAGTCCATTCGCCGTCCGGCGCGGTAGCGGTCTAGCCGGTAGCGGACGTGAAAGTTCTGCTCGAAGTGGTGTTTGAGCGGGAAGTAGATGAACGGTCGCTGGTTGGCGGTCAGCTCCATCGTGGTCGTCAGGCCGCCTTGGACGATCGCAAGGTCACACGCGGCGAGGTGGCGGTAGAGGTCGTGAACGTATGGGCAGATCTCGAGCCCGCGGGACCGTGGCAGCGTCGCGGGGTCGATCCGCGGCCCGGCGACGATGATCATCCGCAGCTCAGCGACGAGTCGTTTCGCTTCGGCGAAGCTGGCGATCACGCGCCTGAGCAGATCGGCGCCGACGCCTGAACCCCCAACGGTGACGATGCAGACCTGCTCGTCGGGTCGGTAGCCCAGCTCGGCCCGGAGCGCTTGCCGGTCGGTGAACGTGTTCGGGTCAAAGCCCGTGATGTACCCGGCGAAGCTGAAGTGCTGCTCGGTCCATTCCCGGATCGATGGCAGCTCGGGACCAAACCGCTCGGGGACGATGTCGTCTGGCTCGCCGACGAAAATCGCTCGGTCACGGATGTGTGGATAGTGGGCGACGTGTTCGATCATTTCCGCGTTGTAGTCGGCGGTGAGCAGCGCCTCATGCTGTCCGCCGTCGGCCATCGGGAGGTAGCCGACGAAGTCGGTCAGCCACACAAACGCAGCTGTCTTCAACTCCGGGTTCTCGTGCAGGTAGTAATCCAACTCCCACGCCTCGTCACCGATCCACAGGTCGTAGGGGCGATCGCACACGACGTCGTGAAAGAGCATGAAATTGGCGAGAAAGATCTCGTCCATACGCCGTAGCGCTTGAAAACAGTGCAGGTCGTGGTCGGTGGATTCGGACTCGAAGTGGCCGGACTCGTCGGCCAGATATACGCTCGCCGGGTGGATCCGCTCGCCATGCGCCGCCAGGACCGCGGTTACCGGGTGCTGAGCGAGCCAATCGATCTCCAAATCAGGATGAAGCTTGCGCAGTTCAGCGGCGATCGCGAGGTCGCGCCGGGCATGGCCGAGCCCGATTGGCGAGGACACGTACAGGGCACGGCGCCCGCGCGCCCGGGCGCGCGCCCACGCCGACGTTGGCGTTCGCCGCATCTGGATGAACTCGCGCAGCAGCCGGTTTGTGAACACCGGGTCGCGTAGGTGTGGGGCGTGGCCACAGCCCTCAAGCGTGATCAGCCGCGCATCGGGGATCGCCTCGGCCACTGCGGCGCCGCGCCCACCGCCGACGATCGCGTCGTCTGACCCCTGGATGACCAAGGCGCGACAGCGCACCTGCGCGCACAACCGCAACGCGCTCTCACGGTCGTTCGGCCACTGCGCGTCCATCCCGCGGATGATCGTTTCGGGGTCGGTCTGCGCACCCCACCCAATCGCGTCCTCAATCTGCTTGGTCGAGTGCGGCTCCGTAAATGTCTCCGTGAAGAAGAACTCAAGAAAGCCCGGCCAGTCACGAAGCCAATAGTGGCGATTCCACTTCGCCCAGCCTTTCAACGTTTGTGGCTCTTCGTCAAACGGGTACGGGCCTTCCTCCTCGGCAGGATCGTCGGAAAGCAGGAGGTCAGGCGCGATCAAAACAAGGCCCGCGACCCGCTCCGGATAATCTACGGCGAGCATCAGGTCGTCTCCCGCGCCACACCACGACACGACGACCGCACGCTCAACGTCAGCTCGGTCCAGCACCGCGAGCGCGTCGTCCACCGTTCGGCGCCGGTCGTACGCGCGCACCTCGCGAGGGCGGCTCGATCGCCCGTTGCCGCGCCGATCAAACGTCACCACCCGGCCGTGACGAGCCAGGTAGGGAACTTGGCACTTCCATGCTCGCGAGTGGACGATCTCCCAGGTAGGAAGCAGCAGGACGCTCGGCTCACCCGAGCCGTACACCTCATAGAAGACACGTACGCCGTCGCTCTCGATGTAGCCATCCTGATCGGGGTAGCGCGCACGAGTCTGCTCACGCGCGCCCTCGCTAACGGGTGCCACGGTCATCATCCTCACGATTCCTCCGCATGTTGATCGCGCGAGCATACGTCCGCGATGGCCGCTCTCGCATCCGGGGGACACCTAGTACTTGCGTACCTGCGCACCAACTCGCTCGCAGGAGCAGTCGCCCGCTCGGGTCGACGGAACTCTGCGGCGCTCAACCACGGCTTCCGCTCATAGGGCAACCCGGCACTCTTAGTGCGACTACCGCTTGCCGATCGGCCCTATCGGGGGACCTGCTCTGGAGCGAATCCGACGACGTGGATAGGCCGAAGGTACGTCGCCCGTTTCGCCATCAAGCAGCCATCAGCCGCCGACGGTCCAGGTGTCGCTGGAGTGCAGCAGCGCGGCCAACTGATTGTCTGACGCGGCGTCCGGTGTGGTTGCGGTGCGGCCGTAGACCGGGCGCTGCACGTCGCGAAAGACGCCGATTGGGGTCGGCCCGGTGGGATCGCTGGAGAGTTTGGCCAACGCGAACGCGAGCCCTGGGTCATTGCGTGTCGGGTCGTGGACGAGCAGCGCTTCTTCGCCGCGCTCGGCAACACTGACGATCTCCAGCGCGCCGTCGGAGCGCATCGCGACGCCGCGCGCGTCGTCGACCCCGAACCGTATCGGCTCCCCGGCGACCAGCCGGATCTGGTGAGCGTCCTTGGTCTCCTTCTCGGTCAGCGCGAAGAAAGCGCCGTCGTTGAAGACCGGACAGTTCTGATAGATCTCGACGAGCGAGGTTCCCTTGTGCAATGCGGCGGCCCGCAGCACCTCGGTCATGTGCCGGCGGTCCCGGTCGAGCGTGCGGGCGACGAACGTCGCCTCGGCTCCGATCGCCAGGGCGAGTGGGTTGAAGGGATGGTCGGCGACTCCAAACGGCGTCGACTTCGTGATCTTGCCGACCTCCGACGTGGGCGATGCCTGGCCCTTCGTCAACCCATAGATCTGGTTGTTGAACAGCAGGATGTTGACGGGGATGTTGCGGCGCAGCGCGTGGATCAGGTGGTTGCCGCCGATCGACAGCGAGTCGCCGTCACCGGTCACCACCCAGATCGAGAGGTCGTCGCGCGCGGTCGCCAGCCCGGTCGCGATCGCAGGCGCACGACCATGGATGCTGTGCATCCCGTAGGTGTCCATGTAGTAGGCGAACCGTCCCGCGCAGCCGATGCCGGTGATGAAGACGATCCGCTCGGGCGGAATCCCGATCTCCGGCATGAACTGCTGGACCGCGGAGAGAATCGCGTAATCACCGCAACCTGGGCACCAGCGCGTCTCCTGGTCGGACTGGAAGTCCGCCTTGGTCAAGGCCGTCTCGCCGCCGTTGCGGCCCGTCGTCTCCGTCGCGCTCATCGGTCGGCTCCCACGAGATTTGCTGCAGCGAACCTCGCACTGGAACCCGCGCCAGCCGATCCCACACGTTCCGCGATCTGCTGCTTGACCTCGGCTGCGAACAGCGGCCGCCCCTGAACCTTCGTGAAGGACTCGACATCGACGAGGAACTCCGCCCGCAGCAGCTGGGCCAGCTGTCCCGTATTCATCTCCGGCACCAGCACCCGGTCGAAGGACCGCAGCACATCACCGATGTTCGACGGCCATGGGTTCAGATGATCCAAGTGCGCCCGCGCGACCCTCAGCCCGTCAAGCCGCGCCAATCTCACGCCCGCCCGGATCGCGCCTTCGCTCGAGCCCCAGCCGAGCACCAAGAGCGTCGCGTCCGGGTCGGCATCGACCGCAAGCGCTGGGAGCTCGTCGGCGATCCCGGCGATCTTCGCCGCCCGCAGCTCGGTCATCCGCTCATGATTGTGGCTGTCGTAGGAGATGTTGCCGGTCACGTCGGCCTTCTCGATGCCGCCGATCCGGTGCGCCAGCCCCGATGTGCCGGGAATCGCCCACGGACGCGCGAGCTTGGCGTCCCGGCTGTACGGAAGGAACGGCTCCTCAGGGTCGACGCTGGTCGCGAACGCCGGGTCGATCGCGGGCAGCGAGGCGACGTCCGGTATCAGCCATGGCTCCGATGAGGTGGCCAGGAAGCCGTCTGAGAGAAGGATCACCGGAGTCCGATAACGAACCGCGATCGAGACCGCATCGAACGCGGCCCGGAAACAGCCACCCGGCGTGCCGGGGGCGATCACTGGCAGCGGCGACTCGCCATGGCGGCCGTGCAACGCCATCAGCAGGTCAGACTGCTCCGTCTTCGTCGGCATCCCAGTCGATGGGCCGGCGCGTTGGACGTCGACGATGATCATCGGCAGCTCCAGCATCACCGCCAACCCGATCGTCTCGGCCTTCAGGTCCATGCCCGGGCCGCTCGTCGCGGTGACGCCGAGCCGTCCACCGAACGCGGCGCCGAGCGCCATCCCAGCAGCGGCGATCTCGTCCTCGGCCTGGACCGTCGAGATCCCGAGCTCCGTGTGCTTGGAGAGCTCGTGCAGGATCTCCGAGGCAGGCGTAATCGGGTAGCTGGCGAGCACCAGCGGCAGCCCGCTCTTGACGCTCGCCGCGATCAGTCCCATTGCCAGCGACTGGGTCCCGTTGACGTTGCGGTAGGTGCCCGGCGGAACGTCCGTAGCTGGGTTGACCCGGTACTGGACCTCCAGCAGCTCGGTGGTCTCACCGAACGCCCAGCCAGCATTGAACGCGGCCAGGTTCGCCTGAAGCGCGGCCGGACGCTGACCAAACTTCGCCTGGAGCCAGCCGCGCGTGACGTCGACCGGTCGGCCGTAGAGCCAGGAGAGCACGCCGAGCGCGAACAGGTTCTTGGCACGACCGGCGTCGCGCGTCGAAGCGTCGTCGATGCCCTCAACCGCGCGCGTGGTCAGCGTTGTCATCGGGATTCGGTGGACGCGGTACTCGCTCAGTGAGCCGTCTTGGAGGGGGTTCGCGGTGTAGCCCGCCTTCTCCAGGTTGCGCCTGGTGAACGCGTCTTCATTGACGATGATCGTGGCACCACGCGGTAGCTCGTCGCGGTTGACCTTGAGCGCCGCTGGGTTCATCGCGACAAGTACGTTTGGCGCGTCGCCCGGGGTGAGAATGTCGCGCGAGGCGAAGTGAATCTGGAACGCTGACACTCCTGCGAGCGTGCCCGCCGGCGCCCGGATCTCGGCCGGGAAGTTCGGCATCGTTGCCAGGTCGTTCCCGACCACCGCGGTGGCGTCCGTGAAGCGGCCGCCCACGAGCTGCATGCCGTCGCCCGAGTCCCCCGCGAACCTGACGATCACCTGTTCGCGTTCTTCGACTGCTTTTGCCACGTCTCTCTCGATCCCTCGCGCCCTCGGGCCTGGCGGCCAACTCCTCGTGACGCCAATCATAGGGGGCCCAACGGATGCTGACAGCGATTACGAAGAGTCGGCGCTCGGCGACTCCGACGACGCGCACGTGGCGGTGGAGGCCTGCTACGGGTGGGAGTGGCTTGCTGATCCGCTCGAGCAGACGGGTTATGACGTGCATCTGGCGCAACAGAAACACAGAAACACCTTATTTCCGGCTACTTCCTGAAGCCCGCCCGGGGACTCGAACCCCGAACCTCTTCATTACAAGTGGCTCATTTGCAGGACAATTGCCGTAGATACGGACGATTCAGGCGATGTGGTTCTAGTTGGCGCAGGTCCGAATTGCCGAGTTCGGGACATATTTCGGGACACGCCCGGCCTCGGCCGACTGTCGCTCGCGTTGACTAGGGGAGGAGAGGGAGGTCCCGAACCCGGACTCGATCAGGCTCGATCACGACGACGCAGCCGGAGACGAGCGCGCCGGCGATCGCGGGCAGGTTCGCGATCAGCAGCGCCACCTGCTCGCTGGGCCGGCGTTGTGTGCCGCGGCGGAACAGGATCACGGATGGCTGCGCGGTGCGTCTCTGGGCGAGGAGCGTGCCGAAGTCGGTATCGGCCGAGACGACGATCCGATCTTCGGCGGCGGCACGCTCGGAGGTCGTGGTGTCTCAGGCTGCCTGGAGCGAGTACTCACGAACGTGCACGGCATCGCGGCCGGCGGCGACCAGCTGCTCGGCGACCGCGGCGCCAGCTCGTTGTCGATCAGGAACCTCGACCCGCCGTAGCGAGCGGCAGTTCACGCTCACGAACCGCCTCGGCGGCATACCTGCGCGATTCAGCGATGTCGTCGGGTTCGAGATCCGGAGACGCGTCGATCATGTCTTCAGCGTTCATACCGACCGTTGGCGAGCATGCCGACGATGGTCGCAACCGGGATTCGCAGGCCGCGGATGCACGGCACCCCATCCATCTGGCCCGCGTCGAGCGTGATTCGCGTGAACGTCATCCCGCTCAGCGTATCGCCGCCTGTTCGGTCGCCGAGCCCGCGTCGGCGACCCGGCGTGTGACTGCCCCGGCGGCGACGTGGGCTCCATCAGGCCATGTGGCTCGTAATGCGCGAACGCGATCGTCGGCTCGCCGGGCTGGGGACGACCCTTCGGCCTGGCTGGGTAGGCGATCTCGGGCGAGGTCAGTCGCCGGCGTTCGTTCGCGTCGTAGTGGGTGTTCTTGGACTGGCAGCGCTCGTGTGATCATCGATGATTGGCTGCGCTGGCCTGATCCGGCCGGGTACGGGATGTGCTTGAAGGGTTCGTTCGCGCGCGTCCTCTGCGAGCAGGTGAGCCGTCGCGCCCGGATCGCGGTACTTCGGCTCAGGCCGCGGGCATCCACGCCCGTCGCCCGAGCGGAAGTACCGCGATCCGGGCCAGAGCAAGCTCATGTTGAAGAGCGACAAGTCCGTCGCCGAAGGCGTCGACGGCCTGGCGACGTGGGTGAGTCACGCTGGTGTCGCGGCGTCGGTGCCGTTCGGGCCGGCGCCGGGACCCGGCCGTCCTGACGATCCACCACGAGGTCCTGACGTGGCCGCGCACAGCTAGAACACCAGATACTCACGCGCCAATCGGTACAGCGTCGCGTCGTCAAATAGCAGCGAGAGAAGGCTCTCCTGAAAGACCGAGCCGAGCTCAGCAACTCTGCTGAAGATCGGCGAGGTGTTCGCACCACCACGCTTGACGGACGACAGTCCGACACGGAGATCTGGATCGTCCAGGATCGCAAGGAACTCGTCATAGGCGGTGAACGCTCGGATACCCACGTCGACCGCGTGGTACGCGAGGAACGCGTCGGCAAGGCGATCCAGCGGCGGGATCGACATCCGCTGGTCGAGATAGTCGAGCATCTCGTTCGTCTGGTAGCGGTGGCATTCGAGCACCGGGAGGAGACCACCGGCGAACAGGGCCTTGCGTGAGAGTCGGAGCTTCGCGTTCCGCAACCCCCACCCCTCACCCTTGCGCTCACGCATCTTGCTCTCGAAGTCGACCGCGATCGTGCGCCAGTATCGAACGAGATCGTTGAGGAGAAAACGGGGCGGGCGGTAATCCCTCACGTTCGCCTCCAGGTACCGTGTGAGCAACTCCCGCCGCGCACGGTTGTGAACGTCTGACCCGCTGATCGCGACCGATTCGAGCACGACCAGCATCCGCCGCGTGAGGTTCGCGTTGTCGTCACCGTCGCGCCCGATCCTGTCCCGCAGATGCGCGAGGTGGACGTGCTCACCGAACGCGCCGTCTGCGGCCGGCGCGACGATCTCAAGCGCCGACGCGACCTCCTCGAGCGACGGCCGCAGGGAAGTCTCGGGCGTCTCGACCAAGATCATGAAATCGTCGTCGCTTGAGCTGGTTAGCTCGCGTCGACCCCACGAGCCGCAGAGCACGACGGCCGTTTGACCTGGCGGAAGAGCCGCGAGCTGTTGTCGCCGCTCGGCTAGCCGTCGCTCCGTCAGCCGCCGGGCTGCGCCGATCTGTTCGAACTGTGTTCCGCCGGCCTCCTCGAGACGCTTCACCCCGTCGGCACCGGTCATGTTCACGTGGGTGAAGGGATCCAGAGAGCGGCGGCGGCCGGGTCAGAAGTCGGCTTTCTCACGCAGCGGTGCCTCCAGGATCCACGGGACATCTCGGCAGCGGGCTAGGACATCGGTGAAGAGTTCTTCATCAGCCCGCCTCAAGGTCACATGCCGCCCATCGCGCAGGGAACTCACATGAACGTGCCGGAGTCTGGACCGAAACGCATCGAGGAGTTCGTGTGCGCTCGACATCGTGGGATCGACCGACCATGCGTGCGCTACGTCGAGACAGAAGCCGGCGGCCGGCAACTCGGCGAACAGTTCGGCCAGCTCGTCGGCAGTGCGGCCGTATGTCTTCCGATCGTCCATGTTCTCGAGGACAAGGCGGTGCGTGAGCTGCCCGTGGGCGGGGAGGGAATCGATGGCATCCGGATGGGTCACGATCGAGCGCACCCAGAGCGGAAGCGTGGCAAGTTGTGACAGGACGTTGTATACGCGGTCGCCCTTCACCGGCGCGTGCACGCTCACGTACCGGAACGGGAGCGTCCGCCCGTCGAGATACGACAACAGCCCAGGCAGCTCGTTGTATGACATCGCCGAGAGCTCGACGACATCGCGTGAGACCCCGAGCGCGGCCTCGACGAGGTCGGGCCAAGCGCCGCGTGCATCCGCGAAAACCCCGGTCGAAATCCCGAGCGCATGATGGGCGCGGACTGGGCCGAGATCGCGCGCGCCCCGGTCGGCAGCAACGACTGCGCTCATGTGCGTACCGTAGCTCTCACGCGGAAAGTCGCGAAGGTCGCGGGATAGCTTGCTGCCGGCCGTGGAAGTCGTCGTCGCGACGGAGCACGCGCAGCGCCTCTGATAGCGCCCGCTCGGTCTTGCCGATCTGGGCGGCAAGACGACGGCGGCGCGCGGGCGCGTCGTCGAGCTTGGCCACGTCAACGCCCGCGACCGACAGCTCGCGCATCTCCGCGTGGAGGCGTTCGAGGCGTTGACGGAGCCGCAGCGGCGCTTTGCGATCAAGCTCGTAGACGCCCGACTGGCTGCTCTTGCGCACGACGGGCGATCGGTTTAGCTGAGTTAAGAAGACGGCTAGCGGATCCTTGCCACGCACCTCGAAACCGGCCTCGACCACGAGCTCGTACCAACTGCGGTAGTGGACGGCCTCGGTCCGCTCCGGTTGATTGAGCAGCGTACGGATGGCAGCTTCGCGAACCGCCGGTCCACTGATCAGCCGGGATCCAGCGACGTTGGCGACCGCCTCCGCGGCGGCCGTTGCCCGGTCGCTTGGAGCCAGTGGCTGGTCGTCGACCGGCACCATCACCGATAGTGCGTCGAGACGCTCTTGGAGCTTGCTGATCCCGTCGGCGAGCTCGTGCGCCTCATCGAGCAGCTGCCGACGCCGCGCGTCGAGGCGCTCGACGTGGGCGAGCAGCTCGTCGCGCTCGCGCGTCGCGGCGCGCAGCAGGGTCTTGGAGGGGGTCGGAAGCTGGACGGTCATGAACAGGGATCACCTTGTACCGGGTCACGTCGCCGTGGGCTGTTCATACACGACGCTCAGGCTGTTCAAACCCAAGCCTGCGTAGCGACGTTGCTGTGGAGAACTTCGTCTCGACCGATGCGTTTCTTCCGCAAATTGCAGCGCAGACCTGTGGACAGTCGGATCTGTGGAAAAGACATCGACCCGAGGCGACGGTCAGGAGGCGATTCCGTCCGGGCCTACTGCCAGGCTGCTCCGTGCTACGCATCTCTACGTAGGAGGATTCATGAGTGCGATTTTCGCCCCCCTCGATCACGCCGACGATGACGCGGAACTCCGCCTGGCCCTTCGTGAGCTGGTTCGTCGAGGAATCGTGCGGGAGGTTAAGGCTGCGGACGGGCAGGACCGCTACGAGGTTGCCGGCGACACAGTCGGGCCTGGATCGGCCGAGCCGGTAGGCGCAGACGCCTCTGCTGACCTGCGCGTCGAGCCTTGCCCAGTCTGCCGCGCCCGCGAAGGCTTCGACGGCGGCGCGCGCTGCAACGTGTGCCATGTCGCCTGGCCTCCCGAGATGTATTGAGCGATCGAGCTACCGCGACGATGCGGGAGCCGCTGTCCAAATTCCAATCGCTGCGCAGGCGATCGTGGGCTGGTGGGCCTGGCGGACGAGTCCTTAGGCGCCAACGCGCTCGTTGCGACCCGCGCCGGCGCTGGCCTCGGAGCGCGCTCCCAAGCGGTCCCTCCCGGACTCGCCAGGATGGTCGCATCGGCGTCGCGCCCGTCAAGGTCGGGCCTTCGGCCTGCGCTTCGCGCACCGCTGGCGCGGCTCCCTTGACCGACGCTCCGTCCGACGCGGTTTGGCAGCGAGGTCCGGGATGGACCTCGTGTGGACGGACGCCTACCTCAGCCCCCTGCGTCCCCGACAACAGGCTCACACTGTACGCACACGGTGCTGAGCGACAAGACGTCCCAAGACGTCCCGGCTGCCGGTGCCGTCCTCGGGATGATTCCGCGAAAGTGCGGTCATATTCGGCCAGCGCGGGGCCGCTCGTCTGCGATCGATCACGACTGTCGCCGAGTGCCGGGCAAGACGTCCCGAGACGCCCCAAGACGTCCCAAGTCGTCCCCGGCACGCTCGACCGCGAACGCTTCGGCGACCAAGGCGGCGTCCTCGTCGCGCGGGGCGAAGTGCAGGTAGCGCATCGTGGTCTGGATGTCGGCGTGGCCCATCCATTCCTGCACGCGACGGATGTCGGCCTTGGCGATCATCCGCGTGCCGAAGGTGTGGCGCAGGTCGTGAAACCTCAGCGGCCGTAGGCCGGCAGCGGTGAGCGCGGCCTTGTAGCGGCGACGCAGCGCTGACCCGTCGAGGTGGTCGCCGGCGACGCCGACGAACACGAGGTCGTCGTCGCCGACCCAGTCGAGGCGGCGACCGAGCTGCGCAAGTGCGGCGGCGACATCCGGCGCCAGCGGCACGGCACGAACCTTGCCGGACTTCGGTGTCGTGAGGTGGCCCGCGTAGTAGCTGGCGCGAACACGAACCGCGCTGCTGGCGAAGTCGATGTCGCGCCACCGCAGCGCGAGCAGTTCGCCCATTCGCAAGCCCGTAAACGCCGCCGTCAGGAACAAGGCCGCGTCCTGTTCGGAGCTGGCCGTTCGGACGAGCGCCCAGACCTCCTCGGGCGAGAAGACCTGGATGTCGGCGCTCCGACTCAGGGACGGCTTCTCGACGTCGGCAACCGGGTTCGCCGGTAGCGACCAGACTTTGCGCGCTCGCTGAAAGATGCCGTGCATCAGCACCAGTGCTTTGACGCGAGTGCTCGACGCCCGGTCCACGCGGGCAAGCCATGCCTCGATAACCGCGGGTGTGATCGACTCGATCGGCATCGAGCCGAACTCCGGCAGTAGATGGACGCGGACGATCGCCTGGTAACCGCTCACGGTGGAGGGCTTGCGGCGCCGGTCCTGCTCGACGTAGCGCAGCCATTCGGCCGCAGCGTCGGCGAACGTTGCGCCGGTTCGGGTCTGGCCCGGCAGCGTGCCGTGCCTCGCCTGGTCGAGCAGATCGCGCAGCCACGCCTCGGCTGTGCGCTTCGTGAAGAAGCCCGCCGGTGGTCTCCCGCGCTCGGTCCACGCAGGGCCGATCTTGCGCTGCACCTGACGACCATCGGGCAGCCGGTACTTCGCGTACCAGACCGGTCCGCGGGCGCGATCGACCCTGAACACATGCCCCGACGGCGGTCGTAGATCAGCGCTCATACGTAGATCGTACGCCTGTCCCGGGACATATTCGGGACACTTCTCGCAGACGGTTCCGCGGCTCGGCCACACCAGAATGCCTGATTTCCAGCTCTTTCCTGAAGCCCGCCCGGGGACTCGAACCCCGAACCTCTTCATTACAAGTGAAGTGCTCTACCAGTTGAGCTAGGCGGGCGCCGGCCCGGTGCAGTCTGGCATGGGTGGGGGCGATCGGAGGCCGGAACGCCCGGGGGCGAGCGCCGGAGCTGGCATCGTGTGCTGCGGAGATGACCGACACGGCGCCCGATCCGCCGCGCCCCGAGCGCGTCTCCGTGCAGCTGCAGCGGTGGCTGGATGGCGACGGCGAGAAGACCGTCGACGGGCTCGTGTCGCTGTTCGGGCACAATGGCTTCGCGCTGCTGTTCGTGATCCTGCTCGGGGTGCCGGCGCTGCCGCTGCCGACCGCGGGGGTCACGCACGTGTTCGAGATCATCGCGATCCTGTTGGCGCTGCAGTTGGTGCTCGGTCGCAGCGACATCTGGCTGCCGAACCGGTGGCGCTCGCTGCAGCTGGCGGGCCCGTCGCAGCGGAAGTTCCTCGGCGGCCTGCTGAAGGTGATCAGCTGGCTCGAGCGGTTCTCG
>Ga0302325_10006663_pt1 | contig 25853 bp, 24 predicted proteins | sample Palsa_T0_2_FD_201948 | JGI IMG/M metagenome (GOLD analysis project Ga0302325, IMG submission 201948) | Peat permafrost microbial communities from Stordalen Mire near Abisko, Sweden - Palsa_T0_2 | ecosystem: Environmental > Terrestrial > Soil > Palsa > Peat permafrost | place: Sweden: Abisko... | reverse complement strand
CCGGCGTGTTCACGCATTTCGCGGCGGCAGAAGAGCTCGATTCCTCGTATACGGACGAACAGTTAGCGCGCTTCGCGCGCGCGAGCACCGGGCTCGGCGCCGGCGTCGAGCGCCATGCCGCGGCGACAGCGGCGGCGATGCTGTGGCCGCAAACGCGGCTCGATCGCGTGCGCGCCGGCATCGGAATCTACGGCATCTGGCCGAGCCGGCAAACGGAGATCACGATGCGCGAGCGCGGCCTCGAACTGGAGCCCGCGCTGGCCTGGCATACCTCGATCGTCGCCGAGCACACGGTCGAAGCGGGGGAGAGCGTTGGCTACGGACGCAGCTGGTACGCCGGCCGCACGACCCGCGTCGGCACGCTGCCGATCGGCTACGCCGAGGGTTTGCCGCGCAGCGCCGGCGGATCAGCGCAGGCCCTGGTGCGCGGGCGTCGCGTGCCGCTGATCGGACGCGTCTGCATGAACATGGCCTTCGTCGATCTCACCGACGTCCCCGAAGCGTCCGGCGGCGACACGATCACGCTCATCGGACGCGACGGCGCGGAGGTGATCAGTGCCGACGATCTCGGTGCGGCGTGCGGAACGATCGGCTACGAGATCGTCGCGCGTCTGCCGGCGAACGTCCCGCGGCGCTACGACGCCGGCGCCTGAACGCCGTCAGCGCAGCGTGGCCAGCGCCTCGGCGAGATCGAGCGTTCCATCGTAGAGCGCGCGTCCGACGATCGCCGCGTCGACGTTGTCGGGCGTGCCGTCTCGCAGCGCGCGCAGATCGTCGAGCGTACGGGCTCCGCCGCTCGCGGTGACGCGCACATCGGCGAGCGACGCGACATGCGCGAGCGCCGCGACGTCGTAGCCCGCGCCCACGCCGTCGCGCGCGATCTCGGTATAGACGATGCGCGCGATCCCCCAGCCCGCGACGGTCCGTACGAGCGCGTCGCGCGAGATCCCGCTTTCCCTTTGCCAGCCGCGCGTCGCAACGCGATCGCCGCGCGCGTCGATCCCGGCGACGATGCGGGCGCCGAAACGGTTCGCCAGCGTTTGCGCCTCGCCAGGCTGCTCGACCAGCAGTGTCCCCAGCACGACGGCGCCCGCGCCGGCGGCAAAACGCGCCGCGACGTCGGCCGCCGTTCGCACCCCGCCGCCGGTCTGCACCGGGACGTCGACCGCAGCGCAGATCGCGCGCAGCGCCGCGGCGTTCTCGCCGCTGCCGAGTGCGGCGTCGAGATCGACGACATGGAGCGCCTGCGCGCCGGCCTTGACGAACGCACGTGCGCGGGCGACCGGATCGATATCGTAGCGCGTCTCGCGCCCCGGGTCGCCGCGCTCGAGCCGCACGGCATAACCGCCGCGCAGATCGATCGCCGGATAGAGCAGCAGCCCGCGGCTCACCCGGCGGCGATCGCGAGGAAGTTATCGATCAGCCGTCCGCCGGCGGTGCGGCTCTTCTCGGGATGAAACTGCGTCGCCATCACGTTCCCGCTCGCCACGATCGCGGCGAAACGGTCGCCGTAGGTGCACGAGGCGAGCGTCGCATCGGAATCCGCGACGCGATACGAGTGCAGGAAATACGCCCACGCGCCGGTCGAGACGCCGTCGACAAACGGGTGAGTGCGCTCGATCACGAGATCGTTCCAGCCCATGTGCGGGACGCGGGGTGCCCGTGAGAAACGGCGTACCTCGCCGGGAAGAATACCCAAGCCCGCCGCCCCGCCGTACTCGTCGCTGGAGTCGAACAGAACTTGCATTCCGACGCAAATGCCCAAGAAGGGCCGCCCCGCGGCGACCATGATCCGCACCGCGCGGTCGAGGCCGCGGGCGGCCAGCGCCTCCATGGTGGCGGCGAACGCGCCGTCGCCGGGGAGGATCGCGGCTTGGGCCGCGACGACGCGCGCCGGTTCGCTGGTCAACACGAAGTCGGCACCGCGGTGTTCGAGTGCCGCGATCAGCGAACCGACGTTGCCGCCGCCGTAATCGATCACCGCGATCTGCGCCATCCTTTGACGCGTTCGCTCAGCGCGGCGCTGGTGCTTTCCGCGCTGCTCGCCGCGTGCGCCGGCGGCGGCGCGGCGACCGGGACTTCGCCGCCGGTCCTCGGCGCCGGCCCGGGGACGGCGACACCGCAGGCGACCCCAACGCCCGCAGCGACCGCGACGCCGTCGTCCGCGGCGACGCCGCCGCTGGCCGACTCACGCCTGCACGTCCCATCCGGCTTCGTCGCCAACGTCGTCGCGAACGTCGGCGGCGCACGCGAGCTGGCCGCGCTCCCGAACGGCGACCTGCTCGTCGCCACCTCCGGTTCGACGATCTCGATCGTAGCCAACGCCGATGGCCCCGGAATCGCCGGCAACGCGGCGACGTTTGCATCGCTGCCCGACAGCCCGGCGCAAGGCGTCGCCTTCGGCAGCGGCTTCGTTTTCGTCGCGACCCAATACGGCGTCTATCGCAGCGCGTACACCACCGGGATGACGAGCGCGACGTTCACGAAGATCGCCTCGGTCCGCACCGGGTCGGTCGCGCCGAACTCCGACGGCGACGTTCACACGACGAGTTCGGTCGCCGTAACGGGCAGTACGCTCTACGTCGGCGTCGGCTCATCGTGCAACGCGTGCACCGAGACCGATCCCACGCGGGCAACCGTGCAGCGAATGAACCTGGACGGCAGCGGGATGACGACGCAAGCAACACGCATTCGCAATGCGATCGCGCTGGCGACCGATCCGGCGACGGGCAACGTCTGGGCCGGTGGCGCCGGACAAGACGACCTGCCGTCCGGCCATCCGTACGAATTCCTCGATCCGGTGTCGACTCGTACGGCGCCGGCCGATTACGGTTGGCCGGCCTGCGAAGAGAATCACATCGCGTATACGAACGGCGCGAACTGCACGAACACCGTCGCGCCCGCGCTCGAGTTTCCGGCGTACTCGACGCTGATCGGCGCGGCGTTCTACCCGGCGGCCCAGACCGGATCGTACCTGTTCCCCGCGGCCTGGCGCGGCGGAGTCTTCGTCAGCGGGCACGGTTCGTGGCACGCGGCCTCAAACGGTATTCCGATCGACGCGCCGCACGTCGCGTTCGTCCCGTTCAGCGGCGCGGCACCGGCGCGGGCCGTCAACTGGAGCGATCCGACCGCCCAGTGGAACGATTTCTTCACCGGTTTCCAGCAATCCGACGGCAGCAGGATCGGGCGCACGACCGGCGTCGCCGTCGGTCCGAACGGCAGCCTGTTCGTCGCGGACGATCAAACGGGCAACATCTACCGCATCCGGCCGGCCGGAAGCACGGGAGCAGCGGTCCGGCGGACGCACTGAGCGAGGCAGGCGCACGCAATCTTTATCAATTGCGCCTCTGCAACGGTAAGCCGGGCACGCTCGGAAGGGTAGAATGTCGTGGCGGAACCTCCGCCACCCCAACATCATGCGCCACCGAAGCAACCACGCCCCCGCCGATCCCGCCCAGAACCGCGCCTGCGGTCCGGTCGACCGCATGGTCACCTGGTCGCTCGACGCGGCCGACGCGCTCGAAGGCCGCCGCGTGCGACGCAGTTTCGCGCAGGCACTTCAGTGGTTCGGCTACGCGGACGACGCGCTGTTCTGCGCCGAGCTTGCGTTTGGCGAGATGCTCGGCAACGCGGTGCGGCATGCCGGCGGCCGCATCGAAATCGTGCTCGACGGAACCGGGGCCGACGCCGTCGTTCACGTCCTTGACGAGGGGCGCGGATTCGCCGCGCATCACGAGACGCCGGACGACGCGTGGGCCGAAAGCGGACGCGGCTTACGGCTGATCCGGCTGATGACGGACGACTTCATCGTCTCGAGCCGTCCCGGCGGCGGCTCCGACGTGGGCGCGCGTCTGCCGCGGCGGCCGTTCACGCTGCGTCACCGCGACTACGGCACGTGAGCGGGTTCGGCTGCGGCCGAACCCTATAAGACGCCCTTGGTCGAAGGGATCGCGATGCCGTCGACCACTTTGGCCGCACGGAACGCACGCGCGAACGCTTTGAACGACGCTTCGCACAGATGGTGGTTGTTCGTGCCGGCCCAGCGCAGCAGGTGGAGGTTGAACTTCCCGTGATCGACGACGCTGCGGAAGAAGTGCGGCACCAATTCCGTCTCGAGCGCGCCGAGACGGTCGAGCGCGAGCGGCACGTCGTAGTTGAGAAACGGCCGTCCGCTCAAATCGACCGCAGCCTGCACGAGCGCATCGTCGAGCGGAACTGCGATCGAACCGAAGCGCGCGATCCCGCGCTTGTCGCCGAGCGCATCCTCGATCGCCGAGCCGAGCGCGATGCCGACGTCCTCGACGAGATGATGGTGGTCCATGCCGTCGCCGTGCGCTTCGAGAACGAAACCGACGCCCGAGTGGGTGGCGAACGCGTTGAGCATGTGGCTGAAGAAATCGACGTCCGTGACGATCGAGATCTCGCCGCCGTCGAGGTCGAGCTGCAGGTCGATCCGCGTCTCGCGCGTCTCGCGGCTGACGTGCGCGCGGCGCTCTCTCAGCTGTGCGTCCTCGTCCCGTTCCCGCCCGCCGCCGAGCGTGCGTGCCGCTCCCCGATCGGACGGTACGGGTGCACGGGGGGACCGACGTAGGTCGCCTGCGGCCGGATCAGCCGGTTGTGCGCGACCTGTTCGAGGACGTGCGCCGACCAGCCGGCGATGCGACCGCAGGCGAACGCGCAGGTGAACTCGTCGCTCGGAATCCCGAGGCTCGACAGCGTCGGCGCCGTGTAGAACTCGACGTTGGCGTAGATCGGCTTGCCGGGTTTGAGTTCTTGCAGGACGCGGTTGGAAGCGTCCTCAAGCGCACGCGCGATCGCGTACGACGTCGAGGGCGACTTCTCGGTCAGGCTCTTCGCCATGCGCTCAAGCTGCTGAGCGCGCGGATCGCGCACCTTGTATTCGCGGTGACCCATCCCCATGATCTTCTGGTCGGCTGCGAGCAGCGCGCGGACGTAGGCCTCGGCCTTCTCCGGCACGCCGATCCGCTCGATCATGGTCATGACCTTGCTCGGCGCACCACCGTGCAGGTCGCCCGCGAGCGTTGCGACGGCCGCGGTGATCGCACAGTAGATGTCGGCGCCGGTCGACGCTGTGACACGCGCCGAAAAGGTCGAGGCATTGTAGGAATGGTCGGCGAGCAAGATCAGGTAGGTGTCCATCGCCTTCTCGGCCTCGGCGATCGGCGCGACGCCGTCTTTCATCCAGAGAAAGTTCGCAGCGTGCGAGAGCGCGGGGTCGGCGTCGACCGGGTCGAGGCCGCGGCGCAGTCGATCCCAGGCTGCAACCAGCGTCGGAAACTTCGCGATCAGATCGATCGCGGAATCGACGTTGGTGTCGTGCGAACCGTCGGGCCGGTGGGGAATGAAGTGCGCGACGGCGGAGACGCCGGTCCGCAGCACGTCCATCGGCCAGGCGTCGCGCGGGATATCGCGCATCATCGCGACGAGCTTCGGGGGGATCGCGCGCCGGGCAATCAGCCGGGCCGAAAACTCCGTCAGCTCCGCAGCGGTCGGAAGCTCGCCGAAGAGCAGCAGATGCGCGACCTCTTCGAAGGTTGCGTGCTCGGCCAGATCGTGAATATCGTAACCGCGATAGGTGAGCCGGCCGACGTCGCCCTCGACATTACTGAGCACGGTCTCACCGACGACGATGCCTTCGAGGCCGGGGTTTACCACCGTGGACGCCATGACGAGGAGAAGTTCTCCGACTGGGCCGTTTCTCCCCAGGCGCGACTTTTGTCGGCCGCTAGGACGGCGGCCTCGGGCGGGTACCCGACGGGCCGCCCGTCGAACGGGCCGACGAGCGTTCCGCGCTGGGGATTCATTGCGAGAGTCGGCTGGTGGACTTCGCCCGCAAGAGGACCGCGCAGCGCGGACCGGCGAGTGACGTGAACGACCGACGAAACGGGCGAAAGGCACCACATGGTTAGCTTCCGCGAGCAGCTGATGACGCTGGTCGATCAATGGAATGCGGATCACCCGCTGCGCAAGATCACGCTCGAGGACTGCGTGCGCGAGGGCCTTGGGCTGCACGAAGTCTACGCCGGGAAGATCCTGCGCGAGGCCTACGTGCCGGCCTACCATCGCATCGCACAGTTGGCGGCCTACCTGCGCGTCGCGCCGACGGTCTTCGACGCGTACGTGCAGCAGTACGCACAGCGCGCGGTCGGCGACAACCATTGGTGGGAGAACGAAACGGTCGACGCCGATCCACTGGTGCTGGAAGTGTTTCGCATCGTCGCCGAGCAGCCGCCGCGCACGCAAGAGTATCTCAAGCGCGTGATGCTCGAGGCGGTGCGCTCCGCACTGGCGGACGCGAAACGCGGCCGCATCCATACCGCGCATTCCGACTCGGCATAGGCGCAGCTAGCGTGGCGAAGCTCGGATGGATCGGCCTGGGCGACATGGGTGCGCCGATGGCACGGCGGCTGCTCGCTGCGGGGCACACGCTCGGCGTGTGGGCGCGTCATCCGGCGCGCTCGAGCGCGCTCTGCGCAGCCGGCGCCGAGGCCGCGGCATCGCCGCGCGAGCTTGCCGAGCGGAGCGAGGCGATCTTCTTGTGCGTCACCGACGGTCCGGCTGTCGATGACATCGTGTTCGGCGCCGACGGCATTGCCGCGGGGCTCGCGCGCGGGACGCTCGTCATCGATCACTCGACGATCGATCCGCCGACCACGCGCCGCGGCGCCGAACGCCTGCAGGCGCAGGGCGCCGGTTGGGTCGATGCGCCGGTGTCCGGCGGCACCGCGGGTGCGGCAGCCGGGACGCTCGCGTGTTTCTTGGGTGGCAGCGACGCCGACGTTGCGCGCGCGCGACCGTGGATCGCCGCATATGCGGAAAACATCACGCACATGGGTCCCTCCGGCGCCGGCCAGATCGCGAAGTCGTGCAATCAAGCCGTCGTCGGCGCAACGATCGCGATGTGGGTCGAGACGCTGGCGTACGCCCGTCGCTGCGGCCTGGATCCGGCGCTGCTGGTCGACGCGCTCGCCGGCGGATGGGCCGACTCGGCGATCCGGCAAGCGCATGGCCACGCACTGGCGGAGGGCCGGTTCGCTCCCGCGCGCGGCAATCTGCTGCTCAAAGATCTCGAGATCGTCGGCGAACTAGCGCGCGCGAGCGGCTCCCCGATGCCGGTGACGGCGATCGTCACGACGCTCTACCGTCTGCTCGCCGCACAAGGACACGCGCCGGGCGGTGCAACTGCGCTCGTTCAGTTGTACGAGGCGGAACGACCGTCCGGCGACTGAACGCAGGCGCGGGTTTTTTCTTCACATCGAGAAGGCTCGGACGACAAAAGTCGTAACAAAGCCCGAAGCGCCGCCGTTTGCGGCCCAACGTGTTTGAGAGGAGGTCCCTGTGACCCGTCCACTGATCAATCGCCGTCGTTTCGTGACCCTGGCCGGAGCGGGAACCGCCGCCGCGTTCGGCATTCCGGCGTTTCTGCCGCGCGTCGGCGAAGCGGCGGACACGCTCAAAGTCGGCATCTGCGAAGAGTACACGGGCGTCTATGCCGCCCAAGCGGTGAATGAAACCCGCGGCTTCCAGATGTGCGTCGACGCGTGGAACAAACGCGGCGGCGTGCTGGGCCGCAAGATCGAGATGGTGAAGGAAGACAACCAAAACGATCCCGGCGTCGGCGCCCAAAAAGCGCACAAACTCATCGACCAGGACAAAGTCGTCGCGATCCTCGGTACCATCAACAGCGCCGTCTCGCTTTCGGTCGCCGGCGTGACGAGTACGGCCGGCGTCTTGTTCATCGACACCGGCGGCCACAGCGACAACGTCACGGGCGCGAGCTGTCACTGGAACACGTTTCGTACCTGTCACAGTACCTGGATGGAAACGCACGCGACGGGCTACTCGCTCGCGAAGCGCTACGGCAAGAAATGGTACCTCATTACGCCCGATTACGCGTTCGGACACGCGCTCGAGACCGGCTTCAAGGACGTTCTCTCCCACATCGGCGGGCAGATCGTCGGCAGCGCGCTCACCCCGTTGGGCACGACCGATTTCAGTTCGTACCTCACCAAGATCGCAGACACCAAACCGGACGTCGTCATGGTCTTGGTGCAGGGCGATGATTACACGAATTGCCTGAAGCAGATGAACCAGTTCGGAATGCTCAAGAAGTTTCCGGTCGGGGGACCGCAGGTCGAACTCGAACCACTGCTCAGCCTCCCGGTTGAAGCGCGCGGCGGCTATTGGGGCATCGAGTGGTATTACAAGAGCGAGAAGACGCTGGGGAAAGGCAATACGCTGGCGCACGCGTTCGTGACCGACACGATCAAGCGCTTCGGCGACCCGCCGACCGCGCGCAACTGCTTCGCGTACGTTTCGATGGACCGGCTGCTGACGACGATCGCCGAGACCAAGTCGACCGATGGGGTGAAGTTGGCGCACGCGATCGAGAACACGCGCTTCACCTCGATCTTCAACGGTACGGCCTATTATCGGAAGGAAGATCATCAGCTGATGTGGCCGATGTGGGTCGCCAAGATCCGGCCTGACGGGACGCCGGGCGACAAGAACGATCTGTTCGACGTGACTGACATCCAGGCCGCGGAAGCCGTCGAGCAAACCGTCGCGGAAAAAGAGAAAGTCTGCCACCTGGGTTATCCGTAAGCTTCACGGTGTTCCACGAGCTCGCGCCCCAGCTTTTCAACGGTCTCGTGCTGGGGGCGTTCTATGCGATCGTCGCGATCGGGCTTTCGCTGATCATGAACCTGACCGGCACCATCAACATGGCGCACGGCAGTTTCATGACGCTGGCCGGCTACCTCGCATATTCGCTCGTGCTGCGTGGAACGTCGTTCTGGTTCGCGCTGCTCGCGGCGCCATTGATCGGGGTGTTGGTGGGTGTGCTTGTGGAGCGGACGCTCGTGCGTCCGCTCTACAAGCGCGAGCCGTTCTACAGTTTGCTGATGACCTTCGGCCTCTCGCTCATGGCGGAAGAGGCCTTTCGTTTGATCTGGGGGCCCAACGGCGTTCCGTTCTCCCCGCCGCCCGGGCTCGGGAGTGCCGTCAGCCTCGGCTTTATGAGCTTCCCGACCTTTCGCATCTTCATCGCTGTCGTACTGGTCGTCGCAATCGTCGCGCTCGCACTCTTTCTGACCCGCACGCGGTTCGGATTGCGCCTCCGCGCCGCGGTTCAGGATACCGAGATGATCGCGGCGCTGGGGACCAACACGCAGGTCCTCTACGCCGTCAATTTCGGGCTCGGGATCTTTTTGGCCGGCATTGCCGGCGTGCTGGCGGCCGGGATGCTCGGGCTTTCACCGACCAGCGGCAACGCGCTGCTCATGCCGGCGTTCGTCACCGTCATCATCGGCGGGATGGGGAGCCTGTTCGGGAGCATCGTCGGGGGCGTGCTGGTCGGATTGGTCATCTCGATGACGACGCTGTTCGTCCCGGCGGCCAGCGAAGTCTCGATGTACGTGCTCATGGCGATCGTGCTGATGGTGCGCCCGCGCGGGTTGTTCGGTGAAGAGGGCATCTTCGGGTGAGCGGCCGGCGTGAGCTGCTCGTGTTCGCCGCAGCCGCCATCCTCTTCGCGTGCGGGCCGCTGATCTCGCCGTTCATTCACGTCGACCTCTCGATCCTGAGCGAAGTCCTCGTGACGACGCTGGCCGTCCTCAGCGTCAACCTGCTGCTCGGGTATACGGGTCTGCCGGCGTTCGGCAATGCCGCGTACTTTGGTCTGGGCACCTACGGCGCGGCGCTCTCCGTCACGTACCTGCACGTCGACCTCATCACGGCGATCCTGGTGGGGGCGCTCGCCGCGGTCATCGGCGCGCTGATCCTCGGGCCGTTCCTGCTGCGGCGGCGGGGGATCTATTTCGGACTCCTGTCGATCGCGTTTGGCCAAGTCTTCTATTTCATCGCATACCGGTATACCGACGTCACCGGCGGTGAAGACGGAATGCAGTTTCCGCGGCCTCCGTTCGGGCCGGGGATTGCGCACGTCGCGATCAACGGGCTGCAGTTCTACTACCTCGCCTTCGTCGTCTTCTTGATCGCGATGATTGCCTTTCACGTCATCGTTCGTTCGCCGTTCGGACGCACGCTGATCGCGATCCGGCAAAATGAGGCACGGGTTCGGTATCTCGGCCTCGACACCGACCGCTTCATCTTTGTCGCGCTGCTGATCTCGGCGCTGATGGCCGGCATCAGCGGCGCGATGTTCGGTCTGTTGATCAACTTCGCGTATCCGCTCGAGTTGGATTGGCATCAGTCGGGAAACTTCGTGCTGATGATGATCCTCGGCGGCGCCGGAACGATCTGGGGTTCGGTCGTCGGCGCGCTGATCTACGTGATCGGCAAAGACATCATCTCGACGATCACGCCGCTGTGGCAGATCTTTCTCGGCGCGCTCTTCGTCGCGTGCGTCCTCGGTTTCCCGCGTGGGATCGTGGGCTCGCTGGGCTCGCTGGTGCGCCGTGGAGCCCCGGTCTCCGAAGACGTCTCGGCGAATGAAGCCTTCGACGCCAATGCGCCGGTCGAGGTCGGCCGCGGTGTCTGACGCCATCCTGCTCGAAGCGACCGATATCACCAAGACCTTCGGCGGCGTCCGGGCCGTCGACTCGGTCTCGATCGCGGTGCGCGAGGGGATGATTCACGCGCTGATCGGGCCGAACGGCGCCGGCAAGACGACCTTCTTCAACGCGATCTCCGGCTTCACGTTTCCGGATGCGGGGCGCGTGACGTTCCGCGGCACCGACGTGACGCGCACGCTCAACTGGCGCCGCATCGTGATGGGGATGGGGCGCACGTTTCAGACGCCGAGCGTCTTCCCCGAGCTGACCGTCGACGAGAACATCCGGCTCGGCGTGCGCGCGCACGCCAAACAAGCGTTCCGCCTGCGCTCGCCCTCCGGCGAGGCTGCAGCTGCGGTCGATGCGCGGGTCGACGAGCTGCTGGGGTTCGTGAACCTCACCGCGCAGCGCGAACGGTTGGTCGCGGAGCTCGCGCACGGCTCGCAGCGTCTGTGCGAGATCGCGATGAGCCTCTCGACCGAACCGGTGCTGGTGCTGCTCGACGAACCGATGGCGGGGCTGGCCGAGGCTGAGACGGAGCGTATCGTCGGCGTGATCCGCGACCTGCGCGAACGGTTGGGGCTCACCGTGTTCTTCGTGGAGCACAACATGCGCGTCGTGCTTTCGCTCGCCGAGCACATCACGGTGCTGGACCGCGGCAAACTCCTCGCCGAAGGCAGCCCGCAGGAGATCGCCGCCAACGACGAGGTGCGGCGCGCCTATTTGGGACACGAGGTGCTGGCGCGTGGCTGAGCCCCTGCTTTCCGTCGAGCACCTGTATACGAATTACGGGAAGATCCAGATCTTGCGCGACGTCTCGCTGACCGTCGGTGCGGGTGAGGTCGTGGCGCTGCTCGGCCTCAACGGCGCCGGCAAGACGACGACGATGCGCAGCATCCTCGGGCTCACGCCGCCGCGTTCCGGATGCGTGCGGTACGCCGGGCGCGACGTCACCGGCTGGCCGGCGTACCGCATCGCGCGGCTTGGCGTCGGCTACGTCCCCGAAGGCCGCCGCATGTTTCGCGACCTGACGACGCTCGAGAACCTGCAGCTGGCCGAAAACGGGCGTGCCGGCGCGTGGACGATCGGACGGGTTCTCGAGCAGCTGCCGAAACTCGGTGAACTGCGCGGACGAAAATCGGGCCGCTTGTCGGGCGGCGAGCAGGAGATGCTCTCGATCGGCCGCGCGCTCGTCTCGAACCCGACGCTGCTGCTCGTCGACGAACCGTCGCAGGGGCTGGCGCCGCTGATCGTCGACGAAGTCTATCGGATCCTGGGCGAACTCAAGCAAACCGGTGTCGCGATTCTGCTGGTTGAGCAGAACGCGCTGCTCGCGCTGCACCTCGCCGATCGCGCCTATGTGATGGATAGCGGCCGCATCGTCCACCGCGGACCCGCGGCCGAGTTGAGCGCCGATCGCAATCGCATTCGCACGCTGATGGGACTCGACGCAACCGGCTGAGCAGCCCACAACGAATCGCTCGCTCGCGAGGAGCACTGCCCGCCTCTCCGTAACCACTCCACTCCACCATGGCTGAAGCTCGCGTTGCGGTACCGGGTTCCGAACGCGCCGAACCGACCGGCGCCGTCGCGCGCGGCGACGCGCCGCCCGGCGAAGTGCTCGAGGTCACGGTCGTGCTGCGCCGGCACGCCAAGCCGCCGGACCCGGTGACTGCCGGCGACGCGCGCAAGCACATCTCGCGCGCAGAATTCGCCGCGCGCTACGGCGCAACGGCCGCCGACATCGCGGCGGTGGAAAGCTTCGCGCGCGCCGCGGGGTTGACGGTCGCCGGCAGCGACGCGGCGCGACGGAGCGTCATCCTGCGCGGAACCGTCAGCGCGATGAACGCCGCCTTCGGCACCCACCTGCGCCATTACGAACAGAACGGCGCGACGATCCGCGTGCGCACGGGCGCGCTCAGTACGCCGGCGTCGCTGGCGGGGATCGTGGTCGGCGTTCACGGGCTCGACTCGCGTCAGCAGGCACGTCCGCAGTTCCGCGCGATTCGCAAACCGCGCGCCGCGAGCGGCTCGTTCACCGTGCCGCAGTTGGCGCAGCTCTACGCCTTTCCGAGCGGCGTCAACGGCCAAGGACAGACGATCGCCCTCATCGAGCTCGGCGGTGGATACGAACAGGCTGATCTCGCGACGTATTTCCAAGGCCTCAAGCTGACCGCGCCGGCCGTGGTTGCGGTCGGTGTCGACGGCGCGTCCAACGCGCCGGCCGGGGATCCGGACAGCGCCGACGGTGAAGTCGTGCTCGACATCGAGGTCGCCGGCGCCGTCGCGCCGGGTGCGAAAATCGTCGTCTATTTCGCGCCCAACACGGACCAGGGTTTCCTCGACGCGATCAGTACCGCGATCCACGATACGACCAACGCGCCGACGATCGTATCGATCAGTTGGGGCGGGGCGGAATCGACCTGGACGCAGCAGTCGCTGACGAACTACGACGACGCGCTCGCCGACGCGGCGACGCTCGGCGTCACGGTGATGGTTGCGGCCGGCGACTCGGGCTCGAGCGACGGCGTCACGGACGGCAACGCGCATGTCGACTTCCCGGCCTCGAGCCCGCACGTCCTCGCCTGCGGCGGGACGTCGGTGAAAGCGTCGGGGACGACGATCGCGAGCGAAACCGTGTGGAACGACGGCACGTCGGGAGGTTCAACCGGCGGCGGCATCAGCGACGCGTTCGCGCTGCCCGCCTGGCAAAACGGTGCCGGGGTTCCACCGTCGGTCAATTCAGGCGCGCACGTCGGGCGCGGCGTCCCCGACGTCGCCGGTGATGCCGATCCGGAGACGGGCTACGCGATCGTCGTCGACGGGCAGAACGAAATCTTCGGCGGGACCAGCGCCGTCGCGCCGCTCTGGGCGGGGCTCGTCGCACTGCTGAACCAGCACCGCGGCAGCGCGCTCGGCTTCATCAACCCGGCGCTCTACGCGAACCCAAAAGCCCTGCGCGACATCACCAGCGGCAACAACGGCGCGTATACTGCGGGCCCGGGCTGGGACGCCTGCACGGGCCTCGGTTCACCGAATGGTACCGCCCTCGAGGCAGCCCTAACAACGTAGAGGTTACGGAGAAAGGACGCCGGCTTCGCTGCCGCGCGCCAGCGCGTAGTGCACGAGGCGGTCGACGAGGGCTTCGTACGAGAGGCCGGCCTGCAGCGCTTCGTCGGGGATCAAACTGGTCGACGTCATTCCGGGCAGCGCGTTGATCTCGAGGATCGTCGGCCGGCCTTCGGGCGTGACGATGAAGTCGGTGCGCGAGTAATCGCGCAGCCCGAGCAGGCGATGCACCGAGAGCGCGAGCGTCTGCAGACGCGCCGTCAGATCGTGATCGATCGGCGCCGGGACCAGATGCCGCGAACCGCCGGGCTTGTACTTGGCATCATAGGAATAGAATTCGTCCGAGGCGATGATCTCGACGACGGGCAACGCTTCTTCGCCCAAGACACCGCACGAGAACTCGCGTCCGGCGACGAACTCTTCGGCGAGCACTTCCGGCGTGCGCCCTGCCGCATCGATGATGGTCTTCGACCATGCTTCGTGCGAGCGGACGATGACGACGCCGGCGCTCGAGCCGCTGGACCGCGGCTTGACGACCAGCGGCAGGTTGAGCGAACCCGGCAAAAGCGGCAGCGTCCCGCCGGTCAGATCGAACACGTCCCACGCCGGCGTCGGCAAGCCTTCGGCGGCGAGCATTTTCTTGGTGAGGTGCTTATCCATCGCGACGGCGCACGCCGCGATGCCGCTGCCCGTATACGGGATCCCCATCCACTCGAGCACGCCCTGGATGGTACCGTCCTCCCCGCCGCTCCCGTGGAGCGCGTTGAAGACGGCGTCGGGCCCGAGCGTGCGCAGCGCGTCGACGAAACGCTCGTCGAAGTCGAGCGAGCGCGCATCGTAGCCGAGCGATGCCAGCGCTCGCATCACCGAGGTCCCGCTTTCGATCGACACCTCGCGTTCGGCGCCCGGGCCGCCCATGACGACGGCGATCTTCAGACTCGGCACGTCGCAGCCTCCGTGAACTCTCCGACCAGGTGGACTTCGAGTTGCAGTTCGACGCCGAACTTTTCAGCGACGGCGCGCCTCACGCGCGCCAAGAGCACCGCGACGTCGCGCGCCGATGCACTGCCGGTGTTGACGATGAAGTTGGCGTGCACGGGAGACACTTCGGCTCCGCCTTCGCGCCAGCCCTTGGCTCCGGCGGCTTCGATCAGACGTCCGGCCCGGTCGCCCTCAGGGTTGCGAAAGCACGAGCCGGAATTCGGAACGGCGACCGGCTGCGTCGCCTTGCGCCGCACGAGCCGCGCCTGCAGCCGCGAGCGGATCTCCGCCGGATCGCCGCGCTCGAAGCGCAGCGTCACCGCGGCGACGATCGCGTCGGCCGGGATCGAGCTGTGGCGATAGTGCCAGCCGACCGGAATCGCATGCGGGTTGGGGCGGGCCGGTGTCTGAACGCTGACCGATTGCACGAACTCGCCGATCTCCCGATCGGTCCCGGCGTTCATCCGCACCGCGCCGCCGACCGTGGCCGGAATCCCCGCGAGGCCATCGACGCCGTCGGCACCGAGCGTCGCAGCTTGCGCGCACAGCGCCGGCAGCGACGCGCTCCCGCCGGCCTCGACGACGACACCCTCGTCGCCGGCACGCACCGCAAGCGTAGCGAAGTCGCCCTCCAGACGAACGACGATGCCGCGCAGGCCGCCGTCGCCGATCAGCAAATTCGAGCCCGAACCGAGGACGAACAGCGGCAGCCGCCGTTTGAAGACGCGCTGCAGCACCATCGCGAGCTCGTCACTGCTGCGGGCCTCGATCAGCGCGTCGGCAGGGCCGCCGATCTTCCACCAAGTCAGCGGCGCGAGCGGCTCGTCGAAGCGCGCGCGCGCGCCGAAGCGCTCGCGAAGCGCCGCGCGATCGTCGTCGTCGAGCGCGCCGACGCCTCTCACCGCGCCAGCGCCGCCGCGACGCGCTCGCCCAAACGGTGCGCGACCTCGGAGATCGACCCGGCGCCGAGCATGAGGATGACGGCGCCCTCCGGCGCGTCGCGCGGCACGATCTCGAGCAGCTGCTCGACGCCGGCGGCATAGCTGACGGGCGTGCCGGACGCGATCACGAGCTCGCCGATCGAGCGCTCCGAGACACCGCGGATCGGTTTCTCCGACGCTGCGTAAATCGGGGTGAGAAACACCCGGTCGGCGGCGGCGAGCGCAACGGCGAATTCGGCTTTGAGATACTTCGTTCGCGTGTAGCGATGCGGCTGGAAGGCCGCGATCACCGGTGCGCCGGCGGCAAAGGCGCGCGCTGCGGCGATCGTCGCGGCGATCGCGGTCGGATGGTGCGCGTAATCGTCGATCACCGTCAGCGCGCCGCGGCCGACGATCTCGAAGCGGCGGCGCACGCCGCCGAACGCTTCCAGCGCGCTGACGATCGGCGCGAAACTGACCCCGGCTGCGCGGGCCGCACCGATCGCCGCCAGCGCGTTCGAAACGTTGATCTCGCCGGGGACGCGCAGCGTGACCTCGCCGAGCGGCGCGCCCAATTCGCTGACGGTGAAACGTGACCCCAGCGCCTCGTAGGCGATCGGTGCCGCGCACAGATCGGCCGCGCTGCGCACGCCGAACGTCACGACCGGGGCCTGCGTCTGCTTTGCGACGAGCGCGCTGGCGCGATTGTCGATCCCGATGACGGCGCGGCCCGCAGGCGGCACCTTGGCGACGAACTGCGCGAACTGGGCAAGCAGCTTGGGCAATTCCTCGTCGGAGCTGACGTGGTCGTTTTCGATGTTGGTGACGACGGCGATGGTCGGGTTGAGATGCAGGAACGAACCGTCGGACTCGTCGCTTTCGGTGACGAACCACGACCCAGCACCTGCGCGCGCGTTGGTCTCGGTGCCGACGCGAATCCCGCCAACGGCGACGGTCGGGTCGAGCCCGGCCGTCTCGAAGATCGACGCCAGCATCGCTGTCGTCGTCGTCTTCCCGTGCGTCCCGGCGACGGCGACGAGGCGGTGACCGTCGGCGAGTCGCGCAAGCATCTGGCCGCGCGTAACGATCGTGCGCCCGGCGGTGAGCGCCGCAACGAGTTCCGGATTGTCGACGGCGATCGCCGACGACACGACGACGACCTCGGCATCGCCGATGTTCGCCGCACGATGGCCGATCGACGACCGCATCCCCGCCTCTTCGAGCGCCTCGATGAGCGGCGTGCGCGCGATATCCGAGCCGCTGACCAGCGCGCCGCGCGCGAGCAGCAGCCGCGCGATCGCACTCATCCCGATCCCGCCGGCGCCGACGAGATGATACGCCGTCTCCGTCACGGGCGAACCCCGTTCGCTTCGGCGTCCGCAGCCACCCGCGCCGGAATCGCATGCTCGATTCGCGCCACGATCGCGGCCGCCGCATCGCGCGGCGCGAGCGCGCGCGACGCCGCCACCATCCCCGCGTGCCGTTCGGGTTCGAGCACGTCGCGCAGTGTCCACCACAGCGCGTCACCGTCGAGACGGTCGTCGGCGATCACGATCGCGGCGCCGGCCTGGGCGAATACGTCTGCGTTGTGCTGCTGGTGCTGATCGGCAGCATGCGGATAGGGGATGAGCACGCTCGGCGTCGCGGTCACCGCAAGCTCGGCCAGCGTCGACGCACCGGCGCGCGCGACGACGGCGTCGGCGGCTGCATACGCGTCCCCGGGGTCGTTCAAATACGCGACCAGCCGAACCCGATTGCCGGCCGCAACTTCCCTCTCTTCGCCCTGCATGTACGCGTAGTCGCGCTCACCGCTCATGTGCAGCACTTGCCAGCGCGGCGGCAACGTGCGGCGCGTGACCAGCGCCGCGACCGCCTCGTTGATCGAGCGCGCGCCCTGACTCCCGCCCATGACGACCACGGTCGTGCCGTCCGGATCGAGCCCCAACCGTTCGCGCGCGGCACGCGGATCGCCGGCGTCGCGCAACGACGCGCGGACCGGCGTCCCGGTCAGGACCGCTTTGCCGCCGAACGCGGGCGCCGAGGCCGCGTAGGTCGTCCACACTTCGTCGACGAGCGGTGCCAACAGCCGGCTGGTCAAGCCCGGCGTGACGTTGATTTCGAGCAGCCCGATCCCGCAGCGCAGGATGCGGAGCGTACGCAGGATGCGCGCCGCGACGACGACCGGAAAGCAGACGTAGCCGCCCGTCGCGACAATCATCAGCGGCCGAAAGGCCGTCAGCGCGCGGAGCGCGACGATGACGCCGCGCACGTTCGCCGCGACCGTGCGCAGCGACCCCAGCGACAGGCGCCGCTGCAGCGGCGCGCTCGGCACGAACGTCAGCGGCATGTCCGTCACCAGCGTGGCCTCGAGGCCGTCGCGGTTGCCGAAGAAGCGCGGCTCGTAGGCATCGCCGCGATATTCCGCGCGCAGCGCTTCGTCGATCGCCAGCGCCGGATAGATGTGGCCGCCGGTTCCGCCACCGGTAAACGCGACGGTCAGCTTCATCGATGACGGCCGACGTTGGCGATCAGGCCGGCCGCGGTCAGCGAGACGATCAGCGACGTGCCGCCGAACGAGATGAACGGCAGCGGCACGCCGGTGACCGGCCACGAGCCGGTGACGACGCCGATGTTCAGAAACGCTTGGATCACGATCAAGAACGTGCAGCCGAGCGCGAGCAGCGTGCCGAAGCGGTCCGGCGCGCGGATCGCGACGACGACCGCGCGCACCGCGAAGAGCACGAACAGGCCGATCACCGCCAGGCCGCCCAAGAGTCCCAGCTCCTCGCCGAGCACCGCGAAGATGAAGTCGGTGTGCGCTTCGGGGAGATAGAAATATTTCTGGCGCGACGCGCCGAGTCCAAGTCCGAACAGCCCGCCGCTGCCGAGCGCGAGCAGTGACTGCACGATGTGAAAACCGGTGTTCTGCGCGTCCTTCCAGGGATTGAGAAACGCGAACACGCGCGCGCGCTTGTAGGGTGACGAGCCGACCGCCAGCGCCGCGGCGGGGAGCATCGCGAGCGCGCACATGATGAGGTGCTCGATCCGCGCACCGGCGGCGAAGACCATCGCGAACGCCGTGAACAGCATCAGCGAGGCCGTGCCCATGTCGGGTTCCAGGAACACCGGGACGGCCAGCATCAGCGTGACGACCAGCACCGGGAAGACGCCCTTCGAGAGCGAGCGCAGGTCCTCACCGAGCGCGGACAGTTTCGCGGCCAGAAAAATCACCAGCGCGAGCTTGGCAAACTCCGACGGCTGGAACGAGAGGGCGTGGAAGCCGAGCCAGCGCCGCGCTCCGCCGGTCGAGAAGCCGACGTGGGGGATCAGCGTCAGGATCAGCAGCACCAGCGCCACCGCGACCGCGCCCGGCGCGATCCGTTTGAGCTTGCGATAGTCGACCCGATATGCCGCGTACGCAAACGCGAGCCCAACCGCCAGGTAGATCAGCTGACGTTTGAAAAAGTGGGCGTTGTCGTGAAAGGTCGTATACGCCATCACGCTGGAGGCGCTGAAGACCATCACCAGGCCGATCGCGACCAAGAACGCGACCGCGCCGAGGAGCAGCGGATCGGGGGGCCCGAGCGCGCTGCGGCGCAGGCGCGGCTCGTGTGCGCGCGCGCGCTCCGAACGATCGCTAGCGTGCACCGGCCACCGTCCCGAGCGCGTGCACGGCGTCGACGAACGCTTCGCCGCGGTGCTCGGCCGAGCGGAACATGTCGAACGATGCGCAGCCCGGCGAGAGCAGAACGACGTCACCGTGCTCCGCGAGGTCAGCGGCGACGCGCACGGCCTCGTCCATCGACGCGGCGCGCTGGACGCGCGCCCGTTTGACGACGGCCGCGATTTCATCGGCGGCTTCGCCGATAAGCACCACCCCTTTAGCGCGCGACGAGAGCACGCGTCCCAGCTCGGCGAAGTCCGTCCCCTTCGCTTTACCGCCGGCGATGAGAACGATCGGCCGCTCGAACGAGCGCATCGCTGCAATGACGGCGCCCGGATTCGTCGCCTTCGAGTCGTCGACGTAGGTGACGCCGTTGTGGTCCGCCACGTGCTCGAGGCGGTGACCGAGCGGCTGGAAATCGCGGACCGCGCCGCGGATCGCATCGATGGGGAGCCCGGCCGAGAGCGCGACGAGAATCGCCCCCATGACGTTCTCGACGTTGTGCCGGCCGAGCAGCGGGATCTCGCTGACCGGCATCACGTCGACGGGGCGCGGATCGCCGGTCGGCGGCGCGTAGACGATCGTCTCGCCGCGCCGCAGATATAAGGTCGTGCTGCGATGCGGTTCGAGCGCGAACCAGCGCGCCTGCGCCTTGATGCGATTCCCTTCCTCACCGGGGGCGCGCCGGATCAGTTCGTCGTCCAGGTTGCCGACGAAGGTGTCGTGCGGGCCTTGATTGGCAAAGATGCGGAATTTCGCTTCGGCATACTCGTCCATCGACGGGTAACGGTCGAGGTGATCGGGCGTGATGTTCGTGATGAGCGAGATACGGGGCTTGAACGAACGGATCGACTCGAGCTGAAACGAACTGACCTCGGCGACGACCCAGTCGCCGGGCTGCGCGAACGCCGTCTCGCCGATCAGCGCGTTGCCGATGTTGCCGCCGACGTGCACCGTGCGCCCCGCGGCGGCGAACAGCGCGCCGATCAGCGCGGTCGTCGTCGATTTTCCTTTGGTGCCGGTGACGGCGACGATCGGCGCGCTGCAGAGGCGGTACGCGACCTCGACCTCGCTGAAGACCGGGATCCCCGCGGCCTGCACGCGGCGCACGATCGCCGCGTTGAGCGGGATCCCCGGCGAGAGTACGGCGACGGTGAACCGTCCGAGTTCGGAATCGAGCTCGGCCGGCGCGATGAACGGCACGTTCCACGATGCCAGCTCGGCCGTCGCCGCGGCGAGCGTCTCCGGAGGGGCTTCGTCGGTCGCGGCGATCGAACCGACGCGGCTGCGCAGCACCTCGACGCTGGTGCGGCCGCTGCGCCCGAGCCCGATGACGAGCACGTGCTCGCTGAGGTCGAAGCTGCCGTTTCCGGAGGTTGCGCTCATCGTGTCCGCACGATCAAAGCGAAGCCGACCAGCGAGAGCACGGCCGAGGCGATCCAAAAGCGTTTGGTGACGCGCTGTTCGGGCCAGCCTTCGAGTTCGAAGTGATGATGCAGCGGGCTCATGCGGAAGATCCGCCGTCCCGTAGTCTTGAACGACGCGACCTGCAGGATGACGCTCAGCGCCTCAGCGACGAACACGCCGCCGATCACGAGCAATAGCAGTTGCGCGCCGTCGAGAACGGCGACGCCGGCGATCGCGCCGCCGAGCGCGAGCGAGCCGGTATCGCCCATGAAGAGCCGCGCCGGATAGCGGTTGTAGTTCAGAAAGCCGAGGACGGCGCCGAGCATCGCGGCGCCGAAGATCGGCACGCCCAGCGGCTGCTGCGTGAACCCGGCGATGCAGATGAGAACCACCAGCGGCGGGATCGCGACGCTGCCGGCGAGGCCGTCGAGACCGTCGGTCAGGTTCACGGCGTGCGTCGTCGCCACGACCGCGCAGACGGAGAGCACGTACCACACCCAATTCGGAATCGATCCGATCCCCACCAGGCTGCCCGACTGGGGCCCCGCGACCGACAGAAACACGACCGCGGCGACAGCCGTCAGGCCGAGCTTTGCCGGCGCTCCCAAACCGCGATTGCGCTGACCGCGAATCTTCGCCAGGTCGTCGAATGCGCCGATCCCCATGCACGCGAGCACGAGCACCGCCAGCGCGAGCGTATCGCGCTCGTGGTTGAGCAGGAGCGCGATGACCGGCACGACCGCGAACAGCAGGCCGCCCATCGTCGGCGTCCCGGTCTTCGCCTGGTGCGTTGCCGGCGCGTCTTCGTAGGCGACTTGCTGCGCGGACGCGCGCTGCAGCCGCGCGATCAGCGGCGGCCCAAGCAGCATCGTCGTGGCGTACGCCGGCAGCCCGCCCAGCAGGCACGAAAACAGCAGCGTGCCGATGCCGAGCGGCGCGTTGAGCACGCCGTACAAGAGCGTGAACCACCACGGCTGCGTCCCGTTCAGCACGTCGGCGATCATCGCCGCACCAACGGGTTCGGACCCTCGCCGCGCCAGGCCAGCACCACCAGCGGCGTCTGCTCGTCGCCGTTGCCGTGCGGGTTCCCGAGCAGCGCGCGCTCGACGGCGTCACGGTCGAGCCGCGGCGAGGCGCCGAGTGCTTTGGCGCGCCCGAGGTCGTTGGCATCGACGATCGCGACGTGGAGATCGAGCGCTTTGGCGAGTTCGGCCGCGACGCGGTCAGGCTGCGCCGGGCCGAGCACGATCGCGCGCTCGTACGGCGGCAGCGTTCCGGTGTAACCGTCGATCGCGGCGATCGACTCTCCCAACATCTCATAGAACACGCCGCGCCGCCCGCGCAGGCGGCCGATGACGTGCGCGATCGCCGCAAACAGCACGCGCCGTGCGCCGACCTGATCGATCACCAGCTGCAGCGATTCGGGCTGACTCATCGTCGCCAGCGCGCCGGCGCGGCGCGACAGCGCGAGCGCGAGCGGCGAGGGCCGGATGAACTCGGCCGGGATGAAGCGCGATTGCGCGATCGCCACCGCTGTTTCAGCAACGACGACGACTTCGTGCGGACGCACGATCCCCTGCAGCGCTTCGCGGATCAGCGCCGCGAGGTCGTCGCCCGGAGCGATGAGGCGCGTGCGCACCGGGATCGCGACGAGGCCATCCGGCAGTCCCGCCTCTTTGACCGCGACCGGGATCACCGGAAACCCTCGGCCCCGAGCGCGCGCGCAATCTCCTCCATCTTGTAGGTGCGCGAGCCCTTGAGCAAGATGGCATCGCCGGGCCGCACGTTCGCGCGCAGCCACCCCGTCGCGTCGTCGTTGTTCGTGTAGCGCACGACGACGCCGCCCTCACCTTCGACGCCGCGCGCCGTGTCGCGCGCGAAACGCCCGCCGGCCAAAACGACGTGCGCGCGTTTGGCCGCGATCTCGCCGACCTTTTCGTGCATCGCCGGCGCATCGTCGCCGAGTTCGGCCATCCCGCCGAGCACGGCGATGCGCCGCGCGGCTTCTTCGTGTCCGAACGTGGCCAGGGTCGCGAGCGTCCCCGAGAGCGACGCGTTGTACGCGTCGAAGACCAGGCGCACGCCGCCCTCGAGTTCGAGCACCTCGTACCGGCCCCGCGGCAGCGCAAGATGCGCGCAGGCTGCGGCGAGCGCGGCCGCCGGTGCGCCGCACAACTGAGCAGCGGCAAAGGCGGCGGCGAGGTTGCGTCGATTGTGATCGCCGGGGAACGTGATGCGTAGGCGATGCGTCTCGGTCGTGCCGTCCTCCGCGATGCACCACACCGCGTCCGGCTCGACGATGACCGCGCGCTGGCCGTGCGGCGGCGTCTCGCCGTCGATGCCGAACCAGACCGGCGCCGTCGCGAGTGAGCCGGCGCGTGCCCGCGACGCATCGTCGTTCAGGCTCAGCACGGCACGTCCCGAACGCGCCGGGAGCACCCACTTCGTCTCGGCGATCCGTTCGCGCGTGCCCATGATTTCAAGGTGCGCTTCGCCGACGTTGGTCAACACGCCGATGTCGGGCAGCGCCGCCTCGACGAGCGGATCGAGGTCGCGATACTTCCGCGCGCCCATCTCGACGATCGCAACGCGCGGATCGTCACGCTCGAGCCCGCACAGAAACTTGGCGACGCCGACTTCGTTGTTCTCGTTTTCCGGCGTCGCGGCGCACGCCCGCCCGGCGCCGCGCAGAAGTTCGAGCAGAAACTGTTTGCTCGTCGTCTTTCCCGTCGAGCCGGTGATACCGACGACCGGAGCGCCGGCGCTGCGGCGTGCGAGCTTGCCGAGGGCGAGGTAGGCGGCGAGCGTATCGTCGACGACGAGCGCGGGCCGGCCGTCGGGGACGCTGCGCTCGTCGTCGACGATCGCACAGGCGGCGCCGCGCGCGAAGGCGTCGGCGACGAAACGGTGACCGTCGAAGCGCTCGCCGCGCAGGGCCAGAAATGCCGCGCCGCCCTCGAGCGTGCGGGTATCGGTCTGTACGCGCACCGCAGGCGGAAGCAGATCCGCTGCCAGCACGCGGGCCGACGTCGCTGCGATCGCTTCGCTCAGCGCGAAGATCATCGGTGTGCCACTGCTCGCTTGGCGAACGCGACCCGCACCTCTTCCCGGTCGTCGAACGGACGCGTTTCGTCGCCGACAATCTGATACGTTTCGTGTCCTTTGCCGGCGACGACGACCGTGTCGCCGGCTTGCGCTTCGTCGATTGCGCGCCGGATCGCGGCGCGGCGATCGAGCACGATCTCGGTGCGCTCCAAATCGATCGCGATCGACTCGGCGATCGCGAGGGGATCTTCCGAGCGCGGATTGTCGGACGTGACGATGACGCGATCGGCCAGCCGCGCTCCGACCTCTCCCATCTGCGCGCGTTTTCCCGCATCGCGGTCGCCGCCGCACCCAAAGACGAGGATGAGTTTGCGGCGCGTCGTCTCACGCACCGCGGTGAGCACGTTTTCGAGCGCGTCGGGGGTGTGCGCGTAGTCGACGATCGCTTCGATGCCGAAGGCGCCGATGCGCTCCATGCGGCCGGGGACCGCGCGCGTCGTTGCAAGCCCGCGCGCGATGGTGACATCGTCGAGCCCGAGTGCGCGGCCGGCACCGAAGGCCGCCAGCGCGTTGCGTACGTTGAACCGGCCGGGGAGCGCGATCTCGACGGTCGTCCCGTCGATCGTGAAGGTCGAGCCGTCGCCTTCGACCCGCAGGCCTTCGGGACGGAGCGTCGCGTTGCGGTCGAGCGCGTACGTGATCGCCCCGGGAAATGCGGTCGCGAACTGTGCGCCGATCGGATCGTCGACGTTGAGAACCTGGCGCGGTGCGAGATCGAACAGCTCGCGCTTCGCTGCGACGTAGCGTTCGAAGGTGCCGTGAAAATCGAGGTGGTCGCGCGTGATGTTGGTCAACACCGCGGCCGCAAAGCGGACGTGGTCGACGCGCTGCAGCGCCAGCGCGTGCGAGGAGACTTCCATCGCGACGGCCGACGCGCCGGCGGCGCGCATCTCCGCCAGCAGCGCGTGCAGGTCGAGCGCCAGCGGGGTCGTGTTTCCCAGCGGCCAGGGCGCGTGGTCGCGAAACGACCCGCCCAGCGTTCCGATCACGCCGCACGCGATCCCCGAGGCCTCGAGCATGTCGCGGACCAGGTGGGTCGTCGTCGTCTTCCCGTTGGTCCCAGTGATGCCGACGATGGTGAGCGCGGCTGACGGCCGGTCGTAGAACACGTCGGCCAGTGCCGATGCGGCGGCGCGGCTGTCGCGGACGATCACCTGCGGCACCGCGACCTCGGTCGGCCGTTCGGCGACGATGAACGCCGCGCCGCGAGCGGCGGCATCGGCGACGTAGGCGTGGCCGTCAACGCGCGCACCGCGCAGCGCGACGAATGCCGTCCCGCCGCGCACCGCGCGGGAGTCGCTCGTAAGACCATCGATGAGCGGCGGGAGCCTGCCGACGATCTTGGAGTCTTCGAGCGCCGAAATCAGCTCCGACGTCCGTCGCATCAATGCGTTGCCTTCGACGCTCCGCCGCGCCGGACCAAGCGGGACGGCGCCGCTGCCGGCATGATCCCGGCATGGAACATCGCCGCGCGGGCGAGTTCGGCGAAGACCGGCGCGGCGATCACCGAGCCGTAGATCGCGCCGCGCGGACGCTCGACCTTGACCAAGATCACGTAACGCGGCCGTTCGGCCGGAATCATCCCCACGAACGACGCGATATAGGCGCCGGACGCATAGCGGCCGTCCTCGACGACTTGCGCCGTCCCGGTCTTGCCCGCGGTCGTATAGCCGGCGATCTGCGCGGTCGGATTTCCGGTGCCGCGCACGACGGCCGCACGCAGGTAGCGGCGCAGGATCGCGGCAGTTGCGGGCGAGAGCACGCGGCGCTCGATCTCGGGCGGATACAGGTACACCAGCGCCCCTTGGTCATCGAGCAGTGCGTGCGTGATCCGCGGCCGCATCAGCAGGCCGCCGTTCGCGATCGCCGCGTAGGCGCGAATCAAGGCCAGCGGCGTGATCGAGATTCCGTGGCCGAACGAGATCGTCGCCAGCTGCGAGCCGCTCCACTCGTCAGGCGGCGCGACGATGCCGGGATTCTCACCCGGCAAGTCGACCTGCGTGGGCGTTCCGAACCCGAACCGCTGCAGCATCATGTACATGGCACGCTTCCCGGTCGCCATCCCCATCTCGGCCGCGCCGACGTTGTGCGAGTACGCGATGATGTCTTCGATCGACTCGGTCCCGTTGTTGGCGGCCATCAAGCCGTCCTCGGCGTTGTGGATCGTCCGTC
>Ga0302325_10006662_pt1 | contig 25854 bp, 25 predicted proteins | sample Palsa_T0_2_FD_201948 | JGI IMG/M metagenome (GOLD analysis project Ga0302325, IMG submission 201948) | Peat permafrost microbial communities from Stordalen Mire near Abisko, Sweden - Palsa_T0_2 | ecosystem: Environmental > Terrestrial > Soil > Palsa > Peat permafrost | place: Sweden: Abisko... | reverse complement strand
ACCCCACCGGCGACATGCCTTCGCCGATCGTCCAGCGCCGGCCGCACGTCTGCGTGTAGTCGTACTTGTAGATCACGCCCTCGAATGGGATCGAGTAAGTGCCCGTCGCCGCTTTGCAGGGGCCCTCGGGGATGATCGTGACCGGAGGAAGCGTCTGCGTAGGCTGCGGCGAAACGAGCGTAGTGGAAATATGCTCCACCGGATCGCTTTCGAGAGCCACCGGCAGCACTTCCGCGTTGTACTGCCAGTTCACCACGCGATTCTCATAGAGCCTGCGGCTATAGATCGCCCCGAAATTGAGCAGCCGGCGATTCTCCGCAACCCCCAGCAGCATGTGGCTCGAATCGTTCGAGTACGCCGCGAGAAACCCGAAGGTATTCACCCGGCTGTAATTCGGCTGTTCCGGCGCCGTCTGCGCCATTACGCTCGCCCCGCATGTTCCCAACAGAAACAACATCCAACCCGCAATACGACGCAAACCGGGCACCTCACTCCAGATCATCCCACCCAACCCAACCTGTGAACCCGAGCACAGACTCCATCGCCTCAAACCGCATATACTCATCCGGTGGCAACCCCTTCGGGACCCGTTTCGGAATCAGGAGCTAAGGCATGTCTTCCAACGCAATCGAATTTTCCCGGCAAAATCAATCCCGCTTTCTCGACGAATTGAAGGCCCTGCTGCGCATTCCTTCGGTATCCACCCTACCCGAACACAAGACCGACGTGCGCCGCGCAGCCGAAGTCCTGGCGGCAGAACTGGCTCGCATTGGCATGGAAAACGTGCGCCTCATCGAGACCGGCGAAGAGAATTCCGGCCACCCGCTCGTCTATGCGGATCACTTGCACGCACCGGGTAAGCCCACCGCATTGTTGTATGGACATTATGACGTGCAGCCCCCCGATCCGTTAGATGAGTGGCTCACACCGCCCTTTGAGCCCACCGAGCGCAACGGCAACCTCTACGCCCGCGGCGCCGTCGACGACAAAGGCCAGATGTACATGCACGTCAAAGCCCTCGAATCCCTGCTCGCCGCGTCCGGCAAACTGCCGCTCAACGTGCGCGTGATTCTTGAGGGCGAAGAAGAAGTCGGCGGGGAGGGAATCGCCGCCTATGTCGCCTCGCAGCCTGCGGACCTCAAGGCCGATTTCGCCCTGGTCTCCGATACCGAGATGTTCGCGCCCGGACTGCCCACGCTCTGCGTCGGCCTGCGCGGCATGATCTATACCGAAATCGAAGTGCGCGGAGCCAAGACCGACCTGCACTCCGGCATGTACGGCGGCGCTGCGCCCAATCCCTTCGTCGCGCTCTCGCAGATCATCGCCAAACTCAAAGACGAGTCGGGCCGCATCCTCATTCCCGGCATCTACGACAACATCATCCCGCCCAGTTCCGAAGAGCTGGCCGCATGGAAAAGCCTGCCCTTCGACGAGGAGCACTATCGCGAGACCGAAGTCGGCTCCCGCCAACTGGTCGGCGAGCCCGGCTACTCTGTCCTCGAACGCACCTGGGCGCGGCCCACGCTGGATGTTCACGGCATGCCAGGCGGTTTCATCGGCGCCGGAGCCAAGACCGTCATCCCCGCCAAAGCGACCGCCAAAGTCTCCATCCGCCTCGTCCCAGGCATGACGCCGACCGCGATCTTCGCCGCCTATCGCGACTTCATCCTGCACCTTGCGCCGCTTGGCGTCGATGTCGATGTCCGCCTGATCCACTCCGGTGAGCCATGCCTGATCCCTGTTGACAACCCATATATTCAGGCCGCCACCGAAGCGCTGCACGAAGTCTGGAACCTGGAAACCGTCTTCATCCGCTCCGGCGGCTCCATCCCCATCGTCGGCGACTTCGCCCGCCACCTGAATCTGCCCAGCGTCATGATGGGCTTTGGCCTGCCCGACGACAACCTCCACGCCCCCAATGAGAAATTTCTCATTGCAAACTTCCATCAGGGCATCGAATCGATCATCCGCTTCCTGGAGATCGTCGGTGGAAACGCAACAAGCTGAAACGCGGTAACCCAGAGTCAATGCATGACAGAGAATGGGTACAGTCCGCAGCACCCCTCAGCCGCCGGTTTCGTCCTGGCCGGTGGCCATTCCTCGCGCATGGGCACGGACAAGGCGCTATCGCTCTTCGGCGGCATACCACTCATCCAGATTGCGCTGGAAACCCTCGCCGAGGCTCACTTTTCCGCCTGCATCGCCGGTTCCCGCAGCAAGCTTGGAGAGTTCGCCCAGGAAATCCCCGATACCTTTCCGGAATCCGGCCCAATGGGAGGAATTCACGCCGCCTTGGCAGTTTCGCAGTCGGAATGGAACCTTTTTCTGCCCGTCGATCTGCCCCTGATGCCGTCCTCTCTGCTCGCCAGCCTGCTTCAGCGCGCCCAGCTCACCCATGTACCGGTGACCGTCACTCGCATCAACGGCCGCATCGAACCCTTTCCTGTAGTCCTCAGTTCACTTGTGCTTCCGGGCATCGTGAAGCGCATAGCCGCTGGCGAAACCTCCTGCCACCAAGCCTGGCAGACCATCCCCGCCGAACTGGGCGCGTCTCTCGACGCCGTCGATGTCGAGGCGCTCTTGCAATGCGGCCAATGCACCCCCGGAAGGGGACGCGTCGGCTTGCCTCCTGCGCTCTGGTTTCACAGCGCCAACACGCCGGAAGAGCTGGCCAGGCTCAATCGGATTGGAGCGGAAATGCGGCCTCACCGCTCCCCGCGCACTGAATCCGCACCTGCCGGACAATCTCAAGTAATCTAAGAGGTGTGAGCGAATCGACCAGGCCCAAAGCAAAGAACGGCGAAGGAGCTGCCGACCCCATGCAGCACTCGCTGACCAACGAACTCGACGAGCTGCAATCCCCAACCACCGTGGAAGAGTTGGAAACAGCTCATGAAGCGGCCACCGAGCTCATCTCCGGCGCCGTAACCGCGTCGCTGGCCAATGGCAAATCCGCTCCAGAGCCGATTCGCCCGCCGTTTATCGACTTCGATAAAGTTTCCATCGGTTTCGGAGACCGGAAGATTCTCGATCAGGTCAGCTTTCACGTGGGCCGTGGCCAGACTCTCTGCATCCTCGGTCGCAGCGGGGTAGGAAAATCCGTCTCCCTGCGCATTCTGCTCGGTTTCCTCAAACCCGACTCCGGCTGCGTGCGCGTAGACGGCCAGGACATGAGCGAGCTGGACGAACGCGGCCTGCAGGAAGTCCGCAAGCACGTCACCATGGTCTTCCAGAATGGCGCCCTCTTCGACTCGCTCACCGTCGGCGAAAACATCGCCTTCCCGCTGCGCGAAAAAGGCGGCCTACAGGAGGATCAGATCCAGCAACTCGTCGCCCGCCTGTTGGAACTGGTCGGCGCCAGCGAGACCGTCGATCTGCTTCCATCCAGCCTCTCCACCGGCCAAAGGCGCTGCATCTCCATTGCCCGCGCGCTGGCCGCTCAGCCGGAGGCCATCCTCTACGACGAACCCACCACCATGGTCGACCCCATCATGGGCCGCCGCATCGGCGACCTCATTCAGCGCCTCAAACTTCAACTCGGCATCACCAGCATCGTCGTCACACACGACATGCGTTTCGCCATTCGACTCGCCGACCTGGTGCTCTTCCTGGAATCCGGCACGGCCCGCTTCTTTGGAACCCTGAAAGACTTCGTGGAATGCAAAGATCCCCACGTCCAGCAGTTCTTTACTCTGGACGATTACGTCCTCCCCCATCCGTCCCCGCGCTAGGTTACTGGGGTCACTTTACAGGTTTTGCGAGCAGTTTTTTCTTGCATTCTGACCTTTTTCAGTCCAAGCTAAAGGCACAAGGTTGGCGATCAATCGGCGAAACTCAAACTAGGTTCCAACGTCTCTTACGCCATCTTCATGCCATATCGGCTATTCTGAAGCAGTGGAAGATTTTCGGAAATCTTGTCTCGTTGGCTCGAAAGTTCTGTTCTCCGGCATTCATGCCCATTACTTGTGAACGAGCCGCTTCATTACCGTTCCGCCGGTATTATTCGCGGTCAAACCTGAGTCGCGAATAGACATACCGTCGAATCTGAGCATCGTGCCAGATTTCGATGCTGAACATACCTGAGACTGATTTCATCACGGGAAGTAATAAAACTTTCCCGTGCAACCTAAGAAGCTGCATTAGGCGTCGAACCTGACAGACAGCTCTTGAAATCAAGACGCAATCGCCTTCTATCTATTGGTTCGGTTTCTCGCGACGCGTTAGGCACGGGCACAAGCACCCGTACCATAATTGTTGTCCCATTTTTTTCGAGGTCTGCGAACAAACATGGCAACATCCGAGTTCTGGCAAAGAGTCTCTGCCACGCCCTCCCCGCAGGAGTGGAACGACGGCGCCACTGCAAGTCATCAGCGCACCGCAAGAGGTAGCGCTGGGATGTGGATGCTGCTCGATGCGCTCACGGTTTTTGGAGCAGCCCTGGTAGCGGCCATCATCGAACTCCACACCGGCCCCATCGCCGGGATGAAAGGCTTCTGGCGAGGCACCCTGATTCACAACGAGTCGATGGGCATACTCACAGCCCTGCTGGTCGGCTTTACCGCTACCTTAATCGTTTTAAGCCGCAGTTTTCAGCTCTACGAGCCAACCCGGCTCACCAGCCATTTGCACGAGCAGCGATTGAGCGTCCAGGCCTGCCTGGTCTCTGGACTTCTGCTCACCGGCACGCTCTACCTCATCAAGGCCGAAGAGATTCCCCGCAGCGTCGTAATTCTCACCGTCACCCTGCTCACCGTCTCGCTCAGCGCCCGCCGCTTTGTCTTCCGCGCCCTGCTCTATCAGCGCTTCGAGCGCGGCATGAACACCCGCAACGTCATCATTGTCGGCACCGGCGCCGAGGCCCATGCGCTGCGTCACCATCTCCAGAGCATCCGCCAGCTCGGCTACAACTTCAAAGGCTTCGTCCACGTTCCCGGAGTCGATACGCAACTGGCCGGCACCACCGGCGACGTCCTCGGCTCCCTCGATGGCCTCTTCGATCACGCCCGCAAGCACTTCGTGGATGAGATTTTCTTCACCTCACCCTGCGAGCGCGGCGTCATCAAAGGCGTTCTCGACCAGGCGCGAGCCAACGGCATCGACCTCCGCGTCGTCCCCGATATGTACGACGGTCTCGCCTGGAACAGCACCATCGAATACATCGGCCAGTTCCCGACCATCCCCCTCCACCGCGGCCACGTGCCAGAAGTCGGCCTCATCCTCAAGCGCCTGCTGGACGTCACCGTCGCCATCATTGGTCTGGCGCTGCTTTCGCCGGTGCTTCTGGCCATCGCCATTGCCGTTCGTCTCGACTCACCCGGTCCCATCCTCTACGCCTCCGAGCGAATCGGCAAAAAGGCTCGCGTCTTTCGCTGCCTGAAGTTCCGCACCATGGTCCGCGACGCCGACCGCAAGCGTGCCGAGATCATGCACATGAACGAGCGCCAGGGCATCCTTTTCAAGATCACCGACGACCCCCGCATCACCAGAGTCGGCCGCTTCCTGCGCAAGTATTCGCTCGACGAACTGCCCCAGTTCCTTAACGTCCTGCGCGGCGACATGAGTGTAGTCGGCCCCCGTCCGCCCATCGCCTCGGAGGTCCGCCAGTACAATCTGGCCCACCTGCGCCGCCTCGACGTCACCCCCGGCATCACCGGCCTGTGGCAAGTCCAGGCTCGCCAGGACCCCTCCTTCGACAGCTACATCTCGCTCGACGTGGCCTACATCGAAAACTGGAGCGTCTGGCTGGACATCAAGATCATCCTGCGCACCATCGGCGTAGTCTTCGCCGGCACCGGCTCGTAGCCAGTCACCTTCATCTACAAAGAAAAGCGCCCCATGCTCAACCGCGAGCTTGGGGCGTCTCTCTTTTCACCCGAACACAGTTCGCTACTGTCCAGCAGCCTTCGCCTTGATGATCTCATCCAGATAATCCGGCTTCGCCTCATCCCGCACCAGATGCGGAAACCGCTCTCCGCCGTGGTACTCGATCTTCGAAGTCTGGTAGTAGTCGTCCACAATCAACAGGAGTGTAATCGGTTTGTCGGTATCCTTCGCAGCCTTGATCGCGTCTTCCAGCAGATCATGCGTGTAGACCCGGCCATTCACGCCAACCACCTTCATGCCATACGAGATCCCCGCCTCAAACGCCGGGCTGCCCACGACCGCATCGCCGACCGTGCCGTCCTGGCCCAGTTGCAATCCGATGGAATACAGATCGCCGAAGTTCCCACGCCGCCCGCTCAGCTTTGAAGGCTTGTCCTCGTAAACCACCTTCCAGCCTCCGTTTTCAATGCCGCCCGTCGGAGCTTCAGCCGCGGTCGAATCCAGCTTCTCATGAAAAAACGCCGCCCAGTCGTACGGCGCAATCGCATTCAGGTCAGCCACCAGAGATTCAAACGTATAGGTCTTCACTTCAGGACCGTTGTTTGCCCCACCGTGAAACGACTGGCAGAAGTCGTCGATCGACTTCGTCCCATGCGACTGCTCGTGGAGTATCGTCGCCACCTGCAGCCACAGCAGATCGCCTTCGTCGTAGTAGTCCGAACTGCGCCGCCAACTCAACCATCCGCGCCCGTTCATCGCATATACCGCCGTAGCCGTATCCTGCAGCGGCCGCCAGGAGCGTCCTGTGCGCCCCGGCCCCAGCGAAGCAGCAATGCTGGCCAGATACTCGTGATACTGATCGGGAGTCCAAAGCCCGCTGCGCGCCGCCAGCATCGGCCCCAGGAAGTCCGTCAGCCCCTCATAGCCCCAGAGCAGATCGTCCTTCATCGGCTCCTCGTAATAGGGAACCGCGATACCCGCGGGCCGGCGGAACTTCCCATTCCAGGAATGCACAAACTCATGCGCCAGCAGCCCTCCCAGCGACATGCCGGCATCCGGGCCCAGCAACGTCCGCTCCGGCAAACGGCTGTCATTCGACTCATGATGCTCCAGCCCAAAGTGCGCCACATGGTCGCTCAGCGTAAAGAGAAAGTGGTAATCCCGATAGTGCCGCGCCCCAAAGAGCTTGCCCGACTCGGCCACCAGGTTGGTCATCTGCTTCTGAATTTCCGGGCTCATCGCCAGGTCTTCTTCGGCATCCGCCACCATGTCGATCTCGTGATGAATCGCCTCGCCCGGCGGCGTCAAATCGATCGCCCGGTAATACTCGCCCGCAATCACCGGCGAATCCACCAGCAAATCCAGCGAAATCGGCTTGAACTCCACATGATTGCCGCCGGCATTGGCCACCGGCAGCGACGAGCCGAACTTCCACCCCTCCGGCAGAATGAGCTTCGCCTCATACATCAGCTTCTCGGCAGGCGTTCCGGCCGGATACAGCACCACCTCATTCCACTCGAGTACGTCCAGCTTGTCGGTCGCCGAGCCGCCCTCCGGCTCAATGTAGTCGTAATCAGCCTCAAGCTTGCTCGCGCCGGCAGGAACATCAACGTGGAAGGTGAACGGATCCAGCAAATCCCGCTTCCACGGAATTTCCTTGCCTTCGCTCTTGAAATGCAGCCCGGTCAGGCTCGAAATCGGCCCATCCGGCCCATGCTCGCCGGGAATCCACTTGGGGTAGTAGACCGTCATCGGACCCGGCTTCGCGGCCATCACCTCATGCGCCTTCAACAGCTTCTGCGGCGTCTTGGTCAGGTCCACGGTGAGGGAAATCTGAGCCGCAGCCGAATGGACAGCCAGCAGAGCGGAAATCGACAAAACTCCGGTGCGCAAGCGCATAGCGGATAGAGACGACATTTGCATTCCAGAACTCCTTGTGCGAAATAAGCGAATCGTATCCGTGCATGATAACCGCTGACGCGGCGGATACTGTCATATTCAGTCCGCACCCCTGCTTTACACTGGAAGAGTGAAGATCGCACTGGCTCAGATCAACCCCACCGTCGGAGACTTCACCGGCAATATCGCGAAAATCGTAAGCGCCAGCCAGCGAGCCGCGGGTTCCGGCGCCCGTCTCACCGTTTTCTCTGAACTTTGCGTTTGCGGCTACCCTGCCGGAGACCTGCTCGACAAGCCCAGCTTTATCGCTCGCTGCGTTACTGCTGTTGGGGAAGTTGCCAAAGCCACAGCCTCGCTGCCCACCGCCGTTCTGATCGGCGTGGCGCTGCCCGCTCCTCCCGGCTCCGGCAAGCGCGCCGTCAATGCCGCCGTGCTGCTCGATCGCGGCAGCTTGCTATTTGAGCAGCACAAGATGCTGCTGCCTTTTTACGACGTCTTCGACGAGCAGCGCTACTTCGCCCCGGCCACCAGCCAGCGCGTGCTCGAGTTTGAAGGCGAACGCCTGGCCATCACCATCTGCGAAGACGCCTGGAACGACAAGAACTTCTGGCCCAACCGCCTCTATCCCGTCGATCCGGTAGAAGACCTGATGCGCCAGAAGCCCACCATCCTCATCAATATCTCTTCCTCGCCCTTCTGGCACGGCAAGCGGCGCATCCGCCAGCAAATGCTAAGCGCAGTCGCTCTGCGGCACAAGATTCCCGTCTTTCTATCGAACCAGGTCGGCGGCAACGACAGCCTTGTCTTCGACGGCTCATCCTTTGGCTTGGCCGCTGACGGTACGCTGCTTGCCGAAGCCGCGGCATTTCGCGAAGACATCGTAATGGCCGACAGCGCCACGCCCACCGGCCGCCCGCCTCACCAGGCCAATCCGAGAAACGAAGCCGAAGAAGAAACTGAAGCTGCCTACGAAGCTCTCGTCCTCGGTACGCGCGATTACGTCCTCAAAACCGGCTTTCGCAAAGTCCTGCTCGGCCTCTCAGGCGGCATCGACTCAGCGCTGGTCGCGGCCATCGCCGTCGACGCGCTGGGCGCGGAAAACGTAACCGCCATCGGAATGCCCAGCCAGTATTCCTCCACCGGTTCGGTCGAAGACAGCCGCAAACTGGCCGCAGAGCTCGGCATTCGTTTTGAAATTCTCGCCATCGGCAGCCTTTTTGAAGAGTTTGAAAACACGTTGCAGCCGCTTTTCACCGGCACGCACCCGGATCTGACGGAAGAAAACCTGCAATCCCGCATTCGCGGCGTCTTGCTCATGGCGCTCTCCAACAAATTCTCGTCGCTCGTTCTCACCACCGGCAACAAATCCGAGATGTCGGTCGGCTACTGCACCTTGTACGGCGACATGGTCGGCGCGCTGGCCGTCATTGGCGACTTGGTCAAGACCCGCGTCTACGCCCTTTGCCATTGGGTCAACCGAAATGGCGAAGTCATTCCCGAGGCCATCCTGACCAAGCCGCCCTCGGCCGAACTGCGCCCCGACCAGAAAGACACCGACTCGCTGCCGCCCTACGATGTGCTCGACCCAATTCTCGAGGCCTACGTCGAGCGCTACGAAACGCCCGCGCAGATCGTTGCCGCGCACGGTTTTCCCCTCGCCACCGTCGAACAGGTAGTGCGCCTCGTCGAGCGGACCGAGTACAAGCGCCAACAGGCCGCTCCAGTTTTGAAAGTGACCCCGAAATCCTTTGGCATGGGACGCAGGTTTCCCATTGCTGCCCGCGCTCAGGTATAAATCGAGTGCGTATTCATATTTCGCATGCTGTTCCAGGAACGCAGGGTCGCCGTATGGCCCTGGCACAAGAAAAAGGAGAATTTCGCTTGATTCGTTTACCCCTTCGCTCCCGTGGCGCCGCTGCACTTGTTCTCGCCGCACTCGCCGCATCGCCCTTCACGGCTCATCTGCTGGCTCAGACCGACGTGCCCGCTGCCCCAGCACAGGCTCCAGCCGCCGTCGCCGGCCCCGAATTTCCTAAGCCCGATCCGGCCGACTTCGACGCGGATTCGCCCACCAAGGCGCAGGTCGACGCGTTCCTGCAGGCATCCTGGGGCTATGACGCCAATCGCGTCTACCAGGTGCAGCGCATTCAGAAGACCGTCGTTCCCGGCATCAGCAATGTGGTCGTTATGGTCGGAGAAAAGGGCCGCAAGGAAACCGGGGGGCTGCAATTCTTCGCCCTCGCCGATGGCAAGCACATCATCGCCAGCGGCGAAATCCTGCCCTTCGGCGAGCATCCCTACGCCGAAAATCGCGAAACCTTGCTCAAGCGCGCCGACGGCCCCACCGAGGGCGCTGCCGGCAAGGATCTGGAAATCGTCGAGTTCGCCGACTTCCAATGCCCGCACTGCAAAGAAGCGCAGCCCACCATCGCCAAGATTCTCGCCGATTACCCCAACGCGCACTTCGTCTACGAGAGCTTTCCGCTGGTCCACATCCACTCACAGGCCTTCCGCTCCGCGGCTTACGGCGTTTGCGTAGCTAAGCTGGGCGGCAACAAGGCCTTCTTCGACTACGCAGCAGCAGTTTATGACGGCCAGGCCGGCCTGACCACCGACGACGCCTCCACGCTGACGCTCAACTCCGCCGTCACCAAAGCCGGCCAGGATTCCGACAAGGTCGAAGCCTGCTCCAAGACGCCGGAAACCAAGGCCACCGTCGAAGCCGGCATCAAGTTGGCGGAAGACCTGAACGTCAACCAGACACCGTCCCTGGCCATCAACGGACGCATCATTCCCATCGGCCAGATCGACTACAACATTCTCAAGCAGATGATCCAGTACCACATCACCAACGACGGGCCCGCCAAGTAACAGAATCTTCCAACGAAAACAGCACCGCCCGCACCGGAATCCCGATGCGGGCGGTGCTGTCTTCGGGAACGCGCTGCACAATCCTCGCGCCGCGAATCGCAATCCGCGTGCCACGCTGCGCAATCTCTGTCACGAACTGCGCAATCCTTGCATCACGCTGCGCAATCCCTGCTTCAATTCAGCCCGACGGCTTCACTCCCACCGAATATCCACCACCTGGCGAATCCAGAACGGAGCGACGGTATGCCGCAGCGAGGCTACGCGCCTTCCGCTGCCTAACGCCAAAGCCTCATCGACTATCCTCCGCATCTCGACGGCGGTGAACGATCGCCGGATTGAGGTCAGGCCATCCATCGCATTGAGGCGGCAAAGCAGCGGCGCCACAAAGACGCGAAACAGCCAGTACGGCGCTAGATGCCGCACCAGGTCGAGCAGGATCAGCCGGTCGCAGGAGCGCGCAACATTGCGTATCGTCGCCACCAGTTCTTCCGCCGTGAGGTGATGCGCCATGACCACGCAGACGGCCACATCGGCCTTGGGCAGCGGGTCGACCGCGGCGTTGCCGCAGACAATCGGCAAGCCCAGCCCGGGCGGCGCGGGCCGGAGGTCGAATCCGACCACTTCCGCGCCCAGCCGGTCTCGAATCTCCCGCAACAGCGCGCCATGTCCGCAGCCAACATCCAAAACACGACGGGGTTTCCCGCTAGGATAGTCGCGAACCAGGCGCAGCACGGCGCGCCGGTTGCCCAGCCAACCGTGAACCGCGTCCAATTGCCGGTAAGCCAGCTCCAGCTCTTCGTCTGAAATCTGTTCCGCGTCCATCAGTTCGGGCCCGTCGAAGCGCGCGGGAAATCCCCACGGCCGGAAGCGGAGAAGCGACGATAAGCTCAAGCCGGCCTCATGACTGACCTTCAGTTGAAAGCGTGGGAGCTGGTTGCCTTATCCACCATCAGCATGTGGTTGTTGGCCGGGTTCTGCACGTTGCGGATGACGCGCGGCGTCAACAGGATGAGAACGCGCGAGATGTTCTGGCTTTTCTGGATGTCGTTGAAGTCTTGCAGGCCCGGAATATCGCCAATCCCCGGCAGGCCGTTCAAAGCGCGCGATTCCGTGCTCGAAATGTCTTCCGCCATGATGGCTGTCTCGCCAGCCATCAGCGTAACCACGCCCGTATCCTCCTGGCTGTTGAGGATCGGAATGTCGTTAAGGCTTGTGCCGCCGAGAGCGGTGATCTTCAGGTCGATTTTCAGCGCCACGTCGTTGGAACGCATGATCTTCGGCGTCGCCTTCAGCGTCAGCCCAATATCCTCATACTGCACCTGCGGAATCACCTGCGAAGTCGCCGCCGACACCGCCGCGCTGATGCCGGGGATATTCGGCAGCGTGGCCGAGGAAAACTGCGAAGTCTCAATCGGAAACCGCTCGCCAATCTTGAAGGTGCCGTCTTCATCGTCTGCCAGTTGCAGGTGAATGTCGTCCAACATGCGCGAGTCGCTCATGTTCATGCTCAGGGTCAGCGTGGCCGGGGAAACCGAGAGCAGGCTGGCGCTGATGCCGTTGCCAAACGAAATAATGCCGCTGTTGAAGATCGATCCGGACAACTGCCCGGCGGCAAGCAGAATGCCGATGATCGTGATCTGGTTGTTCAGAGTGCTGGCGTTGGGCACCAGCCCCTGAGAAATAATCTGCTGCACCGCAGATTGATTGGAGTTGATGATCGACTGAACCTCGGATAATGCGTTCGCGACGCCCGTCTGCTGAAAGGCGGTGACACCGGTCTCGCTGTTGGCAATATGCGCCAACTGGATCACCTTCATCTCAAGGTCGACCTCCCCTTTACCCTGCTCCAACTGCGCCAGGGTCTGGTTGATGGCCGTCATGGTCCTGGCGGGCGCGCGCAGCGTCAGCGTGCCCATGGAGGGCTGCGTGGCCGATTGCGGCGCATCGAAGACGTTGCGGGCAATCTGGTTCACTTCGGTCAGCTCCTTTTCATTCAATCCGCCGAGATAAACCGTTTCCATCTGGATACGCTGAAACTGGGTGCGATTTTCCCGCGTATCGGCAGCCACCACCACGCGATGCGGATCGATCGGCTCATAAAACGATTGGGTGAGCAGGCCGAGTACGCGCATTGCCTCAGGGAACGTCGCGTCATCCACATCCAGCCGCACCTGCTTGTTCATAGCGGTCGCACTGCCGGGGCCGGCGTTGCTCACCGTAGCCTCAATGCCATAAGCGCGGAAGACATCCTGAGCAATTTGCCGCTGGGTGCCGCGCGTATGAAAGCTATGCTTATCCAGCTTGGGCTGGAGCACAATCGGGCCGTCCGAGAGCGAGTCCTGATCCTGAATCCGATCCGGCATGGCCGCTTCGACCAGCGCCGGCGAGGCACTCGCCGTACCACCGATGTTCACGTTGGAAGTGGCGCCGGCAAGCTGATTCAAATGCTCAAGCACCATGGGATTGCTAGGATCGATGGCCAGCGCGCGTTGCAACAGAGCGGCGGAGCCTTGTTTCGGATCTTCCGTGATTCCACCCGGCGCCATTCCGGCGGCTCTGCGGCTCTCTTCCAGTTCGCGCTGGCGGCTGGCCTGCTGCACCAGTTGCGTCACCAGGCTCTGCCGGGCCACTTCCGCGGCTCGCGCGTAGATTGTGTTTGAGGGCGCAAGCTCAGCCGCCTGCCTGAGCAGAGCCCAGGCCTGTTCGGGCTGCTTCTTTTCGAGGAGTTTTGCGCCTTCAAGATACAGCTTGGCCGCCTTGCGCTGGGAGCGCAAGGAACTCGCCTTCACAGGTTCGCCAATTTCCACCTGCGGCGTTGCCTTCTTGTCTTTCGCGTCCGGATTCGGCTTTGATTTCGGATTGGCATTGGCGTCAGGCGTTGTACCGGCCGGGGCTGGTGCTGGCGCGGGCTGCGCCTGAGTTGCGGGAGCCTGATTTGCGGGAGTTTGAGGCGCCGGAGTCTGCGCGCATAGCGGCATGGCCAGCCCAAGCGCCAGCCCGCCCCGCAGCCAAAATCGCGTCAGACGCAGCGTCATGACCCAACCTCAACCGGCCTCAAAGCAAGCAGCGCATCCAGAGAAGCGGCGCATACTTCTGGCTCAAGCGCAGCCAGTTCGGCAAAGCTGTAGTTGCCGGTCGCCACAGCGATTACCGGCAGCGCGTTGGCATGGGCCGCTTCAATGTCGCGCGGCGTATCGCCAACCACGCAGATGGTGGGCGTGGCGATTTGCGGCAGCAAAGTTCGCGCCTGAGCCGCTGCATCGGCAATCATCTCCGAGCGGATGGAAAACCTGTCGCTGAATCCGCCGAAATGAAACCACGCGCGCAGGCCGGCTTCTTCCACCTTGGCCCAGCCAATCTCTTCGAGGTTCCCGGTAGCCAGTCCCAGCAGCGCGCCGCGTTTGGCCAGGTAAGCCAACGCCGCTTCCACGCCAGGCATCGTCCAGATCTGCATCTCGCCGCGCCGGCCCAGAACCGTCCGCCGCAGCGCTTCGAGAATCGCTGCCATTTGCGGCTCCCAGACCTCGGGCGCAACGCCGGCAAGGGTGAAAGCTTCCGCAAGGATGGCCGTATCGGTGCCGCCATGCAGCACTACGCCGTCCAGCGTCACGGCCAGACCCGTGACGTCGCGGATGCTGGAGGCAAATGCATGGAAGTGAATGCGGTCGCGGCTGCGCAGCAGCGTGCCGTCAATGTCGAAGAGATAAGCGTCCTGCGCGTCCCAGAGAAATCCGTCGCGGATCAGGACTGAGTTGGATGCTGTGGGGGATTGGGATGCTTGGGACGGAGTTACTCGGGTTTGGATCGGCATTCTTCGCTTTCCGGGGTAATTCCTCTGCATGGCGCGCGCCTGCACGGCGGGACCGTGGTCCGAAGTCCATCGCACAGCGATACAGGCAGCGGGCAGGTTATCGGATTTGGTGGCGAAGTACACTGGGTAATAGACGTTCGCTGCGCACAGGACGCTTGAGCCCGGCGCGAACTTCTGAAACTTCCAGCTCCAGCTCTGCCATCGTACGGCTCAGCGTGTTGCGATGCATGCCCAGTTCTTCGGCGGCCTTGCATTGGTTGCCGCGATGGGTCCGCAGGACCTCAAGCAGGTATTGCCGTTTGAACTGCCGTACGGCATCGTCATAGCGAATGCCAGTGGAATGCATTTGGGTAACCAGGTTGTCCAGTTCGCGCTTCACGTCTCGTCCTCGTGTCTCAATAGATTGCCATGCTTGCCGTCGATCTGTCCCAACAATCGCGCTCGCCGTTACGGATTATTTTGGGTGCAGCCAGTTGGGAGAGTCTTTCTCGAGCACATGGAGTCCACGAACAATCTTTGCCTTCAGCTCATCCGGCGTCATGTGCGTCGTCAGATGCGCTGTTCCCATAAAATATTTTGCCAGTTGGGCGTTGCCAAGCCAGCGCGTATCGGGAAAAAATGCGGCAAGAGTCACAATGCATAAGGTTATCAGCAAAGCGCCTCGCAGCAACCCAAAAAGCAAGCCCATGAAACGATCCAGCCATCCAAGGCCCACGCCATGGATGAGGCCTTTGAGCAACATTCCCAAAAGGCTCGAGGCAATCATCACCACCAGCGCAATGAGCGCAAAGGAAATAGCGTCGGCCAGCGCCTCGCTGTGAATGGCCGGCTGGAATGTCCCGACAAATTGCTTGTATTCCCAACTGGCAATGGCGATGCCGCCGATGAGCCCCAGCAGGGAAGCGACGCTGGTGATCAATCCGCTGCGAAAGCCGTGAATCGCGCTGAGCGCGATTATCAGAACAATGACAATGTCGACAAGGTTCATTCAGGCAGCAACCTTTTTTCGGTACGAATCCTCTTATAGACATCCATTTCATCTCCTGCCTTGTTCGCCTTGCGCTAATTCGCAGAGCCGCTTTGAATTGTTTGGAGGCCGCTTAGAATGGCATCCTTCAGTTCTCCCGGCGCCATATCTGCTGTCCAACTCGTAGTCCAGAGAAGATTCCTCGCTAACAGAGAACCGGCCAGTAGTGGTACACGCTCCTGATAAGCCGCGGAAAGCGAAATAGCTACGCTTACGAAGGCCAACCCATAGAGAAGGCCGCTCAGCGCTCCCAGCGACAGATCCATCGCGTTGCGTCCAGAATCTCCAGTGGTGCCCTTCAAGAACGCTGCGATGCCGAGGCCTACCAATATTGCGATACCCAGAATGGTGCAGAAGTGCTCAGTTTGCAGGGGAACCCAATCTCTGCCGATAATCCCAATTGTGAACTGTTTGTAAATGGATGATGCTGCCGCGACGCCTAAAAGAAGGCAAACAAACATCGCCCCACCCCGGGTTAGACCAGCGCGAATTCCTAATGCCGCACAGACGGCGAGGCAAAGCAGTATGACAACATCGAAAGAGTTCACCCGGCAAAGCCTCCTTACGGTGGATTGTGGACGGCCTTAGTTCCAATGGCCAAATTGGCATTTATGTTCTTCTCGCCCGACTTCAAATGCTGAAAATCTCCATCAAATCGCCAACTCCCGGCCGGTCAACAGACGAAATGCTTCGAGATACTTGGCCTGGGTGCGCTCCACCACATCGCGCGGTAGCGCCGGCGCGGGAGCCTGCTTGTTCCAATGAATGCTTTCGAGGTAGTCGCGCACAAATTGCTTGTCGAAGCTGGCCTGCGCTCCGCCTGGCTTCCACAGCGCGCCATTCCAGAAGCGCGACGAGTCGGGCGTGAGGACTTCATCGCCCAGAACGATCGACCCGTCTACGCGGCCGAACTCGAACTTGGTGTCGGCCAGGATCAGCCCATGCGCCTCGGCATGAGCGGCGGCTTTGGCGTAAAGCGCGAGTGTCAGACGGCGCAGCTCGGTTGCGTCTTCCGCGCCAACGGCCGCTTCCATCGCGCTGAAAGGGATGTTCTCGTCGTGCGCGCCATCCTGGCTCTTGGTAGCTGGCGTAAAGCTGGGTTCCGGAAGCTTGGAGCCGTCCTTGAGGCCTGCCGGGAGCGCAATGCCGCAAACTGACTGCGTGGCCAGGTATTCCTTCCATCCCGAGCCGGCCAGATAGCCGCGCGCTACGCACTCCACCGGAAACATGGCCGCGCGCTTCACCAGCATGGAGCGACCTTCGAGCTGATCGGTAAAGGGATGCAACTCGGCAGGGAAGTCGCGGACTTCGGTCGCGATGAGGTGATTCGGAACGATATCGGCGAGCAGATCGAACCAGAAGAGCGAGATCTGGGTGAGGATTTTTCCCTTTCCGGGAATGCCCGAGCCGAGAACGTGGTCGAAGGCGGAGATGCGGTCGCTGGCAACTAGAAGAAGATCGTCGCCAATCGCGTAAAGATCGCGCACTTTGCCCCGTCCAAGCAGGGGAATCGCGCCCAGGTCAGTTTTCAGCAGAGCAGTAGAAGCGGACAAGAGAGAGCCTTTCGAAGCGGCAGCCAAAGATCGATTTTCGGAGGATGGCCGGGCTTTGTCAATGCAGCCGGGTGGCTTTCGCGTCCCTTCACGAACTGTGCTGAAACGCGTTTGCGTTCGCGCCCCGCAGCAAGCATGATGGAGATCATGGAACCTGACGAGGATTTGGAACCGCGCTGGCCGGCGATGCTGGCTTTGATTGCTGTGGGCGGTTTGCGGTTTGCTTTGCCGAGTGCATTGGCAGTGGGCCCGGAGTGGCTGGTGCTGGTGGTGGTTGTGGTGCTGATCGTGCCTACAATCGTGGCCCGGATGCGTGGCCATCACAAGTTGAATCAGGTGCTCGGTTATCTGGTTACGTCGATTGTGACGCTGGATATGTGCTGGTCTCTTTTTCTATTGGTCAAGGCGCTACCCACGCATACTGAATCGCCGAAGATGCTGCTGGTCTCCGCAGGTGCGTTGTGGATCACCAACATTCTGGTCTTTGCCTCGTGGTACTGGCGGCTGGATGCTGGTGGCCCGCGGGCGAGGGAGATTCGCGGGGTTCACACGGATGGCGCGTTTTTGTTTCCGCAAATGACGCTGGATCAGACAGCCAAACGCGAGATGGGCGAGGAGTGCTGGAGCCCCGGATTTGTCGATTACCTGTTTCTGGCCTTCAATACCAGCACGGCATTTTCGCCGACCGACGTTCCGGTTTTGTCGCGCTGGGCCAAGCTGCTGATGATGGTGCAGGCGCTGATTTCCTTTGCCACCGTGGCTCTGCTGGCGGCGAGAGCAGTGAATATTCTTTAGCGATTGGCGCGTGGGTTGGATTCGGCGTTACTCTGGGCATGACTGGGAACGTGGGAGCGGATTGGGATGAGGCGGATTGCTTGGATCGCGATTGCTGGCATGATTGCGGTTGCGCCTGCGCTTTATGCCGAAGACGCACCGGATGAGGCTCCGCATCTTGTTGTTACGGCGGACTTTAACCGCGACGGAATTGCGGATCTGGCTCAGGTAAGCGAGGGTAAAGGTTCGGGGCCGCGTGTACTGACTGTTTTGCTGGGCCGGCCAGGCGGCGGATTCTTTTCCGGCGGAGTGGAACTGGCGCTCAAGAGCGATCCTAAGTCGTTGGTTGCAGGGGACTTCAATGGGGATGGAATTCCGGATCTGCTGGTGGGCGATGAAGACGGCGTGGTGACGGAATTTCTGGGCGATGGGACGGGAAAGCTGGTTTCCGCCGGAGAAATTGCGCATCTGAGGTCGGTTTCGGCGATTGCCGTGGCGGATTTCAACCACGACGGCGCTCTCGATCTGGCGGTTTCGGACTCCCAGGACAGCGTAGTGACGGTGCTGCTGGGAAATCGAAATGGCTCATTCCGCACGGTCTGGAGCTTTCCGCTGCCGACGCGCGGCAAGTTCTTCCGGGTCTTTACGGCGGACTTCAACGGCGATGGATTGCCCGATCTGGCGGTGACCAACGACGAAGACGGCAGCTTTCAGGTGATGCTGAATAACGGCAATGGGACGTTTACCTACGCGCCGCAGTTGAGCAGGCTTGTCGATCCCAATGCGCATTGCGCTACTTGAATCTGCGGCGAGGGGTGCGGCCCGGACCGGAAATTCGGGCGGGCCGTCTCGTCTAGTCGGCGATTCCTGGGTCGGGGGGATCGATGCCGAGAGCTGTGGCCAGATCGGAAAGGTGATCCTGCTCCTCGACGAGGATGCCGCGGATCGCTTCTGCGATTGCAAATTCGTTGAGCAAGTCGGCTTGCTTGACTCGACGGCGATATTCGCGAATGGTTTCGCGCTCGTTGTCGAGATCGAATCGGAGCATGTCCTCCGCCTTTTCGGATGTTTTCACCAGCTTGGGCGTTACGGAAGGCATGCCGCCGAGGTAGTCGATCGCCTTGGCAATCTGGAGCGCGTGGGAGAGTTCCTGAGCGGCATGGATTTCGAGCTGGGCGGCGATGCTCATGTAGGCCGCGCCGGTGAGCACCTGCGAGTAGTTCACGTAGGCAATGATGGCCTGATATTCGCGCGAGAGATCTTCATTCAAACCTTCGATTAATTGCTTGCGTGTAAAGGGAGCCTCTTTTTGCTGCGCCATTGTTTGACCTTTCCTGTTTGTGACTTGGGCTGCACTCGACTGCTGGAGTTCAGTTCGCAGACGTGAGTATATTGGGCGAAGAAACGCGTATCTGACTCTAAAAGCACAACCAGGAAGCGGCGAACTCATTTTCGTTGAATTTACGAGGGAACGAAGTGCCCGGGGCTGAAGCCCGGGCTTGAGGTGGGCGCGGACAGGGGCATGAATGCCCCTTCTCCCTCCGGGGTTCGCGCTGGGCGCGAATTGGGTTGTGTTTATGGTTCACAAACGCATTCTCAGGCTTTGGGAAACCCCGATCTCAGAGGCGAGATCTGGGGCACACTCTTTTGTTGCTGATTTCAGATATTCCACCCGCCCTAAAGCAAGAACAAAAACAGGGCTGGCCTTTGTGGTGTCCCACCGTTGCCCAAAATCTGGGGAAGGACGGGGCACCCGCCTTTGTGGTTTGGGTGAGGAGAGCGAAAGCTTGGGTGTGCCAGCCGCCTGGTGGTGGGGCGCGGCGAGCGGTTTTCGAGCTGAGTTTGGCACGGGAATTGCGCAAAATGCAGCGAAAACCGGGGGGTGGGTGTTGTTTTGTGCTGCTATCTGCAACATGTTGTTGAGGTTACGCCGATTTTTAGGGCGCTGGGAAGTCGCTTTTATTGCGTTTTTATGCACTTTTTTGACACATTTTGCGTGAGAATTCCCCTGTGGCGTGGGCGCTGCCGGGAGGTGCCGATGGCGGCTGGGTTTGGGTGCGGATTGGGATTGGAAATTCACTTCTTCAGTATGCTCTTTTGGGGGGTTAATTATTTGGTAACTGGGCTGGAGCGCGATTTCGAGGGAGGGCAAAGGCAAGGGCAACGACAGGCTGGCGTTTGTGGTCTCCCACCCTTGACCCAACGGAGGGGTCAAGGATGGGGCACCCTCGTTCGTGTAATTTGAGGGGAAGAAAGGGTGCGCCACCCTCCTATGCACCGTAATCACGTTTTGCACTCTGTTGATAAACGGTGCATGATAAGAGTATGAGAACGAGAGCAAATATCAACCTCGATAACGACGTCTACGATTTCGCGTCCGCTTATGCGAGCGCGAAGGGACTTCCTTTGGGAACTGCGGTGAGCGAACTTCTGCGCCAACGAGCGGAGCAGATGCCTGAGTCTCCAACCGCCGCATCGCCGCGTCTCAGGAGAACTGGACGCGGGTATTTGGTGAAGGCAAGTAGCGGAAATGTCGTTACGACCGAAATGGTCAAGGAGAGCGCCGAGGATGACCTTGACTAAGTTCCCACGGTACTTGCTTGATGTGAATGTGTTGGTGGCGATTCTGGACGAAGACCATGTGCACCATGAGGCGGCGACAAGGTGGTTCGATACTTCGGGCCTTCAGTGGGCCATTTGCCCTTTTACTGAAGCGGGCCTTCTGCGTTACATGACAAGGCCGAAGACGGGCGACATGAGCATGGAAGAGGTTACTGCGATGCTTGCGCAACTTAAGCAAGAGCCGGGGTATCATTACCAGCCGATTTCCGCGGATTGGCTTGCGCTTAGCGGGCCGTTCTTCAAGCGGCTTTTCGGTCACAACCAGGTGACCGACGCTTACTTGCTGGGGTTGGCAATTCAGGATGGGCTGGTGGTTGCGACATTTGACCGGGCGATGCTGCATCTTGCCGGGGAGCATAGGCAACACGTTTTGGTTCTGGAGACGAATTGACCGTTCTGCCACGGTGTGGTTTGGTGGCTGGGGTACAATGAAGCGGGCTTTCAGCCCTTGGTCAGTCGGTTTGGACCTGTTCCCAGCCCTTTGGGCCGGGCTGGGATGACGGCGCGCCTTTGGCGCTTTTTCTTCGCGCTGGGCGCCAATTGGGTTGTGTTTGTGGTTCACGACCGCGTTGTCAGGCTTTGGGAAACCCCGATCTCAGAGGCGAGATCGGGGCACCCTCGTTTGTTATTGATTTCAGACCTGCGCCATCCGCCCAAGGGCCAACCTCCGCGATCTACCCTTTTTCATACAGACAGATGGGTTGACCAAAGTATGCCATTGGCATATAGTTTGTCTATGCAAACGGTGGTTGAAACCCCGATGTACCTTCGGGCGGCGGAAGCCATCTGTAGCGAAGCGGACCGGGACGAGATCGTTCGAACCATCGCCGCTTACCCGGAGGTTGGAGACTTGATGCCCGGCACGGGAGGGTATCGCAAGGTGCGCTTTGCGCGTCCTGGGATGGGAAAACGCGGCGGTGCTCGCGTCGTTTATCTGTATGGCGGTGAGGACCTGCCGATCTTCTTGATTACCGTCTATGCGAAATCGGAGAAGGGCAATTTGAGCAAGGCCGAGCGGAATGTGTTGGCCAAGATGGCGAAGAGTTTCTTTGCCGATTACGGGGGGAAGCGATGAGCAAGTTGTTTGATGAGATGGCGCAAGGAACGGCTGAGGCTCGCGCCTACATGGAAGGCGAGCGCAAGGGTTACAAGGTCACCCTGCCAGAGACCGTGGATGTGCGAGGTCTGCGTAAGCGTTTGCACCTGAGCCAGGGGCGTTTCGCTGAGAAGTTTGGCTTGTCAGTGGATGCGGTTCGTCATTGGGAGTCTGGGCGACGTCAGCCGGAGGCCGCTGCGCGGGCGCTTCTCATCGTCATTGCCGCCGACCCTGAATTTGTCATGCGTACTTTGGCTAAGAGTGCTTAGGCAGCAGTAAAGGGCTGCTCGGCGATTTGCGGTCTCTTCGCGCTGGGCGCGAATTGGGTTGTGTTTGTGGCTCACGACCGCATTCTCAGGCTTTGGGAAACCCCGATCTCAGAGGCGAGATCGGGGGCACCCTCAATTGCTGCTGAGATCAGACCGGGGCCACCCGCCACCCTCATTTGTTATTGATTTCGGACCTGGGCCACCTGCCCCTTGTTTCTCCCGGGCAGATCGCCTATGCTTGTCGAGACCTATCAGGCATGGATGAATGACGCTAGACGAACTCAAACAAGAGTTACAAGGCCATTTTGCGGAGAAGATGGTTACAGTCGCTGGCTCGGGCCTATCAGTTGCGCTAGGGCTGCCGTCAATGGGCGATCTTGCAACGGCCCTGCTTCGAGACTTGCCCTCCCTTCTGGATGTTGTGACGGCTTCAAAGTGGCGTGTGGTCGCCAACGATTTGCATTCGGGCGTCGATCTTGAGACTGCGCTCAGTCGCTGCGGCGATGAGCAGCTCGACCAGCAGGTGCGCAAGGTTGTTGCAAAGGAAGTCGGTTCAGCGGAAAAAAGGGCAATGCAAGCCATGTTCACAGGCGCTCTCGTTACGCCATTCTCACGAATACTTAACAACCTGACCTTTTCGAGCGGAAGGGCCGAGGTTATTACGCCGAACTATGACCGACTAATTGAGTTTGGTGCAGAGCTCGCTGGTTACGGAGTGGACACCACCTTTACTGGCGTGAGCTTCGGAACTTTCAATGTTCGCCTCAGCAAGGATTCCCTATCGGAGTTCGCAGCTGGAAAGCCTGGTCGCGTGCCCATAACTAGAAAATTTAGGCGACATGTGGTGATTTACAAGCCACACGGCAGCCTTGACTGGTATCTCCAACGTGACACTCCTGTGCGCTGTAGCTTCGATGTGGATGCGCCGCGTCTCATGATCACGCCCGGCGCAAACAAATATCGTCTGGGATATAACAGCCCATTCGATTCACACCGCGAGGCGGCCAATAAGTCAATCGACGTTGCTTCGCGATTCTTAATCGTGGGTTATGGGTTTAATGATGATCAGCTTGAGCAGCATCTGCGGGCGAAACTGAGGGCGGGTTATCCTGCCCTTGTATTAACGAGGGATTTGACGCGCAACGCCCTGAAGCTAGCAGCCGATTGCCCGAGTGTAAGTGCGTTGTGCCGCAGTGTCGAAGGCGGAGTAGAAGGGAGTCTCTTCTTGCGAGGCTCAGATCGGGCGTTTTTCCCGAATTTGGCAATCTGGGATTTGGATAAATTTGCGTCGGAGGTGTTAGGTGTCTGACAAGGGTATGGTTTTTGAAGAGAAGGACATGATTGGGACCGTTATGGGCGTGGATACGAGCCGTGTGTTCATCGAAGTATCGAACCACGAGCTTGTCACCAGCATGCAAATTGGCGGCCTCTTGGCGATTCAGGGAAGTACTGCTGCGGAGTATCTTATTGGGATCACTGATCGAATGGTCAGGAATATGGATTCCCGCCTCTCCTTTGAATCTGAAACTGTAGAAGGGGAGATTCCGGTCGAAGAGGTTCAGCGGGATGTTGTTCGGGTTGTTATGGTTGGAACGTACCGGACGAGAGACGGCTCGCAACTTAATCTATTCAAGAGGGGGGCCGATTCATTTCCGCAAATCGACCGAAAATGCTATCTCATCGAGGCGGGCAATCTTCAGCTTCTGATGAGTATCTTCGTTTCGAATCTTGCGCCGGAGAAGAGGCTTCAGCTTGGGAGTTATGTACACGATAAGAGTGCTGCGGCTGTGGCGGATGGTGATCGTTTCTTTCAGAGGCATGCGGCGATCGTCGGAAGTACGGGCTCTGGCAAGAGTTGGGCGGTAGCTCTCATTCTGGAACGTGCTTCTGCGCTAGAGCATCCTGACCTCATCGTTTTGGATATGCACGGCGAATATTCGCCGCTGGGGGCCGGGCCTTCGCCGTTGGCGGTGAGCCTTAGAATGGCGGGGCCTGGAGATCTCGTTACTCCTGGATCGGAGACTGTTTTTCTTCCGTATTGGCTTCTCAATAGGGAAGAGATGCTCAGCCTGATCTTGGAGAGGGGGGACAATGCACCTAATCAGGCAGCGCGGTTCACCCACCACGTATACAAGCTTAAGGAGGAGACGCTCAATTCTTTAGGGAAGACGGAGGTTTTAGCTAGCTTCACAGTGGACTCTCCGATCCCATACAACATTCAAGATTTACTTGATCGTCTAAAGGCCGAGGATGAGGAGAAGGTAGAGGGTGCCAAGGCTGGCTCGGAAAAACAGGGACCGTTCTTTGGTAAGCTAACGCGCCTCATCTCTAGGCTCCGTTCGCGCATCGACGATCGCAGGAACGGATTTATGTTTGCCCCACCGGGCGATGCTTTAGAGTACGACTGGCTAAACACCTTTGCTGTGAAGTTCTTGAGTTCCGCACCAAAAAGCGGAATCAAGGTGCTAGATTTTTCAGAAGTGCCCTCTGACATTCTTCCGGTAGTGGTAGGCGTGTTTGCGCGTGTTCTTTATGATGTTCAGTTCTGGATGAATCCGGGGGCGAGAGTGCCTGTCACGCTCGTTTGCGATGAGGCCCATCTTTACCTTCCCGTGTCCGATGAGTCGGACGTGATTTCAGAAAGGGCCCTCGATACTTTTGAACGGATTGCAAAGGAAGGGCGAAAATACGGAGTGTCACTGCTCGTGATCAGCCAGCGGCCGGCTGACGTAAGTCGCACGATACTTAGCCAATGTAACAACTTCTTGGCGTTGAGGCTGAGTAACGATCAGGATCAGGCGGTAATTCGAAGGCTGATGCCTGAGTCAATGGCTGGGATAACCGACGTGCTTCCGCTCCTCGACATTGGTGAGGCGCTATTGCTGGGCGACGCAGTAGTGCTTCCTTCGCGAGTGAAGCTTGATCCACCCATTATAAAGCCGAACAGCGCGACTAGGCCGTTTTGGACGGAGTGGCAGCAGAAGCCGTCGGCTGATGCGGCTATCTCTGGCGGTGTTGAGTGCCTCCGAAGGCAGTCCCGGATCTAAGTCAGTTGACCGGGTAGGTGGACTGCGATCCTTCAGCGGTGGCCGGTATTCTCACCCGCGCCCGGGAGTTGCGGGTGAAGGTGTATCCCGCTACGCCGTAGCGCGTTCTCTTTCTCGGTTGCCTAGGTGGACGCTTACGATTTTGCTTACGCCGGGTTCTTGCATGGTTACTCCGTAGATTAAGTCGGCGGTTTGCATCCTTCTTTTGCTGTGAGTTATTAGCAAGAACTGGGTGTCCTGGCTCATGCCGTGGAGCAAGTCTGCAAGGCGGGTCGGCACGGCATTCACGGACACGAGACCCGCAAGCCGGGGAGGCCCGCGAAATCCTTGAGGTTGGCGGTTAGCAGGGCGTAGTCGTTTTCGAGTGCCTGAGCAGCTATCCAGATGTCGTTGACCCGTGTTCTCGGCGACCGGCCTGACTGTTTCATGAAGGCGGCGAGGATGCCGAAGGCGGAGGCGGTAAGGGAAGAAATATCGAGAACCGGCCGTTGTTGCAGGCTTTGCATGTAGCGGACGCGCAGCATCCGCGTGGCCGGATCGCTGCACGATTCGACGCCGAAGCTCAGCTCTCCGAGCGAGATGGCTGAAATGTAGACCGGCTGGTCTCCGGCAGCGGTGAGGACGGCCTCACTGGTAATCTGTCCGGCGGCGAGCCCCACCCAGATTGAGGTGTCGAAGATCATCCCCACGGGTTTCGAACCTCTTCACAAAAATCTCCACGGCTATCTTTGAGCCAGGAGTCGCCCTGGGCGGGGGTCAACTTTCCCTCCAGGCCCGCGATGGCTTGCGCGGCGGTCATGGTTCGCTTCGCGGGAACAATGTGCGCGATTTCCGTGCGATTTCGCATCACGCTGATCGTTTCGCCGGTGAGAATGCGTTCCAGGATGGCGCTTGTGTTGCGCGCCAGATCGGAGGCGCTGATGACTTGCATTGGTGGACCTCATCCAGAAGATGCGCAACCATGCGCAAGCATACATATTATTTGTATTTTCAGAAAAAAGAAAGCGCCGACGGATCGCCGTCGGCGGGGATACGTTTTTCGCGTGAGTTCTAGCGATCAGC